>Ga0335072_10015151_pt1 | contig 10946 bp, 10 predicted proteins | sample Lox_Sample_21_FD_206725 | JGI IMG/M metagenome (GOLD analysis project Ga0335072, IMG submission 206725) | Soil microbial communities from Loxahatchee National Wildlife Refuge, Florida, United States - Lox_Sample_2.1 | ecosystem: Environmental > Terrestrial > Soil > Wetlands | place: USA... | reverse complement strand
GCACACCTCGTCTTCATCGTTCCCTGAGCCTGACCTCGAGCGCGGCGCGCAGCGCGTCGCCGATGAAGTTGAAGGCCACCACGGTCAGCACGATCGCCAGGCCCGCGGGGTAGATCAGCCACCACTTGCCCTCGTACATGTAGTTGAGGCCGTTGGAGAGCATGCTGCCCCAGTTGGTGGCGGGCGGCGCCGGGCCGAGACCCAGGTAGCTCAGCGCGGCCAGCAGCAGGATGGCGTTGGCCACCTCGAACGTGGCCTGCACCACGATGGTGCCGATCGCGTTGGGCGTGATGTGCCGCAGCACGATCCAGCCGCGGCGCCCGCCCATCGCCGTGGCGGCCTGCACGTACTCCCTGGTGCGCAGCGAGATGGCCTCGCCGCGGACCAGCCGGGCCGGGGCCAGCCAGGCCACGATCGCGACGACCAGGATCAGGGTCCAGGTGTTCGGCCGGAACACGCTGGCCAGCAACAGGATCAGGATCAGCGGCGGGATGGCGAGCACCGAGTCGACGATGCGCATCATCACCGCGTCGACGGCGCCGCCGGCGTACCCGGCGACCGCGCCCCACAGCGTGCCCACCACGGTCGCCAGCAGCGCCGCGGCCAGGCCGACCAGCAGCGACGACTGGCCGCTCAGCATGAGCCGGCCGAGCACGTCGTAGCCCACGTCATCGGTGCCGAGCGGGTGCGACCCGCCCGGCGCCCGGTTGATGTCGCCCAGGTTGGTGTGGATCTGGTCGGTGTGGTAGACGAGCGGGCCGACGAAGCTGAACAGCACCATCAAGATCACGATGGCGACGCCGATGATCGCGAGCCGGTTCTGGAGGAAGACGGACAGGATCGCGCGCCACGGGCTGCCGCCGGCCGCAACCGTGCCTCCCTCCGGCTGCTGTTCGGGCTCCATCGCCAGCAGAGTCGGCTCGATATGGAAGGTCATGCTGAAGCGGGCCTCCTTCGCGGCCGCGGCCGGTACCCGTGGCGGCCGGTCATGAGTAGCGCACGCGCGGGTCGGCCACGGCGTAGAGCACGTCGGCCACCAGCGAGCCGGCCACCGTGGCGGCGGCGAACACGACCGTCGATCCCAGCAGCACCGGGAAGTCGTGTGAGGTCGCTGACGTCCAGAAGAGCAGGCCCATGCCGGGGTAGTTGAAGACCGACTCGGTGATGACGGCGCCGGAGATCGTGGCCGGCAGGCTGAGCCCGATCAGCGTGATGATCGGGATCAGCGAGTTGCGCAGCAGGTGCCGGAACAGGATCGTCCGCTCGGGCACGCCCATGGCCCGCGCCGTGCGGATGTAATCCTGCAGCAGCGTCTCGATCGCGCTGGAGCGCATGAACCGGCTGAAGGCCGCGATCGTCACGAGCGCCAGCGTCACCACCGGGAGCACCAGGGCCGACGGATCATGCAGGACGGCCGCGACGGTGGCGCCCTGCGGCCCCTCGGGCGGCAGCAGCCGCCAGGTCACGGCGAAGCCGAGGATCAGCAGGATCCCCAGCCAGAAGCTGGGCATCGAGTAGGCGATGAACGAGGCGCCGGTGGTGACGTAGTCCACGACCGAGTTGCGGCGCAGCGCCTGCAGGATCCCCAGCGGGATCGCGACGATCAAGGCGACCAGGTAGGACAGCCCGACTAGCACGGCGCTCTTCGGGAGGTCCTCGGACAGCAGCGCCGCGACCGTCTGGTTGTACTGGTAGGAGTACCCCAGGTTGCCGTGCACGAGCTGGTCGAGGAACCTCCCGTACTGGATCCAGAGCGGCTTGTCATAGCCGTTCTGGACGATGAACTGATGGACCTGGAACGTGCTCGCCTCGGGCCCGAGCAGACCGCGGGCGGGCCCGCCGGGCAGCGTGTGCAGGATCAGGAAGACGATGATCGTGACACCGAAGACCACGGCGATCGCCTGGATCAGCCTGCGGACCAGATAAGCGGTCATGCGCTGCCCTCATATCGGCGGACGCCCGGTTACTTAGTGAAATACCACGATTCCGGGGTGATGTTGAAGGTCGGCTCCTGCGGCGTGACGCCGTGCAGCTTGGTCTGGATCTCGGTCAGCTGGTAGTCGGCCTTGGGCATGAAGATCGCCGGCAGATTCGCGGCCAGGTAGTTCTCGTCCGCGGTGAGCGCGCCCGGAACGTGGTCGCTGTTCGCGATGAGGCCATCCGCGGTCGGGCTGCTGTAGCTGCCGAAGTTGTCGCCCGCGCCGGTGCCGAAGATCAGGTCGCCGTTGGGGAAGTGGTCCATGCTGTAGCTCCAGCCGCCGCCCCAGTTGTCCAGCTGCCAGCTGCAGCTGGCCTGGCTCGGCTTGCACGGGACCGAGCTGCCGATCACCTGGTCGAACGGCGCCTGGGACAGGTTCAGGACGATGCCGACCTGCGAGAAGGTGGACTTCATCGCCTGCATCTCCTGCGTCAGCTCGGTGGTACCGCTGGCGTAGAGCAGGTTGAACTGGAGCTTGGCGCCGGCCGCGATCCCCGCGCCGCAGTCCGACGCGGCGCTACCGGGGCTGGTGCAGGTGGTCACGCCGTTGGCCTTCACCGTCCACCCGTGGCTGCTCAGCAGCTGGCGGGCCGCCGACACGCTGTACGGGTAGGGGTTCGCCTTCTCGTAGCTGTCGATGAACGGGTTGGGCGGGTCGACCGGCACCGGGCCGTAGGTCGGCGAGGCATAGCCCTGGAAGATCGTTTTGATGTACTGCGGCTGGTTGATCAGGTGCTGGAACGCCTGGCGGAAATAGAGCTGCCGGAAGATCGGGCCGTCGGTCGGGTTGTTGAAGTTGTACGGGAAGTAGTTGATCCCGGCGTCCACCCACACCGACAGCGAATAGCCGGACGACGCGATGAGCGATTTCTGAGCGATGTCGGTGACCGGCAGGTACCCGACGCTGAGGTTCCCGCTGCGCAGCACGTTCAGCTCGGCCGACTCGGTCGTGAACGGCTCCTCGATGAACTCCGAGAGCTTCGGCTTGACCGGTCCCGAGTACTTCGGGTTCGGCTTGAACACCGAGTAGCCGGTGGTCTGGTACTGGGCCAGGCGCCACGGGCCGTCGACGACCTGCCATATGGGCGAGCTACTGTACGTGGACGTCTGCTTGGCCTGGGAGTACAGGTACTGCCACACGGCGGCGCACGACGACACCGACGTGGCGCAGCTGCCCGCGGAGGTGGCCGACGTCTTGTCCCACGCCATCGGCAGCGGCGTGATCTGGGACAGCTCGTTGTCGGTGAACCAGTCCGGGCTGAACGCGGTCTTGAGCGACAGCACGATCGTGTTCGGACTGGTGACCTGGTAACCGCTCAGGTTGTCCGGCAGCCCGCCGGGCACGTAGTAGGCCCAGTTCGACTTCTCGGCCGCCAGCATGTTCAGCCAGAACTCCACGTCCTGCGCGGTGACGGCCTCGCCGTCGGACCAGCGGTAGTCCTTGAGCTTGATCGTCACCGTCTTGTTGCCGTTGCTGTAGACGGGCGGGTCGGCCAGGCTGAGGCTGTCGTTGACAATCGGCTCGCCGTTCTGGCCGAAGAAGTACAGCGGGCGGTACATGAGGTACTCAAACTGATTGCGGTTGTCGATCGAGCTGTGCGCGCTGTCGATGAACGGGAAGATCCAGTCCGGGACCACTGCCGGAGGCAGTGCAAAGGTGCCCACCCCGCCCGGCTTCGCCTGGCCGCCGGACGACGCGGGCCCCGGCGTTCCGCCCCCGCTCGAGCAGGCACCCACGACGAGCCCGGCGGCCGCGATACCCGAAACCATGCCCAACAGGCGCCGGTACCGGCGCCGCGCTCGCGTTGACATCTGCTCCCAGCCCTCACTTTTCGCAAGACGGGTAGATCCTGACTTACTGTGCCGGTATCCAGAATCCAGTGTCAAGTATGTGGAATGTGGTATACCAGACCGTGATATCTGTCGCTTGACCAGGCAGAACACCGATGAACGAGAGGCGTGATCGGCCCTGGGAGCTGGCGCGGATCAGCTGAGCGCGCCGGCCGCGCGGCCGTACGGCGGGCGAGTCCGGCCGCCCCGGGCGGTTCCGGGCGCGGCGGCGCGGAAGGCGCGGGAAGGCCGGGACCCGGACAAAATCGCCGACCACGGCCTAGACTGTGCAGGTACCTCGCGGGCGGCCCCAGAACGTTGAATGACTCGCGAGGGGACAGGTGGGGGGGAAGCCATCACATCGCTGCAATCGAGGTCGCGCGCGGCACGCCGCGGGACGGAGCGCCTCGTTCTGAAGACCGTGGCCGCGGAGGCGACCCTGACCTCCCGGGCCTACGACATCCTGCGCGAGGCCATCGCCGAGATGCCGATCTACGACGGCACCGACGAAGACTGCCGGCTGGACGAGCGCGCGCTCGCGGAAGGGCTCGGCATCAGCCGCACACCGGTGCGCGAGGCGCTGCTGCGGCTCGAGACCGAGGGGATCGTCCGCGCCGTGCCCCGCAAGGGCGTCTACGTCATCAGGAAGACCAAGGCCGAGATCATCGAGGTGATCCTGGCGTCCGCGGCGCTCGAGGCCATGGCGGCGCGCCTGGCCGCCGAGCGCGCCACCGATGGGGAGATCGCCGATCTCATCGCCCGCTTCCCCGAGTTCGGGGGCTCGGGCGGATCCCGGCCGGCCGGTGACGGTCGTCCGGCGGTCCCGCTCAACGAGTACTCCCAGCTCAACCTCGACTTCCACCAGCGGATCGTCGAGCTGGCCCACTCCGATCTGTTCTCCGGGCTGATCTCGCGACTGCAGATACACATGCGCGCGATCCGGCACGGGACCATAGGGGATCACGACCGGCTGGCGCACTCCGTGGTCGACCACGCGCACATCCTGGAGGCGCTCGAGGCACGAGACGCCGACGCGGTCGAGACCCGGGTGCGTCAGCACGCCTTTGACCTGGCCGAGCACGTTAGGCTCAACGTCTCGCACCTCAAGTAGACCGACCGAGCCAAGCCGAGCGAGGCTGTAGCGCCGCGGCCGCCGGTGAGGCTTCCCATGCGGGCGGCCCCGGACGTAACATCGCTCCACCTATCCCGTCGGGACGGGTGGCCCGCGGGCGGGTGGCCCGCGGGCGGGTGGCCCGCGGGCGGGTGACCCGCGGGCGGGTGACCGGTGAGGCTGGTGGCCCGCGCGGGGCGGGTCGCCCGCGGGGCGGTGGCCTGCGGGGCGGGTGGCCCACGCGGGGCGGGCCGGTCGCCGACTCCAGGAGGCGTTCCGATGAGCAGCAGCCATGTCCGGACACCGGACGCGCCCGACCCGGCCGAGCAGGCCGTGCGCAGCGCCGCGGTCGCCCTGAAATCCATCGGCGAGCCGAACACGTTTGCCCATCGGTTCGATTTCTGGGACTCGCATTACGAGTGGCGCCGCGTCTTCTCCGAGCTGCTCGGCACCTTCTTCCTGGTGCTGGTGGCGGCCGGCGGCGGCATGGTGAACGCGCGGTTCGGCGGTCACGTCACGCCGACCGCCGCGCTCGTTGTCGCGCCCGCGCTGATGGTGATGGCGATCATCCTGTTCATGGGCGCGGTCAGCGGTGCGCACCTCAACCCGGCGGTCAGCATCGCCTTCGCCCTGCGCGGCGATTTCCCATGGCGCCGGGTGCCGAACTACATCATCGCCCAGTTCGCCGGGGCGGTCCTGGCCACGCTGCTGCTGTGGGCGCTCATCGGCCGTCACGGCTCGGCGGGACTGACGCTGCCCGGCCCGGGCATCTCGACGCTGACCGCGATGTTCTGGGAGCTAGTGCTGACCGTCGGGCTGGTCAGCACGATTCTCGGCACGGCGTCGGGCGCTCAGGCCGTCGGGTCGTTCGCCGCGATCGCGGTCGGCAGCTACATCGCGCTGGCCGGGCTGTGGGGATCGCCGGTCAGTGGCGCGTCGATGAACCCGGCCCGGTCTCTTGGCCCGGCCCTGGTCCTAGGCGACTGGACCTCGTGGTGGGCTTACCTGGTCGGTCCGGTGGCCGGCGGTGTCATCGCGGTTGGCATCGCCTTTGTGCTGCGCGGCGCCGGCGGCGGCAAGCTCAGCGCCCAGGCCGCCCAGGGCAGGCTGAGCCCGTTGTGGATGCCCAGGCAAGAGATCCTGCCGACGCGCCCTCCGGGCCAGCCGGGCCCGCCGGGCGGTCGGCCGGGCGGCGGGCCGCGGACCGAGACCGGCGACGGCGACGGCGACTCGGGCGGGGACGGGAACGCCCACGGCGGGCCGCCCGGCTGACGTCAGCGCCGCCGGCTCGCGCAGGCGATGCAGGTCGAAGCGGCCGGCCGGGCCGCCAGGCGCTCGGCGGCGATCGGCCGCCCGCATCGCTCGCAGCGACCGTAACTGCCGTCCGCGATCCGCGCCTCGGCCTGGGTGATCTCGGCCAGGTGCGTCTCGGCCTGATCGAGCAGCGCGGCGACGTGCTGCCGCTCGAACGCCGTTGACGAGCCCTCCGGGTCGTGCTCATCGTCGGCCCCGGCCGCGGACGCCGAGGAGGACACGATGGCGTCGAAGTCCCGCCGCAACGACACGAGCCTGGCCTCGGTGCTCGCGCGATCCTCGGCCAGCCGCTGCGCGGCCGCACGACCGGACGCCGGCCCACCCGGCGAGGCCGCGGTCACCGCGGCACGCCCGCCGCGAGCTTGTCGATGATCTCCGCGGCCGGCCGGTCCGAGGCGGCGCGGAATGCCATCCCGGCGTACAGGCTCATGCCGTCGGGATCACCGGTGGCGGCCGCGGCGGCCCGCAGCGGCCGGGTAGCGTTGTTGATCTCCGGATAGCCGGCGGGCGCGCCGGGATGGTCGAGCACAAACCGGTTGACGATGGCCCGCGCGGGCCGGCCGCTGAAGGCCCGGGTGACCGCGGTGGCGGTGCGGTGCGGGTCGGCCAGCGCCGCCTGGTGCAGGGGATGCGCGCCGCTCTCCGGGCACCGCAGGAACGCCGTGCCGACCGAGACCGCCGCTGCCCCCGCGGCCATCGCGGCGTTCACCTCGTCGGCGCCGGCCAGGCCGCCCGCGGCGACGAGCGGGAGATCGGTGACCGCGGCCACCTCGGCCAGCAGATCGAGGAGCGCGGGCCTGGGGTCCGTCAAGCGGTCGCCGGGGGTGAACGTTCCGGAGTGCGCCCCGGCCTCCCGGCCCTGGACGATCAGGCAGTCGGCGCCGGCGTCCGCCGCGAGACCTGCCTCGCGCGCGCTGGTCACGGTGATGCCCACCAGGGTGCCGCGCCGCCGGAACTCGGCGGCCACGTCGCGCGGCGGGCAGCCGAAGGTGAAGCTGACCGACGCCGGCGGCTCCTCGAGCAGCAGGGTGATCTTGCCGGCCCAGTCGTCGTCGTCCCAGGCCGGCTCGCCGGGCTCGGCCCCGGACCGTCCGGCCTCCTCCTGCCGCAGCGACGCCACATAGGACGCGACGGCGCCGGGATCGTCGGCCGGAGAACCCGGCACGAAGAGGTTGACCCCGAAGCCCGGCGCGCCCCCGGCCCGCACCGCCTCCATGTCGGCTCGCAGGGCGGCAGCCGGCCTGTAGCCGCCGGCCAGGAAGCCGAACCCGCCCGCCCGCACGGCCGCGGCCACCAGGGCCGGCGTGGACGGGCCGCCCGCCATCGGCGCGGCCCAGATCGGCAGCGCGCTCAGCTCGCGGAGTCGGTCCACCGGACCAGTCACCTGTGGCCTCCCCTCGACCAGGACGCCGCCGCGGCGTCCCCTCCATCAGATCACCGCACCGCGGCCCGCGGCATCGGCGCGGCGGGCCCGGCCGGGGTGAGATGGGTCACCCGGATGCCGGCACCCGCCCCCGATGGCGCCGCCAGGTCCGGCGATCGGGCAGGCTTGAGGGTATGGCGGACACTCTCACCCTCATGGCGGTGCACGCGCACCCCGACGACGAGTCCTCGAGCACCGGCGGCGTGCTCGCCCGTTATGCCGACGAGGGCATCCGGACCGTGGTTGTGACCTGTACGAACGGGGAGTTCGGCGACACGCTCGACGGCGTGAAGCCGGGCGAGGACGGCCACGAGGAGCAGGCCGTGGCGCAGATCAGGCTGGCCGAGCTCAGGGAGGCCTGCAAGCACCTGGCCGTGACCGATCTCGAGCTGCTGGGCTATCACGACTCGGGCATGCCGGACTGGGACTACAAGAACCGCCCGGACGCGTTCTGCAACGTGCCGCAGGACGAGGTGGCCGCGCGCATCGGCGCGCTGATCGAGCGCTACCGGCCCCAGGTCGTGATCACCTACGACGACCTGGGCGCCTACCAGCATCCCGACCACCTGCACGCCAGCCGGTGCGCGCAGGCCGCGGTGGCGGCGACCGGGATCCCGGACAAGCTCTACCTGACCGCGATGCGCCGCAGCAACTGGCGCAAGCTGTGGGACGCGCTGCGCGAACAGGGCGTGGAGGTTCCTGACTTTCGCGAGATCGACGATCAGACGCTGCGCCAGATGGAGGAGCGGGAGAGCAAGATCTCCACCAACGTCGATATCCGGTCGGTGCTGGACCGCAAGCGCGCCGCGCTGCTGTCGCATCACAGCCAGATCCGCGAGTCGTGGTTCAGCAAGATCCCGCCCGACCTGAGCGTCGACGTCTTCGGCTGGGAGAGCTTCATCCGGGCCGCGGACCGCACGGGCGCCCCGGTCCCCGAGGAGGATCTGTTCGCCGGGATCCGTCCGTCGGCGAAGGGCTAGGGCCAAGGGGCTAGGGCCTTGCCAAGGCGGCGCTCGGGGTAGCGTGGCCGGATAGCGGCCGGGGGGCGCTGGGCGATCTGAAGGGGGCAGATGCGGCCAGGAAAGCTGCTCAGTAGCGGCGGGCCCGAGCCGCTGCCCGAGCGGCCGCAGCTGACCACCCCGCCGCGCCTGCGCCGCAAGGCATCGGCCGATCAGGAACGGCAGCGCCTGGCCGCCCAGCCCTGGCTCGGCCTGGGCGGCGTCCTGCTCGCTGCGGTGGTCTTCTTCGCCCTGGCTCTTGGCATGGGCAGCACCGAGACGTCGCTGCTGGTCCTCGGGCCGCTGGCGTCGTTCGCGCTGCCCGCCGTGGCCATGGTGGCATTCTGGTGGAACGACTGGCCCGGCTCGCGCCTGGATACGCCGTGGACCGGCCTGATCGACACCGTCCTGGTCGTCATCGCGTCGGTCGTGCTGGCCATCGCCGGCCAGGCCATCGTGGAGCGGTCCGACCTGCGCGGAGTGTTCGTGGCCAGTCCCGGTCCCGGTGTGCCCACCACGTTCCCGGCCACGCTGGCGCTCGCGGGCGCGGCGTTCACGGCCATGCTCGAGCTGTCGCTGGTCTGCGAGCGCTGGCCGCTCGGCGGGCTCGGGCGGCTGCGCTCGGGCCTCGCCGCGCTTGCGCTCTCGTGGGGCATCGGCATCGGCGCGTACTTCCTGTTCGTGAACCTCGACGCCGTGCCGGCCGCCGAGCGCGCGGCGGCGGGCCTGCGCAACCCCGGCGGCCCGATCGCCGCGGCGGACTTCGGTTCCGCCCTGATCGCCGTCGGGGTCTGGCAGACGGTCTTCTTCATCGCGTTGCGTGGCTGGCCGGTCAACACCATCGCCCGGCGCTCGGTTCGCCTGCTGGTCGGCAACGCCCTGGTTATCGGCCTCGGCGCGCTCACGTACCTGGTCTTGCGCGACCTGGCGCGCTGGCAGCCGACGGCGATCAGCGCGGTGTGCGGGTCCGTCGTCAGCGCCGCCCTGATCGTGGCGATGCTGTTCGAGGGGTGGCCGGCCAACCGGCTCAGCGCCGGGACGGGGCGCGTCCTGACGCTGGGCCTGACCGCGCTGGTCGCGTTGGCCCTGAACCGTGCGCTGGCCGCCTACGCGGCGGGCGTGCAGTGGACCAAGGCCACCCCGGATGACTGGGTCACCGTGGCGTCCCTTGCCTTCATCGGTGCGGGGATCATCCTCCATGTCGGCATCGGGCTACGCTGGCCCTTCGCGGCCAAGGCCAACGCGGACGGAAACGCGGGCTGAGCAAGAACGGGCGGGCTGAGCAAGAACGGGCGGGTTGAGCAAGGACGGACAGGTTGAGCAAGGACGGACAGGTTGAGCAAGGAAGGACAGGCTGAGCAAGGAAGGACAGGTGCGGCCTAGGCGACCCGGCGAGCTGAGAACGACTGAGCGCGGCCGGGGAACCTCAGCGCCTGCGGGCCAGCGTCACGCCGTCGCGCACCGGCAGCATCACCGAGTCCACCCGGTCGTCGCCGACGATGATCTCGTTCATCCGGCGCACGGCCTCGACGGACTTGCTCCGAACCGCCGGGTCCACCACCTCGCCGCCCATCAGCACGTTGTCGATCACGATCAGGCCGCCGGGGCGCAGCCGGGTGACCAGTTCCTCGTAGTAGAGCGGGTAGTTACCCTTGTCGGCGTCGATGAACGCGATGTCGATAACCGGCTCGGCAAGCAGCTCGCGCAGGGTGTCCAGCGCCGGCGCGATCCGCAGCTCGATCTGCTCCGCGAGGCCGGCCCGCTGCCAGTAGCGCCGGGCGATCGCAGTCCACTCCTCGCTGACGTCGCAGGCCAGCAGGTGCCCGCCGGGGGCCAGGCCGCGGGCGATGCAGATCGACGAGAAGCCGGTGAACACGCCCACCTCCACCGCGCGGCGCGCCCCGGTCAGCCGGGTGAGCATGGTGAGCAGCTGCCCCTCGTCGGGCGAGACCTGCATTCCCGAGGCACCGGGGTACGCCTCACGGGTCTCGGCGGCCAGCTTGAGCAGCAGATCGTCGGCGGGCGTGCTGTGCGCGAGCAGGTAGTCGCTGACGGCCGGTTCAAGGATGTCCACGGTCCCCTCCAGAGAGTTGGCGCTGAGCGTCCACAGGTTTAAGTGTCGACAGTTCTCGACACTATCGGCAGCTGGCTTGCTAAAGCAACTAGATTCCTAGACGCTTGAGTAATGAACGCACGGCGGGCGACCGGGAAGAGGGACGCGGCGCGCGCGGCGGCAGAGAGGGACGCGCCGCGCGCGGCGGCAGAGAGGGACGCGCCGCGCGCGGCGGCAGA
>Ga0335072_10015150_pt1 | contig 10946 bp, 10 predicted proteins | sample Lox_Sample_21_FD_206725 | JGI IMG/M metagenome (GOLD analysis project Ga0335072, IMG submission 206725) | Soil microbial communities from Loxahatchee National Wildlife Refuge, Florida, United States - Lox_Sample_2.1 | ecosystem: Environmental > Terrestrial > Soil > Wetlands | place: USA... | reverse complement strand
GGTCGCCGATCTCGAGCCGGGTGGGCTCGCCGGCGTACTTCTTGTCCTGCGGTGCATCCCCGAGCGAGGCGAACTGATAGATGTGATTGTCGGCGCCGATCGTCGTCTGGCCGGTGATGACCGCGTGTGGGCCGACCACCGTGCGCTGACCTATGCGCACACCAGGACCGATGATGCTGAAGGGACCCACGTCGACATCCGCCGCCAGCTCCGCCTGCGGCGAGACGATGGCGTGTGGATCGATCACTTCGCGGTCTCCGGCGCCACCATGATGTCCGCGTGAGCCACTTCGTTGTCGCCAATCAGCGCCGTCGTCGAGAAGCGCCAAATGCCTTTCAGGTAACGCTCCACCTGGGCCGTGAGCACCAGCTGATCCCCGGGCTCCACCGGCTTGCGGAAGCGCGCCTTGTCGATGCCCACGAAGTAGAAGCGGGTCTCCGCCGTCGGAATCACGTTGGCGCTGAGGAACGTGAGGATGCCGGCCGTCTGTGCCAGCGCTTCGATGATGATGACACCCGGCATGACCGGGCGGCCGGGGAAATGGCCGGGGAAAAACGGCTCGTTGTACGTGACGTTCTTCAGCGCCCGGATGCTCTTGCCGCTCTGCCAATCGAGCACGCGATCGACGAGCAGGAAAGGATAGCGGTGCGGCAGGTAGCGCAGAATGCCTTGGATATCGAGCTGCATCGAGTCAGTCATCATCCTCTTCCTGATCGGGGGAAGTGTTGCGCTCCAGTGCCTTCAGCCGCGTGACGAGGGAGTCTATGCGCTTGAAGCGTGCGACCAGCCGGCGCCACACATGAGCCTCTTCGAGCGGAATGCCACCGGAGTATACGCCGGGGCGCGGAACGGAATGGCTGACCATCGTGCAGCCTGTGATGACCACGTCGTCGCTGATCGTGAGGTGTCCGCCAATGCCCACGTGGCCGCCGAGCATGCAGCGGCGACCGATCGTCGTGCTGCCGGAGATTCCGACGCCGGCCGCCAACGCGCTGTGGGCGCCAATCCGTACGTTGTGCGCGACCATGATCAGATTGTCGAGCTTCACGCCCTCCTCGATGATCGTATCCTCGATTGCGCCACGATCGATCGTCGTGTTGGCGCCGATCTCGACATCGGGCCCGACACGGACGGTGCCCGTCTGCGGCACCTTGATCCAACGGCCGCGCTCCTGCGCGAAACCGAATCCGTCGCCACCGATCACGGCGCCCGGCTGGATCACGGTGCGAGCGCCGATCTCCACGCGGTGACACACCGTCACGCGCGTCGTCAGACGCACGTCCTCACCCAAAGTTGCGCCTTCATCTACGAGACAATGCGGACCGACGAATGCGCGCGCCCCAATGACGGCACCCTCCCCTATCACGCTCAGCGCGCCAACGTGCGCGCTGGGATCGATGCGCGCACCCGGTGCGATCACCGCCGACGGGTGTATCCCGGGCAGTGCGGCAGGGAGCGGATGGAGGACGGCGGCAATCCGGGCATAGGTGGCGTGTGGGTTCTCGCACACCAGCGCCGCGGTCGCGCAGATCGCCGCGCTGGCTGCGTCCAGCACCACTGCGCCCGCGCCCGTGGTCGCGACCTGCTGGCGGTAGTGCGGATTGGCGAGGAAGGCCAGCGAGCGCGAATCCGCGTTTGCCAGCGTGCCTACGCGGTCGATGCGCGCGTCGGGATCACCACGCAGCTCGCAGCCGAACCGGACTGCGAGCTCCCCGAGTGAGACGCCCATGAAAGAGCGCGCCGCGGCGTCCGCGCTCCGTTTACTTGCTGGGGCCGGGGGCGCGGCGGCCGGCCGGCGCCTGTGACTTCAGGGCCGAGAGAATCGCCGGGGTGATATCGAGCGCCGAGTTGGCATAGATGACTCCGTCGGCGAGCACGAGGTCGTACCGCTGCTGCTTGGCGTAGTTCTGGACAACCTGCACGAGGGTGCGCTGCAGCTCCGACATCAGCTCGTTACGACGCGTATTGACGTCGTCCTGGATCTCGTTCTGCTTCTGCTGCAGAGCCTGATACCGCTCACGCAGCTCGAGCTCCGCCTGATCGCGCTGGTCCTGCGTCATGGTGGCCTCGTTCTTCTTGAGGGTGGCCTCCCGGGCCTTGAGCTCGTTGGCCTCCGACTGGAGGTTGCGCTGCTTGGGCTCGAACTCCGCGCGCAGCGACGCCACGGCCGACTGCGCCTGCGGCGACTCCTGAATCAGCAGGCTGTAATTCACATAAGCGACCCTGAGGCCCGCCGCCTGCGCCTGCGCCGGCGGCGCGACCAGCCCAGCCGCTACGGTCGCAAGCCCCGCCGCGATCGCCACACTGCGAACCCCCGAGCTCAACCTGATCAAGCGCTTCACGGAAACCCACCTCTGAATTGTAATCGGATGCCGTTTATGCCGGCCAAGCCGCTAATAATAGCATTCACGGCATTTAGAAAGCATTTCCTACCGAGAATTGGAAGCCTTCGGTCTCATCGCCCCAGCTCGTCGTGGTGCCGTGCTTGGCGTTCAGCGGCACGCCGAAGCTGAACCTGAAGAGCCCGAGCGGCGCCAGCCACTGGACGGCGATACCGGTCGAGCGCTTGAGGTCGCCCCAGCCGTCCATGTGGTAGTAATTCGGGGTCACGCCATCCGGCCCGTAGAACTGGATCTTGTTACCGGTATAGAACACGTTGCCCATGTCGAAGAAGAGGCTCACGCGGGCGCTCTGCCGCCATTTCGCCGGCATGGGCAGGATGAGCTCGTTCTGGCTGGTGATGCGGAAGTTGCCGCCGTAGGGATTGCCGAAGTTGTCGCGCGGCCCGAGCCAGTCCTCGCGGAAGCCGCGGACCGAGTCCGGGCCGCCGCCGAAGAGCTGCTGGAAGGGCGGAATGGCAGTCGTCTTCCCGAACGCGCCGCCGTAGTCCACGTCGTTGAACAACGACAGTGTGAGGTGATCCGGCCAGATCGGCACATACTGCTGGAAGGTGAAGTTCGCCATGTAGTACTCCACCCCGCCCCCGGGAACCGTGATGCGGCCGTTGATCGCCGTCCGGTTGCCCCGGTCGGCGAACAGGGAGCGGTTGCGCGAGTCGATGCCCCAGCCCGCGACCAGCAGCACGTTGTTGAAGTCGGTGCCGTAGAGCTCGTAATCGTTGTTGGTGTAGTCCTCGTGCACCAGGCGGGTGTAGGAGTGGCCGTTCTCCAGCACCCACTCGTTCGCCTGCTGGGCGCTGCTGTAGGAGGTGGTGAGCAGCTGCGAGCTCTGGTAGACCGCGCCGAACTCGAGGAACTGGAACTCGGAGATCGGAATGCTCCAGGTCGGCCCGAGGCTCAGCGTCTTCGAGGAGAAGTTCGACGACGAGGAGACGAACTGCGTGACGTCGCTGTAAGTCACCGACAGCGTCTGCCCGATGCCGTTCTCGGTGATCCACGGGTTCGTGTAAGAGACGTTGTAGGTCTTGTTGTACGCCCCGCCCTCGAGCTCGACACCGAAGCGGTTGCCGGTGCCGAGGAAGTCGGCATCGGCGTAGTTCGCGTTCAGCATCAGCTTGTAGGTTGCCGAATAGCCGATGCCGCCCGATAGCTGAGCGGCCGGTCCCTGGGTGATCTTGTAGTTGACGTCCACCTGGTCCGGTGAGCCCGCCACCGGCGTCGTGGAGTAGCTGACTTCCTTGACGTAAGGGAGCCTCTGGATGCGCTGCTTGGAGCGCTCGAGGGCGACGTTGGAGAGCCACGCTCCCTCGAGCTGCCGCATTTCGCGGCGCAGCACCACGTCGTTGATCGACGTCTCGTTGGAGAAGATGATGTTGCGCACGTAGACACGGTTGCCCGGATCTATGAAGAAGGTCAGTGCGACCGTGTGATTGCTGTCGTTGGGTGTCGGCACCGGGTCGACCTTGGCGAAGGCGTAACCGTCCTCACCCAGGCGATCCTGGATCAGCTTCTGGGTGCCGGTAATGAGCTTGCGGTTGAAGATCTCACCCGGCTTGATCTCGACCAGCCGCTCGAGCTCCGGCTTCGGCACGACGAAGATGCCGGCGAGCTTCACGCTGGAGATGGAGTAGACCTGTCCCTCGGTGATATTGACGTCGATGAAGATGTCGTTCTTCTCCGGCGAGATCTGCACCTGGGTGGAGTTGATCTGGAAGTTGGCGTAGCCGCGATCCATGTAGTAATCGCGCAGCCGCTCGAGGTCCCCCTGCAGCGTCTCGCGCGAGTAGCGGTCGTCCTGCTTGTACCAGGACAGCCAGTTCGGCGTCTTCAGCTGGAAGCCCTGCAGGACGTCCTTCTGCTTGAACTTCGTGTCGCCGACGATGTTGATGGCGCGGATCACCGCGCGCTCGCCCTCGCGGATCTTGATCGCGATCTTGACGCGATTGTCCGTGTCCGCGGTGACGGTGTTGTCGATCTCGACGCCGTATTTGCCGCGGCTGTAGTACTCATCGGTGAGCGACTGCGTCACGTCATCGAGCACGGAGCGGTCGAAGATCTTGCCGGGCGCGAGCCCGATGTTGCGCAGCGACTTCTGCAGCTCGTCGGTCTTGATATCCTTGTTGCCGGAGATGGTGAAGCTCTCGATCGAGGGCCGCTCGAGCACCACCACGATCAGGGTATTGCCCTCGCGGCGCAGCTCCACGTCACGGAAGAATCCGGTGGCATAGAGGGCGCGAATGGCCTCGCGCACCCGCTGGGTCGTGAGGTGATCGCCGATGTTCACCGGCAGGTAATTGAATACCGTGCCCTCGGAGATGCGCTGCAGTCCCTCCACCTTGATGTCGCTGACGGTGAAGCTCGTGTCCGAGGACTCCACCTGGGTCTGCGCGAGCGCGAGCGCGGAATGGACGGCCAGTGCGACCGCGGCCAGCAGCACGACGCGAGACTTCATGTTCTGATACCCAACTTTGTCACTTTCGGGCTCTTCCGGCCCCCAACTGTTGCATCGATCACGTAAAATCAACCCCCGCTCGCCGTGGTGACCTCGCCGCGGCGGGCGCGCGGACCTCTCGGGGTCCTGCTGTAGCTCACTACACTCTAACTAGACTGGCTCTAACTGAACTGGCGCGCGATGTCGTTGAAGAGCGCCACCCCCATGAGGAGGATCAGCAGCGCAATCCCCACCTGCTGACCGACGACCTGCGCCCGCTCCGACATCGGGCTGCCCTTCACCCACTCCACCAGCTGAAAGACGATCTGGCCGCCGTCGAGAATGGGAATGGGCAGCAGGTTCAGGAACCCGAGCGACAGCGAGATCAGCACCAGGAACTCGAGGAAGGCGCCGGCTCCCTCGCTCGCCGACTGACCGGCGTACTGGGCGATCGACACCGGCCCGCTCAGGTTCTGCAGTGACACCTGGCCGAGCATCATGCGCCAGAAAAGCATTCCCTGCTGCGCCGTCATCACCCATGACTCCTCGGCGGCGTGCCCCAGGGCCGAGATCGGTGACACGCTCAGGTGCCGCACCATGCCGGGCGGATAGGGAATGTCCGCCGGCAGCTCTCCCTCCGCCTCGATGCGGCCGATGTATTTGCCGTTTACCTCGTCGCTCGCTACTTCCACCTGCACCGAATGCATCTGGCCATCGCGCTCGTAGACCAGGCTGATGGTGCCACCCGGATGCGGCGTCACCTGTGCCACGACATCGTCGAAGGTCTTCACCGCCTGCCCGTTGACGGACACGATGCGATCGCCCGCCCGCAGTCCCGCGCGCGCCGCCGGCCCATCCGGCAACACCTGGCTGAGCACGGCCGGAATCGGCGGCTCCCAGAACTGAAAGCCGAGGCCGGTGAACAGCTCCGGCAGCGTGGTGAGGCGGCGACGCGCGGCGGCATCGCTCACGATCAGATCGACGTGGCGGATCTCCCCCCGACTGCCGTGCACGGTCAGATTTGCGTCGCCGCGCGCGCTCATCGCATCGAGCAGGCCGAACGTGACACCCTGCTGCTCGGCCACCTGCGCGCCATTGATCGCGGTGATGGTATCGCCGGAGCGCAGCCCCGCGTTCGCGGCTATCGAGCCGGCCGTCACGTCGCCCACCACGGGCAGGTACTGGGTGATGCCGCTCACGCACATGATGCCGGCGAGCACCAGGATGGCGAACAGGATGTTGAAGGCGGGTCCGGCGAGGAGTACCAGGACGCGCAGAAAGGGATGCTTGCGGGTGAAGGAGCGCGGCAGGTCTTCCGGTGCCACCGGCCCCTCGCGCTCGTCGAGCAGTTTCACATAACCGCCTAGAGGGATGGGCGCGATGGCGATCTCCGTCCGATCCGTCCCGATCCGCCGCGACCACAGCGGCTGTCCGAAGCCGACCGAAAACCTGAGCACCTTGAAACCGAGCCGCCGCGCGACCCAGAAGTGGCCGAACTCGTGAATGGTGACCAGCACGCCGACGGCGATGATGAACCACAGCACTTGCCAGACGAAATTCATGCCCGCGCGCTCTCGAGCGAGCGCCCCCCGGCGGCACACAACCCGCCATCAATGCGCTCGGACGCGAGCCGCCTGGCCTCCGCATCGGCCGCGAGCACATCATCCAGCCCGCCTATGGCACCCGCGGGACACCGTGTGACCACCTCTTCAATGACTGCGGCTATGCCGGGAAAGTTCAATCGGCGCTCCAGAAAGGCGTGGACGGCGACCTCGTTGGCGGCGTTCAGGGCGACCGGAGTCAGCCCGCCGGCCCGCGCCGCCGACTGTGCCAGTGCCAGGCAGCGGAATTTCTGCGGATCCGGGGCGCGAAAATCGAGCCGCGAGGTCTTCACCAGATCGAGGAATTCTACACCGGAAGCCATTCTCTCGGGCCAGGAGAGCGCGCAGGCGATCGGCGTGCGCATGTCCGGCGAGCCCAGCTGCGCGAGCAGCGAGCCATCGAGGTACTCGACCAGCGAATGGATGATGCTCTGCGGATGGACGACGATCTCGACGCGGTCCGGCGACAGCGCGAAGAGGAAGCACGCCTCGATGAGCTCGAGCCCCTTGTTCATCAGCGTCGCGGAATCGACCGAGATCTTCCGTCCCATCACCCAGTTGGGATGGGCGCAGGCAGCCTCGGGAGTTGCCGCCGCAATGGCGTCCGCCTGCCAGTCGCGGAACGGACCGCCGGAGGCGGTGAGAAGGATGCGACGCACCCCTTTCGGAGTCGTACCGGTGCGCGAGCCCGCGGGCAGGCATTGGAAAATGGCGTTGTGCTCGCTGTCGATCGGCAACAGTGTGGCGCCGCTGTCGCGCACGGCATCCATGAGCAGCGGTCCCGACATGACGAGCGATTCCTTGTTCGCGAGCAGCAGGCGCTTGCCGGCGCGCGCGGCGGCAAGCGTGGAGCTCAGCCCCGCGGCGCCCACGATTGCGGCCATGACACACTCGGCCTCCGGCAGTGTCGCGAGCTCCGTGAGTGCCCCGACACCCGCGAGGATACGGGTCGTGCGCGCGGCGGCACCGAGCTCGGCGACGAGCTCGCGCGCGGCGCCCTCGTCGGCCATCGCCGCATACGCGGGTTGGAATCGGCGGATCTGCTCCGCCAGCTTGGCAACATTGCGGTTGGCGCCGACCGCCACCAGGCGAAAGCGATCCGGATGGCGCGCGAGCACATCGAGAGTGCTCTCGCCGATGGAGCCGGTAGAACCCAAGACGACCACACCGATCATGGCAGGACTCCTAGAAAAGTGAGGCCGAGCAGCAGCACGGGCACGGCACCCGTGACGCTGTCGATGCGGTCCATCACGCCGCCGTGCCCCGGAAAGAGCGTACCGCTGTCCTTCATTCCCGCGAAGCGCTTCAGCAGACTTTCGGTCAGGTCACCGACGATCGAGAAGGCCACCGCGGCCAGGCAAAGCACCAGGAAGGGCTCTAGCGGCAACCGGAACCAGGCGCCGCCGGCGATGGCGACGATGCCGCTCGCGACCAGGCCGCCGAGCGCACCTTCCCAGGTCTTGCCGGGCGAAACGGCGGGAGCGAGGCGCCGCCGGCCGAACCGCCGGCCGCAGAAGTAAGCGCCGATATCGGCCATCCAGACGAGCAGCAGCGAAAACAGCACCCACTCCGCGCCATGCCGGGCCTCGAGCCGCAGGCGGCTCAGCGCCAGCCAGGCCGGCACCAGCGAGAGCAGCCCCGCGAACCCGGCCGACCAGGGCTGGACCCGCCGCGGCGCGACCACGATCCACAGCAGAGCGAGCAGCCACCAGAGGAGCGCCACCGCGAGCAGTGCCTCGAGGCCGGCCGGAGTGCGCGTCAGCCACCAGGCGACGGGCAGAAATATGGCGACCAGCGCGACGAAGGCACTCCGCGCCCGCGGGTCGGCCCACTTGAGGAACGCCGACCACTCCCACGCACCCATGAGCACCACCAGCGTGACGAGCACTACCGTCGCCCAGGCAGGCAGCCAGAAGAGTACCGCCAGCAGCAGCGCTATGAGGACGGCAGCCGTGGCAACTCGTTTGCGCAGCGACTCGCTCACGGGCCTCGGGCTTTCATCTGTCCGGTCGTCTGGCCGAAACGGCGCTCCCGGCCCGCGAAGAACTCGAGCGCGGCGGCCAGCTCCGTCTTGTCGAAATCAGGCCACAAGCGATCGCTGAAGTAGAGCTCGGCGTAGGCGATATTCCACAGCAGAAAATTGCTGATCCGCCGCTCGCCGCCGGTGCGGATCAACAGATCCGCGTCCGGCAGGCCACCGAGCTCGAGCGCCGCGCCGAAGCGGTCTTCGTCGATTTCGGTTGGCCGCAACGCGCCGCTCACGCATTTCGCGGCAAGCTCGCGGGCCGCCTGCACGATGTCCCAACGTCCGCCATAGCTTACCGCCACCTGCAGCTTCAGGCCCGCGTTGCCCGCGGTGTGCTGCTCCGCGCCGGCGATCTGGGCCTGCAGCCGCACCGACAACCGCTGGCGGTTGCCGATGAAGCGCACCCGCACGCTCTGCCGGTGCAGCTCCGCGATCTCGCGATCCACCGCCTCGAAGAACAGGCCCATGAGGCTCGCGACTTCCTCCGCGGGCCGCGACCAGTTCTCACTCGAGAAGGCGAAGAGCGTCAGCGCCTCGACCCCCAGCCGGCTGCATTCCTCGACACAGAGGCGCACCGGCGTCAGGCCCGCCTTGTGGCCTGCGGATCGGGGCTGGCCACGCGCCGCCGCCCACCGGCCGTTGCCGTCCATCGTGATCGCGATGTGGCGGGGCACGGTATACATCAAACCTGCATCACTTCCTTTTCCTTGGCCGCCAGAAGCTGCTCGATGTCGGCGATGTGCTTGTCGGTGAGCTTCTGGATCTCCCCTTCGGCGCGCCGCTCGTCATCCTGGGAGATCATCTTCTCCTTGAGCAACTCCTTGACGTCGGTCATGACGTCGCGACGCACGTTGCGCACTGCGACACGGGCGCCCTCCGCATCGTGCCGCAGCACCTTGGTGATCTCTTTGCGTCGCTCCTCGGTCAGGGGCGGCATCGGAATGCGGATCACGGTGCCGGCGGTCATGGGCGTCAGCCCGAGATCCGACTTGAAGATGGCCTTCTCGATCGCCTGCACGACGGTCTTTTCCCAGGGCGAGACGACCAGGGTCCGGCCCTCTTCGACCGCGATGCTCGCCACCTGCTGCAGCGGCACATCCGAGCCATAGTAGTCGACCTTGAGGTGCTCGATCAGACTGGGATGCGCCCGTCCCGTGCGCAGCTTCTTCAGGTCGCCCTGGAAGTTCTGCACGCATTTCGCCATGCGCTCACGAGCGTCTTTCTTGATGTCATCGAGCATTTCTTTACTCCTCTACCGGCCGAAAGTCGCCTGCGGCGCTCTCGGCGAGGTGCCTTGTTGCTTTTTCGATCTCGCGGGCAAAGTAGCGGCCTTTGCCCGCTTACTCGCAAGTCACCGAGGTACCCACCTCTTCGCCGCGCACGATGCGCGTCAGGTCGCCCGGATTGTTGAGATTGAAGACCCGTAACGGCAGGTTGTTGTCGCGACACATCACGACGGCAGTAGCGTCCATGACGTTGAGCTTCTCGGTGAGCACACGGTCGAAGGTAAGGTGGTCGTAGCGAACCGCGGACGGGTTCCGCACCGGATCGTCCGAGTAGACCCCGTTCACCTTGGTGGCCTTGAGGAGCACCTCGGCATTGATCTCGATCGCGCGCAACGCCGCGGCGGTGTCCGTCGTGAAGAAGGGATTGCCGGTTCCCGCCGCGCAGATCACCACCCGGCCCTTCTCGAGATGGCGGATGGCACGGCGGCGGATGTAGTCCTCGCAGACCTCGTTGATGCGGATCGCCGACATCACACGCACATGGAGCCCGAGGGCCTCGAGAGCGTCCTGCATCGCGAGCGCATTCATGACGGTGGCGAGCATACCCATCTGGTCGCCCGCTACCCGGTCCATGCCGGCGCGCGCGAGGCCCGCACCGCGGAAGATGTTGCCGCCGCCGACGACGACGGCAAGCTCTACACCGAAGCCGACGATCTCCTGCAGCTCCCCGGCGATACGCTTGAGGATCGCAGGATCGATGCCGTAGTCGGCGCGGCCCATCAGTGCCTCGCCCGAGAGCTTCACGAGAATGCGGGAGAAGCGGGCCTTACTGCTTTCGGTCATCCCAAATCGCCTCGTCTTGATGGAAAAAACCCCGCCGGCGGCGGGGCTTTTTCGTGAACTTCTGCCGCGGCGTCAGCGCTTGTCCGGGCCGGAGGAGCCCTTAACCTGGGCCATGACCTCCGCCACGAAGTCCTCCTGCTTCTTCTCGATGCCAGCGCCAACCTCGAAGCGCTCGAACGCCGCCACCTGCGCGCCGGCGCCTTTCAGCAGCTTCTCAACGGTCGTGTCCGGATCCTTGACGAACGGCTGGCCGAGAAGCGTGATCTCCCCCAGCGACTTGCGCAAGCGCCCCTCGACCATCTTGGCGACGATCTCCGGCGGCTTGCCCTCTGCGCTGGCCTGCTCGGTGAGGATCTCGCGCTCTTTCGCGATCACCTCGGGCGGCACCTCTTTCTGGGAGAGGTACTTCGGATTGCTCGC
>Ga0335072_10015149_pt1 | contig 10947 bp, 6 predicted proteins | sample Lox_Sample_21_FD_206725 | JGI IMG/M metagenome (GOLD analysis project Ga0335072, IMG submission 206725) | Soil microbial communities from Loxahatchee National Wildlife Refuge, Florida, United States - Lox_Sample_2.1 | ecosystem: Environmental > Terrestrial > Soil > Wetlands | place: USA: Florida... | reverse complement strand
AGTTCGTCAACATGAGTTTCAACCCATTCGACTGAGCCGAGCAGCCCTGGCTCTTCGCCGTCCCAGGCGCAATAGATGATCGTGCGTTTCGGCGTCCAGCCCTGTTTGTGCATCTCGCCGAGTACGCGAGCTTCTTCCAGTTCCGGCGCCATGCCAGAGATGGGGTCATCGGCGCCGTTTACCCACGCATCGTGATGATTTCCCCGAATCACCCATTGATCGGGCGCGGAGCCCTTGAGCGTCGCAATGACATCGTAGATAGGTTTGGTGGCCCAGTCGGAAATGACCTTCAAATGGACTTTCGCCGGGCCGGGTCCGACGTGATAGGTGATCGGCAGCGCGCCGCGCCAGGCTTCCGGCGCCACCTCGCCTTTTAACGCTGCAAGCAGCGGCTGCGCGTCCGCATAGGAGATTGGCAGCACCGGGATCTTGGTGATGGTCTTCGCATCTTTGATCGCCAGACGCTTTGCGCCCGGCACCGCACCGATTTCCGGAGTCAGCGGATCGCCGGGATAGTCGGTATCCATCACGCTGCCGCGTTGGACGCCGTCCCGCGGACGCCAACCTCCGGTGGGATAGTCATCGCCGTAATAGAAGCCGTCGCCCTTGGGATCGGTGTAGATAATGCAGCCGATGGCGCCGTGTTCGGCAGCGACTTTCGGCTTGATGCCCCGCCAACCCGAGCCATAGCGAGAGATCACAATCTTTCCTTTGACGGAAACTCCCATTTGGTCGAGCTCTTCGTAATCTTCGCGATTGCCGAAGTTCACATAGACGAGTTCGCCAGTAACATCTCCATCGGCCGAATAGGCGTTGTACGTCGGCAGTTGCTCGGAGGTCTGATTGGAAGTGGGATCAATCGAGAGAGCCGGCTCCTGCAGCTTGGCGCGGAACTGTGTGGGAGCGACCAGTTCCAGCAGACGTTCCTTCGGCGTGGGAAACAAAACATCGAAGGTTTCGATGTGGGCGTCGAATCCCCATTCCTTGAAGCGCGAGAGGATCCACTCGGCATTGTCTTTATCGTAGGGCGAGCCGACATGGTGAGGACGCGCTGACAGCCGCCGCATATTTTCGCGGATGTTGTCGGGAAGAATGCCATCCTGAAATTTCTTCTCCAGATCGCGCTCGTTGGCCGATGTTTGCGACGTGTAACCCAGCAGTGGCGTCGAGGCAGTCGGCACGCGGTCTGGCCCGGTTGGTGACTGTGCGAGTGCGAGGTTGGTGAAAGTAAAAAGCAAAATGCAAGCGGCCAGCGAGCGCAGCGATCTCAAGTGGTTCTCCCCTGGTTTCGGAACTAGCGCCGGAAATTCTAACACCTCGACGGCCGTGGCTGAGATCAACAGAACAGTGGGCTTGTTGTGATGTTAGGAAGTCCACCGTCCGCTTTCGGACGCAAGGATCACAGGATCGAACAAACGCCAGCGCCGCCACAACGGCGAATCCAATGGAATCTGGCGATTGCAGAGGTTTGAGTCTGGCGGAGGAACTGCATGAAGGAAGGCAGCTGGATCGCGCGGAACTTTTTCGCCGGCACAGTCGTAACTGCAATCAGAGACGCTGCGACACGAGTCTCGAAACTTCGGAACGGTCCTCACACTCGGTTTGGCGGCCCAGGTGAGTCCAGTTCTGGAGCGGGGATTTTGCTTTTTATTTCTTCCAGCAGCGTCGATCCTCGAGTCCCTGCCGCCTGCAGCCGGTTCCCGACGCTTTTCGGGAAAGAATAAGGAATCCAATGAAATCGAGAAAGCTCTATTCGACTTTGTTGTTGGGCGCGGCTTTGTTGTTGGCGGCTAACGTGTTTGCGGCGGAAAAAGAGACAGTAGAAACCCACCAGGCGATGACGGTGAACGGCACTCCCTTGCCAGCCGGGAAATATACAGTGACATGGGAAGGCAGTGGGCCGAGCGTCCAACTGGTGTTCCACAAAGGAAAGAATGTGGTCGCGACCGTTCCCGCTCACGTTGTGAACATGAAGGCCGCTGGTGCCGCGGCGCTTGTGATCAACCGAGACAAAGGCAGCGTCGAGTTGACCCAGATTCGGCCCGAGGGAAAGAAGTATATCCTGACCATCGGCGGCGAGTCGGTGGAGACGGCGGCGCAGAACAGTCCAAAGTAAGTGCTGGCTGAATGACGAGCGGGAGCCTGCGGGCTCCCGCTTTTTTGTTTTTACGTAGGCGAATATATGGCGAATATTCGTCTCTGCGGCTACAATATTCGGATGCAGTCCCTTCCTGATTCGCTGGCCTGGGCTCACCCGATCGTGGCGGAGTGGTTTGTCCGGAAGTTCGGCATGCCGACGGAACCGCAGGAGCAAGGCTGGCCGCACATTCTCGCCGGGCGGACGACGTTGATTTCAGCACCGACCGGCTCAGGCAAGACTCTCGCCGCATTTCTGGCTTGTATTGATCGGCTCGTGCGCAAAGCGCTGGCGGGCGATCTGACGGACCGGACGGAGGTACTGTACGTTTCTCCGCTGAAGGCCCTCGGCAACGACATCCAAAAGAATCTGGAAGTGCCATTGGGAGAGATTCTGGCGCTGGCGGGCGAACGCGGGCTGATGATGCCTGAGATTCGCACGGCGGTGCGGACCGGCGACACGCTGCAGCCGGAGCGGCGGGCGATGCTGAAGCGGCCTCCGCACATTCTGGTGACGACGCCGGAGTCGCTCTACATTCTGCTGACTTCGGAGCGGAGCCGCGCGATTCTGCGGGATGTCGAGACCGTGATTGTCGATGAGATTCATGCGGTGGCCGACGACAAACGTGGCGCGCATCTGACGTTGTCGCTGGAACGGTTGGAGGCGCTGACGCACAGGCCTCCCGTGCGAATTGGGCTGTCTGCTACGCAGAAGCCGATTGAAGACGTCGCGCATTTTCTGACGGGCAGCGGCAGGCCTGATCCGGTCATCGTCAACATCGGGCACAAGCGAACGTTGGATGTCGCGATCGAAGTGCCGCCCATGCCGCTGGGGCCGGTGGCATCGAATGAGATGTGGGACACGATTTACGATCGGCTGGTCGCGCTCGTCGAGCAGCATCGCTCGACGCTGGTGTTTGTGAATACGAGGAGGATGGCGGAGCGCTTGTGTCATCGGTTAGGCGAGCGCATGGGCGAGGAGAACGTTGCGGCGCATCACGGCAGCCTGTCGCGCAAGCTGCGGCTCGCGGCCGAGAAGAAATTAAAAGAAGGCCAGGTGCGGGTGCTCGTGGCAACTGCGTCACTCGAATTGGGAATTGACGTTGGGACTGTCGATCTCGTGGTGCAGATCAATTCTCCGCGGGCGATTGCGGTAGCGCTGCAGCGCGTGGGCCGCTCGGGGCACTGGCGAGGCGCGGTACCGAAGGGACGCTTCTTCTGTACGACTCGCGACGATCTGATGGAATGCGCGGCCTTGGTGCGGGCGATTCGCCAAGGAGATTTGGACCGGCTGATGATTCCGGACGCTCCGCTGGATGTGCTGGCACAGCAGATTGTGGCGACTTGCGCGGCGGGAGGTGGATCGCGAGTGCGCGGGGAAGAGGGCCGCGCGACGGCCGGCGAGGACCCTTCGACTTCGCTCAGGGCGAGCGCTCGTGCTAAGGATGCAGATGCACAGGCGCCCGCGCCACATGAAGACGACGCGTGGGATGAGGATGAGATGTTCGCGTTGGTGCGGCGGGCTTATCCGTATCGGGGACTGAAACGCGAGTCATTCAACTCCATTCTCGAAATGCTCTCCGAGGGGATTGCGGCGCGGCGCGGGCGCTACGGGGCGTACGTGCATCGCGATCGCGTGAATGGCAAGTTGCGCGCGAGGCGTGGTGCGCGTTTGGCGGCCATCACCAGCGGTGGAGCAATTCCTGACAATTCTCTTTATACCGTGGTCGCACAGCCCGATGGAGTTGTGGTGGGCACTGTAGATGAAGATTTCGCGGTCGAGAGCAATCGTGGCGACGTCATGTTGTTGGGAAACACGTCGTGGATGATTCATCGGATCGAGACCAATGCGGGGCGGATGCTGGTGCAGGACGCGCATGGAGCGCCGCCGAGCGTTCCATTCTGGCGTGGGGAGGCTCCAGCGCGAACGCAGGAATTGTCCGCGCATGTGGGTGAGCTGCGGGAAAAAATCAGCGAGATGCTGCTGCGGACATCTCCAGTGGGATTTTCCGCGACGCAACCGGAAGTGGCAGCTGCGGTTTCGTGGTTGAAAGAGGAATGCGGACTGGATGATTCGGGCGCGGAGCAGGCCATCGAATACGTTCTGCAGGGGCGCGCCGTGTTGGGGGCGGTGCCGACCCAGACCACGGTGATTGCGGAACGATTTTTCGATGAAGGTGGAGGGATGCAGTTGGTGATCCACGCGCCGTTTGGCGGTCGGATCAACAAGGCATGGGGATTATCTCTGCGGAAGCGATTCTGCGTGGGATTCAACTTTGAATTGCAGGCGGCAGCGACCGACAACGGGTTGAACATTGCTCTGGCCGAGCAGCACAGTTTTCCCCTGGGCGATGTGTTTCATTTTCTGCAGGCCGACACGGTGCAGCCGATTCTGGAGCAGGCGGCGCTGGATTCTCCGATCTTCGGCACGCGGTGGCGATGGGATGCCAATCGCGCGCTGGCGTTGCTGCGTTTTCAGGGCGGCAAGAAAGTTCCGGCGCAGATTCAGCGGATGCGGTCGGACGATCTGTTGGCATCTGTGTTTCCGGATGCGGCGGCGTGCTTCGAGAATATTGAGGGAGAGAGGAAAATTCCGGACCATCCGCTGGTCGGCGAAGTGATGAAGGATGTGCTCACGGAAGCGATGGATGTGGAGGGATTGAAGTCGGTGCTGCGAGGGATGGCTTCGGGAGAGATTCGAGTCATCGCGGTCGATACGCCGGTCCCGTCGCAGTTTTCGCACGAGATTCTGAATGCGAATCCCTACGCGTATCTGGACGATGCGCCGCTGGAAGAGCGGCGGGCGCGCGCGGTGGAGATGCGGCGTGTGCTGCCGGAGTCGGTGCTGGAGGAAGTTGGTGGACTGGACGCGGGGGCAATCGCGCAGGTGCGCGAGGAGGCGTGGCCCGATGTGCGCGATGCAGATGAGTTGCACGACGTGCTGCACACCCTGGTCGCGCTGCCGGAGGGGCTAGAGAAAGTTCCCACTTCTGGCGCGTGCGCGCGAGAAATGGGACAGCCGGATGGTTTTTCGCGATGGGGATTTTTCTTCGAACGGTTGGTGAATGAGGGACGCGCGGGGATCGCTTCGTTTGCAGGCACACGTTATTGGGTAGCGGCGGAACGGGCGCGGAGTTTCCTGGAGTTGTTTCCTCTCGCCGTATTCGAGCAGAGCCTTGCGGATGTGGAGACTGGGCAAAGCTCTCGCGATGATGCTTTGCTTACGTTGGTTACCGGGTGGATGTCGCACATCGGGCCTGTGACGGCTTCGCAGCTCGGTGAGATTGTGGGAATCGCTCCCTCGGATATCGAAAAAGCTTTGTTGCGCATGGAGGCTAGCGGGACTGTTCTGCGAGGACAGTTTACTGGTGCCGCGGGCACGCGGGCGGGGGCGCCCGCGCCACATCAGACGGCTCTCCCGACTCAAGCACAAACATACGAGACGGAATGGTGCGAGCGGCGATTGCTGGCGAGAATTCACCGGCTGACGGTTGGAATGTTGCGGAAGCAAATCGAGCCGGTGACGGCGGCCGCGTTTATGCGGTGGTTGATGCGCTGGCAGCATGTCGCTCCGGGAACGCAGGTGACAGGCGAGCGCGGCACGCTCGAAGTGTTGCAGCAGTTGCAGGGATTTGAGATTCCGGCGAATGCGTGGGAGCGTCAGGTTCTCTCGCGTCGGATTGCAGACTACGATCCGAAGTGGCTCGACCAACTTTGCTTAACTGGAGCGGTGGGATGGGGAAGGTTGTCGCCGCATCCGGCGACGTTGGAATCTGCAGGAGCGGATTCGAGTGCGCCGCGGCAGAGGCGCGTGATTCCTACCAGCGTGGCTCCAATTACGTTTTTTGTGCGGGAAGATGCGGATTGGATGGGGATACGTCAGAATCCGCACCCGGTGTCTGAGGAGTCGCGTGGGTTGAGTCATGGGGCGCAGCTTGTGCTCGAATTTCTGCGGCAGCGTGGAGCTTCATTCTTTGCGGACATCGTGCGCGCTACGGCGAAGCTGAAGGCGGAGATTGAGACCGCGTTGTGGGAACTCGTTGCTGCGGGCCTGGTGACTGCGGATGGATTCGACAATCTGCGCGCGTTGCTCGATCCGAAGCGGCGCGCGGGGCAGGGAAGCGGGCGCAGCACGCGTCCGCGGCACAGCTCGGGCCGGTGGGCGTTGTTGCATGCGGATGTGGCAGCGGAGCGTCCGCGCGCGATCGAAGCAGCGTGCTGGATGGTGCTCCGGCGTTATGGGATTGTGATCCGCGATCTGCTGGCGCGCGAGTCGAACCTCCCGCCGTGGCGCGAGTTGCTGATGGGATTCCGCCGACTCGAAGATCGCGGAGAGATTCGCGGCGGGCGATTTGTCGATGGATTCATCGGCGAGCAGTTCGCTCTTCCGGTGGCCGTTGAGTCGGTCCGCGCAATGCGAGGGTTGCCGCTTAGCGGAGAGGCCATGACGTTGTCGGCGGCTGATCCGCTGAATCTGATTGGGATTCTCGTGCCAGGGGAACGAGTGCCGGCGATCTCAGGCAGGACGGTCAGTTATCGCGATGGAGTTGCGGTTCCGGTCGGCGCTTCGGAGCAAGGTTTGGCGAGCGAAGCAGCAAGCTGAGACGATTGAAGTACTGAAGGCCGATCTTTCTTCACGTTCTCGCTGCCCCAGGGCCGCTCTTTCAACAATGAAAAAAGGTCAGAAGCCCGATGAGGGGGTCCCCCGAGCCTCCGACCTAGCAGTAATCTCGGCAGGAACTGATCGAAAGCGCTTCCCCCGTCGCTTTGAGCCGAGCGTCCCGCTACTTTCTGCTGTGCATGCCTGATTCCAATCTAAGGTCTCGCGACCCGCTGCTCTGCTTCGCGTGCAGAACCTCCAATTTGGCAGCCACTTAGAGGCATGCTGGCGTGACGTGAGTGGGGGTGGAATTGTCTGCTCAGCAACCCCGAGAGCTATCCGATCAGATAGTCCGTCTAACCGTTCGGATATTAGAAATTGAGTACTCGGGGCATGCATTTCGGCTCGAGCTGTGATAAGACGTTCTGCACGGAGTGGGAGACCCCGATTGCGCCCTAGACTACTGGCCACAGCTGGACCACTAATAGATTCAACCATTCCGTTGCCCGAGGGCGAAGCAACGCTTGGGCGGGATCCGACGAACGCTGTTTCGGTGGTGGATCCTTCGGTTTCGCGAAAGCATTGCCTGTTCCGGCGGGAGGAAGACGGGCGCATTCAGATCAAGGATCTGGAGAGCCGGAACGGGACCTTGGTAAACGGTCTGCCCGTCAAAGAACACTGGCTGCGCCACGGAGACGAGATCGCGACGGGCGACTCCGTGTTCCTGTTTCTGGTCGAGGATGACGAACGCGCGGTTCCAGCCAGCCGCGTGGAGTTCGACGACAGCCTGCCCTCGGCCGAAACCAAAGTCATTCATCCCAAAGAAGTGCTGTATCTGCAGCCGGACCGGTTACTGCGCGAGTTGCCGGCGACCTCGCCGGTGGCGCGGAATTTGAGTGCATTGCTGAAGATCAGCCGGGTCGTGCATGCGATTCGCGACCTGGAGGAGTTGCAGGCGCAGTTGCTCGACCTGATTTTTGAAGTGGTTCCGGCGAGCCGGGGGGCGATTCTCCTGGCAGAAGGTGGCGCGCAAGAGTTCAGCTCTCTCTACGCGCGGACGCGGCAGGCGGGACAGCCGCAGTTGATTCGCGTGAGCCGCACGATCGCGTCGCAAGTGATGAAAGAGGACGTCGCGATTCTAGGAGTGGACGTACCCGGCAGCGACCAACTGCGGGACGTAGAAAGCCTTGCCGTGTCGGAGGTGCGGTCCCTGTTGTGCGTGCCGCTAACGGTCTTTCAGAGGGTGATTGGGTGCATCTATCTGGATAGCACGAACGCCAGCACACGCTTTCACGAGGACCATCTGCAACTGGTCGCGGCGATTGCCGGAGTTTCAGCCGTGGCGCTCGACAATGCGCGGCGGCTGCAGTGGCTGGAGCAGGAGAACCAGCGCCTGATCACGGAGGTTCGACAAGAACAAAGTCTGGTCGGCGAAGGCGAGCGGATGAAGGAGGTCTACCGTTTCCTGGCGAAAGCTGCGCCGTCAGATTCGACTGTATTGATCGAAGGGGAGAGCGGAACAGGGAAGGAACTTGCGGCGCGGGCCCTGCACCGCAACAGCGCTCGGGGGAATAAGCCGTTTGTCGCAATCAATTGCGCGGCAATCCCCGAGTCGTTGCTGGAGAGCGATCTGTTCGGCCACGAGCGCGGCAGTTTCACCGGCGCCGCGGCGCAGAAAAAAGGGCGCCTCGAGGTTGCGGACGGAGGCGTAGTTTTTCTCGACGAGATTGGAGAGTTAGCTCCGCCGCTGCAAGTGAAACTGCTGCGGGTTCTGCAAGAGCGAGAATTCGAGCGCGTCGGGGGGACACATCCGATCAAGGTAGACATCCGTCTGATCGCGGCGACGAATCGCGATCTGGAGGAAGCGGTGCGGCTAGGCCAATTTCGTCAGGACCTGTACTTCCGGCTGGCAGTGGTGAAGCTGACCATGCCTCCATTGCGCGAGCACAAAGAAGATATCCCGATGCTGACAAGGCACTTCGTGCAGAAGTATGCGAAGCGGTGCAAAGTGAAAGTGAAGCCAGTATCGCGCGAAGCGATGGCGGCGCTGGTGAACTATGAGTGGCCGGGAAATGTCCGCGAATTGGAGAACGCCATCGAGCGCGCGCTAGTGATGGGTGCGCCCGACATGGTGCTGCTCGAGGACCTGCCGGAGTCACTGCTGGAACACGACGCGCCCCCCGAGGTGACTGAGGGCAAGTACCACGCCAGCCTGAAGGAGCTTAAGAAAGAGTTGATCCGTGAGGCAGTCGAACAGACTCGCGGGAACTATGTAGAGGCGGCACGGATTCTGGGAGTGCATCCGAATTATCTCCACCGGCTGATCCGAAATCTGGGATTGAAAGATACGCTGAACGAGAGCTTGCGCGAGGGCGCTCCAAGTGGGCCGCGCGGCAGATTGTCGGGCGGAGCGGCATAAAGATTAGATCGTCTCTACGGAAGAGGTAGCTGCAGAAGCCGCGCGGGGTCGAGATAAGTACCTTGCCATCGGACCGCCACGTGGAGATGCGGACCGGTGGCGCGACCGGTGCCGCCGCTTAGCCCGAGTTCCTGGCCGCGTTTCACGACGTCACCTTCCTTCACTTTGAATTCCGAAAGATGCAGGTAGAGGGTGAGGAGTCCCTGACCGTGGTCGATAACCACGAAGTTTCCCTCATAAAAAAGCGGGCGGGCGAGTAGTACTGTGCCGTCGTTCATAGCGGCGACTGGGGTTCCGGTGGGGACGCGAAAATCGAGACCCAGGTGCGGGCTCTGGGTTTTGCCGTTGAAGATGCGCTGCGATCCGAAGACGTCGGAGATTTCGGCCTGCGCGGGCGCGACGAATTTGCCGGACCATTCCCGCTCCGGGGTCACGCGGTTCAGGTAGTCGTGCTTGATCTTCACGCCTTCCGCGATCTGAGCGAGTTGCTCGGGCGTGGGCTCGGTGAATCTCTTCTCCACCTTGAGTTCAACTTTGATCAAGGGATACTTGGCGCGGGCGACCGCGAAGGCGCGCTTGTAGGTCAAAGGCGCGTTCGGCGCATGGCGATCTCCGGTGAGTTCGAGTGCATATTTTCCGGGCGTGGTTTCGAGGCTGACGCCAGCGAAGGCGGTCCAGGTTCGGGTCGCAGAGTTATAGCTGAAGGTAAGTTGATGACCGAGCCAGGTGCCCGTCAAAGAGTCGAGCTTGGCGGGGGACTTCACCTGAAACAGAACTGGGGCTCCGTTGACTAGGCGCGCAGGTTGCGCTTGGACGCTCCAGGTCGCGGCTGAGGCTGGCTGCATAGCGCCTATGCAGATGACTCCGCAAATGGCAATCATCTGCAAAAAGAACAGTCGAAGCCGCCGCCCTGCGCGCTGGCGGGAGGACCGGCGCGGCCGTCTCCCCATGAGTTTGGAACGTGTCTGAAACCGGTTCACCTTTCAAGCGTAGCACTCTCTGGAATTTGTGTAGCGGCTCGGTATCGAAAGACGTTAATCACGAAGGTCACCACGATCCACGAAGGAAGGCTGGAAATCTGACTTGGGGATTGTCGCGGCTATAATCCCGGCATGCGCACACGCGTTCTTGCGGTTCTGGCAGTCTTGTCGCTTAGCGCGCTGGGCTTGGCACAGGCGGCCGCGGGAACAGCACTGCATGCGGATCGAGTCCTTGTGCTGAAGAAAGAACGCACTCTTCAATTGCTTAGTCGGGGCAAAGTGATCAAGTCGTATAAGTCTGCGCTCGGCGGAAATCCGATCGGGCCGAAGACTCGGCAGGGAGATCACAAGACTCCCGAGGGAGTCTATGTACTGGACTATCGCAACGCGCACAGCCAGTTCCACAGGGCGATTCATATTTCGTATCCGAATGAGCGGGATCGCGCGGGGGGGCGGAAACTGGGAGTTTCACCCGGCGGAGATGTGTTTGTCCACGGGCTGCCCAACGGCTACGGGTATCTGGGCGCGGCGCACCGGCTGAAGGATTGGACCGACGGATGCGTCGCGGTGACGGATGAAGAGATCGAGGAGATTTGGCGGGCGGTCCCTGACGGGACGCCCATTGAGATTCGGCCTTAGAGGGGAGGGCTGGTCGAGATCAGCGTGACGACCTCGACCAAGCCTTTGCCTTGCGAAACCTAGTGCTGGTGTACCTGGACCGTCTTCAACAAACGTTCGCGGCCGGTGTGCATCCAGTTCCACGCGGTTGAGACCATGTCCTTAAGCGAGCGCTCCGCCTTCCAACCAAGAAC
>Ga0335072_10015146_pt1 | contig 10948 bp, 10 predicted proteins | sample Lox_Sample_21_FD_206725 | JGI IMG/M metagenome (GOLD analysis project Ga0335072, IMG submission 206725) | Soil microbial communities from Loxahatchee National Wildlife Refuge, Florida, United States - Lox_Sample_2.1 | ecosystem: Environmental > Terrestrial > Soil > Wetlands | place: USA... | reverse complement strand
CGGCCTGCTCGCCTGGCGGGCCGCGGTCCGGCAGGCTGACCGCGTTCGGGATGACCGAAGCGGCCAGGCCGTGCCTGTGCGAGATGGCGGCCGTTTCGTGCGGCGCGGCGAGCGCCACCGCCTGGAACAGCGGGCCGAAGACGCCCACCAGGCGGCGGTAGGCATCGGCGTCCTCGTCGTCGCCCAGTGTCCTGACCACCTGCTCGTCGTCGTCGTCCAGATCCAGCGACGCCCACGGGGAGCCCAGCTGCTCGGCGATGGCGACGCCCAGCGGCGCCAGGTAGGACCTGGTCACGTGGACGGGAGTGCCGGGCGGCACGGCCAGCGCCTTGACAGCTTCGGCGGCCAGGGCGGCCGGCGCGATCCGGGCCCGGTAAGGCAGCGGCTCGGCCTGGGCCATGCGCTCCCGCCAGCGAGGGCCGCGCAGCGGTTCCGGTATGAGGGCACCATCGGGAAGTTCAAGCACCGCCGCCGGGTCCTCGGTCGCCCCGCTGGTCCATCCGGCCACCGGCACTACCAGGACACGGACCGCGAAATCGCGGCGAGCTGCAGAAAGGAAAAGAAAAGACCGCATGGCCAGGCCATTGCCGGCAGGTGAAGGCGCAATGGGAGTAATAAATGCCAGTTCCCGCCGTGACGTCACGGTGCTAATGTTTCAGCCATCGCGGTGGCGTGGCAAACGCCTGACTCGGAATCGTACATGGGGGGACAAATGCCGTCTGAATCCAATGACGCTGGCCCGAGTCGGCGTGCATTCCTCGCCCGTTTCGCGGGCGCGGCCTTCGCGGTGCCCGTGATCGCGTCCTTCGCCCTCGACGGCGTGGCCCAGGCGAGCGAGCGAAACTATCACCATCAAGGGAACCCCAACCAGACAACCGGTAACCAGGGGCATCCGAAGCAGTGCCACCCGAACCAGACCACCGCGAACCAGACCACGGGGACCCAGGGGCATCCGAAGCAGTGCCACCCCAACCAGACCACCGCGAACCAGACCACGGGGACCCACGGCCACCCCAAGCAGTGCCACCCCAACCAGAGCAATCCCAATCAGACTCTCCCAGATTCGACCATTGGATAGCGGCTTCGTCCAGAAATGCGCAGTAATACCGCTGGAGGCGCGGGCGGTTTGCTTACGGCCGCACTGATTGTGCGGGACGAGGCCCATCATTTGCCGGATTGCCTCACGTCGCTCCGTGATGTGGTCGATGACATCGTGGTGGTCGATACCGGGTCGGTCGACGATTCGCCCGCCATAGCCGCCGCCCATGGCGCCCGCGTCTATCACCGTGCCTGGGACGGTGATTTCGCGGCGGCCAGGAACGCGGCCCTTGACCGCTGCGAATCGCAGTGGATCCTCTACATCGACGCGGACGAACGGCTCGATCCTGTTGAGCGGTCCGCCGTGGAGGCACTGCTTGCCGACGCCCCCGAGGTGGCGTTCCGGCTGCTGCTCCGGCCCTGGATCGGGGCGACTCCTTACCGGGAGTACCGGCTGTGGCGCAACGATCCCCGGATCCGCTTCGAGGGGGCGATCCACGAGAAGGTCGTGCCCGCCATCCACACGGTGGCGGAGGCCGACAACCGCCCTATCGGTGTCTGCGACCTGCTGCTGAACCACGTCGGGTACGAGGGCGACCAGACCCGCAAGCACAACCGTAACCTCCCGCTGCTGCGCCGCCAGCTGAAAGCCGAGCCGGACAACCTGTTCAACTGGCATCACCTGTACCGGGTGCTGGCCGGGCTCGGCCGCGAGCGGCAGAGCGAGCGGGTCCTCCTGCACGCGGTCAAGCTGGCTAGGGCCAAGCCGCTCACCGATCCCAACGGGGTGCTCGCCTACTGCGACCTCATCGCGATCCGGCAGGACCGCGGCGAAGACGTCGCAGATCTGCTGGCGGAGGCGCGCCGCAAGTATCCGCGTAACTGCGTGCTCGCGTGGCAGGAGGCCCGGGCGCTGATGGCGGCCGGGCGCTACGACGAGGCGATCGCCGACTGGGACTGGCTGCTGGCGGTCGACGTGCGGCGCCTGCCGGACGAGGGGCCCGCCTACGACGAGCGGCTGTTCGACGAGCTCGCCTACGAAGGCCGCGGGCTCTGCCTGTTCCGGCTTGGCCGGTACGAGGAGGCCGCGGCCGCGTACGCGGCCGCGGCGGAGAGCGCGCCTGATAACCCCGCCTACTCGGTCAAGCGGAAGCTGGCGCTGGCCCGCGCCCGGCGGCAGCACGATGCCCTGTCCCGGCGCGACGTGCGCGGCGGCAACGTCCTGATATTGACGCCCGTGAAGAATGCCAGCGCGTTTCTTGACACGTATTTCGCGGCGCTGTCCAAGCTCAGCTACCCGCCGGAGCTCATTTCTCTCGGCTTTCTCGAGAGCGACTCGCGGGATGACACATATGAGCTTATTGCCCGGGAAACGGCCAGGCTGTCCGGGCGGTATCGGAGAGTGGGCGCCTGGAAGCGGGATTTCGGGTTCGAGCTCCCTGAGGGCATGCCGAGGTGGGCCCCCGAGCTGCAGGCGGAACGCCGCGCGGCTCTCGCCCGCAGCCGGAACCACCTGCTTTCCCGGGCGCTGGCCGATGAAGACTGGGTGCTGTGGCTCGACGTCGACGTCATCGACTACCCGGCCGACATCATCGAGCGGCTGCTCGCGACGGGAAAGGACATCGTCCATCCGCACTGCATGGTGGAGTCCCGCTACGAGCCGCGGCGGACATTCGACCTCAACGCCTGGCGCAATCGCGGCAAGCTGCAGATGGACGACCTTCGCGCCGAGGGTGACCTCGTGCGTCTCGACGCCGTGGGCGGCACGATGCTCCTGGTCAGGGCCGACGCGCACCGTGACGGGCTGATGTTCCCGCCGTTCTTCTACGGGCGCAGGAGCCCGCTCATCCGGGACAGCAACTTCTTCTGGGTCAGCCAGGGCGAGATCGAAACCGAGGGCTTGGGCGTGCTGGCCAGCGACATGGGCTATGAATGCTGGGGCATGCCGAATCTGGAGATACTCCACCACACGGATGACTGAATCGAGCGATCGCCCGGTCTTCTGGAGCGGGCCGCCATCGGCCGGGAGCGTGACCGTGCCCTCGGCGGTTTCGGCGGTCGCCGCGGGCCGGGCCGCGGTGCCGGTGTGGCTCAACGAGGCGGGCGGCCTCACCTTCGAGGTCGGGGACGGCGCGGAGCGCTGCTTCGTCAAGTGGGCGCCGGCCGGCAGCGACGAGCTCGACCTCGCGGCCGAGGCGGACCGGATGGAGTGGGCCAGCCTGTTCCACCCGGTGCCGCGGCCGCTGGCCCGCGGCCAGGACGCGGAAGGGTCCTGGCTGGTCACCGCCCCGCTCCCCGGCGACAGCGCGGTGACGGCGCGATGGAAGGACGAGCCCGCCGTGGCGGTCACCGCCATCGGGGAGGGCCTGCGGGCGATGCACGACAGCCTGCCGACGGCCGGCTGCCCGTTCTCGTGGAGCGCGGAGGAGCGCCTCGCCGCCGCCCGCCGCAAGGCCGAGGCCGGCGGGCAGGATCCCGCGACGTGGCATCCGAGCCATCGGGGGCTCACGGTCGCCGCGGCGCTCGACGGCGCCGCGGCGATCCCGCCGGCCGACCAGCTGGTGGTCTGCCACGGCGACGCCTGCGCGCCGAACACCCTTATCGGCGCCGGCGGCCGCTGGTCCGGGCACGTCGACCTCGGCAGGCTCGGCATCGCGGACCGGTGGGCGGACCTGGCGATCGCGACCTGGAGCGCGGGGTGGAACTACGGGACTGGCTGGGAGCCGCTGCTGCTCGACGCCTACGGCGTCGAGCCAGATCCCGAACGGACCAGGTACTACCGCCTGTTGTGGGAGCTGGGTTAGCTCGGGAGTAAGCCGCGTACGTTCTGGATGAATAGGAATGCTTGCGCGGACGGGCACCGTTGATTATTCGTGAGCCACTCAACTGGCACCGGGCCCGGTGAGATCACTGACGATGGCTGCGCCGTCGAGTTCTACACGCTGCTTCCCCCGTTCGGCGAGGCGGAGATCGTGCACGGCGCGGTGCCCGCGGGGGCCTCGATCCTGGAACTCGGCTGCGGCACCGGGCGGATCCTGAAACCACTGGCGCAACTCGGTCATCGGGTGCACGGGGTCGATGACTCGCCGGGCATGCTCGCCCGCGTCACCGGCTTGCCGGTGACGCGGGCGCCAATCGAGTCGCTGCGGCTTCGCGGGAAGTTCGATGTGGTGCTGCTGGCCAGCTCGATGCTGAATAGCGGGCCGGAGAATCGGCGGGCGTTCCTGGAGACGGTGGGGTATCACCTGGCCGATGACGGCGTCGCCGTGTTCCAGTACAGCCCGCCTGGCTGGTTCGCGGCGTTCCCCGACGCGCCGCGGGAACGGGAGCGGGACGGGATCACGTTCGTGATCCACGAGTCCCGCAGGACGCCGCCCACCATGTCGTGCGAGGTGGAGTACCGCGTTGGCGACCAGACCTGGACGCAGGCGTGGACCTGCTACGAGATCAGCGACGCGGAGCTGATCGCGGACCTCGACGCCGCCGGGCTGACGTTCGGCCAGTGGCTGACCGAGGACCAGGCCTGGTTCACCGCGCGCCCTCGCCTCCGCTGAGGCGACTGCCGTAGCGGTCGGCGAAGGCGAGTTCTGACACGTCGGGCCGGTGCAGCCGCCGCGGGAACGGGCGGGCCGGGTACCCGGCGACGATGTGGCAGGCCGTGGCCATGTGCCCGGGGATGCCCAGTAGTTCCTTGACGTCGGGCTCGCGGGCGACCAGCAGCGTGGTGAACGTGGTGGCGACGCCCTGGGCGCGCAGCGCGAGGCACAGGTTCTGCGCCATGGGGTACACCGAGCCGCCGCCGACGATGCTCAGCCTGCCGAGCCCGGTGTCGGTCGGGTGTGTCTGCGCCAGGTCCGCGCAGACCACGATGATCACCGGGTGCTCGCCGAACCGGCGCGCGAACTGGTCGGTGTCGGCCATCGTCCGCGCGGTGTTCGTGAACCCGGTCTGCACGCTCTTGGCCTCGCCGCCCGCGCCGGGGATCGCCTCCGCGCCCGCTCTGGCGGCGGCGGCGACCTCCTCCCACAACGGCAGGTACCACTCCCCCAGCTGTCGGCGCAGCGCCGGGTCGCGGACGAACACGAAGCGGACCGCGCACCGGTTGCCGCCGTTGGGCGCGAACCGCGCCAGTTCCACCGCGCGGACGAGCACCTCGTCGGGCACCGGGTCGTCCCGGTAGTACCGGCACGCGTGCTGCGTGCGCATCGCCTCGTCCAGCTCCATCGGCTACCTCCCCGCGCTGGTGGTGGCGGCCTGCGTCGGCGTCGCCGGTCCCGCCGGCCCCAGGCCGACGGCCAGCGGGACGGCGAGCGCTAGCACAAGCAGAGACGAGCGGGGAATGCGCACAGACAGGAAATACCCGGCGTGGCACCGGTGACACGCGTTATCGGGGCGTGCCATCGGTGCCACAGTGCCGTCGGTGCCGGTGGGGTCAGAACTTGATGAAGATCTGGCCCTTGGGCTGGAGTGCCGCGCCGGACAGCGCGACCTTGGTGAGCGCGCCGGTCGTGAGGTTGACGGTTGCCAGGTAGTTGGGCGGGAAGCCGGGTCCCGGGCAGGTGGCCGGGGCGTTGTTCTGATCGCACGGGGTCACCGAGCTGTACGCGGTCCCGATCGGGAACCAGCCGGTCACCTGGTCGACGGTGTCCGCGCTCGCGTCGGTGATGTACAGCGCGCCGAAGTGCGAAGTCGCCCAGGACGTGTCGTCGACCGACCTGGTGATCGCGAGGACGCTCAGGCTCGCTCCCCCGCCCCAGCCGTGCGGCTGGTAGAAGATCAGCTCCTGGTCGCCCTGGGAGTCCAGCATGAAGTCACCGGCGAACTTCGGCGAGGCGTACGGCACGACCTCGTTCGAGTCCGGGTCGGTGAGCGCCAGCCCTACCTTCGTTCCCGCGTGCGGGCCGTTGACCGCCTTGGCGGTCGAGTTGTCGTTAAACAGCCCGTGCACGGTGGCGATCTTGGTCCACGGGTTCAGCGACACCACGTACACGGCCGGCGCGGACTTGGGTGCCGTTCCTGTCGTGCCTGGCGCCGAGGCGCTGATGAGGATCTGGCCGTGATAGATCGAGATCGCGTCGGTGCCGCCCTTGTGCGGCAGCGGCACGTTGTAGGCGTAGTGCGTGAGGTGCCCAGTGCCCGCCGAGATCGTGAACAAGCTCGAGTTGGCGTCCTCGTTGACGGTCACGATGACCTTGCCGGTCAGCGGGTCCGCGGTGACGCCGTCGGCGTGCCCGGGCACGTCCCACTGGCGGACTTCCTGGCCGGACAGGGTGAACTCGACGATCGTGCTGTCCAGGTTGCCGTCGGCGCTCGCCTGGCCCTGGGGCCCGGTCGCGTTCTGGAAGCCGACGTAGAGACGGCCGTCCAGCGTCGATATGTCGTCGGGCTGGGTCAGCGACTCCGTGTGCCAGGCGTCCTTGGCCTGGTACTTGTGGTGCAGATCCTTGCCGAAAGCGATCTGCCTGACATACAGGGAGTGGTGGCTTGCGGCGCCATCCGCGCCTTCCGGCTGCGCACTCGCTGGCAGCGCGAGCGCCCCGGTCGCGAGCAGCGCACCCGCCGACACGACCGCGGCGGCGGCTAGCTTCACCGTACGCCTGCTACTGGGGTTTTTCACAAGTTGAACATGTACGCTCCGCTCGTGACGCGGAGCGCGGCTTCGGGTGACACGGAGATGAACGGCCGAGGTCAGGGACGGGGCCGGAATCTGTTCTTCTGCTTAAGTGGCCTGCGCGGTGAGCGCCGTGGCGAGGTCGCCCGCGCGGTCGAGCAGCCGGGCCAGTGCGATCGGATCCGGGTCGGCAATTTCCCGTGGTGTACGGGACATGAGCGGTCCTCCGTCTTTATAGTCGGAACGATGGCCCCGCTTCGACTATACGGAACGATCGCCCCGGTTAGCAATCATGCCTAATCGCCTTGACCGGCCGCCGCGCGCCGACGCCCGGCGCAACAGGGAGAAGGTCCTCCGCGCCGCCGCGGAGGCCTTCGCCGCGTCCGGGTATGACGTGCCGCTCGACGAGATCGCCGCCAAGGCCGGCGTCGGCGCCGGCACGGTGTACCGGCACTTCCCCACCAAGGAAGCGCTGTTCGAGGCCGTGATCACGGCGCGGGTCGCGGGTCTCGCCGCGGACGCGCGCGAGCGCGCCGTTGCCGCCGATCCTGGTGCCGCCTTCTTCGGCCTGCTGGCCAGGGTCGGGGACGAGGCCGCGGTCAAGCGCGACCTGCCCGAGGCCATCGCGATCCCTGGCCCGCTGCAGGAGGAGCTGTACGCCGCGCTCGGCGTCCTGCTGCGCCGCGCTCAGCGGGCCGGGGCGGTGCGCGGCGACATCGACACCCTGGACCTGATCGCGGTTTTCAAGGCGGCGGCCGCCGGGCTGCGCGACGCGCCGGGTGATGCGGCCCGCAGGAAGCGGCTTTTCGACGTGATGACCGACGGCTTGCGGCCGCGGGCTGCGGGGCCCGGGCTCCCGGCTCCGAGTTCCCCGGCCCCCGGGCTCCGGTTAGAGCCGCGGATCGATGTGGATCTTGGTTCCCGGGCTGGGATCGAGCCGGCCGTCGAACGCTTCGACGGCACGGTCGAGGCCGACGACGACATGCACTAGGGGCCGCGGGTCCACGCGGCCGTCTGCGTAGTGCCCGATCGCGGGCGCGAGCCCGGCCGACGCGCCGAGGATGCCGACCGCTGTGATGTCGTTGAGCACTAGCTCGCGGCTGTCGACCGCGCTGGGCTTGCCGGACACGCCGATGTAGACCATCCGTCCGGCCGGCTCGACGTACCGCAGGGCGCGGGCGGGGACCGTTTCGTCTCCGGTGCAGTCGATGACCGCGTCGTAGACGCGCGACGGCGGGTTGCTCAGCGTGTGGTAACGGCTGGCGCCCATGGTCCTCGCGAGGCCCTCACGGCTGGCGTCCATGCCGATCACGTGCACCTCCGCCCCTGCGGCGCTGGCGAACGAGGCGGCCAGCAGGCCGATGGTGCCCGGTCCCCAGACCAGCACCGTGGCGCCAGGCCCGGCCCCCGTAGCCGATGCCGCGCGCCACGCGTTCCCGCCTGGCTCGACCATGGCGCCGGCGCGGTCGTCCACGGTGGGCGGCAGCCGGTACGCACTCCAGGCCGGGACGAGCAGCTGCTCGGCCAGCGCGCCCGGCCACCCCATGATCCCGATCTCATGCCGGTTCGCGCACACGTGATGCCGCCCTGACGTGCAGCGCTGGCACTGACCGCAGCCGAGCATGGTGTCGCCGGTGACCCGCTGCCCGAGCCATGCCGGGTCTGTGCCTGGACCTATGGCGGAAACGACCCCGCACCACTCATGGCCGGGAACCAGCGGGAAGCGCGACTTGCCCTGTTCGAAATAGGCGAGCTCCGCGGTGAACAGCTCGATGTCGGTGCCGCAGATGCCTACCCGGTGCACGTCCACGACCAGTTGCCCGGGGCCGGGGACCGGCGCGTCCACGTGCTGAACCGCGGCCGACTTCGGCCCGTCGATCACCAGCGCGCGCACATTGGTCATCGTATCGGGGCAGGAGGTGCGGAATGGCTGTTCGCCGCGCGGGGCAGGGATCAGGTCATGGGCACCGCAGACCTGCTTGTCCGTGACGCGAAGCTGGTCGCCGCCTGCGACGGTGCCGGGCGTGAGCTGCCCGGCGGGTGGGTGGCGATCACCGGGGGCGTGATCACCGGCGTGGGCGCGGCGTCTGACCCGCCGCCGGCGGCCGTGACGACGCTCGACGCGTCCGGGTGCCTGGTGACGCCCGGGCTGATTAACACCCACCATCACATGTACCAGAACCTCACCAGGTCATACGGACCGGCGATCAACGGGTCGCTGTTCTCGTGGCTGGCCGTGCTGTACCCGCTGTGGGCCCGGATCGACGAGGAGGCCGCCTACCTGTCGGCCTGGGTGGGGCTGGCCGAGCTCGCGCTCGGCGGCTGCACCACGACGACCGACCACTTGTACATCGCACCGCGCGGCGGCGGCGACCTGTGGTCCGCCGAGATCGCGGCCGCCCGCGAGCTCGGCATGCGGTTCCACCCGACCCGTGGCTCGATGACCGTGTCGGTGAAGGACGGCGGGCTGGCGCCGGACTCGGTGGTGCAGGACGACGACGAGGTGCTCGCGGACAGCGAGCGCCTGGTCAAGCTGCATCACGACCCGTCGCTGCGCTCGATGGTCCGGGTGGCGCTGGCGCCGTGCGCGCTCTTCACGGTTTCCCCCGCCCTGATGCGGAGCACCGCCGAGCTGGCGGAGAAGCTGGACGTCCGGCTGCACACCCACCTCGCGGAGGACCCGGACGAGGACAGGTACTGCCTCGAGCGGTACGGCCGGCGGCCCGTCGAGCAGTTCGAGGAGGTCGGCTGGCTGACCGCTCGGTCCTGGGTTGCGCATTGCATTTATCCGAACGAAAGCGAGGTGACTCGGCTAGGTACCGCCGGCGTCGGGGTGGCGCACTGCCCGAGTTCCAACATGCTCATCGGCGGGGGCGGCTTCGCCCCGGTCCGGGAGCTCCGGACTTCTGGCGTGCCGGTCGGTCTTGGCTGCGACGGGTCCGCCTGCACGGACAGCGCGTCGCTGTGGATCGAGTCGCGGGCGGCACTGCTGCTCGGCAGGCAACGGCTCGGGCCCGGCGGGATGACGGCCCGCGAGGTGCTTGACATCGCTACCCGCGGCGGCGCGGCCTGCCTGGGCCGGACCGGTGAGATCGGCGAGCTGTCTGTGGGCGCGGCCGGCGACCTGGTGTGCTGGCCGCAGGAAGGCGTGCGGTACGCCGGCGCGCTCGTCGACCCGGTCGAGGCGTGGCTGCGCTGCGGGCCGGTCAGCGCTCGCCACACGGTGGTGGCGGGGAAGGTGCTGGTCCGCGACGGGGAGCTCGCCGTTCCCGGCGCCGACGTCGAGGACAGGCTGCGGCGGCACGCCGCGGCGGCCGCGCGCGTCCAGGGCCTGGCCAGCGGCGGGCCGAGGCAGCGACGGTAAGCTGAGCCATCGTCGGTGGGATTTGTGGTTCTGGTGCGGTATCGAGCCGCAAGGCTTATGGCGCCAGCCCTTTTCATCCCCGCCCGGCCCGGCGTAAGCAGGTAAGCGATAAGAGAGGCTGTGGATGACCGTCACCTTCGAGCCCGACGCTGACTGGCTCGTCTACCTGGCGAACCCGCGCAAGCCGGAGTATGTCCTGCCGCCGGGCGCGGTCGACGCGCACTGCCACGTCTTCGGGCCGGGGAACGTCTTCCCCTACGCGCCTGAGCGCAAGTACACGCCGGTGGACGCCCCGAAGGAGAAGCTGTTCGCGCTGCGCGACTTCCTCGGCTTCGACCGCAACGTCATCGTCCAGGCGACCTGCCACGGCGCGGACAACCGGGCGCTGGTCGACGCGCTGCTCGCGTCCGATGACCGTGCCCGGGGCGTGGCGACCATCAAGCCGGGCGTGACCAGGGCCGAACTGGCGGACATGCACGAGGCCGGCGTGCGCGGCATCCGGTTCAACTTCGTGCGGCGGCTCGCCGACCCCAAGCCTGACGAGTACTACCGGGGCCTCGTCGACCTCATCAGGGAGTTCGGCTGGCACATCGTCATCTACTTCGAGGCCCCCGACCTGGCCGAACGCTGGGACCTGTTCACGTCCCTGCCGACGGACATCGTGGTCGACCACGTCGGCAGGCCCGATGTGACCCAGCCGCTCGACGGCGCAGGCTTCGAGCTGTTCCAGAAGCTGATGCGGGAGCACGAGAACGTGTGGGCCAAGCTGAGCGGCGCCGAACGGCTGTCGGTCTCCGGCCCGCCGCGGTACGACGACTTCGTCCCGTTCGCCCGGCACATCGCCGAGACGTTCCCCGACCGGGTGATCTGGGGCACCGACTGGCCGCACCCGAACATGAAGAGCCACATGCCGGATGAGGGCGACCTCGTCGACC
>Ga0335072_10015145_pt1 | contig 10948 bp, 9 predicted proteins | sample Lox_Sample_21_FD_206725 | JGI IMG/M metagenome (GOLD analysis project Ga0335072, IMG submission 206725) | Soil microbial communities from Loxahatchee National Wildlife Refuge, Florida, United States - Lox_Sample_2.1 | ecosystem: Environmental > Terrestrial > Soil > Wetlands | place: USA: Florida... | reverse complement strand
CGTCGAGGCGGGCGCAGATTTCGATAATGGCGGAAGCGTTCTGGCGGTCGAGCTCAAAATCGGGCCGGGCAGCAGCGGCGCGCTGGACGAAAAGAGCGACGGCAGGGAATTGCGAGAGAGCTTCGACCGAAGTTGTGGAGCGGAGGTCGGGGACGGCGAGAGGCAGGACGGGGAATTCGTGCTCGCCGTAGACGTGGAGGGCCGAGCGGCTGGTGACGAGGATTTTCAGATTGGGCCCCATTTCCAGCAACTGGGAAATGGTGGGCGCGGCCTGAATCAAGTGCTCGAAATTGTCGAGAAGCAGCAGCATTGGAGAGCTGAAGGAGTCCTGCAAATTCCTGCGGAGAATTTCGAGCGGCGAGAGGCCGGCGGTCTCGCGAACTCCGAGAGTTTGAACAATCGCGGAAGCGATCAGGTTTGGATCGCTCAAGCCGGAGAGCGGAATGAAACGGATGCCGCCAGGAAAACTGCCGGCAAGGCCGCCGGCGACTTCCACGGCGAGGCGCGTCTTGCCGATTCCTCCGGGGCCTGTGACTGTGACCAAGCGGACATTCTTGGAGAGAAGAAGCTCGCGGGCGGCGGCGACTTCCTTTTCGCGGCCGACAAAGCCGGTGCGCTGCGCAGGAAAACTGGACTGGCGAGCTTCGGCGATCTTGGCGGGCTTTTCGGAGAAGCGGTCGCGCATGGCGGCCAGCTCGCGCGCGAGGTCCTGCGTGTTGGCGTAACGTTTTTCAGGTTCTTTCGCCAGGCAGCGTTCGATGGCCCAACAGAGCGGAGCCGGAGCGTCGGGAGCTTGTGAGTTGACGGGCTCGGGCTGCTCGCGGAGGATGGCCACGAGCGTCTCGGCGACCGTCCGCCGGCTGAAGGCGCGCTTGCCGGTGACCATTTCATAGAGCACGACGCCGAAAGAAAACTGATCGGAGCGGAAATCGAGAAGCTGGCCGCAAGCCTGCTCGGGAGACATGTACTCGGGCGTGCCGAGGAGAACACCGGGGCGAGTGCTGGGAGCGGAAGCGGTGCGACCGTCGGGAGAAATTTCTGCACAGGCTGGCTTCGCGAGACCAAAGTCCAGGATTTTGACGAACCCATCCTTCGAGACCATCAAGTTGGCGGGCTTGACGTCGCGATGGGCGATGCCCGCGTCGTGCGCTTTTGCCAAGCCCTCGGCAATCTGGGTGGCGATGTGAATCGCCTTGCGCATCGGGAGAGAGCCGCCGGAAAGCATGTCGCGCAACGTGACGCCTTCCACCAGTTCCATGGCGATGTAATGCGTCGACTCGTCCTGGCCGAGCTCGTAGATGGTGACGATGTTCGGATGGTTCAGAGCGGAAGCGGAACGGGCTTCGCGGTGGAAGCGGTGGAGACGGTCGGAATCGGCGGAGAATTCAGCGGGGAGAATCTTGATGGCGACGCCGCGGTCGAGACGAACATCGCGCGCGCGATAGACTTCGCCCATTCCGCCCGCACCAATAGGAGCGAGAATCTCGTAAGGCCCAAGATGTGAACCTGGCAGGAGAGGCATAAGTTGTGGCGATTATACCCTTAGAAATCGCGGGTCTGGTACCTACTGCGACCGCATTGTTGTGAGACAAACCGCATGATTGCTAATGGGCGCGTAACTCCGCGCTGGGCTCAGCGGGAGGTCGAGCCCTCAAAACGAGGCGGAGATACTTCACTGCTCAGAGCAAAGTGACCTTGCCGCTAGCGAGATCGTACACTCCAGCTTCGACTTTCAATTTGCCGGACTGAACGGCGTCGCGGATCACGATGGAAGCGTTGCGCAGCAAGTCGGCCTGAATTTTCGCATTGAACGCGATCGCCTTGTCCAGATTGCCGCCGGACTCTTGGACGGCCTGGCGAAGATGCAGATAGAGCGCGCTGATCTGTCCGGGAACGGTGGAAACGTTCAGCGCTGCCTTGACCGCACCGCAATTGCTGTGGCCGAGGACGAGAAGGGACGTGACTCCGAGGACCGCGACGGCATATTCGAGGCTCGCGATTACTTCCGGAGTGACGATGTTGCCGGCCAACCGCGTGACGAAGATTTTGCCGATTGTCTGATCGAAGATAAGTTCGACGGGCAAGCGCGAATCCGCGCAGGCGAGGACGGCGGCGAAGGGCTCCTGCTTATCGACCGTGTGCTCTTTTATGACGTTTAAATCCTGGGCAATGGAGGTCAGCCTGTCGTCGGCAAAACGCTGGTTTCCGGCAAGCAATTTTTGGAGAGAGGCGTCCGGGCTCAGATCGGTTTGGGCCTCCAGAGCCTCGGGAACCGCCAGCTCGATACCAGATTGCGCCACAGCAGCAATGGCTGCGCCGGAAAGAACAGTTTGGAGAAATTGCCTTCTTTGGGAATTGGAGTGAACAGGCGCGTCGTGTGGCATCGGTTTGCAACCTCCTCAGAGATGGGTCAGAGCAGTCGCACCATTTCGCTGATGCAAACGGCACCGCAAGCGACTGCAAAATAGCACAGACAGGAATGTTTGCGCGGCGAAATCTGCGGGGCGCTTGGCGAGTTCTCTGCGGTTGCGGAAATCCGGCACGATGTCGATCCTAGGGCTTCAACTATTGATGAGCGGGCCTGTAGCGAAACAGCCTCTGGCATTCCTGACGGAGGAATCCGCCGCTGACAGGAACAATGTGATTGCCTTTTTCCAGAACGAATTTACAGGGAATCAGGCAGGCGCGCCATTTGTAGTATTCCGTTCCTTTCTTCCGGCCATAGGCGGCGATGTCTTCCTGGGAGACGCCGAAGACGACGGCGCCGATTCGCGACCAGACGCAAGCTCCTGCGCACATGGCGCAAGGCTCGTGTGTGGAATAGAGAACGAAATCTTCGAGATAGCGGCCGTAGCCGCTGGAGACATATTTCAAAGTTTCGAGCTCGACGTGCTTGATGCTCGAGCCGGAGGTTTTTACGCGGTTGCCGGCGCTGGCGATGACGACTTCGCGGCCGCCCATGACGCGGGTGATAACGGCGCCGATGGGATAGTCACCGCGGTCGCCGGCGCGCTTGGCCTCTGAAATAGCGAGCTCCATGAATTTCTTTTTCGGCTTGTAGGAAGGAGGAATCATGGACAGGGATTATATCCGCCTGCGCCAAGAACCGCCTACTGCAGGCCTGGACGTTAGACCAGCCAAACGCGCATTGCCCGCTCTCACATCGCCGCCTCTACTGGAAGCGCCCCAGAGCAGAGAAGCGCCGAGAGAAATGTGAAAATGCTCCCAATTTTGCGGCGAGGCCCACGGAAAAGCTGTCGCGAGGTAATACGGAGACTTAGTCGTGTTGAAATAGTACTACTGCTGCCAGCTTCGCCTTCCATTCTCCGGTGACTGGTTGGACGAAAGGGCCGAAAAACGGTACTCGGGCGAATGGCGCGTCCATGCAATGCTGAAGAGCAACAAGAGCGAGGGCGTGTGCCCGCGTCGAAACCAACTGCGAGGCGTCCCATGAGAAACCGGGCGGGAATTGTTTTCGTGCTTTCGTTTTGTTCTCTGGCCCTTTCCGGCTGCTTGATGAGCTCAGCCGGAGGGCCGTGCTATGGGTTTGGGTGCGGGTCGATGGCGGGGGCCCCGGCCGGAGCACCGCAGAACGCGATGTATAAGGAAAGCGGGCAGACGGTCGCCTCCAACAACACGGTTGCGGACGATACCAAGGCTTCGGACGGAAAGCAGCACGGGATGAAGGCTTTCTTCAAGAATTTGCTGCCTTCGCAGCATACGGATGTCGCGCCTGCAACAGTTGCGCCTTCGGCTCCAGCAGCGGCGGGAAATTAAGCGCTAGCGAAACAAGGACTGTGTCACTTCCCTCCTCGATGTGAGAAATGCGGCTGCGCCGCATTTTGTCCACGCGACAATTTGAGTGATTGACCGCGATACTTGAGCTGCGGACAGAAGATCGCAGTTGGCCGCTGCATGGGCGGGCACGGCATGCCGTGCCCCCACGGGTGCACGGCGGGTGCGATGGTGTGCGGCGGACACGGTGGAGGCGAAAACGCAAGGAAAAGCAGAAAAAGCAGAAAGAAAAGCGACGACAAGGGCAACTCAGAAGCAAAGCGGCGTCAAGCCGCCGCACTCCACATGAGCGTTGCTGCAGCTCGATGGGAGGGGCTTCGCGAGGGACACGGCGCTGCGGTGTCTTCAGGCGGAAGCGGCGCCAGCTTCTTCTTCGCCTGCATGGTGGGGCTTATGCGCGGCGATCACCTTATCCGCGAGCTCGCCCGGCACAAAATCGTAGTGTGAAAATTCCATCGAATAGCTGCCGCGGCCCTGCGTCATCGAAATCAGATCGTTCGCGTAGGAGAGCATTTCGGCGAACGGGACCTGCGCCTTGATGACGACCGTGCCGCTGCGGGATTCGCTGCCGCTGATGCGCCCGCGGCGCGAGCTGAGATCGCCCATCAGATCGCCGGAATACTGGTCCGGAGCGTAGACCTCGACATGCATGATGGGTTCGAGGAGCGCGGGGCGCGCCTGCTTCATGCATTCCTTGAATGCGAGCGAGCCGGCGATTTTGAAGGCCATGTCGCTCGAATCGACGTCGTGATATTTGCCGTCGTAGAGGCTGGCGCGAAAATCGACGACGGGAAATCCGGCGAGGAAGCCGCGTTCGGCGGAATCGCGAATGCCTTTTTCGACCGAAGGAATCCAGTTCTTCGGGATGGCTCCGCCGAAAATATCGTCGACAAATTCGATACCCGTGCCGCGGGGGAGCGGCTCCATCTTGATGCGGCAGACGCCGAACTGGCCGTGGCCGCCAGTCTGCTTCTTGTGCTTGCCCTCGGCGTCGGCTTTACCGCGAATGGTTTCGCGGTAGGGAACTTTCGGCGGCTTGAGGGTGAGCTCGACGTGGTAGCGCTTGCGGAGCTTGGCGACGACCACTTCGATGTGCTGCTGGCTCGAGCCGCTGAGCAGAAATTCCTTGGTTTGCGGATCGCGGCTGAAGCGGAGAGCGAGATCTTCTTCGAGAATTTTGTGGATGGAGGTGCCGATTTTGTCTTCATCGGCACGCGTCTTGGGCTCGACGGCAAATGTGATGGAAGGTTCGGGTATGCGCGGGAGCGGATAATAAATGGGCGAGGATTTGTCGCCGAGCGTGTCGCCGGTGAGCGTATCTTTCAATTTGGCGACGGCGCCGATGTCTCCGGCGTGCAGCTCGGTGACAGCGACGGGAGATTTGCCCTGCATCACCTGCAGGTGCTGGAGGCGCTCGGCGGAATTGCGGTTGAAATTCTGGAGAGTCGCGTCGTTTTTCAGAACGCCGGACATGACTTTGAAAAACGAGATGCGGCCGGCGAAGGGATCGGAAATGGTCTTGAAGACGAAGGCGGAAACCGGCTCGGAATCGGCGATTTTGCGCTCGATGGTTTCGCCTTTGTGGTCGGGCGATTTGTGGCCGGTGGCGGTGGAGCGCACGGCAGGGGAGGGAAGAATGTCGACAATGAAATTCAGGATGGCGTCGGACCCGATGTTGTGAAGGGCGGAAGAGAGCAGGACCGGAAAGATCTTCTTTTCGATGAGTTCCTCGTGGATGCCCTTCTTCAAATCCTCGGCAGGCAACGTTCCCTTCTCGAAGAATTCGGCCATGAGATCGTCTTCGCCTTCGGCGACCAGCTCGACGAGCGCTTCGTGCGCGGATTGCGCGGCCTCGGCCATGTCGGCGGGAATGTCTTCGACGCGCGCTTTGCCGTCGCCATCGGGCGTGTAGTAGAGGGCCTTCATACTGACGAGGTCGACGACGCCGCGAAAATTCTTTTCCGAGCCGATGGGCAGCTGCACGGGAATCACGCCGCGGCCAAAGACGTGGGTGAGGGCTTCGAGCGCGCGGTCGAAGCTCGCAAGGTCGCGGTCCATCCAGTTGATGACGAAAGCGCGGGGCTGATCGTATTCGGTGGCGTAGTCCCAGACTTTTTCGGTGATGACCTGAACGCCGGCGGCGGCGTCGATGAGGATCAGGGAGGCGTCGGCGGCGATGAGAGAGGCTTTCGTTTCGTTGATGAAGGTCGAATAACCGGGTGTATCGAGAAAATTGATTTTGGCTTTTTGCGGATCGCCCGCGACGGCGGGCAGGCCGGGCGCCTGCCATTCGGCGAACGCAACGCCGGTTTGAATCGAGATTTTACGGGCGATTTCTTCTTCGTCCCAGTCGGTGACGGTGGAGCCCTCGGCGATCTTGCCAAGCCGGGGCGTCATCCCCGCGGTGAACAGCAACGACGACACGAGCTGGGTTTTTCCCGTGTCGCCGTGGCCGACAATGCCCACGTTGCGAATCCAGGCGGTGGAGTAGGTCTTCATGTTTCACCTCGATGAACGGATTTCGTGACATATAAAAAGAGGTTTGCGGGATGACGAGCAGGCCGGAGAAGAGCGAGACGCTTTACCTCAGGGGTTGAAACCCGTGAGGTTCTCGCGGGATTTATGTCGGAGCTGAAGCTCCGGCCCCCTAAAAACCGTGAGATGCTCAATGGCCGTTTCGAGAGAAAATTCGCCGAAGGGAGCGAGTAGGTAGGCATTTCGCTGGGGAACGAAAAGGCGGGGAAAACCGAGCTGTACGTTCGAGCCAACATCACGGCGCCGCCCCCGGCGGATACGCGATGACCCTGCGGAAAGGCGGGATGCTAGCACAGGGGTCGGACGGGTTCAATGATGCGGATTGCGGCGGGGAGCAGCGCGTGGCAAAGAAAAGACGAAGGCAAAGGCGGGACACGATCGGCACGGAGGGAAGAAGTGCACTAGAAGACGAGCGTGTGCGCCATCGGCGCCCGCGAAGGGCCGGCGCGGAGGAAAGTTAGAAAGCGCCTTCGTCGGCGGAGGGGCCGTAAATCGAAGGGACGGGAATGTCGTTGAGGCGCAGATAGACGCCGAGCTGAGCGCGATGGTGAATCGAGTGATTCAGAACGAAGCTGCGGACGACGGCGATTCGCGGGAGGGTCATGATTTTCTGGCCGCCCTTTAGGAGCGACCAGGGCTGCATGAACTGTTCGTCGGAAGCGGCGGCGATGGCGGCGCGGGCGGCGGCGACATTTTTGTCGAAACCTTCGAGCAATTGTTTCCGGGAAGTCAACTCGGCGGGAGTTCGTGGAGGGGCGCCGGGAGGCATCAAATCGAGCGAGTCCTGGTTGAGCGTCGCGGCGACCCAAGTGGGAAGTTCGGCGAGATGGCCGGCGAGGCGGCCGAGTTTCATGGACTTGTCATGAGGCTTCCAGTCGGGCTTGCCTTCGGGGACTCGTTCGAGAGTCTTACGCGTGGCGGACATTTCAAAATCGAATTCGGGAAGAATCGAATCGCGGATAGCCATGGGAGCCTCCTGAGGATTGCAAAAGGTACGACACGCATTTTACCGCAAAAAAGGCTGAAAAAAGGAAGGCCCGCGCGGGACGTCGAGTGAGGAAGATGGCGTTGCGCGGGCCTTTATATAGTGGACTGCAGTGATGAGCCAATTTTCAACCCGCGGGGAGAAATCCGCAAGAGTTTTTGGAAAAATTCCAGGGGATTACTGCGGGCGAACGTGGAGCGAACTATCGGGAGCGACAAAGCCATAGGCCATCCGCGGCGTATTGAACGCGGCGGCGGGATTGCCCTGGCGGTCGAGAAGGATCAGGCCGCCGGTGGTGTGAGCGCGATGGGCGAGCTTGCGGACGCAGGCGTCGGCAACGGCTTGGGCGATCGTCAGCGGGCCGCCCGCTTCCCGATGGGCCGCCAGAGCGCGGGGATCGCCGAGAAGATCGACCGCCATTTTGGCCATCACGATTTTCATGATGCCTTCACCGTGGCCGGTGCAAGAAACGCCTCCGGAAGAGATATCGGCGTAACAGCCACAGCCGATCAGCGGCGAATCGCCGACGCGGCCGGGAAGCTTGCAGCAAGTGCCTCCGGTAGAAGTGCCGGCAAAAAGCGAGCCGCGCGAATCGAGAGCGACGGCGCCGACGGTGCCGGATTCGTGGCCGACGTGATGCTCTGCGGCGTGGGAATCTTCGCGGCAGCGCGCCCAGGCGAGGCGTTCACGATCGACGATCAATTCGGCGGGACGACACAGAGCAATGCCATTTTCAGCGGCGAATTCCTCGGCGCCATCGGCGACGAGCATCATGTGCGCGCTTTTTTCCTGAACGGCGCGAGCCAGGCGGATGGGATTGCGAACGCGTTCGACGGCGGCGACGGCTCCTGCCTTGAGAGTAGCGCCGTCCATGAAGATGGCATCGAGCTGAACGCGGCCATCGCGCGTGAGATGCGAGCCGTAACCGGCGTCGAACACAGGATCATCTTCGAGAATAACGATCGAGGCTTCGACGGCGTCGGCGGCGGATCCTCCAGCAGTGAGAATGCGCCAGCCTTCTTCGAGGGCGCGCGCGATACCGGTGCGGCAATCTTCCACTGCTTCGGGAGGAATGTCCCAGGCACCGCCGTGGACGATGAGAGAAGGGGTCAAAGAGGACGGCTGCCTTTGCCGGATGGATGAATCACAAGGAAATGATACAGCAAAGGGAGAAAGGCCAAGGCATGCGGGTGGCGGCGTGTTGCCAACGGATTATCTGAAAGTCGCGGGTCTTTTCTTCTCCACTGGTCTTCTCTACTGGCGTCGTGAGGGAAGCGGGCACGGCATGCCGAGCCCCTACGATCGAAGACGAATCAACACTACAAATCGCGGTAGAAGAGGAGAGTGAGGCTGAGGGCGATGAGCATGGGGCCGAGGAGGAAGGCAAAGCTCATGCCGAGAAGAAAGCGCACGGCGTGGCGGCGCTTTTCGGCGATGGCGCGGGCCGGGATGCGTTGCAGAGGGGAATTTTCCTGGCGCAGCATCGCTCGAAACACGGACACGTAGGCGAGAATCCAGAATTTGATTTCCTGGCGGGATTGCCAAAGCAAATCAAGCCCTGCGCAGACGACCAAGATGCCGATGATGCCGAGCAATTTCGCCACTGCTCATCCTCCGCGGCGAGCCGAGCGGGTGAGATAGGGAGGGGCGCCCGCCAAGTCGGTTGGACGAGCAGCGGGAGAGGAAGGAAGCCGTGAATCGCTGGCTGGCGGAGAATCAGCCTTGGCCTCAGAAGCGGGCTGCTTCGAAACGAGGTGCTTGGTCTGATTCCAGGTGTGCAGGATGCGGTGAATGACGGTGACATTGGGACCTATGGCGAGAATCCAGAGAACCAGGTGAACGCGATTGGTGACGGCGCCGAGAATCAGCAGGATCAGGCGCTCGGGACGTTCCCAAAAACCGACGCTGGTGGGAGGGACAAGCGATTCGGCGCGGGCCTTGGCGTAGCTGACCATCACGGCTCCGGCCATGGAAGCGCCGGCGAGCATGGCTTCGGTGAATCGGTTGACGTGCGAATAGTAGACGAGCAGGCCGAGGAAGAGGATCAGGTCGGCATAGCGATCGAGAATCGATTCTAGGAAACCGCCAAAAAGAGAGACACGATTCTGGAGACGCGCCACAGGGCCGTCGAGCAGGTCGCACAGGCCCGCGAGAGCCATGATTCCGCCGCCCGCGGCGAAGCGACCGTTGGCGAACAGAATCGCCGCCCAAAGATTCAGGACCAGCGCGGACCAGGTGATGACGTTCGGAGGGACGCGGGCTGCAGATAGGGCGCCGGCGATGCGGTCAAGAGGCCATTGCAGGTAGCGGCCCATAGCACGCGTCAGCATCGGTTGCGCAGAGCCTCGCTATTCTTCGTCATAAATCGTCGTCAGTCGGACGACTTCAAAATCTTTGGGGCCTGCCGGCGTAGCCACGCGGACTTCATCGCCCACTTTCTTGCCGAGCAAAGCGCGGCCGATGGGCGAGCTGGTGGAAATCAAACCTTTGGCAGCGTCGGCGTCCTCTTGTGTAACGAGTTTGTACTCGATTTTGGTGGACTTGGCAACGTCAAGAACGACGACGGTCGAGCCGTAGGCCGCGCGGTCCTTGGGCAAGTTGTTCAGGTTGAGCAAGGAGAGATCGGCCATGCGCTGGTGGAGCTGACCAAGGCGCGCGGAAACGTAGGATTGGCGTTCTTTGGCGAACTTATACTCAGCGTTCTCGGAGAGATCGCCGTGGGCGCGAGCAACTTTGATTTCCTTGGGAAGCTCGTCGTGCAGCTCGTGCTCGAGCGCCTTGATTTCGTCTTGCAGTTTTTTCTTAATCTTCTCAGCAAGGTCGGTCATGGAAACAATTATCCGCCGTTCGGGTTTTGGCCGTGACGCACACGAAAGAAAAATTCCTTTGAAGTATAGAGGATATGCGCAGGTGGCCGCAAATGGGGGGAGGGAAGGCTAAAGCGGAAATTGGAAATAACCTGATACTTTGTAATATAAAGTACTTTACAGATAGGAGCCCGTAAGAGACAATTCACGCGCGGCGGGAATCCTTCCCGGGAAGTAAAGGAGAGCGTAGCCATGTTCCAACGTCTCGCCGCGGTCGTCTTTATCTTCATTTGTACTTCCATCGCCTGGGCTATTCTCGGCGGTACCATCCTTCAGCGGACGTATTCTTCCGATTCGGAGCTTCGCAACAGCGTGGTTTCCTCCTGGGGCGCACCGCAAACGCAGGTGGCGCCGACGGCTGGATACGCAGACTTCGCACTGGGATCAGCGGAGACCGCCGAGAACAACAAACTCGCCACGGGGCAGGTGACGACACGCACCTGGAGCACGCTTCCTCTTCAAAAGAGCCGGGTGAATGTGGAGCTTCACCTGGAATACCGGCAGAAGGGCCTATTGTGGTACAGCACCTACCGGGTGAAATTCGCGGGCGATTACGTGTTCGAAAATCCGCTGGACACGGAGCGCCAGGTGACCTTTATCCTGCGCCTCCCAGCGGATCGAGCCATCTACGACGGCATGATTTTCTCGGTAAACGGAGTGCCGCTCGAGATCATAAATTCCAAGTCGAGCGCGTACGTGGTGGCGCTCTTATCACCACACGAGGCAGCGAATGTCCATGTGCAATATGCGTCGCAAGGGCTCGATC
>Ga0335072_10015144_pt1 | contig 10948 bp, 10 predicted proteins | sample Lox_Sample_21_FD_206725 | JGI IMG/M metagenome (GOLD analysis project Ga0335072, IMG submission 206725) | Soil microbial communities from Loxahatchee National Wildlife Refuge, Florida, United States - Lox_Sample_2.1 | ecosystem: Environmental > Terrestrial > Soil > Wetlands | place: USA... | reverse complement strand
TGGCTATATCGTGCGCTACTCCGTCGAGCGCGTCGGCGGCATCGGACCCTGGGCTCCGGCCTCGACCTGAGCTCGCGTAGCCGACCTGGGTGCGCTGTCACTTCCGGTTCGGATGAACCGTAAGCACAGGGCAGGTCGCCATCCGCATGACCTGATCGGCCACGCTGCCCAGCAGCATGCGGCTGATGGCTGGCCTCGGACGGCGGGTGAGCACGATCACGTCGGCGCGCCACGCGGACGCCTGCTGGACGATCGCCGCGGCGACCTCTCCGCGCGGAGCGTCCATCACGGCCGTGGTCGCCTGCGCGCCCCCGCCCCAGATGATCAACATCGCCTCATCGAGCAGAGCCGCTGCCTCAGTGGAGGTCTCCGGGTAGAACCGGCACGGGCACCGGGGCATGGGCGGGTCGTAAATGCGGACATGGAGAAGGCGCAGCACGCTGTTGATGGTGCTGCTGCAGATGCGTGTCGCGGCATCCAGCGCCTCGGCTGACTCGGCAGCTGAGCTCACCGGTATGAGGATCCGCTGGAAGGAAGACCCGCCCCCGTCGGGCATATCGGCGGCGGGTACGGCCACCTGTAGGTCGCGCGACACAGACATCAGAAAGGCCCTCCGTGAGGCAACCGCTCGATAATCGGCTCGAGCCACGCCGCTGGGAAGAACGTGAGCGCGCCGACCAGAGCGACCAGAACAGCCAGGGCCCTGTGGTCACTCCGGCCGTGGTGACCGCGCGGTGAACGAGAGGGCCATGACGGCGGAAAATCGGTGACTGAGCCGGAGAAAGCGGCTGACACGATACTGATCATCAAGTGCTCCAGCGGTGAGCACCGACCGGAAACCCGTGCACACCAGAGCTTCCCAGCTCACCTGCCAGTCAGCTTATTGACCGTCCGTGAGACCAGTGCATGGTATGGCCGCGACACCCTGTCGGTTTCCCGGCCACAAAACTGGCATACCGGGCGCGAGAAGCCGGGTAACTTGCAGGGTGTGCCTTCCTCGGCCGCCCGGACCACGGCGAGGGTGCGCGCGTGCAGCGACTTCTGCAGCCTGCGCCGCCGTCCCCCCGTGCCCGCAATCGGCTGGCCCTGGCCGCCGTCACAATCCTCTTCAGTGCCGCGCCCGGCGTGCTCATGTGGCTCGCTACTCACCCCGTGCCCGTGCCATGGTGGTAGCGTTCCCGTCACGCCGCCGGCGAGCCCGTCAGTACATCAGCGGCGGCGAGCAGGCTGGCTCGGCTACCGCCGCGAGTGCCGAGATACCACGAGCCGGCCAGCGCCCGGTCGTGCGTGGTGCCGGTGGCCACCACCCGCGTGTCGGGGCGCGCCGCCAGGGATCGGTTTAGCAGCTCGCGCTGCCAGTCGCGGCGGTGCGCATCCCGCACGACCACCACAAGCGGGCGGCCCGCTGCGCCAGCAATCCGCTCGTCTAGTCCAGCCAGGTCGGCGGGGCCGGCGAGCCGGATTCCCTCCGTTCCCGGCAGGCGCTCCGTCAGCAGCCCGAGCAGGCTCGCAACCGAGTCCTCGAGCTGCGTGCTCATCCGGCCGCCCGCGTCCAGCACGTACGGCGGCGTACGCAGCGGCATGGTGGCTCCGTCCATCAGCATTGCCCGCCTGGCAACTTCGGCGCCGAGAGCCGGGTCCGGAGCGGCCACCGGTTCTGGCTGTGCCCAGTCGGCGAGTGCCCGGACACGCGCCGCGGCCTCGGCGACCCGGTCCCGGCTGAGCACCCCGCCGTAATAGGCCGCCGCCAGCGTGTCCCTCGCCCGCCGCTGTGCCGCCTCCGCCGCCGGGAGGCAGATCAGGTCGGCGCCTGCGGCTATCGCGCGGATAGCACCGGCGGCCGTCTTCGCGCTGTCGCCGATCGCAGCCATGCCGAGCGCGTCGGTAACGATCACCCCGTCAAACCCGAACTCGCGCCTCAGTACGTCGGTGACCAGCCGCTGCGAGAGGGTAGCCGGGGTCTCATCGATCGCCGGGAATACCACGTGCGCGGTCATCACTGCCTGGACTCCGGCCTCGATAGCCGCGCGAAACGGCACCAGGTCGGTCGCAAGCAGGTCAGGCAAGGTCGCGGCGACCGATGGCAGCGTCACGTGAGAGTCGGCAGCGGCCCGCCCGTGGCCAGGGAAATGCTTCGCGCAGGCGGCGACCATGTTGGCCTGGAGGCCGGTTACGAACGCCGCGGTGTGAGCAGCAACGCGGACCGGATCGGCACCGAACGATCGCACCCCGATGACCGGATTCGCTGGATTGCGGTCCAGGTCGGCAACGGGCGCGAGATTGAGGCTTATCCCGCGGTCGGCCAGCATCGCCCCGATGCTCTGTGCCACCGCCCTGGTCACGGTCACGTCATCCACGGCACCGAGGGCGGCGTTGCCGGGGTACGACGAGCCACTCGCTGCCTCGACCCGGCTAACGATCCCGCCTTCCTCATCGACGGCGATCAGGACGTGCGGGTTATGCGAGCGGAGCTGCCTGACAACGGAACGCGTCTGCTCCGGGTTGCTCAGGTTCGGCGCGAACAGCAGCACGCCGGCCAGACCGTCATCCAGCCACCGCAGCAACCATGGCGGCGGCACCGCTCCGTCGAAGCGCGCCAGCAGGCAGCCTTCAATGCCCGTACCGCCTGACACAGCCATCTCACGACCCTTCAGTAGTTCGTACGCGCGCTGAATTCTCGCGCCCAGCACATGTGCCGGCTTTGCGCTGATCGGTAGCTTGACTCTGACACAGTGTCAGGCGCTACTTCTGAGTCAGGTCGACGATCCGCTTCAGTCCGGCAACTAAGGAGGACCAGTAATGCCCGCAACGCCGCAAGTCAGCGAGCGCCCCGCGCAGGCATACGTCGCGGTGAGGGCCAACGTCGCCATGGAGCAGCTGCCCGGACTCGCGGACCGGCTAGGCGAGGTGTTCGGATGGCTGGCTGAACGCGACATAGCACCTGCCGGGCCGCCATTCTTCCGGTATCACATCATTGACATGGAACGACAGCTCACCGTGGAAGCGGGCGTTCCGGTCGTGACAGCAGTCGAGGGCGACAGCTCCGTGACTGCCGGGGTGCTTCCGGCCGGCCGGTACGCGACCTCCATTCACGTCGGTCACTATGACGGCCTCATCGGTGCTGTCGATGACCTGTTGCGGTGGGCCGAGGGGCAGGGCCTGGAGTGGGACAAGTCGGACGCAGAGGACGGCGAGCACTGGGGCTGCCGGCTGGAGATATACCGCACGGATCCTGCCGAGCAGCCGGACCCCGCCACATGGGAGACGCAGCTCGCGTTCCGGCTGAAGTAGTGGCTAGCGAAGGCGAGCCGCAGGCATCACCAGGACCGGAACTAGCGGCGGGGCCGGGGCGAACTGCCTGACCTGGAAGAAGAGCTTGGCATAGTAGTTGCCGGACGGGAGCGGCGGAGCCTTCAACCCGGGCAGGCAGGCCTTCAGGCCGCCACTCGCATGGCGCATGCTGCAGGCGAGGTAACTGGCCAGGACCTGCACGCGGTACCTGGATGTTCCGGCCGGGATGGTGAGGATCTGCAGGCAGCTGGGCGTGGCTACAACCGGGTGATAGCTGCTGCTGGCAAGCGCGACGGTGAAAAGCGCCCCGCAGCCGGGCCTGCGGATCGCGTGGCCGGTGTTGTTGTGCACCACGACATGCGCGGCCAGTCGTGAACCCGCCATCACGGTCCGCGATGGCAATATCAGCTGGATTGACACCGGTGCGGCCGGGGCTGTCGTACCGGGATTTGCCGCGGGCCGGGCCGCAGAATGGCCAGCGCAACCGGTGACGGCCAGGAGAAACGCTAGCAGGGCTACATTCCGCCTCATCCTTATCAGCCTCCGGTCTTTGGACGCTGCCGGGCCGCGTCTGGTTCCGCGGGCTACGCCGTGTGATCCGGTCCGCCAACGAAACGAGGGCAGGCGGCTCTCGCAATGGCCGCCTGCCGGACCAGGTGGTCGCGCTCGGCCACGTTAGTGGCCCGACGGGCGGCCTCGGCGTATGCCGTGGCGGCGGCCTGGAAGTCGCCGTCTAGCTCGTGCAGGTGCCCGCGTACCGCGTGCCACCGGTGCCGCTCGCCGATCACCTCGCGCAACCGGTCCGTCTCCCGCAGTCCGGCGGCGGCACCGAGGACGTGGCCGACTGCGACCGCGCGGCCGAGCACAGCGGCGGGATCCTGGCGCACCGGGTCCTCGGTGAGGGCGACGAGGTCGTCGTACCAGGCGAGAATCTGCGGCCAGTCAGTCTCTTCGGCGCTTGCCGCGTCGTCGTGCAGAGCGGCGATCGACGCCTCGACCTGGTAGCGCCCGGGAGGCCGGTCCTCGGTCTGCATGGCGAGCGCCGACTGCAGGACCCGCACGCCTTCGGCGATCTCGCGCGTGTCCCACAGGCCGCGGTCTTGCCGATCGAGCGTGACAATCCGGCCCTCAGCGTCCAGCCGCGCCGGGAGCCGGGCGTGGTTCAGGAGCATCAGCGCGAGGAGCCCGCGCGCCTCGGGCTCCTCGGTAGCCAGGGTGAGCTGGCGGGCCAGCCTGATTGCTTCGCCGGCCAGGTCCACCCGGCCTGCATGGCCGGCCGTGTAGACCAGGTAGAGCACGCGCAGCACGACGGCGAGGTCGCCAGGCTGGTCCAGCCGGCGTCCGCGCACGGCGCGCTTGGCACGGCTGATCCGCTGCGCCATCGTCACCTCGGGGACGTAGAAGGCGTCGGCGATTTCCCGGGTGGTGAGGCCGCCGACCGCGCGCAGGGTCAGCGCCACCTGCGACGCGGGAGCGAGGTCGGGGTGACAGCAGCAGAAGAGCAGGAAGAGGGTGTCGTCTCCCTCCTCCGTGGCGGCCGGCCGCGGTTCCGCGTAGGTCGTCTCCTCGCGACGGAGCCGGGCGGCCTCGCTGCGGCGGGCGTCGACGAGCCGCCGCGTCGCCACCGTGATGAGCCACCCGCGCGGGTCGCGCGGCGGATGGTCGGGCCAGACCCGCAGCGCTTCTAGCAGCGCCTCCTGAAGCGCGTCCTCGGCAGCGTCGAAGTCCTCGCCCCGGCGGACCAGACCCGCGAGCACTCGCGGGACGAGGGCGCGCAGAGCGCCCTCGTCCAGGCGTTGCACCGGCTCGATCATGGCCGGGTCAGTCCTCCGACGGGCCCTCGGACATGACCTCACGGACGTCGATCCACTCGTACAGGGGCGTGCCACCCGGGCCTGGCTCGGAAGACACATACGCCGCGAGCTCGACCGCACGCTCACGGGACTCGACGTCGATCATGTACCAGCCCGCGACCAGGTCACTGGTCTCGGGAAGCGGGCCGTCGGTGGTGACGGGCGCCGCGTCCGGGCCGCCGTAGCGGACCCAGGTGCGTGTCGGCGTCAGCGCCTGGGCGTCGACGTACTCGCCGTTCCCCTGCAGCAGTTCGCTGACGTGCCTGAGGAAGGCCATGTGCGCCTCCACGTCCGCCGGCGCCCACTGGTCCATAGGGGGCACGCGACGGTGCGGCTCCGGGCCACCGCGGTAGTGCTTGAGAAGCAGGTATTTCGGCATTGTGGTCTCCTGGTGTCGCGGGCCGCGCCTGCCGGGGCCCTTCATTTGTTGAGCGGAGCCGATCGGCGCTTCTCGACATCATGCCGCCAGCAATTGAGCGTAGACCTGCACGCGGTAGCCCAAGCGGCTCGTGCAGCGGCGTCATCGGGCTACCAGGACGGACCTCTGCCCAGTTCTCGCGCCATGTCACAGACGGCCAGCGCTGTCTCGTCTTCAGGCTGAGAGTCATTTCCGGGAAATCAGGAAGGTGATGGTTGTGCGGGTGTTCGTGGCGGGCGGTACGGGCGTCATCGGGCGGCGGCTGGTGCCGCAACTGGTGGCTCGCGGACACCAGGTGACGGCGACCACGACGAGCGCGGCCAAGCTGGGCTTGCTCGAGCGGCTGGGCGCGGAAGGTGTCGTGATGAACGGGCTAGATGGGGTATCGGTCGGTGAAGCGGTGGCCGCGGCACGGCCGGACGCAATCGTCCACCAGATGACTGCCCTCTCCGAAGCGCATGCCGGCAAGCCCAGCCTGAGGAAGCCCGAGCGCTTCTTCGCCCTAACCAGCCGCCTTCGCAGCGAAGGGACCGATCATCTGCTCGCCGCGGCCGAGGCGGCCGGTGTCTCGCACCTCGTCGCGCAGAGCGCCGCCATCTTCAATGGAACCCGCGAGGGCGGATGGATCAAGACCGAGGAGGACCCGCTGGATCTGGGGACGGGGACGTTGGCGCGCAAGCTGGCGGAGGGGACGAACGCCATCAACCATCTCGAGGAAGTGGTCGTCAAATCCGGCGGCGCGGTCCTGCGCTACGGCTCGCTATACGGGCCCGGCGCCACCGACGATCAGGTCACGCTGGTGCGCAAGCGGATGTTCCCGCTCGTCGGAGGTGGCACTGGCTACTTCTCGTGGGTGCATCTGGATGACGCTGCGAGCGCTACCGTCATGGCCGTGGAGCAGCATGCGACGGGCGTGTTCAACATCGTCGACGACGAACCAGCCCCGGTTAGTGAGTGGCTGCCGTTTCTGGCCGCATGCGCGGGCGCGAAGCAGCCGAGGCGGATTCCGAAGTGGCTGGCGCGATTGCTGGCAGGCGAGATGGTCGCGGGCATGATGACTGAAGGCCGCGGTTTCTCCAACGCTAAGGCCAAGCGGGAGCTCGGCTGGGAACCTCATTACGCGTCATGGCGGCAGGGGTTCAAGCAAGAGCTGGACCGGTGAGCCGGGCTGAGGAGTTCGAGGAACTGCGGCCGCTGCTCTTCGCGATCGGCTACCGGATTCTCGGCAGCGTGAGCGATGCCGAGGACGCGGTCCAGGAAACGTGGCTGCGCTACGCGGCCACCTCGGCACCACCCGCCTCGGTGAAGGCCTTCCTGTCAGCTGCGGTCACGCGGATCTCGATCGACGTGCTGCGCTCGGCACGCGTTCGGCGAGAGCAGTACCCGGGGCCGTGGTTTCCTGAGCCGCTGATCACTGATCCCTATTCCGACCCAGAGCGGTCAGCGGAGCTGGCCGACTCCGTGTCGATGGCGGCCCTGTTGCTGCTGGAACGGCTTAGCCCGCTGGAGCGCGCGGTCTTCGTGCTGCGGGAAGCGTTCGGGTTTAGCTTCCCTGACGTCGCCTCGGCCGTCGGGCGATCGGAAGCGGCGTGTCGTCAGCTCGCGGTTCGGGCACGGCGCCACATGGCCGCGGGCCGGCCCCGGTTCGAGGCCGACCGCAGGGCGCGAGAGAAACTGGCGGCGCAGTTCTTCGGCGCCTTCAGGGACGGCGACGTCGACGGCCTGCAGGAGCTGCTCGCCGCTGACGTTCAGCTCGCCGCAGACAGTGGCGGCAAGACCCCGGCGCTGGCCAGAAGCATTGTCGGCGCCGAGAAGGTAGCCAGGGTGCTTGCCATATTCCTCTCCTGGCTCCTCCGGATCGACGTGACACTGGAACCCCGTGCAGTGAACGGCCAGCCGGGCGCGATCTTCCGCGACCGGGACAATAATGTGCTCGCCACCTTGACGCTCGACATGCTTGACGGCCAGATTCAGGCGATCCGCTCGGTCAGCAACCCCGACAAGCTCCGGCACGTCGGTCCGGTGGCGAACGCCCGGGCGATCGCCCGCGAGGCACAGCTGGCTCGCCGTCCAGTGACACGGTCGTAGGTCCCGAAAAGCATCGTCATCGGTTCTGCGCTGCACCGTTCTACAGGTGGCGCATCCACAGGTTCGGCTCGGCATAAGTGCCGAGATCTTGCTCGCAGTCGATCTCAACGAGGTCCAGTGCCTCTGGCACGACGTATCGACCAGTCTCGGGAAAGGCCATTCCGGTCCACTTCTCCCACTCGGCGACAGTGCCCTTGATGATCATCGAGTCGGGCGCGGGACCGAGGATGGTCGCGCCGAGCCGTTGATGGGTCCGGATCCACGGATCGAGGTGCAGGCCATCGCCGCGATCCCAGCCGGCGAAGCGCTCCATGGGCGTCAGCGGGTAACGAATCTTCAGTGATGGCCGTACCGGCGCGATCACTCGCTGGAGCCCGGCCGACGTTGCCCGATCTCGCAGCGCGGTCAGCGTACGCCCGGCCAGGCCACCGCCCTGGCGGTCCCGCCTGACAGCGGCGGCCATGATGCACAGCGTGTCGGGCACGATGCCCTTCTCGTGCCCGGTCACCGTCGCGACAAGAGCACCGTCATAGCCACCGGCAGGCAGAGCAGCGACAGTGCCATCCCAGCTCAGCGGCACTCCCCAACCGCCGGCCACCACCGCGCCATCATCCAGCAGCATGATGTTGTAGTACGGAAAGTAGGTCTCGACCCGGCCGGTGTACTGGTTCGAGACGGGGTCGTGAAAGATGAACTCCGGCCAGGTCTGGCGGAATGCTGCTGCGGCTTCATCATCGAGATCATGCCGCTCATCGCTCGTCACTATCGCCAGGTCGGCCATCGTTTTCTCCCTATACGCTACGGTCTGGCCCACCTTAGCCCGGCGAGAGATAGCCGCCGACTGCCGAGACGAAAGCTTCGCGAGCCGCCAGATAGGGCGACACGGATCCGATAGCAGCCGTCAGTGACTCCGGGCGATCTGATCCGCGGGCAATCCAGCAAGCGATCGCAAACGCAGCGCCGCTAGGTAGCCGGCCGGCCTTCAGCTGGGCTTCGGCGACCGGGACGACCCGCAGTGTGAGTTTGCGGGTGCCATCTTCGGCAATCTGCGCAAGCCGGTGCTCAATGCGGGAGTTGCGGAATCGCTCGCGCAGCGCGGCACGATAGCTATCAACGTTGAGGCCACCAGGCAGCAGAGCTGCGGCTTCGTCCCACAACTCGTCGACCTTGGCGCTGAGAGCCGGATCGCCTATCGCCTGGGCGATCGTCTCGTGACCGCGCAGCAGGCCGCCGAACGAGAGCAGGGTGTGCGCGCCGTTAAGCAACCAGAGTTTGCGGCGCTCCCACGGTTCGATGTCGTCGACGAAACGCGCGCCCGCATCCTCCCAGGCTGGCCGTCCGGCCGGGAAGGAGCCGGACAGCACCCAGTCCCGGAACGGCTCGGTGACTACTGGCGCAGAGTCGGTCCACTCCTGCTGTGCATTGAGCCGCTGCGCGTCAGCGGCAGTCACTCGCGGCGTGATCCGGTCGACCGAGGTACTGACAAACGACACGTTCCGGGTAATCCACCCGGCCAGACCGGGGCTGACGATCTCAGCAGCCTCGATCGTGCCGCGTGACATCAGCGATCCGTTGGCGGGCAAGTTATCGCAGGGCACGACCGCGATCGCGGACCCCGAATCGCGACGACGCGCTTCCAGGCCGGCGAGCAGCCGGCCGAGCATCGTTGTCAGGCTGAGCCCGCCGAGCTGGGAATGCGACGACACAGCCAGGCGCAGCGCCTCCAGATCACCGGCGAGCGCTGCGTCACTGGTGTCGGGCGAGCCGTCGGCCCGCAGCCGATAGCCAGCCTCGGTGACCGTGATCGTCACAACGGCGATGTCCGGGCTCGCGAGCTTCTCGGCCAGCCGGGCAATGTTCGCGCCATCCTGTGCCCCCGCCAGGGATGCGACGATCTCATGGCGATCTGCCGTGGAACTGCGCTCGATGACGGTATAGAGCCCGTCCTGACCGGACAGGACCTCAGCCATCGCGGGGCTGCGGCCGGTGAAAGCCACAATGCCCCACTCGCGGGCGTTTCCAGCATGTGCGGTGTACCACGCCTGGTGGGCGCGGTGGAAGGCCCCGAGCCCGAGATGAACGATGCGCGCCGGAGGCGGTGGCATGGCCCGCCCTCGCGATGCCAGCAGGGCGCGCGTCAGAGCCGGCCGGGGCGTAGTCACAGCTTGAACGCCGCCGCGGGGATGACGTCCACCAGGTCGGCGATGATGCGCTCGGCCATGGCCAGCGTCATGCGCCCGTCCGCCACGTAGCGGGCAAGGAAGGATGCGTCGGTGCGCCGCGATACGTCGTGCCGGGCGGGAATGGACAGGAAGGCGCGAGTGTCGTCGATGAACCCAGAGGTGCGGTAGAAGCCAGCAGTCTCCGTGATGGCGGACCGCCAGCGCAAGATTGCGTCCGGGGCGTCCAGGAACCACCACGGAGCCCCGATATAGACACTCGGGTAGAAGCCCGCAAGGGGAGCCAGCTCGCGCGAGAATACTGTCTCGTCAACGGTGAACAGGATGAGGTGGAGGTTCGGTTCAAGGCCGAACCGGTCGAGTAGCGGCCTGAGCTCCCTGGTGAAACCGGCGCGAACCGGGATGTCGTGGCCAGTGTCGGGCCCGAACCGGTTGAATGTCGCGGTGCTGTAGTTGCGGTAGACGCCAGCGTGAATCGTCAGGACCAGGCCGTCGTCGACCGACATTCCGGCCAGTTGCAGGAGCATGTGCGCCAGGAACAGCCGCTGGTCTTCGTTGCTGAGGGTCTGCGCGAGTGCCCGCTGAAACAGGCTCTCGGCCTCCGCCGGTGTCAGCTCCGCGGTCGCGGGATCGGTGACGCCGACATCGACGGAGACGGCACCGCGGGAGATGAAGTACGCCCGGCGCTCTTTCAGTGCGCTCAGGTAGCCAGCGAAGGTGGCCGGAGCCCCGGCGGCGGACAGCAGTCTGTCGACGTTGAGCCGGAAGTTCGCACCGGCCGGATCGATATAGGCATCGGCTCGCAGCGTGGGCACCACCCGCCCGGCGAACGTCGGGCTGTCGCTCAGTGCCTGGTGTGCATCCAGCGGGTCGAGCGGATCGTCAGTGGTCGCCAGCACGCGGATGCCGAAGCGGTTGAACAGCGCGCGAGGCCGGTACTCCGGCTGCCGCAGGAGCGCCGAAACGCGGTCGAACGTCTCGTCCGCATTGGCGGGCGTGAGGTCATCCTCGATTCCGAACACTGACGCAAGCTCATCACGGAGCCAGAACGCTGACGCGGTACCGGCCAGGACGTGCGCGTGTCCGGCCAGCGTGCGCCATACGTGCCGAGGATCGGC
>Ga0335072_10015143_pt1 | contig 10950 bp, 9 predicted proteins | sample Lox_Sample_21_FD_206725 | JGI IMG/M metagenome (GOLD analysis project Ga0335072, IMG submission 206725) | Soil microbial communities from Loxahatchee National Wildlife Refuge, Florida, United States - Lox_Sample_2.1 | ecosystem: Environmental > Terrestrial > Soil > Wetlands | place: USA: Florida... | reverse complement strand
GGCCAACTCCCACGCGCGAGAGCCCAGTATGTCCATTGGCGAAAATCGTCGAGACGATTTTCGCGAGACCCTACACGTTTTCCGCGGGCCAGGGAACGGCCCTGGCCCGCTATTCCTTGACGGGATCATTGCAAACGGCAACCGGGTGTTTGGGGTCGCGGATCCACTCGCTCCAGGAACCGTCATACAGCCGCGCCCCCTGCAGTCCCGCGACCTCCATCGCCAGCAGGTTGTGGCAGGCGGTCACGCCCGAGCCGCACATGCAGATCGCGGCATCCGGCGGCACCCCCTCCAGGGTGTTCGCGAACCGTTCACGCAACGTGCCGCGGGCGAGAAAGCGCCCGGCGGCGTCCACGTTGTCGGTGAATGGATGATTGCGGGCGCCCGGGATGTGGCCCGCGATCGGGTCGATGGTCTCGTTCCGCCCGGCGAACCGGTCGGCGCTGCGGGCATCGACCAACACGACTGCCGCGGAGGCGAGCTGCCGCGAGGCGACGAGCTCCTCGACCTGGGTCGTACTCACGACCATGTCCGCATCGGCGTGCGGCTCGAAGTGCCGGGCCGGACGTTCGCGCCGCGCCGGAGACTCGACAGGCGTCGTCTCCAGCGGCAGCCGCTCCTCCTGCCAGGCCGCGAACCCGCCGTCGAGTACCGCCGCCCGCGTATGCCCAAGCCACCGCAGCAGCCACCAAAGCCGGGCCGCGTAGGCTCCTGCGCCCTGGTCGTAGGCAACGACCTGCACCTGCGCGTCGATGCCCCACCGTCCGAGGCGCTCCGCCATCTCACCGACTGGCGGCAGAGGATGTCGGCCCGTCGAGGCGGAGACTTTCCCGGACAGATCGTGGTCAAGGTGTGCGTAGAGCGCATGCGGAATGCGCGCGCTCGCATACGCTTCCCGGCCCCACTCCGGGCGCCCGAGATCGAAGCGGCAATCGATGATCGCCAGGTCCCGATCCTCGAGCCGCGCCGCAAGCTGCCGCGGAGTTATGAGCGTCGTCTGAGACATCGCCTGATCTTCGCGCCTTTCGCTACAATTGTCACAATGGGCATCGATATTTACTGGGGCAGCGGCAGCCCGTACGCCTGGCGGGTGCTGCTCGCGCTCGAATACAAGCGCCTGCCCTACACCAGCCACCTGCTGCAGTTCTCCAAGCAGGAGCACAAGTCGCCGCAGATGCTCCACATGAACCCGCGCGGGCGCATCCCCGTGCTGAAGGACGGGGAGTACGTCTGCTTCGAGTCGCTCGCCATACTCTACTACCTCGACCTGAAATATCCCGATCCGCCGATCTTCGGCCGCAGCCCCGAGGAAGCCGGCACCATCATGCGGGTGATCTGCGAGTACCAGGCGTACATCGAGCCGCACCTGGCGCGAATCGTCGAGGCGGTGTTCGCGAAGAGCGCCGACCTGCGCAGTGACGAGATCACTCGCGCCATGCACGCGGCCGCGAGCGAGGCGCGGACGATCGAGGGCCGCCTGTCGAAATCCGACTGGGTGGTCGGCGAGAGCTTCTCGGCGGTCGATATGGTCATTTTTCCCGGTTTCCAGCTGCTGAAGCGCGCGCTCGAGCGGCCCGAGGCGCGCGAGCTGGCGTCCCGCTTCATGCCCGTGGAGGTGAACTACCCGGCGGTCGCCCGCTGGGTTGCGCGCATCGAATCGTTGGCCGGTTACGAGCGCACGTATCCTCCTCATTGGATTGGCTCAAAGTCGCCTGCGGCGGGTTGATCGACTGGCTCAAAGTCGCCTGCGGCGCGTTGCTCGGCCCATCCTGGGCCTCGGCCGTTACTCGGCCCTTCCTTGGGCCTCGCCCCTTCGGGGCCATCAAGCGCTTAGCGCTTGATGTTGCAGATCGCTCCGGGCGATCTGCCCGGGCCCGGCGCTTCGCGCCGTCCAAAATCGCTCCAGGCGATTTTGTGAGCGGCCAACCATCGAACTGCCGTTGACCCCGCGGTCCGAGGGCGGCCTCGGACCGCTTACTGACTTGCTATCGCACGGTAGGGGTGCACGTGCCGTGCCAAGATTGGTACCCTACGAGCATCATGACCGAGCACAAGATTCACGTAGACTTCCCCGGCCGCATCCTCATCGTCGGCTTCGGCAGCATCGGGCAGGGCGTCCTGCCGCTCATCCTGCGGCACATCGGCATCGCCCCCGAGCGCATCACCATCGTGACTGCCGAAGACAGAGGCAACGCCGAGGCGTCGAGCTACGGCATCCGTTTCATCAAGGAGCGTCTCACCCGCGAGAACCACCGCCGGATTCTCAACCCGCTGCTCGGACGCGGCGACTTCCTGATCAACGTTTCAGTCGAGGTCTCCAGCATCGCCCTGATCAAGCTCTGCTGGGAGAAGGGTGCGATGTACCTCGACACCTGCATCGAGCCCTGGCCCGGGGGCTACACCGATCCGACCGTCCCGGCCGGCCGGCGCACCAACTACGCCTTGCGCGAGGAAGCGCTGGCGTTGCGACCGGGCAATGCGCGCGCGCCGACCGCGGTGCTCACGCACGGGGCCAACCCGGGCCTCGTGTCGCATTTTCTCAAGCAGGCGCTGCTCAACATCGCCGCCGATACCCAGGTGGACGCCGGCACGGCCGGGGTCCGAACCGGCCTGCCGGCATCCCGCGCCGAGTGGGGCGAGCTGGCGCGCCAGATCGGCGTCAAGGTCATCCACATCGCCGAGCGCGACACCCAGGTCGCGCGCGTCCCCAAGGAGCCCGGCGAGTTCGTCAACACCTGGTCGATCGACGGCTTCGTCAGCGAGGGCGCACAGCCGAGCGAGATGGGCTGGGGAACGCACGAGCGTAACTTCCCCCGCGACGGCAAGCGGCATGACTTCGGCTGCATGGCGGCCATCTACCTGATGCAGCCCGGCGCGGGCACGCGCGTACGCACATGGACGCCGCAGGCCGGGCACTTCCATGGTTTCTGCATCACGCACGGTGAGGCCATCTCGATCGCGGACTACCTGACCGTCCGCGATGGCGCGCAGGTCGTGTACCGCCCGACCGTGCACTACGCCTACCATCCCTGCGACTCCGCCGTCATGTCGGTACACGAGCTTGCCGGCCGCAACTACGTGCAGCAGGAACGCCAGCGCATTCTGATGGACGAGATCGTGAGCGGCATCGACGAGCTCGGCGTCCTGCTGGCCGGACACAAGAAGAACGCCTACTGGTACGGCTCCCAGCTTTCCATCGAGGAGGCGCGCAAGCTCGCCCCCTACAACAACGCGACCAGCCTGCAGGTCACGATTGCGGTGCTTTCGGGTGTCGTGTGGGCGATGGAGAATCCGAACTGCGGCATCGTCGAGCCGGACGAGATCGATTTCCGGCGCAACCTGGAGATCTGCATGCCGTACCTCGGCCCGGTCGTCGGCCGCTACACCGACTGGACGCCGCTGCACGAGCGCGAGCGGCTGTTCCCGGAGGATCTCGACAAGACCGACCCCTGGCAATTCAAGAACGTTCGCGTAGCTTGGTAGGGGCGCCGCCGTAGTCGATGTCCACGATGACGATCGTGCAGCTGCCGGACGGGAGCTGGACGTTCACTTCATCATCCAAGCTTCGACGCAGCAGTGCGCGTCCGAGCGGCGAGTCCATGCTGATGAATCCGGGCTCGCGGTCGAATTCGTCGGGCCCTACTACGCGGTAACGTGACTGTGTCCCGTCGTCGGCCTCCACGGTAACCCACGCGCCGAAATAAACTCTGTTGCGATCCGCAGGCGGCTGACCGACAACCACCATGCCGTCGAGGCGCTTGCGCAGGAACCGTACGCGCCGATCGATCTCACGCAGCCGGCGTTTACCATAAGTGTATTCGGCATTCTCGGAGCGGTCTCCCTGCGCCGCCGCCTCGGACACGGCCTGTGTCACCCGGGGCCGCTCCCGTCGCCAGAGCTGCTCGAGCTCCTCGCGCAGGCGCCGCTCTCCCTCGGGTGTGATGTATTTCGAAGCCGTCGGCGGGGGTGTACGGAATCGTCCCATGTCGTCGATTCTGTCAAAACCCAGGTGTTCTGTGGAACCGGTCACGGACGCCGCGCCGCCGCGAAACTACGCTTTCTCCCGTGGCTACCAAGTACTACACCCACTTCGTAACCGGCAGCGAGCAGGCACTGGCCGCGGCGCCGTCGAGCGAGTGGAGCGGTGTGGTGGAGCTGCGCCATCCGCTCGAGACCGGCGGTGGCACGCGTGAGCTTCGGTGTCTGCTCGCGCAGAGCTTCGATCTGGATTCGGACGAGATCAAGATCCTGCACTGGGCGCGTCTGCACTGAGAATCGGTTTCGGTATCCCCTAGCGGACTTCCTTCCCTTCATCGAAAGTCCGCATTTCGAACCCCCGGACCTACGGTCCGGGGGTTTTTTTATTGGCGCCAATCGCTCCCGGCGATTGGCGCGGCCAGCCATAGCACTCGATTCATCCCGCGGCCCAGGGAACGGCGTTACTCGGCCCCATCCTGGGCCTCGCCCCTGCGGGGCCGACGCTGCGCGTCGTTCAAAATCGCTCCCGGCGATTTTGTGGGCCGCTCACTCAGGTGCTTTCGCACGGCGCACGTAGCCGGGGTCGCTTATTGCCGACAGGCTGCTCTATCGCTTGCCCGTAATGTCATAATCCTCAATGATGAAACCTTCCCCGTTCCGTATCGCTGTGACGGCGGCGTGCCTGTCCGTGGCGCTCGGCGCTTGCTCGCTGCTGCGGCCGCCGATACGTCCTGTCGCGGTCACGCCCAAGAAGGCGCCCCCCGTGGAGCCTGCGGCGCCCCTGCCGGTGCAGACCGAGCGCTTCGTACTCGCGCCGGGTCAGGACGTCGTCGGCGCGCTGCAGATCGTCAAAGTCCGCAAGGACGAGACGCTGAGCGACATCGGCCGGCGTTTCAATGTCGGCCTGGGGGAGATGACCCGCGCGAACCCCAACGTCGATCCCTGGATACCCAAGCCCGGCACGGCGGTGGTCGTGCCGACGCAGTACATCCTGCCGGATGCTCCGCATCGGGGGATCGTCGTCAACATCGCCGCCATGCGGCTCTTCTACTTCCCGCCGCACAAGCGCGGCAAGCCGCAGATCGTGATCACCCACCCGGTCGGCATCGGCCGCCAGGGCTGGAAGACCCCGATCGGAGTGACTCACGTCCTCTGGCACGAGAAGAACCCCGTCTGGCACGTCCCGCCCTCGATCATCGCCGAACACCGCCAGGAGGGCGACATACTGCCCAAGGTCATGGGGCCCGGGCCCGACAATCCTCTCGGCGATTACGCGCTGCACCTCGCCTGGCCGGGCTACCTGATCCATGGAACCAACAAGCCGGTCAGTGTCGGATTGCGGGTCAGCCACGGCTGCGTCCATCTGTTCCCGGAAGATATCGCGCAGATCTTCAAGATGGTGCCGAACGGCACCGAAGTCCGCGTAGTGAACCAGCCGTACGTTTTCGGCTGGAATGACGGACGTCTCTACCTGCAATCGGCCGGCCCGTTGGAGGATGACAAGCGACCCTGGAAGAAGGAGGCGCGTCGGCTGCTCGCCGTCACCCTGACCCGTGACCAGCGCCTCGCGCTCAAGCGGGGCCACGACAGGATCGACTGGGGGCGTGTCGCGCAACTCGTGGATGCTCCGGTCGGCGTGCCGGTGCCGGTCTCCGGCAGCGACTCGGACACCGACCGGGACGGCACGCTGAGCGCCGGGCTGAGCAGCGGCGGCAGCACCGAGCCGAAGGTCGACGGCAGCGGCAATGACGGTCTGGAGCAAGTGCTTGCGCGCGTGCCCCAGGTGCAGAACGTGCTGCCCTCCGGCTCCACGTGGGATGGCAAGACGGACCTGCCGATGACCGACGCCGAGTTCAACAAGCTGATGTCCGGCGAAGACCAGGGCACTTCAGACAGCGCGGCGTCAGGCAACGGAAGCGCCGCTCCCGCCGTCACGCCCGCCAGCGGACCGACCGGCAACTAGTATGAAGCGCTGGATCCGGGCATCCTGCCGGAGGCCGTGCCACTGACCGTCCCTGGTGGCAGGCCACCCGGCCCGCGCATCCGTCCTCGCTGAAAGGCACCGGCTCGCCCTGCGGCGGCGGGGCACATCCTGTGCCTGGTTACGGGGATTGTGGTGCTGTGGTAGAGTCCGCGCCTACAAGAAGAACGCGGCGGGGATTCACATCAGTGGCTGAACGCGGCGCGCCCGGCCTTACGCTCGCGCGAACCCGGACCGAGCCGATCATTGCGCGGTTGCCGACCGCTGTCACCGCCTTCGTCGGACGCACTCTCAAGGGGCCGGTTCAGCGACCCGTCGCCGTCACCAGCTTCGCCGAATTCCAACAGGTGTTCGGCGGATTGTGGCAACCGTCGACGATCTCCTATGCCGTCGAGCAGTTCTTCGACCATGGCGGCAGCCGCGCCGTCATCGTGCGCGTCGCCAACGGGGGCCGCCCGCCCACGATCACCCTGCCGGCCGGTGCGCGGTCATTGCGCCTCGCCGGAGTGAACCCCGGCTCCCGGGAGTATCTGCGCGCGTCGGTCGACTACGACCTCATTCCCGAAGGCGACGCCGATCGCTTCAATCTGGTCATCCAGCGGGTCCGCTCGACGGGCTCGGAGCTGATCGAAGACCAGGAGATCTACCGCCGCGTGTCCCTTCGCCAGGACTCCGCCGGCCGGGGTCTCGCCGAGCTTCTACTGCAATCGCGCCTGGCGCGTGTGCTCGAGCCGCTGCCGGCGCAGCGCCCGGACCGTTCCGCGGGGACCGGCGGCTCCGGAATCGGCTATGCCTTCTCCAACCCGGACGGCGACGACGGCGGCCCACTCACCGATTACGACATCATCGGCTCCGCGGTCGCGGGCACCGGGCTGTTCGCACTGAGCGCCGCCGAGGGCTTCAATTTTCTCTGCATCCCGCCGCTGTCGCGCGATCAGGACGTGGGCCTCAGCGCGCTGCTGGTCGCTGCACGTTACTGCCGCGAGCGGCATGCGATGCTGATCGTGGATCCGCCGGCGGCCTGGACCTCGGCGCGGGCGGCGCTCGATGGCATGCGCGGCTGGCCGTTTCGCAGCGACAACGCCGCGATGTACTACCCGCGGGTGCAGGCGCTCGACCGGCTGCGCGGGCGGCTGGAGACTTTCGCCTCCTGCGGCGCCGTCGCCGGCATGCTGGCGCGCGCCGATGAGATCACCCCCCTCTGGTCCGCCGGCGACGGCCAGGAAATGACTCTGCGTCCCGGCATGCAGCCCGCGACTGCCGTCTCCGACGCCGATCGACTTCGGCTGGCCCAGGTTGGAATCAACACGCTGTCCGTGCCGCGCCCGGCTCCGGGGGGCGGCGGCCTGCACGTGGATGCACGCACGCTCGCGGCGGGCGGCAGCGGCTTCACCGACTGGAAGTATCTATCGGCCCGGCGCCTGGGTCTGTGGGTTTCCGCGAGCGTCGAGCGCGGCACCCGCTGGGTCCTGCTCGAGCAGAACGGGCCGGCAACCTGGGCCCGCGCACGCGCGCTGGTCGATACGTTCCTCGAGGTGTTGGCGGAGCAGGGCGCCTTCGCGGGCGCGGGTGGCGGCGACCGCCACTTCGTCATCTGCGACGAGCGCGTCAACCGCCCGGACACCATAGCCGACGGCCGGATCAATCTGTTGTTCGGCTTAGCCACCGGCAGGCCGGGGGAATTCGATGCCTGGCTGGTGACCCACCATCCGGCCGCGAGCCGCGTGCGCCCGGTCAGCGTGAACCGCCTGGCGACTTCCCGCCAGCGCGTGGAGTGGGAGATCGAGACCGCCATCCTCAAGAAGATGGATTACAGGTAGTCAATCGCCCTGGGCTATGATTCGCCCGATGAGCCAGGGCGACACCGATCCCGCAAGCGACCCCAAAGCCGCAGCCGCGGCGGACACGGTCGTGGCCGGACGGCACGTGGTCTTCTCCCACGGCAAGGAAAGCGGGCCCTGGGGACGAAAGATATCCTCGCTTGCCGAAGTTGCGCGCAGCGAGGGCTATGAAGCGCACTCGGTCGATTACCGCGGCCTCGAGGATCCGCGCCAGCGGGTCGCGAGACTGGTCGAGTTCTGCAAGGAGCTCGCGGGCGACCTGGTGCTCGTGGGCTCCAGCATGGGCGGCTATGTCGCCGTGGCCTCGGCTTCCCTGCTGCACGCGCGCGGCGTCTTCCTGATGGCGCCCGCTCTGTACATGACCGGCCTGCCCGAGCTGCGTCAGGGCATCCTCGATTGTCCGGCGACGGTGGTGCACGGGTGGCGGGACGACGTCGTTCCCTTCGAGCATAGCGTCCGCTTCGCGCAGACCTATCGCGCCGCGCTGCATCTCCTGGAGAGCGACCACAACCTGCACAATCAGATCCGCGTCATCCAGTATCTCTTCGAGTACTTTCTGATTGCGCTAGACCTTCCGGCGCTGGCCTTCGAATAGCAGGCCCAGGGGGCGGGGTTGAACTGGCTGTTGCATCGCGTGCTCGCGATATGGGTGCGGTACCGCGTCCTGCCCGAGGACATCCCCGCCCGCCTGCAGAGCCGTGCGGCAGCCGTATGCTACGTGCTGGAGCGGCGCAGCGTAACCGACCTCGCCGTCCTGCAACGCGCCTGCGTACGTTTAAAGCTGCCGCGTCCCCGCAAACGCCTCATCGGCGGTTCCTCCGACCTGCGCTCCTATTTCTACCTCAGCCGGCCGCGCGGGTTTTGGGACGAGCGGCTGGATCGCCGTCCGCCGCCGCAGCTCGATCAGATGCTCGCAGCGCTCGACGCCGACGCCGACTTCGACGTTGAGCTCGTCCCCGTCGCCGTCTACTGGGGACGCGCGCCGCAGCGCGAAGCCTCCTGGATCCGCCTGCTGCTCGTGGAGAATTGGGCACTCACCAGCCGTGCGCGCAAGCTGCTGCAGTTGCTGTTCAACGGCCGCAACACCCTCGTCGAGCTGGAAGAGCCCCTGTCACTGCGCAGTCTGCTCGGTGATGAGAGCGGGCTCTCCGTCCGCGGCCGCCGCGTCGCACGTTCGCTGCGCACTCTTTATGCCCAACGCCGCGCCGCGCGCATCGGTCCCGACCTCTCGCACCGCCGCACCATCGTTACTCGCGTGCTGCGGACGCGTGCGGTACGTGCTGCCGTTGCCCAGGAAATGCGCGAGAAGTCGATCACGCGGCGCCTGGCGTTGCGTGAGGCCACGCGCTATGCGGAAGAGATTGCCGCCAACTACTCGCATGCCTTTGTCCGGTTCCTCGAGCGTCTGCTGACCTGGCTCTGGAATCGCCTTTATGACGGAGTCACGGTTGGACATCTGGAGACGCTCGAGCGCGCTGCGCAGGGTAACGAGGTCGTGTACGTCCCGTGCCACCGCAGCCACATGGACTACCTGCTGCTGTCCTACGTCATCTACGTCAACGGCTATCCGGTGCCGCACATCGCGGCCGGCATCAATCTCAACCTGCCGATCGTCGGTCGGCTGCTGCGCATGGGCGGCGCGTTTTTCATCCGCCGCAAATTCCGCGGCAACGGTCTCTATACCGTCGTCTTCATGAAGTACCTGGCCGCCATCATGGAGCGGGGCCATTCCATCGAGTACTTCATCGAGGGCGGCCGCAGCCGAACCGGCCGCCTGCTGCAGCCGAAGACCGGCATGCTCTCCATGACCGTGCGCAGCTTCCTCCGCGATCCCGCGCGGCCGGTGGTGTTCGTACCGGTGTATTTCGGCTATGAGCGCGTCGTCGAGGGCGTCACCTACGTCAGCGAGCTCTCCGGCAAGCCCAAGGAAAAGGAGAGCGTCCTGGGACTGATCCGATCTCTACGGAAGCTGAGGGAGCGGTTTGGCCGGGTGTATGTCAACCTTGGTGAACCGATCGCACTTGCAGACGTCCTGGATCGACACGACAGCGGATGGCGAACCCGTACGTTCGACGAAGACGCCCGCGCCCCCTGGATCGCAGTCGCCGTAGACGACCTCGCGGGCCGCATCATGCGGAACATCAACGCCGCCGCCGCGGTCAATCCGATCAACCTGCTCGCCATCATTCTCCTCGCCATGCCGCGGCAGGCGCTTCCCGAGGCCGACCTCGAGCGCCAGATCGACCTGTACCGCGCGCTGCTGCGCGGATTTCCCTACAGTGAGCGCATCACGCTGACCGACCTGAGCGGCGCCGGCATCATCGCCTACGGCGAGGCGATGAAGATGCTGCAGCGGCAGAAGCACGTGCTGGGAGACATCGTGCGCATGAGTGACGAGAGCGCCGTACTCGCCACGTATTTCCGCAACAACGTGCTGCATCTCTTTGCCATGCCCTCGCTGCTGGCCTGTGTCTTCTCCAGCAACGCCGAGGTGCGGCACGAGGATATTCAGCGCCTCGCGTGGCGGATCTATCCGTATATCGCCGCGGAGCTGTTCCTCGCCTGGAGCGAAGCGGAGCTGCCCGCCGTGGTCGATGGCGTGCTCGAGTGCATGCGGCGCCATGGCCTGATCCAGTGCGACGCCGAGCGCACCGTCTGGACCCGGCCGCCGCCCTCCTCGGGCGAGGCCATGCAGCTCTCGGTGCTCGCGCAGGCCACCATCCAGACCATCGAGCGCTACTATCTCGTCATCGCGCAGCTCGTCGCCGCGGGCAGCGGTGAGGTCACGCAGTCGGTGCTGGAGGAACGCTGCCAGCTCAATGCCCAGCGCATCGCCATGCTCTACGGCCTGAACTCGCCGGAATTCTTCGATCGCACCCTGTTCGAGAATTTCATCGACCTGCTGCGCCGGCGCGGCGTGATCCGCTCGAGCGCCGCCGGCAAGCTGGAATTCGACGAGGTTCTGATGCGGGTGGCGGCCGACGCGCAGTTCGTGCTCAGCGAGCAGATCCGCCACTCCGTCATGCGTTTCGCGCAGGACAGTACTAGTTTGTAGCGCTGGATCCGGGCTCCTGCCCGGCCCAGCGCGCCTCGGGCAAAAAGCGTGGTTTTTGCCCGAGGCTCCGCCACCTGTGGCGGCGGGGCACGTCC
>Ga0335072_10015141_pt1 | contig 10951 bp, 11 predicted proteins | sample Lox_Sample_21_FD_206725 | JGI IMG/M metagenome (GOLD analysis project Ga0335072, IMG submission 206725) | Soil microbial communities from Loxahatchee National Wildlife Refuge, Florida, United States - Lox_Sample_2.1 | ecosystem: Environmental > Terrestrial > Soil > Wetlands | place: USA... | reverse complement strand
AGAGTTATCACAGCTGTTGAGCATTATGTGCTTTATCAATGTCAGTTTGCCAACACTCAGAATGCTTTCATGGGTCAAATCCGAGCAGAAACACCGTAAGCTATCCGCGTTTGATTTAGACTACTAAGACTAACAGAACACCTTTTTAAGATATTATCAACCAAACCCGGCTGTTCCAACCCCATTTACTGCTGTGCCGCGCGCTGAACGACCCCGACTTTGCTGCTTCCTGTGCAGGCAAGCCCGGAAACTGTGCAGCTGCCTGGGGCCTCCGGGAACTTAACAGTCACGACGTCCTGGTTTACGGAGCAGGCTTGTATCCCTTCTTCAGCGACTATTCAACAAGTAAGTTACCCATCTACTTCCACATTTATTCGATAGATAAATGGAGCGGAAGCTGATACATAAAAGCATACTAAAGCGGTGGGAGCACTCCTGAGTCTTGCCAAAAAAGCATATTCAGTATTCAGTATGGAAGGTTCATTTTCCTGTGTTGTTGACGTGTACAACTTGAACACGAGCGGAGCTTCGAGCATGATAGATGAGAACGAAGCGTCCCTGGCGAGCTCTTCGGACAATGTGAACGTATAAAGGGACGGAATCACCCTATTCACGAGCAATTGAGCAGGTAAAATGGTAGAATGGGCCTTAAGAGGCGAAGGAGTTTCAAGAATGCCCAGGGATCCAAGATAAAATATAGAGCACTCGGAATCTGATAAACTGTCCAAGAACTTGTTTCATCTAGACCACCCAATCAAGCGAGCTACCCTGGCTCTTGCAAGACAAGGCTGGATAACATCGGCACTTCCAACAACGGCTTGTTCTCACCGAGGTCAATATGGATAAATTGATAGCACATGGCACGTGATCAGGCGTTCAGCCTTTGCCTGTGATTATATGAGCTGAATCATCAGGCCAAAAAGTCTTCGCTCAGACGTATGCGAGTTCAATCCACTTTAGCAAAGCTAGAAGTGAATAGAAGTTGTCGTACACCATCTGCTACCTGTATTGTGGCTTCTAAGAGGCTGACGAAAGAGCGTAGCCTAATTAGCGTAAGGCTAAAGCCTCAGGTTTTGTGCCGTGGCGGTTCGCCCTTAGCTCCGGGTTCATTACATCTCCGTGCCCCAAGCTTCAACTTCTTCACGTGCAACAACTACCCTATCTGATCACCTTACAGAGTCTAGACGCAAGTGCATTGTACTGAACACCAGAAAAGGTTCTTCGCAGCTGTAGCGCTGTCCAGTGCTCAACATGAAGCTCACATTCAAGGTACGCAACCTTCAGGCTGAACCACTGGCCTTGTGCTCCACGGCTAACGTCACTTGAAATTCAGGATTTGAAGCAGCAGAAGTTCGTGATAGAGGCAGAACCATCTGAGCTGGTACGAATACCCATGTATATGGCATCGAACAAGGACAGTCTTCGAGAAATAGAGATGACTGCTTGTGGGATCTGGCCGGGAATCAGGCTGACAGAATGCGCCACAACAGATTTCCGATGTGAAGGAGAAGATTTCAAAGGAGAAAGGATGGGACCCTGCTACACAGAAGTTGATATACTCCGGTATGCTTTACAAGGTGGCTGAGGTGGCTCACAAGTCCTTGGACGACCTATATTGGTATGCAAGGTAAATGCTAATAGGCTGTGAAGGCAAGATTCTGCAAGATGCAAACACGGTTGAGTCATACCACATTGAAGAGAAAGGGTTTATTGTATGCATGGTCTCAAAGGTAAACTACGTTTATATTTTCTCGTCTTTCTCTTCTGACAATTTTAAAGCCCAAGGCGCCTTCAGCCTCCGCAGCCGGCCCCTCTACGGCGAAAGCACCAGCAACGCCCGCTCCCGCAACTACAGCCACGCCCGTTCAACCCGCTGCTCCGTCTCATGTAACCACTGCAGCCACCGTTGCGCCACCGACACCTTCTCCTGCAGGTGCCGCGACTTCAACTGCAACCGAGACCCCCACGCATCTCAATGACCCTTCCGCCCTTACATTTGGTGCTGCACGTGCTGAAGCAATTGCAAATTTGGAGAGTATGGGATTCCCAAGGTCGGAAATTGAGATTGCTATGCGAGCCGCCTTCTATAACCCAGAGCGAGCTGCTGAATACCTGATGGACGTACGTACCTGAAACAACGCTGAGTTTTGAGATGCTAAAACTTACTGCAGGGTATCCCTGAGAACCTTAGGCAAGAGCATATACGTGCTGCTCCATCAGGCGGTGCTGCTCGAGCTGCTACATCTCCCGCCCCGGCCGCTGCAACAGGTGGTGACGAGCCAGTAAATCTTTTTGAAGCTGCCGCTCAAGCTGGAGCAGGAGGCCGAGGCGGAACTGCTCGAGGAGCGGGATCTAATCCATTTGGGGGAGCTGGAGCCGCAGCGGGTGCCGGAGCCGCCGCAGGAGCCGCCGCAGGAGGTCTGGGTAACTTGGACTGGTTAAGGAACAACCCACAGTTTCAGCAATTACGACAAGTTGTTCAACAGCAACCTCAGATGCTTGAGCCTATCCTTCAGTCAGTCGGTGCAGGTAACCCGCAACTTGCTCAGCTCATTGGGCAACATCCAGATCAATTTTTGCAACTCTTAGGTGAGGACGGGGACGACGATGCGCCGCTACCGCCAGGAGCTCAGGCAATCAGTGTTACCGAGGAAGAGAGAGAGGCTATTGAGAGAGTAAGTTCGACAATCTCTAAACCACTTTGTAAACTATGACTAATATGATGTCACAGCTGTGCAGACTAGGCTTCGATAGGGACCAAGCAATCCAAGCCTACTTCGCCTGCGACAAGAACGAGGAGCTGGCGGCCAATTTCCTGTTCGAGCAGCCAGATGATGATGAAGCTGCTCAATAGTGTGGATGTGGTGGAAACTTATTCCTTTTAACTGAGTTGTGGGAGCAAGGATGAATATGCATGGGTTACAGCATCTGTGCTTTGGCTTTTTTTGAATCCTACCATAATAGTGAGTTAATGAGGTTGCCCTTCCATGGCGCTAAAAGATGTATCTACTCTACAAACGCAACTCGGTGAAATGATGCTTTCTATCTGCTTTGCTTTAGGCGAATGTGGAGCTGCGGGATCTTGATAACGAGAATCTCCGTTAGCTACACAGTGATTTGATCACGTAGACCTCAAGAGATGTGACTAGATTTGAAGCTCTGCATATTCTCAAATACTGCTTGGCTACTATGTTTTTGACAAGATATCTAGCCATTTTCGGGCACATCGTTGCACAAGGCACTCTTTGAGCTCGAATCAAGTACTACGTGATAATGAGTTAGATTTATATGTGTCTCTACTTGTGCTAGTGTCGTCTCAAGATGACATGGATCCTGAATTGAGTAGCCGGGCTCATGAGAGTCCTGTCTGCTATCCTTGCTTCTGCCAAGGCTGAGGCAGTATCTATGTATGTATATAGACAACGACGTCCAAGTCCACAGCAAGGTTCATGCAAGCTAGACGTAGTTGTTTGTGGTAAGGTATAGACCAATATCAGAGGACTCTTACATGCTCTCTTTTACGTTTTAGGCTATTTCGTAATCCTTGCTGGCTCCTCGTATTCCTGTCCTCTGATAGGTAGTTTCAGAGTTTGGGCCTGATTGCTGCATGCCAGAGCTATGATCTCGTAGTCCAATGATCTCATAATACAAGGCTTTTTGGTACTCAGATGTGATGGTTTTGAAATGTGAATCGAGATGATTGTATGGTGTTGTGCCTGGTTGTGCGAGGGGAGGGGCAGCTCTGGATATATGTAGATTACGTGGAGAATTAGGAAATTTCCTGCTTTTGATAGTAGGTTTTTGGTACTTTTGAGAGTTATATGTATGTGTTTATCGTACCCTTGACTTGAACCAGCTCATGGATCCAGGATTGCCTGCAGCGGCATTTGGCTTGTTATGTGGGCTTTTGAAGCTCTTATAGAGGTCCCTTGGAAGTATTGATACTATTAAAAATTTAATACAGCATAGTCCAAGGCTGATGTTCTGTAAGCCTGTCATATCTTGAAGTAGGTAGGCGTACCTGCCCTGCTCGTGTTTGACCCACGAACTGGAAAAGCCCTTGGAATACGAGTTGCTGCGTTCATCTTTATAGATTTGAAGCACGAGGGCCTCGAGGGTTATTTTCATGCTGATATTAAACAGCATGCGTTTTAAATCGTCTTGTCGGTCCTTGCACAAGGCCATGCCCTTTCGTCTCGCATATACCCAGTCACCCCTTTTACAGAATTCCGCAGTTTTATATTCCAGTAATGACGTATGCTATCCGTTCAGAATAGCCAGTTTAAATCGAGGAAGGCCTATTGCGCGATTTACTCCTAGCTCTAGATCAAGTGGCGTACTAATCCGAGTATTAATTTCGATGCGTGAGTGGCTTAAATAGTATTACTTCACTGGACATCAGTGGTATATGGATAATAAGATATGGATAATAAGATATGGATAATAAGATGTGATGCTAATAGTACTTTGAGGAGTCCTAATTCAACCTGCCAACCCGTAAAGTCAGGTTGACTGGTGCCCATGACAAACCACTCCACCCCTTGTCGTGGCCGAGTTTTCACTCATTGCTTCGCAGCGGAAAATCCAATGTCAACTATCTACAGGCACGGTAAATATAATCTCTGGGAATTGTTATCCACCGAAGTCCAAGATCTATACAGGTCTACCGGTTCTTCTAAGAATTGAGAAGACTTATAAAGGTTTTCTAGAAGAATATCTACATTGGGACACGGTTCGTCTACTTTGAAACGGACCATGCAATCAGTCTGATTGTGACACGTCACGATTCACTTTGTCATGCTGCAACAATTCTAAAATCGAATTTCATACTTCTATCATAGTCTCCAAGTGCAGGTGAAGTGAGCAATGCGATGAATGGCGCGGCACATGCTCCGGATCCGTAGCCGTCACTTCTCCAATGTATTTGTCGAGACTAATTAGTAGTGGCTGGTGCTGCTTTAAGTCTGTTTTGGGATGAAGCCCAACCCAACGGGCGCACTCTTTTCTTGAGAGCGCACGTCACCCAGAATAATCAAAATTTATTGGTTCACGTGCGATCAGGGCTAGCCATGAATCTACGATGACTTGAGAGAATTGTTTATTCTGGCAGCCATTTTGAAAACTTGAAGCGCCAACTTGAAAACTCTTAAGTGATTTTGCCCCTTGTCCAGGGTCGTAGATGACGTCGCCCCGACGGCCTATATTATGTAGCGCAGTGAATGAAAACTTTATTATATCGAAGCATCAACTCGGATCGCGCAAGCAAGGGACTGTGAACGGGGAAAAGGGAAAATGCGTGGTGCAGCGATACGAAGCAGAAATAGGGACAATACACACATCCATAATCTGACCCAAGCGGATGTGGCTGGAGGCGCATAGCCAATCAGAGAGCGCTCGCTAAGCTGTATTACTGCCAGCTTCTCCGAATGTCTCAATGCGCTTTTCACTCTATTCTGTCGCCATTCAAATCAATCGTGCTCATTGTCCGCGCTGCTTGACAATTATCGCGGCTATTGAGCGATCGTATTGATGACTCTTTTTATTGTTCAAGCTGGCTGGTAACTGGATGGAGCTGTCTCGTAAGAATTTGCATCTTTCCACCAACACATCACGCGAAAGGCTCGACCCGATCCCTTCGTCCTCGTTCTATTCAGCCACCAAACGTTATCAAGAGCACTCCATACCACATTTTGAAAACTCAACAATCTCTTCAGTCATCATGACTGATCTTGGCGATGCCTCGGACGCTGGCCCTCCAAGTCACGAGACATCCGCATCGCCGCCACCAGCAAAGAGGACCCGGCTGAATTTTAAGGGCAAAACACCTCCTCCATCAATTTCGGCAAGTCCACCAGCAAACCGTGTTAATACACGTAGGTCAACGGCATTAGCCTCCAGTACATCTACTTCTATTGCGGGCGACGCTCAAGTTTTTGCACCTCTAATTATTCCTGATGTGGATCCAGCACCAAGCGCACGGGACTCACGTGCTTCATCTGTGATATCTACATCTGGACCAAATACGAGATCCAGAAAGCGTAAAGCTGATCACCTTGGTTCGGAAACGCCATCAATTAATGGAGAGCCTATGACTCAAGCCTCAACTGTACAAGATGTTATCACGGACCTTGATGCTGCTGACGAGTTTCATATCACGATGGATACTCCTGATGAGGTCAATCTAGAGGATCAAGATCAAGATCAAGATCAAGACCAAGACCAAGATGAAGATCAAGATGAGGATCAAGACCAAGAGCAACAGGTTACCGTATCAAGACGTGGTAGACCTCCTGGTAGGGGCAAAGGGGGAGGAAGAGGAGGTAAAGGTGGAGGCCGAGGCGGAGGCCGAGGCAAAGGAAAAGGAAAAGGTGGTCTAAGCCGCCAAAACTCAGGCATTCCAGAGACAGTGAAGAAGCCAGCAGGACGCGGTGGTCGAGGGAAAAAGACGTCAGCGAATCACATGGTTCAAGTTGCTTATGACCGCCAAGCGCATTTGAAACAGAACTTCAAAGAAGTCGCAAGAATGGTTCGTGTTGGATTAGACATGCTCGCCGAGAAGGGTCTCGACATGGTTCGAGACGATCCAATCTATTACCAGACGGTCCCTGAATTTGAGAAAGTCATGAACGACTTGGACGCAAAGCGTAACGCTGTCGTAAGTCATCATGATAGATTATATGACATGAAGGTGGAGCATGCGAAAAAGAAGAAGGAAATGGATGATGAATACACAAAGATCGAGTTTGAGGCAAGTTACATGCTTTAATTGGCGAAATTTTATCTGACTTTCTATTAGTGTAAGATACAGGATTTGAAGGACCAGCATGAGGCACGCTGTAAGGCAGCTTTCTTGGAGACAATTAAGAGATCGAAGCCTCTTGTTGATACGAATGCCTCCGTCGTCCCCGTAAGCCTTCCATCCCCACTCATGGGCCTGCACATGACTAACAAGCACAGGAGGAGCAAGCAAACTTCAGAGTCTTGCCAGAGGAGAGACTTGATATTGCCGGTGGCGAGGCAACCGCCGGAGATCCTCTTGAAGCTGGCACAGGACCTGTTCGTCGTACGAAGAGAAGCTCTCCTAAGAAGCGTGCGGCGAAAGAAGCTCCGTCGGATGAACCTGTTGCGAAACGACCTTCGCTTTTATCAGCTGCAGCTCTTCCTGCTGAGCAGCCAGAGGATGGCCAAGCGCCTGCTGAAGGTGGACCAGCAACCATCTTGGAGTCAGCGTTGGAGAACCAAACTCCTGAACTACGATCCAAGGATGCAGACAACGACGACCAGCCATTAATATACTTCCCTCACTATGTACGACGAGGCCGACAACAAGAGCCGAATAACCGAGCAGTTGTCAAGCCCCATATCATTTTTGATAAAGATGATATTGGTTTCAGAAACATATATGCAGAAGCAGAAGGGCAACCGCCCCAGTTAAAGAACTTTCATCTTGATGTGCTTTCGTTTACATCTGGTACTGGCTACAATCTTGCTGACCACAAGGTTGGAGACTTCGACATGAACCTCGTCAAGCGACACAGACTTCATCCACAATTCGGCATTCCTATTCCTGGTTGTCGTAACCCAGATAACGTCGAGCCACCTACAGACTTCAGTAAACCTGTTCCTCGAACGACTCCCATTACCTTCATTACTAAGGATGGCAAGACAACATATGAGACTTCGCGAAGCGCAGCACTCATGCATGCAGAAGAGGACTGGGCACAATTCGAAAAGCTCTTGGATATGAAGAGAGCGGTTGGCAAATTTGACCCCCGCGAACTCTTTACGGCCAATGGATTGGCCACCTATGACGCTGTTGCCCGTGAGGTTGATGATTGTCATTTGGGAGCCGAAGAGTTACTTCAGGCAGCAGCAGACGTCGAACATGAACATGAACATACATACGCTCAACCAGTAAAGCGTCAAAAGATAAGCGCTAGTTCTACGCCAGCAGCAACTGGTCAAGTTCTTGGAAGTTATGATGACGTTCAGGAAATAGAACGTGATGCTTTCATGAGAAGATTACATCCGGGAGCCCCAAATGCATTGCAAGCATTGGCGGATATTGCAGAATTTGTCGCTCGCGACACTGCGAGACACTCACCTGCTCCACAATTTGTTCCTCAAACAAATATCCAGAGCGCCAGCTTTCGGTCTAGTTACTCGCCTCCAAAGCGGGCTCATATTCAGGTCTTTAGTCAGATGCAAGGGCCAGGGCAAAAGACGAAATATCTGCCAGCACCTAAGCAGGCTTCACCACAACTGATACCAGCTACTGCGCCGCGACCGTTACCAAAACGGCGTGAACCACCTCTACCGGTAGACTCGACAGCATCTCAGCAAATGATCCCCGAATCACTGGCTCCTCAGCCAAGGGTTCCTCAGCCGATAGAACCTCAATCGATACCTCGTCCATCATTTGCACCACAATCAATGGCGCCACCCGCTAGAGCACCGGCACCTTCAGGAAGAGCCGCTCAATCTATGCCACCTCCAACAAGAGCTCCTCAATCTATGGCTCCTCCCACGAGAGCCTCTCAATCAATAGCGTCTCCAGCGAGAGCATCTCAAACGATAGCGCCTCCTACAAGAGCCCCTCAATCATCAGCACCTCAGCCAGCACCACCTAACTCAAGAACGGCACAGCCAGTAGTGCAGCAGTTGTCAACACATCATACAACAGCCCTTCAACAGGCGGCGCCAAATCCGATGGCATCACCAGCTGTACCAAATCAGTCAACAGGATCCCAGCAGATGGCTCCTCAATTAATGTCCCCCCAGGCCATGAGGCCGCCTCCGCCGGTGCCTCCAAAGATGCCATCCCCAAACATGGGTCCACCAAAGAGTTCTTCTCAGGCTATGGGTCCACCTCCTAATCTTCCCGGTACATCACAATCGACATATACGAGACCTCTCAACATGACTGGAGGCCATACTGTACTACCAGTGCCTACCCCTTCACAGATGCCATCTCCCCAAATACATTCTCCGCAGCATCTTTCACAGGCCCAACCTTACTTTCAAAGTGTACAGCGCCAGCAGCAGATTCAGCAACCACAACAACAGCTAGCGCAACAGCCAATGCAACAGCAACAACACGCCCACCAGCCGCAGCCGCAGCCACAGCCACCTCCCACCGCTGCTTCCAGATCTAATCGTGCACCGCCGTCTCTCCCCACACTTGCTCCTCGGCCAGATCGTAGCCGAAGCCGCCAAGTGCCTCGGCATCACCAACACCACTATGATAACATTACTACTCTTCCACCGTTCCAGGGCCCTAGTGGTGCACCGCCTGTTGAGAGGGTCTATAACTATTCTACAAAAGATGCATATGCGCAACAACAGGTACAGCAGCAGCCTCATCCCCAGGTTCAACAACAATCTCATCCACAGGTTCAACAGCAACCTCATCCACAGGTCCAACAACAATCTCACCCACAGACTCAGCAACCGTCTTATACACAGGCTCAGCCACAGCCGTATCAACAAGGCCATCCCCAAGCCTATCCACAGACTCACCCACAAACTCACCCACAGGCTCAAGCCCAGGTTCAATCGCAAGCTCAGCCTCAAACCCAGACTCAGCAATTCCAGCCCCAGCAGCAGCAAGCTCATCCTCCGGCACAGGCGCAGCAATACCATCCGCAAATGCAGCAACGGCAAACACATTCTCCTGCTCAGCAATTCCAACATCCACCCCAACAGCGACAAGCTCAGTCTTCTGTTCAACAGTATCAGCAGCAGACACAGCCGATGCAGCAGCAGCAAGCGCAGCAGACGCAGCAGACGCAACAGCGGCAGTCCCAGTCTCCTGCGCAGTCATTCCAACAGGCTCCTCAGCAGCGCCAAACCCACTCTCCTGCGCAGTCCTTCCAGCGGCCTGCCCAGCGGCAATCTCAATCGCCTGCACCTCAAGCTCAGCAGCCTGAGCAGCAGCTGCAACATAGGAAGTCTTTCGGGGGAGGTGACGGAATTGAGGAACATGAACCCTATCCTCAGTCGCCGGCAACGCAGTTTCGACCTATAAATAAGCAATATCCTTCTCACCCACAGCCACAGCGGTTCCAACATCGTTCTCCATATTCAAACCCGCCACGACCACCTCAGCAGCCCCAGCAATCCCAACAACCTGGTCAGCAACTAGGTCAACAGTCTGCTCAGCAGCCACCCAACCCGCAACAGCCTTCATTTAGCGCTTTCCCCCCTCCACCACCTCCTCCACCACCAGTGCGCCGGGCTATGGGCTCATACGGCGGCTTTCCCGATCCATGATTTTCGCTAGCTTTGACTTGGAATTTTACCAAGATCCACATGCAGCCCACACAGATAAATTATAATTTCAGCATGGCGAGGCGCGTTCTCAGCTGTATTTAAATTGGGATTTCTTTGTTTAACATATCACATCTGAACTCCGCACGCAGCATATCAGTCACAGACACGTTTGTATAGTAGATAAGGCATAGCGAAGGAAGTTCGCATCATCGTTGACACTCTCAGCGTAAGGCGTTTAGGGAGGTGCAAGCCTTATAAAGCGTTTTTATCTGTCCGCCGAGAGCGTTGACATTGTGGCATAGTGCCGGTTGTATCTACTTCACGCATTGGATTCAATGCACATATGACGCTAAGATTGTTTGATTTTTGCGGTGTGACTTTGTGATGCTTAAGGTATCATATCTGCTCCAACAGGTCCTATGTCCTTAAAAACAAGGGAAGATCATCATGTGTCTCCCTCATGCAATTCTTGTGAGTGTAACGCAGTGGCTAAGTTTCGAGTTTGACTCGACGGAAGAATGCCCGAAAATGGTCTCGTATATCATTCCAATGGCAATGACTGTACTGTAACGGCCCCCAAATGTTTGTGACTCCAAGGCTAAAGCGACCCCCTGTCACGCCCTCGATCCCTGCTCGATAAGTGCTAAGTGAGCAATCAGTTCTCCATAATTCATCGCCC
>Ga0335072_10015140_pt1 | contig 10951 bp, 9 predicted proteins | sample Lox_Sample_21_FD_206725 | JGI IMG/M metagenome (GOLD analysis project Ga0335072, IMG submission 206725) | Soil microbial communities from Loxahatchee National Wildlife Refuge, Florida, United States - Lox_Sample_2.1 | ecosystem: Environmental > Terrestrial > Soil > Wetlands | place: USA: Florida... | reverse complement strand
TGCTCCTCGCTCGGCTCCTTGCCCCAAGGCAAAAATTCTTTCTGCGCGGCCCATGCCTACTTTTCGGACAGCCTCTACCGTGGTAACGTATGCGTTGCTTGAGCCAACCGACCGATGCCCGCAAAGAGACGCCCAGAATCAAGGTGCGTCTGGTGTGGCGGCTTGTCCTGGGTCTGCTGGTCCACTTGGCCCTGCTCCTGGTGCTGGCAATTTACCTGGTGATCTCGCTCAACAGCGTGGTGAGCTACACACCGATCGTTCGGGCCGCGGGAACCGAAATGGCCAGCCTGAACACTCTCCCGGCGCTTCTCCGGGCCATGGATGCGGAACGGCGCAGTTATCAAAGAGCAACCGATTCACGCGATCTGGCCATTTATAATCAAACCCGGCGGCAGGTGGAGAATAATCTCGCCTCGCTCAACAGCCCGTTTCTCTTGGCCAGTCCATCGGAACTGGAACGCCGCAAACTTGTCCATCAATGGATCCAAGAGGTGGGTTCCGCGACGGTCGATCATCCGGAGATAAATCCGTTGGCCCTAGGCCAATTGGACGCCCGCAGCACCGAGCTGCTGAAGCAGCTTGACGTCGTCACCGATACCGTCCGTCGGGAAATCGAGACGACACTGACCAGTCTGCAGCAGGAAGAGGCCAATGAGGCCAAGAGTCGGGTGGATATGATGTGGATTGGAGTCGGGACGGTGATCGTCATCACCATCATTCTGCAATGGCTGGTATCCAATTCGATCATCAGTCCCATCCAAATGCTGGCGGCGGCCGTCCGGCGGTTGCAGGGAGGCGATTACACCGTCCGCACCCGCATTCACTCAGGCGACGAGCTCGAAAGCCTGGGCGAAACTTTCAACGCCATGGCCGCCAACATTCTACGCACCCAGCGCGAACTGGAAGAAAAAAACGAGCGGCTCTCGGCGCAGCAAGAGGCTCTGCGGGGGGCCAATCTCGGCCTGGAGGAACGGGTGGCGGAAAAAACCCGTGAATTGGAAGACAAAAACCAGAAACTGCGCGAAGCGGCGCGGCTCAAAGACGAGTTTCTCGCCACGTTGAGCCACGAATTGCGGACGCCCTTGACGCCGGTGATTTCGTGCGCGCATTTGCTCGGCACCGATCCCCAGCTCGGGCCGGAGCAGCTTCGCAACGTCAACGTGATCGACCGGAACGCGCGCGCCCTCTCGCGCATGATCGACGAATTGCTGGATCTCTCCGCCGTGATGAACCGCAAACTGCGACTGGCGCGCGAAAGAGTGGAAATGAACGAATGGACTCACCTGACCATCGAAACGATGCGCCCGGCCTGGCGGAAAAAAGAGCTCGAGATGACGTTCATTCCGTCCACCGAGCCGGTGAAACTTGAGATCGATCCGGCGCGTTTGGCGCAGGTCCTGACCAACCTGATTAACAACGCCATCAAATTCACCGAACCGGGCGGAAAGATCACCGTGCGGCTAACCGCAGATGAAAACGAAGTCCGGATTGCGGTAACCGATAACGGGGTGGGTCTGAAGCGAAGCGAGATCAACAAAATTTTCGAGATGTTTCACCAGGCGCGCCGCCAGCGGACCGGAAACACCGGCGGACTCGGCGTGGGGCTGACGGTTGCCCGTTCCCTGGCGGAATTGCACGGCGGCAGGCTGATGGCCGAGAGTTCCGGCCCCGGCCGGGGCGCGACGTTCACACTGTGGCTGCCGCGACAGGCTCCTTCCGCAGCCGATCCGCCACCTCAACCAGCGACAAAACCGGTCGCGGATTTGCTCCCACTCAAGGAAAAACGTATCCTGCTGGTGGAGGACGCGCCCGATACGCGGGAGGCGCTGCAACGAATTTACCAACGGCGCGGATGCGACGTGATCACGGCCTCCAGCGCGGAAGAAGCGCTGGAACTCGCGGAGCGCGTGCGGCCTGACATTATTATTTCCGATATCGGATTGCCGAAACTTTCCGGCCTTGATCTGATGAGCCGGCTGCGGACCCGGCCCGAATTTCACGGTGTGGTGGCGATTGCGTTGAGCGGTCTGGGCCGCGATCAGGACATCCAGGCGTCAAGGGAGGCCGGTTTTGACGCTCATTTGCTCAAACCGGTTGAATTGAATGTGCTGGATCAAACACTGATCGATACGTTGCAGAAACGGATGAAGTTTACCGGAAAATCCACTGAAAAATAGATCCAGCCGGGGTGTTTTGACCGTCCGGCCCGCCTGACAGAAGAGATTTGTCATGATGAGTCTTTTCCCTCAATCTTCGGCCTTCTTCCATGGACCGCTCCGTCTACTATCGTCAAATGCGCCGCATCCGCCGGGTGGAGGAGGAAATCGCGCGCATTTATCCCTCCGACAAAATCATGAGCCCGGTCCATCTTTCCATCGGCCAGGAACCGATTTCGGTCGGTGTCTGCCAGGCGCTGGACGCGAACGACGTTGTGTTCGGCACTTACCGCAGCCACTCCCTTTATCTGGCCAAGGGCGGCGATCTGCGCGAAATGATGGCCGAGCTTTACGGCAAAGCCACCGGCTGCGCGCGCGGTAAAGGCGGTTCGATGCATCTCATCGATGTCAAACATAACGTCATGGGCGCATCGGCGGTCGTCGCCACGACGATTCCTCACGCCGTTGGGTACGCCTATGCGCTGAAGCTCCGGAAAAGTCCTCATATTGTCGTCTCTTTTTTCGGCGAAGGCGCAACTGAAGAAGGAGTCTTCTACGAAAGTCTGCAATTTGCCGCCTTGAAAAAGGCGCCCATCATCTTCGTCTGTGAAAACAATCTCTACGCCATCCATTCCGCCTGGGCCGACCGCCATGCCCACATCCATCTCTGCGACCGCGTGCATGGCTTCGGCATCCCCGCGCAGCGGATCGAGGATAACGACGGCGAAGAGCTCCATGCGGAAATCGTCAAGGCTCGCCGCGCGATTTTAGAACAGGGCGGCGGACCGTTTTTCTTCGAAGCGATGACTTACCGCTGGAACGAACATGTCGGCCCCGGAACCGACTGGCATCTCGGTTATCGCGATGAAACGGAATTCGAGGCCTGGAGGGGCAAAGATCCGCTCATCGCCTTAAGCCGTGAACTCGATCCCGGTCTTAAAGCGCGCCTCGATGCGGAAATCGAGGAAGAAATTCAGGACGCCATCGCCTACGCCGAGGCGAGCCCCTTCCCGGCGCCTTCCGAATTGTACGCCGAAGTCTTCGCGTAGAAACCAACCCAAATCGTGCTCCCCATGGAACGTGTCATCAAATGCAGCGAAGCGATTCGCGAAGCTCTCGACCAGGAAATGGAGCTGGATGAACGAGTGATCGTGATGGGCCAGGGCGTCGACGATGCCAAGGGCATGTGGGGCACCACGCTGGGCCTGCAGAAAAAGTATGGCGCCGGGCGCGTCTTCGATACCCCGCTGGCCGAAGATGGCATGACCGGCGTGGCCATCGGCGCGGCGCTCGGCGGCCTGCGTCCCGTGCATACCCACATCCGCATGGATTTTCTTGTGCTGGCGATGAACCAGCTCGTCAATATCGCCGCGAAATCGCGCTATATGTATGGCGGAAGTGTGAAGGTTCCGCTCGTGGTGCGGGCGGTGATTGGGCGCAGTTGGGGCCAGGGCGCCCAGCATTCGCAGGCACTCCATGCTTGGTTCGCCCATATCCCCGGGATCAAAGTGGTCATGCCCGCCACCGCCTACGATGCCAAAGGCTGTCTGATCCAGGCGATCCGCGACGATAATCCCGTTCTTTTTGTCGAGCATCGCCTGGTACACCAGGCCGGGAGCCATGTCCCATCGGAACCCTATGCCGTGCCACTGGGTCGCGCACGCATTCTCGTGCCCGGCTCTCAATTGACCATCGTGGCCACCGGACACATGGTTATGGAATCGATGCGCGCGCAAGCCACCCTGGAAAAAGCCGGCCTATCGATTGAAGTCATCGACCCGGTCACCATCAGCCCGCTCGATACCGCGACGATTTTTGCCTCGCTCGAAAAAACCGGCCGTCTGCTGGTGGTTGACAACGCCTGGCTCAGTTGCGGATTCAGCGCCGAGATCATCGCCCGTGCCGTGGAACATTTTCCCGGTGGCGGCATCCAGTATGCCCGCATGGGGTTTGCGCCGGTGACTTGTCCCACGACCAAGGTTTTGGAGAAGGAATTTTATCCCGACGCCCGCCGTATCGCCGCTCGCGCCGCCGAAATGATCCAACCCGGCCTACCCACGCCTGTCGGCCCGCAGGAGGAAGCGCCGGAAATCACCCGGTTCAAAGGTCCTTTCTAGAATCTAGATAAAAATCTCATGAGCATTTCCGATCATATTCGCCGGGGCATCGACGACTACGTCGGCGCCAATTTTGATTTTACTTTCAAGCCGGAAAAGCCGGCGGTTCGCCTGCACGAATGCGCCTACGGCGCGGAGGAAATCGCCGCCGCCCTCGAATGCCTGCTCAGCACCTACGTCACCATGGGCGCCAAGACGCGCCATTTTGAAGCGGAGTGCAACCGCCACTTCGGATTCGAGCACGGTATCATGGTCAACTCCGGTTCCTCGGCCAATCTTCTCGCTGTGGCCGCGCTCGTCAACCCGGCCCTGAAACGCCGCTTCCATCCCGGCGATGAGGTCATCGTGCCCGCGCTTTCTTGGTCAACCACGGTCTGGCCGCTGATCCAATGTGGCCTCATTCCGGTCATCATCGATATCGATCCCGGCACGCTCAATCTTGATCTCCAGGAAGTTCTCCGCGCCATCGGCCCGAAAACGCGGGGCATCATGCCCGTTCACGTCTACGGCAACCCCTGCGATATGGACGGCCTCATGGCCATCGCGAAGGAACACGATCTCATTGTCATCGAAGATTGCTGCGAAGCGCTTGGCGCTCTTTATCGCGGAAAATCGGTCGGCTCTTTTGGCGACGTCGGCACTTTCAGTTTCTATTACTCGCACCACATCACCACCCTGGAGGGCGGCATCTGTCATACCAATCATTTTGAATTGGCTGAACTTATGCGCATTCTGCGCGCCCATGGCTGGGTGCGCGAAACCCAGGACCGCGAAAAATACGAGGCGCAGCACGCGCACATCGATCCGCGTTTCCTGTTCGTCAACATCGGGTTCAATCTGCGCCCGACGGAACTTCAATCGGCCTTCGGTCCCATCCAGTTGAAAAAACTGGAGAAATTCATCGCCATCCGGACCGGTAATGCCGCCTTTTGGCGCAAGGCCATGGCCCCGTTTGAGAAATATTTCCGCTTCCAGGCTGAAACGCCGCAGGGCCGTCACTCCTGGTTCGGGTTTCCGCTGGTTGTGAAGGAAAACGCGCCATTTACGGCGGCGGAGTTGCGCGCGTTTCTCAAGGAGCATCACATCGAGAATCGCCCGCTGATTTGCGGCAACATCGCCGACCAGCCCGCTTTCAAACTTTTTCCGCACCGGGTCAGCGGCAAATTATCTGAATCAAAACTGGTCATGACCAACGGCTTTACCTGGGGCAATCACCAGGCCGTCGACGAGGCCGCGTGCCAGTATGTTTTTGATGTGGTGGTGAAGTTTCTGAAAAGCAAAAATCTTGCGTGATACAATCTATGATGGCCACCCCAAGAAAAGGGACGCGATTGATGCGCTAGCGCCCGGGCATTTCAAACGGCTTTTATGATCACCGCCTTCGATACCATCATTCTCGCCGGCGGCGTTGGTTCCCGTCTTCGCAGCGTCGTGAGCGACCGGCCCAAGTGTCTCGCGACCATCAACGGACGCCCTTTTCTCTCTTATCTGCTCGACCGGCTCGCAAGAGCCGGCGCGAACGAAGTCATCCTCAGCACAGGCTACATGGCCGAACAGGTCGAAGGCGCCTTCGGCCATCAGCACGGCCCCCTCGCCTTGCGCTATTCGCGGGAAGAAACGCCTCTCGGCACCGGCGGCGGCGCCAAACAAGCCCTTCCTCTCTGCAAGCATGATTACGTTCTGATCATTAACGGCGACTCATTCTTCGATTTCGACTGGCTCGATTTTTTCGCCTGGTTTGAGCCCGCCACCATGCGGCTGGGCATGGTTCTCGCCCGGATCGAGAACAGCCGCCGTTACGGCCAGGTGATTGCGGATGCCGATGGCAAAGTCCTCCGTTTTCAGGAAAAAAACGAGGCGGCTGGTCCGGGATGGATCAATGCCGGTGTTTATCTCACCGAAAAATCGGCGCTGGCCGGTTTCTCCTCCGATGGGCCATTCTCCCTGGAACGCGATTTCTTCCCGGCGCAAATCGGCCACGGTTTCTTTGCCCGCGGCTATCAGGGCAGATTTATCGACATCGGCACGCCCGAATCGTATGCCGCCGCCGGGGAATTTTTTGCGGTCATGAATCCGCCGTGAATAAGCGGAAGACACGCGCTGCGCCAAGAATTGACTTCCTAAGGGCCCAGCCCTTTTTTACTCTCCCGCGATGACGATTTTAATCACCGGGATCACAGGCATGGTGGGGAGTCACCTTGCCGAGTACGCCCTCAAGCACCATCCCGAAGTCCGCATTCACGGCCTCGTCCGCTGGCGCAGTCCGCTCGATAATATTCATTCCATTCTGCCGCAAATAAGCCTGCACCAAGCGGAACTGCGCGACTTGAATTCCCTGGTCAAGCTGCTGCGCGAAGTCCGGCCAGACTGGATTTTTCATCTCGCGGCCCAGTCGTTCGTCAGCAGCAGCTTCGATTTGCCCGCCGACACGCTGCACACCAATGTCATCGGCACCACCAATCTGCTCGATGCCGTCCGCATCGCCGACATCGATCCCCGCATTCACATTTGCAGTTCCTCTGAAGTTTACGGCCAGGTGAAGGAGGATGAAGTTCCGATCACCGAAAAGAATTCCTTCCGTCCGGCCAGTCCCTACGCCGTCTCCAAGGTCGGGGAAGACATGATCGCGCTGCAATATTTCCTCTCTTATAAACTCAAGACGCTGCGTACCCGCATGTTCACCCATACCGGCCCGCGCCGGGGGCCCGTCTTCGCCGAAAGCGCCTTTGCCAAGCAGATCGCCGAAATCGAGGCTGGCCTTCATTCAGGCCCGGTGCGGGTGGGCAATCTCCAGAGCGTGCGCACCCTGGCCGATGTCCGCGACGCCGTGCGCGCCTACTGGATGCTCATGGAAATGGGCGAACCGGGCGAAGTTTACAATATCGGAGGCGAGGAGACGATGACCGTTGGCGAGGTGCTGGAAAAGCTCAAAGGCATGGCCAAATGCCCCATCCGGCACGTGGTGGACCCGACTCTGCTTCGTCCATCCGACATTACCCTCCAGATCCCCGACGTGAGCAAGTTCAAGAAGGCAACCGGCTGGAAGCCCCAAATCAGCGCCAAACAAACATTGTTCGACCTTCTCAACTATCACCGCGAAAATGTGGCCCGATACTTGCGATAGCCCCTCGTCCATTCCATTATGATCATTTCCCGCACACCTTTCCGCATCTCTTTTTTTGGTGGAGGAACCGATTACCCGGCCTGGTTCCGGGAAAACGGTGGTTCCGTACTCTCCACCACGATCAACCAATATTGCCATATCTCAGGCCGTTATCTGCCGCCCTTTTTCAATCACCGGCATCGCATTGTCTGGTCCCGGATTGAAGAAGTCTCCGGGCTGGAGGAGATCGTGCATCCTTCCGTGCGAGAGTGCATGCGCTTTTTGAATATGGATGGCGAGGGTCTGGAAGTTCACCACGACGGCGATTTGCCCGCCCGGGCCGGTCTCGGATCGAGCTCCTCCTTCACCGTCGGAATGCTCCACGCCCTGTATGGGCTGCAGGGGCGCATGCCCGATAAGCAGCAACTCGCTCTTGATGCTATCCACGTCGAGCAAAACATGATCCGGGAGAATGTCGGCTGCCAGGACCAGATTGCCGTGGCTTTTGGCGGCCTTAACCGCATCGATTTTTATCCTCCCGGCGGATTCAACGTCTTTAAAATGATCCTGCCGCGGGAACGCCTGGAGGTTTTACAGGATCATCTTCTTCTGATGTTCACGGGCGTCAGCCGCACCGCTTCCGATATCGCAGGCGAGAAAATCAAGGCGATCAGCAACAAAAGGATTGAACTTACCACCATGCAGCAGATGGTCGCGGAGGGCGTGAAAATCCTCACGGGCAATGGTTCCCTCGACAACTTTGGCCGGCTCTTGCACGAGTCGTGGCAACTCAAGCGTGGCCTGACCGCGCGAATCAGCACGTCCCATATCGATGAAATCTACGACCGCGCACTCAAGGCCGGCGCCATCGGCGGGAAACTGCTCGGCGCCGGCGGCGGCGGCTTTATGCTCTTCTTCGCCGCTCCGGAACGGCAGGCGGCTGTCAAGCAGGCTCTGTCGGAATTTCTCCATGTTCCGTTTCGTTTTGAAACCAGCGGATCTCACGTCATCTTTTACGAAAAGGCGATGATGGTGAAGCACGGGATTGGGAACCTGTCTCAAAAATAGCCAAGCGCATCAATATTCCGCCCGCTCGGGAGCGGCGATACTGCCGCGAAGCGGACGTTCGGGAAGGAAGAGAGCGATGACGAAGGCGAGCGCGGCAACCCCGGCGCCGGTCAGAAATGTCGTGGCGATGGCATGGCGGTAGGCGTTGAGCAGGACCGCGTGTTGGGCGCCGGGAATCTGGCTGATTTGTTGCACGCCCATTTCGAGAAGGCTGGGGCGTCCCACGCCCGGTGTGGTCCATTCGGGTGGCAGCTTGCATCGTAACCGGAAGGCTACCACCGCGCCCGCCACCGCAACACCGAGCGCGCCACCCAGGGACCGGATAAAGGCAGTGACGGAAGTAGCCACACCCATATCGCTCCGTTCAACCGAGTTTTGCAACGCGACGGTAAGATTGGGCATGACCAGGCCCAGACCGCAACCGAGTAGAACGAGCGCAGCTTCAATCACTGCGAGACTGGCATCGGCTCTCGCCGCCCAGGCCAGCGTACAGAAACCACAGAAACCGGCAATAAGTCCCAAAATGGGGAAGATTTTGTAGCGACCAGTGGCCGAAACAAGACGTCCGCCGGCGACCGAAGCAGCAATAACGCCGCCCATCATAGGAGCCATCATCAGGCCGGCGTGAGAGGGCGACGCGCCGAGGACAAGCTGAAAAAACAAGGGAAGAAAAACGAGGCTGCCGAACAGGGCCATGGCGTTGAGCCCGGTCACGCTGACCGAAATGGTGAAAACGGGATTGCGAAAGAGGCGGGGCGGAAGGATTGGTTCCGCGGCGCGGCATTCCTCCACCGCCAGCAGTCCATAAAAAAGGGGAACGGCGCAGGCAAGAGCGAGAATGGCCGGCGAAAACCACGGATAAACCACGCCACCCCAACTCAAAAGGAGGAGGAGGCTGACGGTTCCACAGGTGAGGAGTCCGGCGCCGGCGTAATCAATGCGATGAGTGACCGAGCGGCAATGGTGGCGCAGTCCTACGGCGATAAGACAAAGCGCGGCGGCGCCGACGGGAAGATTCACATAGAAAATCCAGCGCCACGACAAGGTGTCTGTGATGACACCGCCGAGAAGGGGTCCGGCCACGCTGCAAGCGGCAAAGACGGCGCCGAACAGACCCTGGTAACGGCCCCGCTCGCGTGGCGCGATGAGATCACCCACCGTGGTCTGGGCAAGAGTAATGAGGCCGCCCGCGCCGAGGCCTTGTATCGCGCGAAAGACGATAAGCTGGAGCATGGTCTGCGCCGTGCCGCAGAGGATCGAGCCGATCAGAAAAATGATGATGGCGGTAAAGAAGAGACGTTTGCGTCCGTACATATCGCTCAACTTGCCGTAAAGCGGCGCGGTCGAAGTTGAAGTGACCATGAACGCCGTGACGACCCATGAAAGATGCGCCAGGCCGCCGAGGTCGCTCACGATGCGCGGCAAAGCGGTACTGACGATGTTTTGATCAAGCGAGGCCAGGGCCAGGGCCAGCATCAATCCCGCAAAAACGGTGTAGAGTTCGCGCCGGGAAACAGGCGCATCTGTTGGACGGGGCGGAGTAGTCATTGCCAGAGATCACTTTACACGACATGACCAATTTGTCATGGCTCGCCATTTGCAAAAACCGGCGTCTGCATGATGATGGGGCAAGAACTTAATTCCATTTATGAGCGCCATCACTTCTATCAAACGCCCGGCGAAGGCGCGGGGCCATATGAAAATAGATTGGCTTGAGAGCTGGCATACCTTTTCGTTCGGCGATTACTACGACCCGAATCACGAAGGCTTTCGTGAGTTGCGGGTGATTAATGAGGACTACATTGCGCCCAGAAGCGGATTCCCCATGCATCCGCACCGAAATATGGAGATTTTGACTTACGTTATTTCCGGCGAGTTGACGCATCGCGACAGCATGGGCAATGCCCGGACGGTCCACGCCGGCCAGGCGCAATATATGAGCGCCGGTAGTGGAGTCACTCATAGCGAGATAAACGATTCGGCGGAGAAAACGGCGCATATTCTCCAAATCTGGATTTTTCCCGAAGCTTCCGGCGGAAAACCGGCTTACGCAGAGTGGTCTCCGGCCAAGACCGGTCCGGTACCGCTGACGTTGATGGCCTCATCCGATGGCAAGGACAGAAGCCTGACCTTGCGGCAGAATGCGGAGATTTATCTTGGCGAACTCCAGGCCGGTCAAACGGCGATTCACGCAACCCAGCCGCAACGCAGCCTTTGGTTGCAAATGATTTCGGGCGAACTAAAAGCAGAAAAGAAAGATCTCTCTGCCGGCGATGGGCTGGCGATTGAGAATGCTTCTGCATTTGAGATCGTGGCGAAAACCGGTGCGCGGTTTCTTCTCTTCGATCTACCGTAAGACGGCGCCTTTAAACGGCGCTTGGTTTCATTGGATGACGGCGCTTGACCAATTGAAGTGGAAAGCCCCAGGGATCGCGGAGCATGGCCAGTTCATCGCCATCGGGTGTAGTGCTGATGTTTTCAGCCAGAGTCGCCCCAGCCTGAATGAG
>Ga0335072_10015139_pt1 | contig 10951 bp, 8 predicted proteins | sample Lox_Sample_21_FD_206725 | JGI IMG/M metagenome (GOLD analysis project Ga0335072, IMG submission 206725) | Soil microbial communities from Loxahatchee National Wildlife Refuge, Florida, United States - Lox_Sample_2.1 | ecosystem: Environmental > Terrestrial > Soil > Wetlands | place: USA: Florida... | reverse complement strand
CCGGCCAGCGCGTCGGATTGCTCTCCTGACAGCAGCGCGAACGCGTCCCAGGCGGCGGGTTCGACCGTGACGCAGGCGCTGCCGACAGGCTTCACCGACCTGTCGTGCCCAAGCACGATCGTGGCCAGCGGAATGCCGTTCGGTGCCGGGGGGGGCGTCACGGTATGGTCCGCCGCTATGATCAGAACGACCTTGTCGCTCAGATCGTCTCGGTTGATGGCAGATCCGTCGGCACAGATCGCGTCGAACTGTGGCAGTGGAATCGGATGGTCCCACCGCCCCACCGCTCTCATGCTGGCACCGGCGTTGTTGGCTGCCAGGAAGTCGATCGTTGCCCAGATATTGCCGCTCGACAGCTTCTCGCCGAACGCCGGCATCGCCGGCTTGCCCGGCGCCGCTTCGATCCCGTGCGAAATGTACCAGAAGAGGTCGCCTTCGGTGTGCGCCCAGAAATGCGGCGCGGTGAGATCCGCCGGCGGGATCGGCAGCGTTTTGGCCAGTGGCCCGTCGCCGCGTGCGCCGGCGCCATGACACATCGCGCAGTTCGCGGCGAACAAGGCGGCGCCGCGCGTGATCGAGCCGGCGGCAAACTCGGTCGGCGAGGTCGCGAATGTCGTCGGATACGCCTCTATCGTGAGAAGCGGCTCAAGATCCGGCCACGCCAGCACGAGGCAGACGGCCAGTCCCGCCAATGCCCCCCACAGCAATGGGCGCCAGAAGAACCAACCGGCCAGCGCCAGCGCTGCGGCAACCAGGCTCGGTATCAGCGTGCGCAGGATCAGATGACGCACATTGGGATCGGCCAGCAGGTCGAGGGCAGGGCGGCGGGAGAACGGCCAGATGGGCGTCTCATGCGTGGCGGGCGTGCTGGAGGCGAGGAACGCCGCGACCAGAATGACCGCCGCTCCCAGCACCATCTCAACGCCGATCGAGTAACGCAGCAGGTTGCGGGTGACGGGCCGTGTCGGATCGAGCAACCGATTGGTCAGCACCAGCCGGTTGATGCAGGCCAAGATAAGCAGCGCGAAGAAGATCGCGAGCTTGAGCAAGGCGACGTGCCCGTAGGCAGTGCCGAACAATCCAGCCAGGCCGCCGATCAATTGCCAGGCCTGCACCACGGCGGTGCAGGCGATGGCCAGCACCGCGCTCAGGCCCACGGGGGTGAAATGCTCGCAGGCTGCCGCCGCTGCTCGTGGCGGCAGGGCGCTCGACAGAAGGAACAAGGGCAGCAATCCGCCAAGCCATGCGCCGGCTGACAGCAGGTGTACCGCTTCCGACGCCAGCAGGAGGTCGCCGATGCTGCCTCCTGTGGCGCCGGCATGGCCGACGAAACCCTGCATGCCAAGCGCCGCGCCAGAGAGCAATAGTGCCAGCGCCAGCCTCCAGCCGCGGCCGGAAACGAATGCCGCCGCCAGTAGCAACAGCACCAGGCGAAGCAGGACGAGCTGTCCGAACCTGGTCTGCGTGATCACCGTGCCGAGTTCGGCAAGTGTGCCGCCGACCGAGGTCGTGCCCGCGATCGACGCCGTCTCCAGCAACATCCAGCCAACGCCCAGCACTAACGCGATGGCGTCCGACCAACGGGCCAGCGCGACCAGACGGTGCCGCACGGGTTCGGCCGCCGGCGTGCCGGCCTCGCGCAATCCCGCCGGCGCAACCAGGGCCAGCGAGACCAATGTGCCAAACAACGAGGCCAGCGCCACCAGGTGGAAGCCGCGCAGCAGGGCCAGGATGATGCCCTCTGAAGCCATCCGTCAGGGCGAAACGGTGAAGTGGAACGTGCCCTCGGTCTTGTGCGTATCCACCGACGTGGCGTGCCAGCTCACCGTGTAGGTGCCCGGTGGCAGTTTCCCGAGATCGACCGCCAGCCGGGTTTGCTCGCCGTTGACCAGATGCGGGTCGGCCTTGTCCACGCGCTGACCTTGCGGGTTCGTCACCTCGATGGTGCTGAAGGCCGGCTCGACGCCCTCGGTGAAGGTGATGGCCACCGCGGCGGGTGACACCGGCAGTTCGCTGCCCACCGGCGGGCTGGCGCTTTTGAGGAACGCATGGGCGAAAGCCGGGGATGCAACGCACAGCATGGCCGGCAGGATCAGTTGCGTGAATTGCATGGCGCTACCACTCCGAAATGGGTTTGCCGAGGGTATTGGGAAATATGTCGTCGAAGTAGAGATGGAACTGGGCAATGGCGCCGATGTTGTGGCCGGCCGCGCCGTTCAACGGCCACAGCATCTCGGCGGAAATCGAGTAATAGCGCCCGGTCCACACCGCGCCGGTGCCGAGCAAATACGTGGTTGGCTGGCTGATGCCGGCGACAACGGATGAACCTGCGGGCGACGTCCAGCCGAGTTCGATCAGCGGCGTCAGGTTGCCGATGATCGGAGGCAGGCCGTAATCCTTCACCTGCGATTGCAGGTATTGGATTGAGTACTGCAGCGTCAGGCCGCCGGACCAGGACGTGGGGGCGCCGCCAGCCATCGGGCCGGTATCGGGGATATTGTAATCGAGCTCGCCGGTAAGTGCGAAGGGACGGATCGGGTCCCAGGGAATGTCGCCGAACCCCTTGCCGAAAAAGCCCGAAAGCGTCGTGGTGTTGTAGCCCGATTCGAACCCGACGGTGCCGGCGCGGCCGAACGCCTGCGTGACCTCCACCGAGCTGATGAACTCATGCTCCGGCAGCACGATCCAGCGGTATTTCAATTGCACATAGGGATCGCCGAACCCGGCATGGGTCTTGCCGTTGTCCATCATGTCGCGGGCAATGAAGTCCCAATCGGTCCCGATGCCAAAGGCCAGGCTGGGCGTGATAGTCTTGTCGTATTCGAAATTCGCGTCAGTGACCCAGCTCTTGCCGTCCGGGCTTTGCAGTGAGATCAGAGGCAGGTTGGCTTCGTCGCCGACACCGGGATCGTCGATCAGGTCGGTGTTCACGAAGAGACGGGCGCCGGCGACGGCATGGGCAAACGCGTTGTGGGGGATGGTTGCGGTGCCGGCCGCGATGATCGCGGCCAGCCGGATTGTTCGACGCATTCTGGACTCCTGGCCATGAGTTGTGCGGCGCGAACGGCGCCGCGCGGGTCGCAACGGACCGGAAACTCAGGCCAGGGCGGGAGGTGCGCGCGGTTGCGCGAGACGGAAAGGTGCGGCCGGCGGGGCAGTGGCCGGCGGCGCCAGGACAGGGCGCTGGAACAGGGCCTGTGACGGCAGCGGCAGGAGCGGACCGGACGACGCAAGCAGTGGGGTCGTCGCGCTGACTGATACCCATAGCGGGCAGAACGCGTCGATGGGCGCGTGGTGGTGCTGCGCTGGCGGCGTTTTGCCGTGACCGGGTGCGGGGGCCTGGCAAATGATCGCCGCGTCGTGCAGCGCCAGTGGCAGCTCGACATTCGGCACCACGGCGCCGAACGCAAGCTGCGCCACGACGGCGAGCAATGCGAACAACAGACCGGGCGGGCGGATGCCGGAGCACCTCATGGCCGGACCATACTGGCGCTGCGGCAAGGAGGGAAGAGTACCCGCTGACCCCAACCCGCCTTGTGCCTGTGGTCAGTGCCCTCACTGTCAGGCTCGTTCAAAGCCGTCGCCAAGCCGCCCATGTTCGAAGACAAACAGCCGTCGCTCGGGTCAGCCCGCCTCGACTTCGAGCTGGTCGTAGCCGCGCAGGCGGTAGATGATCGCCGCCCCAATCCAGCTCACCGCGAATATGGCAATGATCAGATAGCCGATCATCCCGAAATGGTCGTTGAGCGCGATGACGGCTTGCCAGAATGGACCGGCAAAGCCGAACTGGTCCGCGGCCAGGCCGAGAACTTCGATGCCGCCCACCGCGACCGCCACGACGACGGATACGAAGGTGATGGTGAGGTTGTAGTAGAGCTTGCGGATCGGCTTGACGAAGGCCCAGCCGTAAGCGCCGAGCATGAGGATGCTGTCGGTGGTATCCACCAGCGACATGCCGGCGGCGAACAAGGCCGGGAACACCAGGATAGACCAGATCGACATGCCTTGCGCCGCCTGGGCAGCGGAGATGCCGAGCAAGCCGACCTCGGTCGCCGTATCGAAGCCAAGGCCGAACAGGAAGCCGAGCGGGTACATCTGCCAGCTCCGGCTGATCAGGCGGAACATCGGGCGGAACAACCGGGCCAGCACGCCGCGTCCGGCCAGCAGCAGGTTCAGATCCTCGTCCACGTATGGCGCGCCGGCCTTCACCCGGCGGAACGTGCGATACACGGTGCCGAGTATCGCCAGATTCATCGCCGCGATCGCCAGCAGGAAAAGCGCGGAAACGAGGGTGCCGATGACGCCGCCAATGCTCTGCAGGGAGTCGAACCGGTCCTTGAACGCCGTGGCCGTGGCGGCGATCGCGGCAGACGCAAGCACCACGATCGTCGAGTGGCCCAGCGAGAAGAACAACCCAACCGCGATCGGCCGCTTGCCTTCCTGCATCAGCTTGCGGGTGACGTTGTCGATGGCGGCGATGTGGTCGGCGTCGACGGCGTGACGCAGGCCGAAGCTATAGGCGAGAAGCGCGGTGCCAAGCAGCACCGGGTAATGCCGGAACGTCGCCAGCGCCCAGGCCCAGACCGCGATATTGGCCAGGATCAGTACTGCGTAGGTGGCAGCGATCCTGCCGCGCAGGTTGTCGGACCCGTCGCTGAAAACGCTGGCGAAGACACGGCGCATCGGCGCACTCCTGAGACCAACCTTGCGTCACACTATCCGGCGGAAAAGTCATACGTCCACCAGCAACCCCGGTGTCACCCGCCCTTGCCTCCAACCTGCCGGCAACGCTGCGGCCCTTGCGTGGCCATGTGGGTCGCGCCCGCCATGAGGCAATGGGCAACGATGCAACGGCCGATGGTTGCCAGAACCGGCCCACCCTGTACCATGCCCTCAGGCAAAGCCCGGGAGGAACGCGGCATGATCACGAAATTCGACAGCCTGTATGCCGGCCATGTCGATCTGGACAATGTCGGCTACGGCGGCACGCCGATCAACGACCGGCTCTATCCCAACGAGCATCTCGCGACCGCGCTCGACAAGGCGCAGGCCATGGCGGTGCTGATGGACGGGCTCGGCTACAACGCGTTCTGGATGGCAGAGCATCACTTCCAGCGCGAAGGCACCGAATGCATTCCCAATGTGCTGATGATGGCGCTGCACCTGACGCATGTGACGAAGCGCCTGAAGATCGGCTGCGGCTTCAATATCGCGCCGATGTGGCATCCGCTGCGCCTGGCCGAGGACTACGCGATGGCGGACATCCTGTCGGGCGGGCGGGTGATCTTCGGGCTCGGTCGCGGCTATCACACGCGCGAAGTGGAGACGTTCGGCGCGCCATTGCTCGACCAGAACGCCAACCGCGAATTGTACGAAGAGCAAACGGACATTATCTTCAAGGCGTTCAACGAAGAGTCGTTCAGCCATCGGGGCAAGCACTACACCCTGCCGCCGGAGGTGCCGTATCGCGGCTATACGCTGAAGGACCTGACGCTGGTGCCGCGTCCGTTGCGTCTGCCGGTGGAATGCTGGCAGCCGATCCAGGGCGGCACGATGCGCGCCATGGAGTTCATGGCGAAGCACGGCATCCAGGGCATGGTCGGTGGCGGCTCGGCCGAGGGCGGCGCGATGCACAAGGTGGTGCTGGGCTGGCAGCAGGCGCACGCCAATCAGGGCAAGCACATCGAACTCGGCGAGCGGCTATGCTTCGGCTTCCATTTCTACATGGCCGACAGCAAGGCCGACGGCATCCGGCGCGCCGGGAAATACTACGAAGAGAACATGAAGATGTTCGGCGAACTGCGCCTGGTGCGCGCGCTGACGGAAGAGCAAATCGAGATCATGCGCGATCCGAAGCGGGCGCCGTTCGCGAAGTTGCCCGGCATCGAGGACGCTGTGAACGCCGGCGGCTTCCTGACCGGCAGCGCCGCCGAGATCATCGATCATCTGAAGGCGCTGGAGGCGAAATATCCGGCGCTGGACCGGATTTCCGTCAGCCTCTCGGTCGGCGTGCCGAAGTCCGAGGCGCTGGAGCAATTGCAGCGCTTCGCCGAGGAGGTGATGCCGGCGTTTCAGCACGCCCGGGTGCCGGAACCGGCGCAGTAGCACGAACAAGAGCAACACATAATTCCCCTCCCGCTTGCGGGAGGGGTGAGGGGAGGGGAGGGGCGCAGCGAGCGGCAGGGGCACGACGAGCGTCCCGCTGGCCCCTATCGCTTCCGCCAGTCGCCAGCCCGCTCCGCCGGCCGCTGGCCAGCGCGCGTTGTCATACAGAGAAGCGCGCGTTGTCATACAGAGATCAGTGCTTTGCAGACCCCTCGTACCGCCACAGTTCCCGCAACTGCGACGACACGGTCAGCAACCTGGTGCTCTCCCGGATGCAGGCAAACGAGCGGTGCAGGCGGTCCTCCAGGTCCAGCACGTCGTCTTGCCGCATCATTGCCATGCTCCAGGCGTTCAGCCTGGGTCGGTCAATCCCTTTTCGCGCCCTACGCGCAATGCAGGTGCTGCCGCACCACAATTCGTAGCCTTCGAATACGTCAGAGCAAGCGTCGTAGGTCGCCAGAGCGATGCCAGCCGCTTCGGAATCATCATGGGCAGAAAATGACTCCGCCGCGCGGATCCGGGAGGTCGCATCAAGCAGATAAATTCGGAAATTCATTTCTGTCCTCCCCTCATGCGGCGTCAGTGAACCGTCCACCGAACCACGAGACATCCGTTCAGCCACGGCAAATGTGGGCCGCTGCTAACGTCAACGGGCATCATACCGCATGTTCACCAGTCCGGAACTACCCGATTTGCCGCTCCCATGCCCGTGAGCAACGTTGCTCTCCAGGTCGCAATCGAACCAGCCGGCCGCGACCGCGATTGCGCGCTGCCGCCACGCTGCCCGCAGTCAATTTTGGCAGCCACTTTCCACACGCTAAACGTGACCGGCGCCATCAGCAATTCTCTGGTTCCCGGCCGTTCAAACCGTATTCCAGATTGCGACGCACGGCCCCGCCGCACCCGTGCCGGCAACCGCAGCCAACCGATAGGCGCTCATGTCCCGCCCATCCCCCACTGCCGATCCACCGGCCGGCCCAACCAGGTTCGCCGCCCAATGCAACGCGGCAGCCAGCCCAGCCAGCCGCCACGACATCATTGTCATCGGCGCCTCGGCAGGCGGGCTCGAACCTCTGAACCAGGTGCTGGCCGCTCTCCCTGCCGATCTGCCGGCGACAATCTTTGTCGTGCTGCATCTCGGCAGCAGGAGCCAACTTGCCCAGATCCTGCAGCACAGCAGCAAACTGCCGGTGCATGCCGCCGTCAGCGGCGCGATCATCGAGCCCGGGCACGTTCATGTCGCCATTCCCGGCTGCCATCTCATGCTCCACGATCGCCACATCCTGCTGCGCCGTGGCCCGCGGGAGAATCTGGCCCGCCCCGCCATCGATCCGTTGTTCCGCTCGGCGGCGTGCAGCTTCGGCGCGCGCGTCGTCGGCGTGGTGCTCTCCGGCATGTTGAACGACGGCACCGCGGGCTTGCGTGCCATCAAGCGGTGCGGCGGCGTCACCGTGGTGCAGGACCCATCCAACGCAACCTATTCCGACATGCCCGATGACGCGTTGCGCCACATTGCCGTCGACCATACCGCCAAGGCGCATGAGATCGGCGCATTGCTTGCGCACCTGGCACACGAACCCGCCGGCCAGACGCCGGACATTCCCTTCGACCTCAGGCTGGAAGCCGCCATTGCCGCACAGGAACTGGCAAGCATGGAAGCGAATCAGCGACTGGGAACGCCGTCAGAGTTTTCCTGTCCCGAATGTCATGGCGTCCTGTGGCAAATCGACGACGGCGGATTGCTGCGCTATCGTTGCCATGTGGGACACGCCTATACCGCCGAAGCCGTGCACGCCGATCAAAGCACGCGCACGGAAGAACTGCTGTGGAACCTGCTGCGCAACCATCAGGAGCGGGCTGCGCTGGCGGACCGGATGGCCGAGCAAGAGCGTTCCCTGCACCACGAAGACGCCGCGGCGATGTTGCATCACCGCGCCCGGGGCTATGAAGAGGATGCCGAGATCATCCGCCGCCTGCTGCAAAGTGCCGGAGCCGATGAGCCGGCCGGGGGTCAAGAGGAGATGCCATGAGCGAATCGGAGTCCGGGACGCCGGACCCGAGCGCAAGCCCGGGGGAAACAAACCACAAGAATAACGTTCCCATCGTCGGCATTGGCGCCTCTGCCGGCGGCCTCGACGCGCTGCGCCGCCTGCTGCAGAACCTGCATACCAATTCCGGCATGGGGCTGGTCATCGTCCAGCACCTCGACCCGATGCATGAGAGTGCGTTGGCGGAAATCCTCAGCCGCAACTGCACCCTGCCGGTGACGCAGATCGAACATGACAGCGCGGTCGACGCCGACCATGTCTACGTGATTCCACCCAACGCGTCGCTGTCGATTGCCGACGGGCGGCTGTCTCTGGCAACGCTGGGCGGCACACGTGTGCACCCCAATGTCATCGACGAGTTCTTTATCTCGCTCGCGCACGACCGTGGAGAACGTGCCGCCTGCGTCATCCTGTCCGGCACCGGCAGCGACGGCACGCTGGGGCTGCGCGCGGTGAAGGAGAACGGCGGGCTGACCGTCGCCCAGGCGGATGCCGAATATGACGGCATGATGCGCAGCGCGGTCGCCACCGGCCTGGTCGATTTCATGCTTCGGCCGGAGGAAATCCCGGCCAGCCTGGTGGCCTATTTCCAGGAGGCCTGGCGCGCACCCGATGAAACCGACTGGAGCAAACCCGGCCCGAGACCGCGGGCCAGTTGGAGCAAATCACGGCGCTGTTGCGGGCGCGGACCGGACATGATTTCAGCAACTACAAGGAACGTACGATCATCCGCCGCGTGCGCCGCCGCATGCACGTGCTGCAGATCGACGACGTCGATGCGTTCATCGCGCGCCTGCGCCGCGATGCCCGCGAAGTCAGTCTGCTGTTTCAGGACCTGCTGATCGGTGTTACCAGTTTCTTCCGCGATCCGGACGCGTTCGGCGCTTTGCAACGCGACGCAATCCCGGCTTTGTTCGCAGGCAAGGGACCGGACGATACCATCCGCGTCTGGGTCGCCGGCTGCGCCACTGGCGAGGAGGCATACTCCGTCGCCATCCTGCTGCGCGAATGTTCTCCGGCTTCAGGCGCGCCCAAGCTGCAGATCTTTGCCAGCGACATCGACGAGCACGCGCTGGATGTCGCCCGCATCGGCCGCTATCCCGCCACTATCGAGAAGGACGTCTCGCGCGAGCGCCTGCTGCGGTTCTTCCACCGCGAGGACGGCACCTATCGCATCGCCAGCGACCTCCGCGAAATCTGTCTGTTTTCGTCGCATAATCTGCTGCGCGACGCCCCGTTCTCCAAACTGGACCTGATCTCCTGCCGCAACCTGCTGATCTATCTCAGCGCCGAATTGCAGGATCGCATCATTCCATTGTTCCATTACGCACTCAATCCAAACGGCTACCTCTTCCTCGGCGCCTCGGAAAACGTGACGCGCCACACCCGTTTGTTCCAGACGGTCGCCAAGGTGGAGCGCATATTCCGCCGCCGCTCGTTTCCCGAACGCCGCATCCCGGAATTTCCGCTCACCGCACCGGATATGTCGCGGCGCACGACGCCGCTTTCAACCCCGCGTCCGGCAACCGGAGACACCAGCCTGCGCGCCTCCGCCGAACGGCAGTTGCTGGAACGCTTTGCACCGGCCTATGTGGTGATCAATTCCGAGGGCGATCTGCTGCATGCCTCGGGCCGCACCGGCAAATACCTCGAACTGCCGCCAGGCGTGCCGGATACCAGCATCTTCAATCTCGCCCGCCAGGGGCTGCGGTTGGAACTCCGCGCCGCACTGCACAAGGCCATGGTCAGTGGCCAGCTCGTGGTCCATTCCAAGATCCGCATCGGCACCAACGGCGGCACCCAGGACATCGATCTTTACGTGCAGCCGATGCGCTACCTGCCAGCCTCGGAAGGGCTGTTCATGGTGGTGTTTCAGGATCTGGGCGACGTGAAGCCGTTGGCCGACCAGGTCAACCTCACCACGCCGGACGCCGAGGATACCGGTGCGCACGCACTGGAAGTGGAGCTGCGCGTCACCAAGGAGCGGTTGCAGACCACCACGGAAGAGCTGGAAGCCTCCAACGAGGAACTGAAATCCGGCAACGAAGAACTGCAATCCATGAACGAGGAGCTGCAGTCCGCCAACGAGGAACTGCAAACCTCGAAGGAAGAACTCCAGTCGATCAACGAGGAATTGCAGACCGTCAATGCCGAGCTGAACGCCCGCGTGGAGGAGCTCAGCCACGCCAACAACGACATGCGCAACCTGCTGGACAGCACGCAGATCGCCACCCTGTTCCTGGACCGCATGCTGAACGTGAAAAGCTTCACGCCGGCCGCCAAGGACGTCTTCCGCCTGGTGGAGAGCGATGCCGGCCGCCCGATCATGCACGTGCGCGCGCGCTTCGAATCCGATACGCTGCAAGAGGATGCCGAGCGCGTGCTGCGCACCCTCGGCACCATCGAAAAACCGGTGCACAGCAACGAGAACGGCACGCGCTACATGATGCGCATGCTGCCCTATCGCACCGCCGACAACGTCATCAACGGCGTGGTGCTGACCTTCACCGACGTCACGCGCGTTTCGGCCGCCGAGGCGGAGGTTGCGCGCCTCACCGGCGATCTGCGGGCGAGGATCGCCGAACTGGAAACGCTGCTGGAGATCGTCCCCGTCGGAGTGATGATCGCCGACAATGCCGACCAGCCGCGGGTCGTGATCAACGCCTATGGCGCGCACTTGCTAGGAGAGGCGGATGGCAAATCCGGCCTGGTGCCGATGACGGAGCAATACCGCTTGTTCGATGGCGAGCGGGAATTGAAGCCGGCAGAGTTTCCACTGCGCCGCGCCGCCAGGCTTG
>Ga0335072_10015138_pt1 | contig 10952 bp, 11 predicted proteins | sample Lox_Sample_21_FD_206725 | JGI IMG/M metagenome (GOLD analysis project Ga0335072, IMG submission 206725) | Soil microbial communities from Loxahatchee National Wildlife Refuge, Florida, United States - Lox_Sample_2.1 | ecosystem: Environmental > Terrestrial > Soil > Wetlands | place: USA... | reverse complement strand
CGAACCCGGAAACGTGACGACCGAATTCCGCTTCGGCAATTGGGAGGAGAACATCCCCGTCGCGGAAACGAAGTTCCACTTCCAGCCGCCGCCCGGCGTTTCGATTGTCGACGAGGAATCGCTCGCCGGCGAAGTGCACTAAGCGGCGAGTCGCCCGAGGCTCAGTCTCGCAGGAATGCCGCGCTCTCCCGCAAGAACAAATCGAGCTGGTCGTGATGCAGCCAGTGGCCCGCATTCTCCACGCGGATCAGGCGCGAATCGCGGATCGCTTTCCGCCGCGCATCGGTCTCGGGCACCGGTAGAAAGCTCTCCAGTCCCCAGAAAAAAAGAATCGGGCATGCGATCTGTCCGAAGAGCTCGGTGACATCGTCGATGCGGTGCCCGTACGGCGGAAAGAGCCGCGCAAAATTGTCGAACTTCCAGACGAGCGAGCCGTCCGGCTCCCAGTTCGTGCCGTGAAGAGTCAAGTGCTTCGCCACTTCATCCGAAAGATGGGGATTCGCCTCTTTCATGCGCGCGATCGCCGCCTCGAGACTCGGGTAGCTTTTCTGCTTCCGCTTCTCGATGTTGCGCACCGATTCAATCCAATGCCGCAGTTGTTGCGACGCCGGCCCGTGAACCAGGCTCTCCGGCGGCATGCCGAGCCCTTCGATCGACACCGCCTTGTGAACGCGCTGCGGATACACCCCCGCGTAATGCAGGACAATCCCTCCTCCGAGCGAGTGCCCGATCAGCCGGATAGGGAACTCGTTGACGATGTCCAGCAGCGCCGAAAGATCGAGGACGTGTTCCGCCAGGCTGTACATCGCTCCCGGCGCCCACGCGCTGTTCCCGTGGCCGCGCAAGTCAAGAGCGTAGACGTGGTAATGCTCCCGCAACGACCGCGCCACCCAGTCCCAGTTCCGCGCGTGATCCAGGCCGCCGTGCACCAGCACCAGCGCCGGCTTGCCGTCCTGCCCGTAGTCCCAGAATTGCAGCTTCAGGCGATCGGAGTAGAAAAAGTGTGAGATCGGCTCCATGGGGTGGGGCAAGACGCGACTGTACCACACCGGGTTTTCGCGTTCGCCCGGATTCTCGGGTTTGTTAGCGCCACGTGAATTTCTGCACCGCCTGTATCGGGGCGATACAGCCTTTTCCGGGTTGTCACATCCAAATAATGGTCTGTTTTCCGGCCTCCAGCCTTGACCGGGACGGAGTATGCTAGAGTTTGCTCACCGCCCATCGGGCGCTGAGCCCACCGAAAATGGCCGAATTTGTTTGCAAAGTCGGGGATACGACTGGCCGCGTCTTCCAGCAAGTGGAAACCGCGCAGTCGGAGGACGAAGCCAGACAGAGGCTGGCGGATCGCGGCTTCTACGTCTTCTCCGTTCGCTCCCATCTCAATTTGCTGTCGCAGCTGAGTCGCTCGACTCAGAAGGGCGCGATCCGGCCCCGCGATTTCCTGATCTTCAATCAGCAGTTCCACACACTCATCAAAGCCGGTTTGCCGATTTTGAAGGCGCTCGACCTGCTTGCCGAACGCGCCGCGGCGGTTCGCCTGCGCCCCATACTGGGCGAGGTCCGCCAGCGCGTGAAGGACGGCTCGCTCTTATCCGAAGCCTTGGCCGCCCAGGGATCGTTTCCGCCGGTCTACATCACCGTCATCGCGTCCGGCGAGCGCAGCGGCAATCTCACGGGCGTCCTCGAGCAATACATCGCCTATCTGCGCGTCAGCACCGGCTTCCGCAGCCGCTTGCTGACGTCGCTCATCTATCCGTCCGTCCTGGTGGCAACGGCCGTGCTCGTCGTGGCCTACGTGGTCACTTACGCGCTTCCGCAGTTTGCCGAGCTCTACCACGAGCTGGACGTGCCTCTCCCGACGCCCACGCGCATTCTCCTGGCGATCGCGCTGCCCCTGCGAAGCTACTTCATCGCCCTCGTGATTCTTTTGGCGGCGGCCGCCGTTTTCGTTTTCCTTTGGACGCGTTCGACCCGCGGCGCGCTCGCGATCGATCGCCTCAAGCCGCGCGTCCCCGTCCTGGGCGACGTCTGGCTCAAGGCCGAAATCGCGCAGTTCGTGCGCACTCTTTCGACGCTGCTTTCCGGCGGCGCGCCCCTCGTGCCGGCGCTGCATACATCCGCGGCCGCCATCGGGAGCAAGCTGGTCGCGACTTCGGTCGAGCAGGCGGCCGAGAGCGTAAAGGAAGGGAAGTCTCTGCACGTCAGCCTCGCCGAGACGCGCCTGATTCCCGGCCTGGCGCTCGAAATGATCGAGGTCGGCGAAGCGTCCGGAGCGCTGGCCGCCATGCTCACCAGCGTCGCGGAATTCTACGAAGAGGAAGTCAGCACGAGCCTCGAGCGTTCGCTCTCGCTGATTCCCATCGTAATTTTGGTGGTCATGGCCGTTGTGGTAGGCTTCCTTTTGATTTCGCTCTATCTTCCGATGTTCTCTCTTCAGGTCAGGTGACGAAGGCATAGAACCCATGGCAACGACGAGCAATAATCCAATCCCCGGCGTCACGACGAACGACGCGTCCGAACGCGAACAGGCCCGCAAGCTGGCCGAGCGCTACCGCTGCCCCTTTATCGATCTTCAGGAGCAGCGCATCGATCCCGAGCTCGTCCGCAGCATCCCGGCCGAGTTGATGTTCCGCTACAACTTCGTCCCGCTCGAATCGCGCGACTCCGTCCTGGTGGTCGCCATGGCCGACCCCAGCCAGCTGCAGCTCACCGACGAGCTGTCTCTGTTGCTCGGCAAGCGCCTGCAGATCAAGGTCGCCACAGCCTCGCAAATCGGCGACCTGCTCAAGAAAACCGAGCAGTCGCAGCGCGTGCTCGACCAGGCCACCGAAGGCTTCACCCTCCATGTGGTCGCCGACGAAGAGGACAGCGAAGAAAACATCTCGATGGAGAAGCTCACGCGCGATACGGGCGAAAGCCCCGTCGTGCGCCTTGTCCATACCGTGATCTTCACGGCCCTCGAGCGCCGTGCGAGCGATATCCACATCGAAACGCGCAACTCCGAAGTCGTCGTGAAGTACCGCATCGACGGCGTCCTTCAATTCGCCATGCAGCCGCTCGCCAAGGACTGGCACGCCACGATCCTCTCCCGCATCAAGGTGATGAGCGAGCTCGACATCGCCGAGCGCCGCGTCCCGCAGGACGGCCGCTTCCGCGTCCGCTACAAGGGCCGTTTCGTCGACTTCCGCGTTTCCATCATGCCGTCCGTTCACGGCGAAGACGCCGTCCTGCGCGTCCTCGACAAGGAAACGCTCAGCGAAAAGTTCCGCAACCTCACGCTCGACGTCGTCGGCTTCGACCACGAAGAGGTCACGCGTTTCCGCCGCTACATTCGCGAACCCTACGGCATGGTGCTCGTCACCGGTCCCACCGGCTCCGGCAAGACGACCACGCTCTACGCCGCCATCAACGAAATCAAGAACGACGAGGACAAGATCATCACCATCGAAGATCCCGTCGAATACCAGGTCCGCGGCATCACCCAGATTCCCGTGAACGAAAAGAAAGGCCTCACCTTCGCCCGCGGCCTGCGCTCCATCCTGCGCCACGACCCGGACAAGATCATGGTCGGCGAAATCCGCGACCAGGAAACCGCCCAGATCGCCATCAACTCCGCCCTCACCGGCCACCTCGTTTTCACCACCGTTCACGCCAACAACGTGACCGACGTGATCGGCCGCTTCATCAACATGGGCGTCGAGCCTTACAATTTCGTCTCCGCGCTGAACTGCATCATGGCGCAACGCCTCGTCCGCGTGATCTGCGACAACTGCAAAAAGAAGATGACCTACGCCCCGGAAGTCCTCAAGGAATCCGGCCTCGATCCGGCCGAATGGGCGCACATCCCGTTTGCCGAGGGCGCCGGCTGCCTCGAGTGCTCCGGCAGCGGCTACCGCGGCCGCACGGCCATCACCGAGCTGCTCGACCTTTCCGACCACATCCGCGAAATGATCGTCGATCGGCGCCCGACCTCCGAGATCAAGCGCGCCGCGCGCGAGGAAGGCATGACCTTCCTTCGCGAGTCCGGCCTGCGCAAGGTACGCTCCGGAATGACGACGCTGCGCGAGATCAACAAGGTGACCTTCCTTGACTAGCCTGACGGGCGCCGGAAATTTCGAGAGCAAGTTCTTTCAGATCGGGCTCGTCCGTCGCATCGATCGCTGGCTGCACGCCATGCCGCATCCGTCGATGGTCGCCGAAATCGCTTCCGATCACGTCGCGGCGGCGCGCTGGGGCAGCGGCCATGGCGAGCTCGAGGACGTCGTCGTCGAGTCGCTCCCGACGGGCGCTGTGATGCCTTCGCCGGTGGAGAACAACATCACGCAGCCCGATGCCGTGCGGGGCGCCCTGCGCCGCCTCTTCGATCGCATCCCCACCCGCAACGCGCCCATCACGGTCCTCGTTCCGGACCCGGTCGTGCGCGTCTTTATTCTCCCGTTCGAAAATCTCCCGCGCCGCGCCGACGAAGCCCTGCCGCTGCTTCGCTGGCGCCTCAAGAAAAGCGTCCCTTTCGACGTGGATGAGACCGTGGTCTCCTGGATGCGCCAGGCCGCGCGCGACGGCAGCCTCGAACTCGTCACGGCGGTTGCCCGCCAGCGCATCGTCCGCGAATACGAAGAAATCGTGGAATCGGCCGGCGCGCAGATCGGCGTTCTGCTCAGCTCCACGCTGGCCGCCCTGCCGCTCCTTGAAGAGCGCGGCGCCACGCTGCTCGTGCGCCTCTCGGGCAAGAGCCTCACCACCGCAATCGTTCACGGCTCGAACTTGTGCGTCTATCGCTCCACGGACATGCCCGCCGACGTCGCCCTCCTCGAGCCGCAGGTCGTGCTCGACGAAGTCTTCCCGGCGATCGCGTATTATCAGGATAATTGGGACGCGCCGGTCGACCGCGCGCGCTTCTCGGGATTCGGCACGCGCGAGCAAATTTTCCGCGCCGCCCTCGCATCCGAGTTAAGAGTCTCCGTAGGTTCGATGAACGAGGTGGAAGCCGCCCAGGCCCTCAGCGAGCCCGCGAAGGATTTGATTCGCCACGGCCTCGATGCGCTCGCGGGATGGATGTTGAATGCCGGCTCCTAGCCGGCGCTTGGAGATTCGCGAGGAACGATCATGAAGCTTCACCTGAATCTGACAACGGCGCCCGAGCCGAATAAGCGGCCCTTTCTGGCAGGCGCTGCTGCGGCCGGGACGGTGGGCGTCATCGCCCTCCTGATCTTGTCGTACGCCGCCTACCAATCCTGGCAGTCCAGCCGCGCGCTTCATGCCGAAATTTCCGGCCTGCAAGACCAGATCGAGCACGACGAGCAGCGCCAGCAACAACTGCAAGCCTACTTTCGCGGCCCCGACGCAAAGCAGATATTGGACCGCTCCGCCTTTCTCAACTCCCTGATCGACGGGCGCAGCTTCCCGTGGACCAAGATCTTCATGGACCTCGAGAACACCCTGCCTCCGGGCGTTCGCGTCGTCAGCATCGCGCCCAAGCTCGTGAACGGCCGCGCCGAAGTGACGCTCGTCGTTGGGGCAAAGAGCGACGAGAACAAGATTCAGTTCCTCGAGGCCATCGAGAACTCCAAGACTTTTTCCGGCATGGTCGTCAAAGATGAGCGCCGCTCCGACCGTCCCGGAACCGATCAAATCGAGATGCAGTTGACGGTTTGGTATTCGACCACATGACCATGACAGGCAACTGGCGCACTTGGAAGATATCGATCGGGACCGCCCTCGGGCTGCTGCTGCTCGTGGATGTCGCCCTGGTCGTCTTCCTGTGGAACGGCTCGCGCCAGGGGCCGGACGTCCTTCGCGCCGAGCGCAACCGCCTCGCCCTCCAGGCCAAGCTCCTGAAGGCCGACCTCAAGCGCGGCGATTCCATCCGCGCGTCGCTGCCCCAGGTCGGGAAGGATTGCGACGCCTTCTACCGCAATTCGTTTCTCGACGAGAAAACGGGCTACTCGCAGATCGAATCCGATCTCGGCTCGATCGCCCAGAAAGCCAACGTGAGGACGGCGGAGCTGTCCTTCCAGCAAAAGCCAATAGAAGGCCGGGGCGTCAACGAGATTTCGATCAAGACCTCGGTCGAGGCCGACTACCCGTCGCTCGTTCGCTTCATCAACGGCCTCGAGCGCTCGAAGAATTTCTACCTGGTCGACGAGCTTCATCTGGCTTCGGCAACCGTGGGCGGCATCCGGCTAGAAATCGAAATGCACACCTATTTCAGGACGAGCGATGTCAAGACGTAACGAAATCTACGCGCTCGTCGTGCTGCTCGTGATCCTCGGCGGCGTGGTCTACTATTTCGAGGGCCGCACCCCGAGCGATGATTCCACGCCGCGCGTCGTCGCCGCCGACACGAAATTTCAGCCGCTCGACGTCCAGGAGCCGCAGCTCCGCGTGGATTTGTTGGCCAAGCTTCAAAAGCTCGAATACACGGGATCGCACCGCAACATTTTCGTCGCCGAGGCTCCGCCTCCGCCGGTAACCGCGGAGGTTAAGCCGCAGGAACCTGCATTTCGCTTCGTCGGTCCGCACCAGCCGCCTCCACCTCCACCCGTGGAAGTGCCCGGCCAGCTCTTCGGATACGCCTCAGAGCCTGCCACCGGGCACCGCGTCGCCTTCTTCACCGAGGGTGACGACGTGCTCGTTGTCGCGGAAGGCTCTACGTTCCTCGGCCGCTTCCGCCTGATACACGTCACAGACTCTTCGGCCGACGTGGAAGAAATCTCCGACGGCCGCCACGCGATGGTTCCAATGGTTCAGCCTTCGGCAGGTCAGGAATGATTCGACGCCGCCACACCGTCCATCAGCGAGCGGGCGCCGCTCGTTCGCCGCGCCGGGCCGGTGAGGCCGGCTACGCCTACATCATGGCGCTGGGCATCATTCTGGCCGTCATCATCGGCTCGCAGGTCGTGATGGAAAATCTCGTCACGCAAGGCCGCCGCCAACGCGAGGAAGAGACCATCTGGCGCGGCAAGCAGTGGGCTCGCGCGATCCGCCTCTACTACCGCAAGACGGGCCACTACCCGCAGTCGATCGACGATCTCCAGACGGGCGTGCCCGACGTCCACTTCCTCCGCGCCTCCGCCGTCAAGGACCCGATGATGCCCGACGATGGCTCCTGGCGCCTCATCTACGTCAATTCCACAGGCCAGATCATCGGTAGCGTGCGCTACGCCACCCTCCAGCAAATGGCCATCCTCGATTTGAACAACGGTCAGATGCCGCAGGGCAGCGTCTTGCCCGGCGCCGTATCCGCGGCCAGCCTCTCTTCGACGTTCGGCAACAGCAGCACGGGCGTTTTCGGAACCTCGGACGACAGTTCCGGCGCTGCCGGCGGAGGCACGGGCGCGGGAGCGAGCTCGAGCACCGGGACCGGCCAGGGCGGAGCCAGCGTTGGCGGCACAGACAGCCAGGGCAACTCCACGCCAGCCGGAGACACTTCTTCGCCGGGTTCGACCGACACTTCCTCGGGCGACACTTCCTCGGCGACATCGTCCGCGCCGCCCGGCCCAGGCGCTTCGCCGACAGGCCCAAGCTCGCCGTCCACCTTCGGCCAGGGACAGGCGGCCAGCACCTTCGGCTCGTCGAGCGCCGCCGGACAAAATGCGAATCCTCTCGCTGCGTTGACGCAGCTCCAGCCGACCGGCCCCGTCGATGGCCCGGTGATCGGCGCATTCATCACCGGCGTTGGCATCCCGGTATCCGTCGACCAGAAATCGATCCGCATCTACCACGGCGGCAAGAAATACAAGGACTGGGAATTCATCTGGAATCCGCTCGAGGACCAGGCGCAGGCCCTCCAGCAGGGCTTGGGAGCCGCGCAGGCCGGCGGCGGAATCCTCGGTGGCCAGCAGGGCCAGAACAGCGGCTCGTCGTCCAGCCCCTTCGGCAATTCGTTCGGCACGGGTTCCAGCAACCCGGGCGGCTCGTCGCCCCAGCAACCGGGAATGCCCACTCAGCAGCAGTTTCCGAACAGTCCGAACAACTAGCGCTCCTCGATGCTCACCGACGGCACGCCCGACTCCGGCCCTGGCAGCGGGATTCGCGCGTACATCGTGATATCCGGGATCGTCCTCCTGCTGGCTGTCTCCTACGTGGGCTGGGTCTTCTGGTCGCGCGCTCATGAAGACAAGGTGCTCGAGCAGCGCGCCGCGGACCAGCGCCGCGAGCAGGATGCTCAAGCCGTCGAAAGCATGGGCGGCAACCGCTTCGAGATCCTCGCGTTCTATGCGAACCCGGCCATCGTCAGCCGAGGCGATAACGCTGATCTCTGCTACAGCGTTTCCAACGCAAAATCCGTCACGCTCGAGCCCCAGCCGCATCCCGTCTGGCCGTCTTACGAGCGCTGCGTCAGCGTCACGCCCCGCAAGACCACCACCTACACGCTCACCGCAACCGACGCCGCCGGCCACACCAAGTCCGCCACGGTAACCGTCGACGTTCAATAGGCGCGCTTGCAGGGCGTATCTGTTAGATTCTCACTGCGCGGCGGCAACACGCCGGGGCAATAGCGCCATTATTGAAGGAGTCTTTCATGAAGCCAGCAGCATTCTGCGTTGCGGCCATCGTTGCGTTGGCAGGATGGTTTGCCTCCGCCTCCCCGGCAGCCGTCGACGAACCCGTTCGTCTGGATTCGGGCTTGCTGTCCGGCATGGCAGGCTCGGATGCCGGCGTCCGCGTGTTCCTCGGGATCCCCTACGCCGCGCCTCCGGTGGGACAACTTCGCTGGCGCCCGCCGCAGCCCGTAGCGCATTGGGATGGCGTTCGCAAAGCCGACCAATTCGGCGCGGAGTGCATGCAATCCGCATTCCGCGGCGGGAATCCCTCGGCCACGCCGCCGAAAATGAGCGAGGACTGCCTCTTCCTCAACGTCTGGACAGCAGCGGCTTCGGCTACCGAACGCCGGCCCGTCATGGTCTGGATTCATCCGGGCGGCTATCAAACCGGCTCCGGAGCCTCGCCCGTCTACAACGGAGAAGCGCTGGCCAAAAAAGGCGCCGTGGTCGTCACCATCAACTATCGCCTCGGCGTCTTCGGATTCTTCTCGCATCCCGAGCTGACCAAGGAATCCGAACATCACGCTTCCGGCAACTACGGCTTCATGGATCAGGTCGCGGCGCTCCAGTGGGTTCAGGAAAATATCGCCGCATTCGGCGGCGATCCGCGCCGCGTCACCGTCTTCGGCGATTCGGCGGGAGCAGCCAGCATCTCCGTACTCATGGGATCGCCCCTCGCGAAAGGGCTCTTTCAGCGTGCGTCCGGTGAAAGCGGCGCCTGGATGGGCATTTCTCTGGCGCCCATGCGCACTCTCGCGGACGCGGAACAGGCCGGCGCGAAAATGGCCGAGACGCTGCACGCGCAAACCCTGCAAGACCTCCGCGCGATGCCGGCCGAGGATCTGCTCAAGGGCGGCCGCGGCGGCGGGCCCGTGATCGATGGCTGGTTCATTCCACAAGACGTCGCAACGATCTTCGCCGAAGGGAAGCAGAATGATGTGCCGCTGATCAGCGGATCGAACAAGGACGAAGGAACATTCTTCCTTCAGCCCACCACGGCCGAAAAGTTCATCGAGCGTTCGCGCGCGCGCTTCGGCGATCAGGCGGACGCTTTCCTGAAGCTTTACCCCGCGGATTCAGACGAAGAAGCCAACGCGTCGCAACTCGCCGCCTTTCGCGATGAGCTGGCGTTCGTGAATCGTACCTGGGCGCGCGCACAGGCCAAGACCGGCCATTCGAAAGTATTTCTCTATTACTTCACGCACCAGCCTCCGTCGCCCGCTGGGGCGACCTCTCGCGGCGGTTTCGGTTCGGGCGCCACTCACGGTTCCGAGGCGCAGTACATTTTCCAGAATTTGCTGCCGCCCCGCGCGTGGACCGACCTCGATCATCAGGTCTCCGACACGCTGTCTTCGTATTGGGTCAACTTCGCGGCGAACGGCGATCCAAATGGAAAGGGCTTGCCAAAGTGGCCCGCCTTCCACGACGCCACCAGCAACTCGCCCATGGTCCTGGGCGATCGAGCCGAAGTCGGACCGCCGCCAAACGCGGCCCAACTCGCCTTCTTCGAGCAGCTCTACGAAAAGGAGCAGGGAGGCGCGCTAAGCAAATGACTACAAAAGAAGCGAAAGACTTCCTTGTACAGCAGGTGGCCGAGCAAGCGGCTCTGGAGAAGGTCTCTGTTTCCGATCTCGAGAAACGAATGATGTATTTTACGGAAACCGATCCCGCGTCCTGCGAGAACCCCATTGATCTAAACACGGAATTTGAAGAGCAGTACGACACTCCAGAATATGAACTCAAGATTTCAGGCATGCTGCATCGTGCCTATAAGCGCGTTAAGCAGGAGGGTGCTGCAAACTTTCGCAACTGGGAAGAAGCCGTCCAGACCCTACGTAAAGGTGACCACTACATTCTCGTCTTGTTGGACGGCAATTCCGAACTAGCGAGACCGGCTCTGCGGATCTAGGTGGTCCTTGCATGGGGTGTCGGGATATCAGTCGTCGTCGTAATCTTGTTAGCGCTGGCGATGGCTTTCGGCCACTAGTACTGAGTCACCGAGCCTTTGCAAATTCCCGCGCGAAAGCGCAAAATGAAGTTGTAACGCCACGGCAGGGAATCAGGAGACGCACCGACATGGCCGTCGAACTCTCGAAGGGTGTCACGCTCGAAAAGCCCGGCGAAGACGAAAATTTCCTCAAGGACGAGGGCATTCTCTTCGCCTCGCTCGACAAGGTCGTCAACTGGGCCCGCCGCAGTTCGATCTGGCCGATGTCGTTCGGGCTGGCTTGCTGCGCGATCGAGATGATGTCCATGGCCGCCTCGCGTTACGACATTTCCCGCTTCGGCGCCGAAGTCTTCCGCGGCTCCCCGCGCCAATCCGACCTGATGATCATCGCCGGCCGCGTCTCGCAGAAAATGGCGCCCGTGATCAAGCAGCTCTACGCGCAGATGCCCGAGCCCAAG
>Ga0335072_10015137_pt1 | contig 10953 bp, 11 predicted proteins | sample Lox_Sample_21_FD_206725 | JGI IMG/M metagenome (GOLD analysis project Ga0335072, IMG submission 206725) | Soil microbial communities from Loxahatchee National Wildlife Refuge, Florida, United States - Lox_Sample_2.1 | ecosystem: Environmental > Terrestrial > Soil > Wetlands | place: USA... | reverse complement strand
AGCTGGGCTGCCATATCGCCATCGATGACTTCGGTACCGGCGCTGCCTCACTGGATTATCTGCGCAAGCTTCCTGCCGACCGCATCAAGATCGACCAGAGCTTCGTGCGCAACATCGGTGTCGATCCGGATGATGAAGCCATCGTCCGCGCCACCATCGAAATGGCGCATCGCCTGAAGCGCGGCGTGGTGGCCGAAGGCGTGGAGATCGAACAGCACCTGCAGTTCCTGCGCGCCAACCATTGCGACGAGCTGCAAGGCTACCTCTTCTGCCGGCCGCTGCCGCACACCAGCTTCGAGCGCCTATTGGGCGAGCGCGAACGCTTGTTGTCCGGACAGGCTCTTGCAGTGATCCCCGCCTAGGAGCCCGGCCGGCTCAAATCCGACAGGCTCCTGGAATCCAGGCGCCAGCTTGAGTCACGCCAGCACGCCCCTATCTTAGAATGCTGAGGGGACCGGCCTTCGCATCGCTGAACTTGCGAGCGCGAAACAGGTCAGAGCAGCTCACCCATCCGATGGGAACATCGCCCGCATGGTCCAGTGACGAAGGAGACGGCCCGGATGGGCGACAACGAACTCGATAGTGCGCTGGTAGAGCGTGTACAAAATGGGGACAAACGCGCTTTCGACCTCCTGGTGCGCAAATATCAGAACAAGGTCATCGGCCTCATCTCCCGCTACGTGCACAACGCTGCCGAATGCGAGGATGTGGCCCAGGAGGCCTTTGTCCGGGCTTGGCGGGCGATTGGTTCGTTCCGTGGCGAGAGCGCTTTCTATACTTGGATGTACAAGATTGCCGTGAACACGGCCAAGAACCATCTGGTCGCGATGGGGCGGCGGCCTCCGGCCGATGACATCGCCATCGAGGATGCCGTATTCGTGCCCGGCGCCGACCGCATGTGGGAAGGGGCCACTCCCGAGCGCGAATTAATGCGCCAGGAAATTGAACAAACGGTGTTTGCCACTGTCCAAGCTTTGCCCGAGGAGTTACGGACGGCCATCACCTTACGTGAGGTGGACGGCCTCAGTTACGAAGAGATCGCCGAGGCCATGGGCTGCCCAATCGGAACGGTGCGTTCACGCATCTTCCGGGCACGCGAGGCGATCGATGAAAAACTGCGGCCACTGCTTTCAGACCGCGAGGATCGAATGTCATGAGTGAAGCCAACATGGAAAACCTTTCGGCCGCCATGGACGGTGAATTGTCCAAGGAAGAGCTGCGCTTCTTGTTGCGCCGGCTCGATCACGACGCTTCGCTAGTACAAACGTGGACGCGCTATCACGTCGCCAGCGAAAGCCTGCGCCGTCAATTGCCAAGCGTTGCCAGTGCAGCCTTTGCTTCACGCGTGATGTCGGCAGTCGAAGGCGAACACGTGGCCAGGTCGCCCAGGCGAGATTGGCTGCGGCTATCCCTCGGGGGCGCAATCGCTGCCGGTGTCGCCGTGGCCGCGTTGATGGTGTCGCAGCCCACCGCACCGGATGCCGAGCGTCCCGCCCGCGTTGCTGCCAATGCCAATGGCCCGACCTCGCAGGGCGTGCGCGCGGGTGCATCGCTCGCCGCGGCCAATGCTGCTGCAACGCCCGCCAGCCATGACGTGCTGGCCGCCGTGCCGCCATCATTGAGTCCGTATTCGGCTTCGGAGTTGAGCCAGCGCGCCTCCGTAACGCTGGGGGATCCTTCGGAAAACCCGCTGTTCCAGCGTTACCCCGGCCATGCCTACTCCATGCAAGGCTATAGGGCGCTGAATAACCAGGACGGTAGCTATCTGCTGCTGATCGATACACCGCAGGCGCGGCCTGCTGCAGCGCAGGGCGCTCGCTAAGCAGTACCCCGGAAGCGGCGGGGATTCCTCCCGCTTCGCGGTCGGCCAGCCGCTGCTTTCCCGCTTTCTTCATTGTTTCCCCTCTCTCGTCCACTTGGCGAGCCTGGAGCGTGAGAGGGGGTGTCTGGAAACCTGAGGAGGAGTCATGAGTCATCCCCGTCTCGTCAGTAGCCGTCTTCTCTGCGGCCTGCTGGGTTGCGCCCTGGGTGTGGGCATTGTCGCAGCCAGTCCCATGGTGTGGGCGCAGGCCGCCCCGGCAGCTGCCGGTTTGCCCGATTTCACCGGCATTGTGCAAAAGAACGCGCCCGCCGTAGTGCACGTGGAGGCCAAGTACAGCGGCCGTCGTCCCAATGGTTCCGGCGCTATGCCGCTGCAGGGCATCGATCCGGGTCAGGCGGAAATCTTCCGGCGTTTCTTCGGCATGCCCATCCTGCCCTCGCCTGAAGAGCAGGCCCATACCTCGCTGGGTTCGGGTTTCATCATTTCCAGCGATGGCTACATCCTTACCAACAATCACGTGGTCGATCACGCCGATGTCGTCACTGTCCGCCTGCAGGATCGCCGCACGCTGACCGCCAAGGTGATAGGCACCGATCCGACTTACGACATTGCCTTGCTGAAGGTCGACGCCGGCGGTCCTTTGCCCACCGTGACCATCGGTGATTCGCGCCTGCTCAAGCCCGGCCAGTGGGTGCTGGCGATTGGTTCGCCGTTCGGCTTCGACTACACCGTAACGCAAGGGATCGTGAGCGCCGTGGGGCGCAACCTGGGTGCCGGAGATCAGCCCAGCACGTCCTTCATCCAGACCGATGTGCCGATCAACCGCGGCAATTCGGGTGGCCCGCTGTTCAACCTGCAGGGCCAGGTCGTGGGTATCAACTCGCAAATCTATTCGGACACCGGCGGCTATCAGGGCATTGCGTTCTCGATCCCGATTGATATGGCGATGAATGCGGTGGACCAACTCAAGACCAAGGGCTACGTCACGCGCGGCATGCTGGGCGTGGAAATCAAGCCAGTCGACGATGACATGGTGAAGGCGCTGAAGCTCGATAGTGCAAAGGGCGCGATCGTGGTCAGCGTGTCACCGGACAGCGCAGCGCAGAAAGCGGGGCTGCAATCGGGTGACATCATTCTTGCGTACAACGGCCACGACGTCTTGCAGGGTGCGGATCTGCCGCCGATGGTGGCCATGACGAAACCAGGCTCCACCGTGCCGATCACGATTCTGCGTGACGGCAAGGAAAAGACCATCGATGCGACCATCGGCACCATGCCCCGCGACCAGAGCGCGCTTTCCGCCATGGGCAAGGCAATGCCGAGTAGCGGCGCGAACGCGCTGGGCCTGAGCGTGGAGAACGTGGATGCTTCCACGCGCAGCCAACTCGGCCTGAAGCCGGGTGAGGGCGTAGCCGTTGCGAACGTTACCGGTCCAGTCGCCGCCCAGGCTGGCCTGCAGCCGGGCGATGTGATCCTGATGGTGAACCAGAAGAAGGTAGGCAGCGTGGAAGCCTTCCGTACCGCCACGGCAGGCGTAAAGCCCGGTGACACCGTTCTGCTGCTGGTGCGGCGAGGCGATGCGAACAACTTCATCGCGCTGACCGTTCCTAGTAGCAAGGATGAATAAACCGCTCTATGAAGGCCCGCCGCAAGGCGGGCCTTTTTCCTCCGGGCCTGCGCCGGAGCCGTCCCAAGCCATCGTGGGCCTGCGTTCTCAATCCATGCGATAATGAGCGGCTAATATCACCATTCCGGTGATAGCCTGCCTCCGCATCGCGCGAGGCGGTGAAGCTGACAGCGTGCCCATGGAACTGATCCGCAATTTCTCCATCATCGCCCATATCGATCACGGCAAATCGACGCTTGCCGACCGCATCATCCAGATCTGCGGCGGGTTGGCCGAGCGTGAGATGGAAGCTCAGGTGCTGGACAGCAATCCCATCGAGCGTGAGCGTGGCATCACCATCAAGGCACAGTCCGTGTCGCTGCCGTACAAGGCACGCAATGGCAAGACCTACCAGCTCAACTTCATCGATACTCCTGGTCACGTCGACTTTTCTTACGAAGTGAGCCGCTCGCTCGCCGCGTGCGAGGGGGCACTGCTGGTGGTGGATGCGGCCCAAGGCGTGGAAGCTCAATCGGTTGCCAACTGTTACACGGCCGTCGAACAGGGGCTGGAAGTCGTGCCCGTGCTCAACAAGATCGACCTGCCCACGGCCGATCCGGAAAAAGTGAAGGGCGAGATCGAGGCCGTGATCGGTATCGACGCCACCGACGCCGTGGCAGTCAGCGCCAAGACCGGCCAGAACGTGGTCGAAGTACTCGAGGCGATCGTTGCGCGCATCCCCCCGCCGAAGCCGCGCGATACCGACCGCCTGCAGGCATTGATCATCGACTCCTGGTTCGACAACTATCTGGGCGTGGTATCGCTGGTGCGCATCATGCAGGGCGAGATCAAGCCAGGCGACAAGCTGTTGGTGATGTCCACCGGGCGCGCACACGAAGTGAGCGAAGTCGGTGTCTTCACGCCCAAGCGCAAGAAGCTGGAAAAACTCTCAGCCGGTGAAGTGGGCTGGATCACCGCCTCCATCAAGGACGTCCACGGCGCACCGGTCGGCGATACCTTGACCTTGGCTGCCAAGCCCGCGCCACATCCACTACCGGGTTTTCAGACCATGCAGCCGCGTGTGTTCGCGGGCCTGTTTCCGGTGTCGGCCGATGATTTTCCGGCGTTGCGCGAAGCGCTCGACAAGCTGCGGCTCAATGACGCCGCGCTGTTCTTCGAGCCGGAAAGCTCCGAGGCGATGGGCTTCGGCTTCCGTTGCGGGTTCCTGGGCATGCTGCACATGGAAATCGTGCAAGAACGCCTGGAGCGCGAATACGATCTGAACCTCATCTCTACCGCGCCGACCGTGGTGTACGAGATCCTCAAGAGCGACGGCTCGCTGATGCAGCTGGACAACCCCGCGCGGCTGCCGCCGGTCACGCAGATCGAGGAAATCCGCGAGCCGGTGATCGTGGCGAACATCCTCACGCCGCCGGATTACATCGGCAACATCATCACGCTGTGTGAAGAAAAGCGTGGTGTGCAACGCTCCATCCAGTATCTGGCCACGCAGGTGCAGATCAACTACGAGCTGCCGCTGGCGGAGGTGGTGCTGGATTTCTTCGACAAGCTCAAATCGGTCTCGCGCGGTTATGCCTCCATGGATTACCACCTGGAGCGCTTCGATGCCGGCCCGTTCGTGCGCGTCGACGTGCTTATCAACGGCGATCGCGTGGACGCGCTCAGCCTGATCGTGCATCGCAGCCAGGCCGATCGGCGCGGCCGCGAACTGGTCGAGCGCATGAAGGATCTGATCCCGCGCCAGCAGTTCGACGTAGCGATCCAGGCCGCGATCGGCGCGCAGGTTATCGCGCGCTCCACCGTCAAGGCGTTGCGCAAGAACGTGCTCGCCAAATGCTACGGCGGTGACGTAAGCCGTAAAAAGAAGCTGCTGGAGAAGCAGAAAGAAGGCAAGAAACGCATGAAGCAGGTCGGTCGGGTTGAGATTCCGCAGGAAGCCTTCCTTGCCGTGCTCAAAGTGGACAAATAGCGGAGCCAACGCATGGATTTTGATTTTTCGGCCATTCTGCTCGCCCTCACCGTATTGTTCGGTGTGGTGTGGGGCCTCGATCGCTTGCTCTTTTACCGCAAGCGCCAAGCACGCTTTGCGGCGGCAGGTGAGGAATATCGTGATCCGGCGGCGGTGGACTGGGCCCGTTCGCTGTTCCCGGTGATCTTCGTGGTGCTGCTGCTGCGCTCCTTCGTGGCCGAGCCGTTCCGCATTCCGTCCGGCTCGATGATGCCCACGCTTGATGTGGGCGATTTCATCCTGGTCAACAAATTCGCCTATGGGCTGCGCCTGCCGGCTTTCAACAACAAAGTTGTAAGCATCGGCGAACCCAAGCGCGGTGACGTGGTGGTCTTCCGCTTTCCCGGCTACATCTGCCAGGACGACAGCGGCAAGACCGTGCGCAGTGGCGACATCACCTGTGCCGATCCGCATGCCTCCGTTCCCAGCCAGAACTGGATCAAGCGCGTGATCGGCCTGCCGGGCGACACGCTCGAGGTGCACGACAGCCAGATCGTGATCAACGGCAAGCCGGTGGTGGATACGGAAATCGGTCCGTTCAAGGGCAATCCGGCGCGCCCCGAAGACAACGAGCTGTTGTATTACAACGCCACCGTCTGGAGCGAACAGCTGGGGCCGGTCAACCACCTTATTGCGCGCATGCCTGCGCGCGGCCCCACGCCGCCGATACCCAACGCGCGCGTACCGTCCGTGGTACCGCCGAACTGCTACATCGTGATGGGTGACGACCGCGAGAACAGCGAGGACAGCCGCTGGTGGGGTTGCCTGCCGGAACAGAACCTGGTCGGCAAGGCTTTCATGATCTGGTTCAGCTGGAAGGGTTGGGGTACCGGCGCCGTTGGTTTCCACCGCATCGGCATGATCATCCACTGATGGCGCCCGTCTGCTCGCCGAACCGTGAACATGTCGCTGGCGATGCTTGCGTGGACCGGGCAAAGTAACGCCCATGGTTTTTGTTCGGGACAGGGGCCGCGCCAGCGGCATTAGCGAGGGGACTATGAAATCGAAACAGAAGGGCATCACGCTCATCGGCTTTATCGTGGTGCTGGCCGTGGCCGGCTTTTTCGCTTACATGGCCATGAAGCTGGTACCGGCCTATACCGAATACGCGGGTGTCGTGAAAGCCATGAACCAGATCGCCAGCGAGGGCGTGGACGGCAAAACGCTGGATCAAGTCCGCCGTGATCTGATGTTCAAGCTGGGCTTCCAGTACGTGGACGATGCCACCATCCATCCCAGCGACATCACCTTCGGCCAAGGGGCGAGCGGCAACGAGCTACGCGTCAGCTACGACAAGCAAATACCGTTCATGTACAACATCGATTTCCTGATCCATTTCAACAAGAGCGTGCCCGTGGCGGGCAATGTCGCTCCACCGCAATAACAGTGGAATTGCCTTATCACTTTCGCGATCCGTCGCTTGCTGCGCTCGCCCTGACGCATCGCAGCGCAGGCAAACCCAACAATGAGCGCATGGAGTTTCTCGGCGACGCCCTGCTCGGAGCGATCATCGCCGAGATGCTATACGAAACCCATCCCAAGGCAGCCGAAGGCGACATGTCGCGCCTGCGCGCGCAACTGGTCAATGGGCAGGCCTTGGCCGTGGTGGCGCGTGAACTCGAACTGGGCGACCAGCTGAAGTTGGGTTCCGGCGAGCTGAAGAGCGGCGGCTATCGGCGCGACTCCATTCTCGCTGACGCCTTCGAAGCCTTGGTCGCCGCCATCTATCTCGATGGCGGTTTCGATGCCTGCCGAACCACCGTGCGCACCCTGTTCGCCGACCGCGTGGCGGCCTTGCCCCATGCCTCCAAAGATGCCAAGACCCGGCTGCAGGAGTGGCTGCAGGCGCACGGTTGGCCCTTGCCGCAGTACGAACTGGTGGCTACCGAGGGCGAAGAGCATGCGCGCATTTTCGAAGTCCATTGCCTCATTGCCCAGCCCATGGCAGTGGCGGAGCCGGGGCGCGGCAGCAGCCGCAGGCTCGCCGAGCAGGATGCTGCGGAAATGGTGCTGAACCGCCTGGTTGGCGAGCAGGAAGAGCAGTGAGCTGAGAGCCTGAGCAGACACTCTGGGCCGAACGCGGCCACCCTTCGATATCCCGTTTTGCACGACCATGAGGCCACGCTGCTGGCGTTAGCAAGCGTGCGGCGCCATGCTTATTCCTGCCTACCCGAGTAATCTCGCACCATGAACGACCAACGCGACGACATCGCTGAAAACGAACTGCCGCACCACGATTTCCGCAGTGGCTTCGTGGCGCTGGTGGGTCGGCCCAATGTCGGCAAATCGACCCTGCTCAATGCCTTGATCGGCTTTCGCCTGTCGATTGTCAGCCCGCGTCCGCAGACCACCCGCCACCGCATCCTCGGCATTGCCACCAACGACGCCGGGCAGATTCTCTATGTCGATACGCCGGGCCTACATCGCGGCGCCAAGCGGGCGATGAATCGCAGCCTCAACCGCGCCGTGCATTCCGCACTGAGCGAAGTGGAACTGGTTGTGCAAGTGATCGAGGCCGGCCGGTGGACCGACGAAGACGAAGCGCTCTACGAAGTGCTGGCCGAGCAAAGCACTCCACGCCTGCTTGCCATCAACAAAGTCGATCTCAGCAAGGACAAGACCACCCTGCTGCCCTTCGTGGCGGAGCTGACGGCCAAGCATGACTTTGCAGCCGTGCATTACATCAGCGCCCTGAAGCAGAAGGGCCTGGACCTGCTTACGCAGGACATCCTCACGCGCTTGCCGGTGCGCGCGCCCATCTTCGGCGAGGATGAAATTACCGATCGCAGCGAACGCTTTCTCGCGGCGGAAATGGTGCGCGAGCAACTGATGCTTCGTCTCGACCAGGAATTGCCATACGCCACCACCGTCGAGATCGAGCAATTCAACGATCGGGACGACGGTATTGCGGAGATCCACGCCGTGATCTGGGTGGAGCGCGACGGCCAGAAAGCCATCGTCATCGGGCAGGGCGGAGAGCAGCTCAAGGCCATCGGTAGCGCTGCTCGCCGGCACATGGAGCGCGCGTTCGACCGCAAGGTATTCTTGCGTTTGTGGGTGAAGGTGCGCGAAGGCTGGGCGGATGACGAGTCGATGCTCAAGCGGTTTGGTTATACCGATTAAGCACAGTGACGCTAACTTAAGGGTACTTCTATAAATTGCCCTCATAGCGAAGCGGGCATCTGGATCATCGCGGGAAACTATTCCCTCCCCTGCGGGAGTAGGGGAGGGCTAGGGTGGGGTGCGAGCGCAGCGAGCGGCGGGAGCCGACCATCGCCTGCATACCCTTCCTCAGGAAATTCAGCGGTGTGCTAAAGCCCAAGCAACCCCTCCCCAACCCTCCCCTACTGCCGCAGGGGAGGGAGTGCATCGTGGCGAGTATCAGGTTGTACCGACTTGTCGCGCTGTTGGACGAGTAGCGGGCAATTTATAGAAGTGCCCTTAAGCATGTATCTTTATGCTCGCCAGAATACGCCCCCTCCCCTGCTGTCGCAGGGGAGGGGGCGATCTCCGCGAATGCTGCGTAGCGGATTCGATCATGCTCATCGAACAACAGCCGGCCTATGTTCTGCACTCGCGCCCGTATCGCGAAACCTCGTTATTGATCGAATGCCTGACGCGTGACCACGGTCGCCTGGGCGTGGTTGCGCGTGGTGTGCGCAGCCAACGCGGTCGCCTGCAGCGCGCGCAACTGGAACCGTTCCAGCAGCTGTCGCTCGATCTGCACATGCGTGGCGAACTCGCCAGCTTGCGCGGTGCCGAATCCACCGCCACACCGCTGCGCCTAAGCGGCGATGCGAGCCTTGCCGGCTTGTATCTCAACGAACTGGTCGTGCGTTTGACCGAGCGGCAAGATCCGCATCCGCATCTCTTTCGCGCCTATGCGCAGACGCTCGCGCGCCTTGCGCAGGATGCGGCCCTGGCGTGGCATCTGCGCCGCTTCGAACGCGACCTGCTTGCCGCACTCGGGTACGCCATGCAACTGGATATCGAAGCGGACACGGGCGAGCCTTTGCAGCCCGACGCGCTGTATGCATACCGGGCCGAGCACGGTGCCGTGCGCTGCCATCCCAACGAGCCTCACGCCGTGCGCGGCAGCGATCTGCTGGCCTTGCATGAAGACCGCATGCCCGATGCGCAGGGCCTGCATGCGCTGCGCGGCATGATGCGCGAGCTGATCCGCTTTCACCTGGGCGGGGTCGAACTGCGTGCGTGGCGCGTGTTGCGCAGCGCGCTCACGCGCCGGTGACCCCGCGAACGCTGGCGCGACCCCGGCAACGTGGCGCCGCTTGGCTTACTCGATCGGCAACACTTCGATGGTCTCCTGCATCGAGCGCCGAAAATCCACCAGCGGCAGCATCGCCCCCCGATGATCCAGCTTCAGATGCTGCTGCAACGACACGATGTGTTCGGATAACGAGGTCGCGCCGCAGAATCCGCACGACGAACGCAGTTTGTGCAGGCGCGCTTCCAGTCCTTTCGGGTCCAGCGCCAGCTCGTCCAGCTCCTGGTTGATCGCCAGCAGTTCCTGCCGCAACAGTCCGCGCAACGCCTGGACCACGGACGGCGTGCCGCTGGTGTGGAGCGCCTGGCCGTCATCCAGCACCGGCACGTTGCGCAGCCCCACGGCGGCCAGCGCCAGGATGCCGCGCAGATCCGCCAAGGTGCACGGCTTGAGCAGCACCGCGTGAAAACCCATTGCGAGCAGCGACTGCTGTGCCTGGATGTCCAGTTCCGCGCTGCTGGCGACAGCGGGGCGGCAGCTCGAATTCGCTTCCGGATCGTTGCGCAGCCGGCTCAGGATTTCGACCGCGCCAGCCCCCGGCATGCGGCAATCCAGCACCAAGAGATCGAAGGTCTCGTTGCGCGCCAGCGCCAGCGCTTCGTTGCCGTTCGTGGCGAAGACGACACGCGCGCCGAACTGGCGAAACGCGTCGCCGAGGAAACAACGCGTCGGTGCATCGTCATCGGCGACTAGCAGATAGGGTTCGGCGGCGGAAGTCGGGTACGGCATAGTCCTGTGTCCGTATCGTTCAGCTTAGTTTGGCAGAATGCCCTCTCATGTTTTCACTTCGTCGCCCGCTTGCCATCTGTGCGCTCTGGACCCTGCTGTGGGCAGCACCCAGCTGGGCCAGCACGGTCGTGGTCGCCAAGCGGATCGACATGCCCGGCGTAAGCTTGCAAGACGTACGTGCGCAGCTTACCCCTGGCGCAACCCCTGATACCGTACAGATCAGCCTGCATGCCGGCAAGGCCGAGATACCCGCGTTTGGCTGGCGCAGGGTGGGTATTGTGATCGACGGCAACTTGCACCGCGACGTGCAGATGCGCTGGATGTTCGATGGCACGGTGCACCTCAGCGGCGCACCCGGCGGCGTGCTGGGCGATGGCGCGGTCAACCTGGTCGTGGATGCATCTGCCAACACGCTCGAGATCAACGCCAGCCAGGGCGCTGCCAGCATCGGCACGGCGTTCCCGCTGGACCAGCCCACGCAT
>Ga0335072_10015136_pt1 | contig 10953 bp, 4 predicted proteins | sample Lox_Sample_21_FD_206725 | JGI IMG/M metagenome (GOLD analysis project Ga0335072, IMG submission 206725) | Soil microbial communities from Loxahatchee National Wildlife Refuge, Florida, United States - Lox_Sample_2.1 | ecosystem: Environmental > Terrestrial > Soil > Wetlands | place: USA: Florida... | reverse complement strand
AGCTGCGTGGCCTGGCCGACGACTTCGAGCTCGTCTGGTGCAGCGGCTGGGAGGAGCGGGCCAACGAATACCTCCCCCACCTCCTCGGCCTGCCCCGCGACCTTCCCTTCCTGCGCTTCGGGCGATCGGCTGGCACCGGCGACGCCACAGCCGCCGGCCTGCCGGGCGCCGCGGCGGGCACGGCGACGACGACGACGACCCGCGGCCATTGGAAGCTCGATGCGATCGACGGTTACGCCGGCCGACGCCCGCTGGCGTGGATCGACGACGCCTTCGACGAGCCCTGCCATGCCTGGGCCCGGGCGCGGCCGGCGCCGACGCTGCTCGTGCCCACGATCCCCGCCCTCGGCCTGACCGAGCGCGAGGCGCTCATCCTGCGGGAGTGGCACGCGATCGCCGACGGTCGCACCTTTTGAGTGTCGCGACCGCCACCGCTCCCCGGGCGGCGCCTCGGCGCCGCCCGGTGTAGGCAGGCCGGGTCTACTCCTGCGGCGTCTCGACCTCGGCCGGCTCCTCGGGGACTTCGAGCTCGGCGAGCTCCTCGACGAAGCCCGGGTCGCTGTCGCCGGCGCCGATCTTCTCCAGTGACGCCAGGTCGGCGTCGAACTCGTGGCCGTAGCCGCCGCCGAGGCCATCGCCGGCGTGCAGCCCGAGCTCGGCCGCGATCTCGTCCTGGTCGAGCAGGCCGACCTCGTCGATCGCCCGCGGCAGCGGCTCCGCCGGCTCGATCTCGATCCGGCGGTAGCGCTTCAGGCCCGTCGCGGCCGGGATCAGCTTGCCGATGATCACGTTCTCCTTCAGCCCGTTGAGCCGGTCGACCTTGCCTTCCAGCGACGCGTCCGTCAGCACCTTCGTCGTCTCCTGGAAGGACGCCGCCGACAGGAACGAGTCGGTGTTCAGCGACGCCTTCGTGATCCCCAGGATGATGTCCTCGAACTGCGCCGTCTCCTTGCCCTCGTTCTCCAGATCGGAGTTGATCCGGGCGAACTCGAAGCGATCGACGAACTGCCCCGGCAGGTACTCCGTGTCGCCCTTCTGGTCGACCCGGACCTTCTTGAGCATCTGGCGCACGATCAGCTCGATGTGCTTGTCGTTGATGTCCACGCCCTGGGACTTGTAGACCTCCTGGACCTCCCTCACCAGATAGCGCTCGGTCTCCGTCCGCCCCCGCAGTTTGAGCAGGTCGTGCGGGTACAGCGAGCCCTCGTTGAGCTGCTTGCCCGCCGCGATCTCCTCTCCCGAGCCCACATACAGGCGGGTGCGGCGGGGGAACGAGTAGCGGTGCTCCTCACCGGCGGCGTCCGTCACCGTCACCGTCAGCGCCTTCTCCGTCTCCTCGATCGTGACCGTCCCATCGTGCTCGGCGATCTGCGCCAGACCCTTCGGCTTGCGCGCCTCGAAGAGCTCGACCACACGCGGCAGACCGTGGGTGATGTCCGCCCCGGCGACACCGCCGGTGTGGAACGTCCGCATCGTCAGCTGCGTGCCCGGCTCGCCGATCGACTGGGCCGCGATGATGCCCACCGCGTCGCCGATCTGCGCCAGCTGGCCCGTCGCCATCGCCCGGCCGTAGCAGTGCTGGCACACGCCGGTCACCGCCTGGCACTTCAGCACCGAGCGCACCGGCGCCGTCACCTGGGTGCCGCGGTCGTGGTCGTCCTGGTAGGCCTTCACGATCTCCGCGAACTCCGGGCGCCCGATTTCCACGCCCTGCTCGACCAGGACCCGGCCGCGCTTGGTCGCGATCTCCTGCGCCGCGAAGCGTCCCACTAGGTTGTCGTTGGGGTCGCCCCCGTCCTTGAACACCGGTATCTCGATGTAATCCTCGGTGCCGCAGTCAGGCTCCCGGATGATCACATCCTGCGCGACGTCCACCAACCGGCGCGTCAGATAGCCCGAGTCGGCCGTGCGCAGCGCCGTGTCCGCGAGACCCTTTCGAGCGCCGTGGGTGGAGATGAAGTACTCCAGCACCGACAGCCCCTCCATGAAGTTCGCCTTGATCGGACGCTCGATGATTTCACCCTTCGGGTTGGCCATCAGGCCGCGCATCCCCGCCAGCTGGCGGATCTGCTTGAAGGATCCCCGCGCGCCCGAGTTGGCCATCATGAAGATCGGGTTCAGCGTCTCCAGGTTCTCCACCATCGCGTCCGCCACCTCGTCGGTCGCCGAGTTCCACTTCTCGACGACCGCCTCGTGACGCTCCTCCTGGGTGATCAGACCCATGTCGTACTGGTCTGAGATCTCCGCGACCTGCTTCTCGTACTTCTCGAGGATCGACTGCTTGTCGGGCGGAATCACGACATCGTTCTTGGAGATCGTGATGCCGGCCTGGGTGGAGTACTTGAAGCCGAGGTCCTTGAAGGCGTCGAGCACGAGCGAGATCGTCGTCGCCCCATACGCCTGGACCAGGACGTCGATCAGGCGCGTCGTGTCTCGCTTCTTCATCGACTGGTTCACGAACGCGTACCCGCTCGCGTCGAACTCATCGCCCAGGGCCTCCGCCAGCGCCCGCTCGATGCGGTCGTTGTAGACGATCCGGCCCACCGTCGTCAGCACATGACCGCCACCGCGGCCCATCGGCCGGAACTCGGCGATGTCGTGCAGGGCCACCACGCCCGCCTCATGGGACAGCTCGGCCTCCTGGGCCGTGCGGAACACGTGCGGCCGTTTCTCGCCGGCCGGCCACTTTCCTTCTGTCAACAGCTCCCGCTTGGCGGCGAGCTCGTCGGCCTCCGGCCCATACGTCAGGTAGTAGGCGCCGAGGATCATGTCCTGCGTCGGCGTCGCCAGCGGCGCCCCATGCGCCGGCGACAGGATGTTGTTCGACGACAGCATCAGGATCCGCGCCTCCGCCTGGGCCTCGGCGGAGAGCGGCAGGTGGACGGCCATCTGGTCGCCGTCGAAGTCGGCGTTGAAGGCGTGGCAGACCAGCGGGTGGACCTGAATCGCCTTGCCCTCCACCAGCAGCGGCTCGAACGCCTGGATGCCGAGGCGGTGCAGCGTCGGCGCCCGGTTGAGCAGCACCGGGTGCTCGTGGATGACCTCCTCCAGGACGTCCCACACCTCGCCGATCATCGAGTCCACCATCTTCTTCGCCGCCTTGATGTTCTGCGCCGACTTGCGCTCCACCAGGCGCGCCATGATGAACGGCTTGAACAGCTCCAGCGCCATGATCTTCGGCAGTCCGCACTGGTGCAGCTTCAGGTACGGGCCGGCCACGATCACCGAGCGCCCCGAGTAGTCCACCCGCTTGCCCAGCAGGTTCTGACGGAAGCGGCCCTGCTTGCCCTTCAGCATGTCGCTCAGCGACTTCAGCGGCCGGTTTCCCGGACCGGTCACCGGACGCCCGCGACGACCGTTGTCGAACAGCGCGTCCACAGCCTCCTGGAGCATCCGCTTCTCGTTGTTCACGATGATCTCCGGCGCGCCGAGATCGAGCAGCCGCTTGAGGCGGTTGTTGCGGTTGATCACCCGCCGGTAGAGGTCGTTGAGGTCCGACGTCGCGAAGCGGCCGCCGTCCAGCTGGACCATCGGGCGCAGCTCCGGCGGGATCACCGGGACCGCGTCCAGCACCATCTGTTCCGGCTTGTTGCCGGACTGCAGGAAGGCGCTGACGACCTTCAGGCGCTTCACCGCGCGCGCCTGCTTCTGGCCTTTGGCGGTCTTCACCTGGTCCTCCAGCTCGACCCGTTCGGCCTCGATGTCGACCTGCTGGAGCAGATCGCGGATCGCCTCCGCCCCCATCCCGCCGCGGAAGTACTCGCCGAAGCCGTACGAGGACCCGAACCGCTCCTTGAGCTCGCGGAAGGTGGTCTCGTCGTGCTCGATCTGCTTGGGCTCCATCGTCTTGAAGAGCTCCCACACCTGACGCATCCGCTCCGCCGCGTCCTCGATGTAGGCCTCCGTGTCGGCGATGTCGGCCTCGAAGGTCTTGCGCAGCTCCTTGACGAGCTTCTCCCGCTCCTCGTCGGAGATCTTGGCGAGGTTCACGTCGAGCGAGTCCGCCCACAGGTGGTCTTCGTCGGAGAAACCCGTCTGCTTGCCGCTTCCCAGGTACTTCTCGCGGCGCTCCAGGGACTCCTTGAGCTCCAGCACCCGCTCCTCGCGCTCCGCCGCGTAGGAGTCGAGCACCTTGTTGACCTCGCCCTGCAGCGTCTCCATGTCCTTCTCGCGGGCCTCGTCGTCGACCCAGGTGACGATCGAGGCCGCGAAGTAGAGAACCTTCTCGAGCTCCTTCGGAGCCATGTCCAGCAGGTAGCCGATGCGGCTCGGCACGCCCTTGAAGAACCAGATGTGGCTCACCGGCGCCGCCAGGTCCACGTGGCCCATCCGCTCCCGGCGGACCTTCGAGCGGGTGACCTCCACGCCGCAGCGCTCGCAGACGATGCCCTTGTAACGGACCCGCTTGTACTTGCCGCAGTAGCACTCCCAGTCCTTCGTCGGACCGAAGATGCGCTCGCAGAAGAGCCCGTCCTTCTCCGGCTTCAGCGTGCGGTAGTTGATCGTCTCGGGCTTGGTCACCTCGCCCGAGCTCCAGCTGCGAATCTGCTTGGAGGAGGCGAGGCTGATCTCTATCGCATCAAAGTTGTTTATGTCGATCATGGCAGTGGCGCTTTCGCTCGCGGGTGAAACTGATGGCTGTGTCGCTGCGGCGGTCGGGCAGGGTGTGCGTCCGCCGGCACGGCGGATCGGTGGCGAAGCCGCCCCGCCGGCCGACCGGCGGCGGGGCGCTCCGCGCGCCTCTTACGTCTCGTCCTCCTCGGCGAGCTGGGGTTCCAGAGCGGCGTCGCCGAGCTCGTCGAGGTCGATCCCCGCGCCCTCGCCGAGCAGCTCCTCCACGCCGAGATCCTCATCGGCGTCGTCCAGGTCCCCGGTGGAATCGTCGTCGTCCACCTCCGCCTCGGCCGTGCCCTCCGTCGCGACGCCCTGGGCGCCATCCTGACCGCCCTCGCCGTCCTGGGCCTCCTCGGTCTCGACGGCCTCCTCGTCGTTGGCGCCCGGCACGGGCGCGCGGACACCGGAGAGGTCGATGCCGAGCTCCTCCGCCGCCCGCAGCAGGTCGTCGTCTTCGTCGCGCATCTCCGCGCGCTGGCCTTCGTCGGAGACGACGTTGACGTCGAGCGCGAGCGATTTCATCTCCATCAGGAGCACCTTGAAGGACTCCGGGATCGAGGGCTCCGCGATGTTCTCGCCCTTGACGATCGCCTCGTACGCCTTGACCCGCCCGAGGGTGTCGTCGGACTTGATCGTCAGCATCTCCTGCAAGGTGTAGGCGGCGCCGAACGCCTCCAGCGCCCACACCTCCATCTCACCGAAGCGCTGACCGCCGAACTGGGCCTTGCCGCCCAGCGGCTGCTGGGTGACCAGCGAGTACGGACCCGTCGAGCGCGCGTGGATCTTGTCGTCGACCAGGTGCAACAGCTTGAGGATGTACATGTACCCCACCGTCACCTGCTCCGCGAACGGCTCGCCCGTGCGCCCGTTGAAGAGCGTCATCTTGCCCGACGCCTGCTCACCGGGACGGCGGCTCTTGTCGACGTCCATCCGGATGCGACCCTCGTGGGCGTCCTGCCAGTTGACGAGCGCCTGGTCGACGTCCTGCACGGTCGCCCCGTCGAAGACCGGCGTCGAGACGTACACCCGCGCCGGGTCGCCATTGCGGCGTTCCCCGCTGGCTTCCTTGTAGGCCTCGGTGCCGTCGTCGTACCAGCCCTGCGCCGCGACCCAGCCGAGGTGGGTCTCGAGGATCTGCCCCACGTTCATCCGGCTCGGCACGCCCAGCGGGTTGAGGATCACGTCGACCGGCGTCCCGTCCTCCAGGAACGGCATGTCGTGCTGGTCGACGATCTTCGAGATCACACCCTTGTTGCCGTGGCGGCCCGCGAGCTTGTCGCCCTCGGAGATCTTGCGCTTCTTGGCCACGAACACCCGCACCAGGTCGTTGACGCCCGGCGGCAGGTCGTCGCCGGCGTCGCGGCTGAAGGTCTTGACGTCGATCACCACGCCACCCTCGCCGTGGGGCACCTTCAGCGACGTGTCGCGGACCTCGCGCGCCTTCTCCTTGAAGATCGCCCGGATCAGCTTCTCCTCGGCCGTCAGCTCCGTCTCGCCCTTCGGCGTGACCTTCCCCACCAGCAGATCCCCCGACTGGACCTCGGCGCCCACGCGGACGATGCCGCGGTCGTCGAGGTTGCGCAGCGACTCCTCCGAGCGGTTCGGGATGTCGCGGGTGATCTCCTCCTCGCCCAGCTTCGTCGTGCGGGCGTCGATCTCGTACTCCTCGATGTGGATCGACGTCAGCTCGTCATCCTGCACGAGGCGCTTGGACAGGATGATCGCGTCCTCGAAGTTGTAGCCCTCCCAGGACATGAAGGCCACCATCAGGTTCTTGCCGAGCGCCATCTCGCCCTTGTCGGTCGAAGAGCCGTCGGCGAGCACGTCGCCCGCGTTGACCTTCTGCCCGCTAGAGACCCGCGGCTTGTGATGGATAACCGTGCCCTGGTTTGAGCGCATGAACTTCTGCAGCTCATACTCGTCCTTGCCCTCGGCCGTCTGCACGACGATCTGGTCGGCGTCGACGTAGTCCACCGTCCCGGCGTTGCGGGCCAGCAGGACGTCGCCTGTGTCGAGCGCCGCCCGGCGCTCCATTCCCGTGCCCACCAGCGGCGCGTCGGCCTTCAGCAGCGGCACCGCCTGGCGCTGCATGTTCGAGCCCATCAGCGCCCGGTTGGCGTCGTCGTGCTCCAGGAATGGGATCATCGCCGTCGCCACCGACCAGATCTGCTCCGGCGAGACGTCGACGAGGTCGACGTCTTTCGGGCCGACCGTCACGTACTGCCCCGCCTGGGTGCGGCAGAGGATCTCGGGCCCCTTGAGCTTTCCGGTCTTCGCGTCGACCGGGGTGTTGGCCTGGGCGATCAGCTGCTCCTCCTCCTGAGTCGCGTCGAGGCGGACGATCTCCTCGGTCACCACGCCGTCCTTCACGACCCGGTACGGGGTGGTCACAAAGCCGTGCTCCGAGACCTCCGCGAACGACGACAGCGACCCGATCAGACCGATGTTCGGACCCTCCGGCGTCTCGATCGGGCACATCCGCCCGTAGTGGGTCGGGTGCACGTCGCGCACCTCGATCGGTGCCCGCTCGCGGGTCAGGCCGCCGGCGCCGAGCGCCGACAGGCGCCGACGATGCGTCAGCCCCGCCAACGAGTTCGTCTGGTCCATGAACTGCGAGAGCTGCGAGGAGCCGAAGAACTCCTTCAGCGCCGCCACCACCGGCCGGATGTTGATGATCGTCTGCGGGGTGATCGTGTCGGCGTCCTCCGTCGTCAGGCGCTCCCGCACGACCCGCTCCATCCGATAGAGGCCGATGCGGAACGCCTCCTGGATCAGCTCTCCGACGGTGCGCAGGCGGCGATTGCCGAAGTGCTCGTACTCGTCGAGGTGGTCCGCGACCGGCTCGCGCGGCAGGGCAGACGCCTCGGCCGCGTAGTCCTTGATCTCGACCTCGCCGCCCTCCTCGGGGATGCCGAGCCGCTTGGGCAGCGACACCAGCTCCTTGACCAGGGCCAGGATGTCGTCATGGGTCAGCGTCCGCGTGTCGATGTCGATGTCCAGGCCCAGCCGCGAGTTGAGCTTGTAGCGGCCGACGCGGGTCAGGTCGTAGCGCTTGGGGTCGAAGAAGAGCTGGTTGAGCAGCGCCTTGGCGTTGTCCACGCTCGGCGGCTCGCCTGGGCGCTGCTTCTTGAAGAGCTCTATCAGGGCGCCCTCTTCGGTGCGCGTGATCTCCGTGTCCGATTCCAGCGTGTTGCGGATGTAGAGCGAGTTCTCGAAGATCTTCAGGATCTCCTCGTCGGTCGCGTAGCCCATCGCCCGCAGCAGCACCGTCACGGGGAGCTTGCGCTTGCGGTCGATGCGGACGTAGACCTTGCCCTTCTTGTCGATCTCGAGCTCCAGCCACGAGCCGCGGGCGGGCATCAGGTTGGCGACGAAGACCTGCTTCTCGCGGTCCTTGGGCTCCATCAGGTAGGCCCCCGGGGAGCGGACGAGCTGGGTGACCACGACCCGCTCGGTGCCGTTGATCACGAACGTCCCCCGCTCCGTCATCCAGGGGAAGTCGCCCATGAAGACCGACTGCTCGCGGATCTCTCCGGTCTCCCGGTTGATGAAGGCGACCGTGACCGTCAGGGGGCGAGCGTATGTCAGGTCCTTCTCGCGGCACTGGTCCAGGGAGGCGACGGGCTCGTCGAAGGCGATCTCCCCGAACTGCACCGCGAGGTTGCCGGTGTAGTCCTCGATCGGCGAGATGTCGTCGATCGTCTCGCGCAGACCCCCCTTCTCGGGGTCTGTCAGCCACTCGAAGGAGCGGCGCTGGATATCGATCAGGTTGGGGACATCGACGTGCTTGTTCAGGCGCGCAAAAGTGCGGCGCGTGCGGAGGACATCAACAGCAGCCAAGAAAGACTCCTTCGAGGGAGAAGAGACCGTAACGACGACGACGAGAACCGCGCGCGGAGGCGCGACCCGTCAAGATAGCACAGACCACCGGCGCCCTCAAGTGGGCAGCCGGCGCCTCACGGACCCCGCCCCGTGAAGACCGCGTATGTGGCGCGGCTCCGTGCTGCCGGGACGGCTGCGGCTATCGGCCAGCGGCCGCGATTCTACCGGAAAGTCGGCGCAGATGTTAAGGGGACGATAAACGTCCGGCGGGCGACGTCGAGGCCACCGAGTCGACCGGCCCGAGGCCCGAGCTGGCGGATACCGATTGCGGCGGTGTGCGCGCGTGCGCGCGGCGTGACTCACCAACCGTGCCTATATACAAGGCCCCGTGCGCGTGTGCGTGCGCGCGCACACACGTACGCGCGCACGCGCCCGCGCGCACACCTCGCCGAAAAGCAACATCGACCGCCCGCCTCTCCCGGCCGGCATCGACCCCGCCGCGCGGAGATCAGGCGAAGATCGCGGCGGCGTCCACCGCGAGCGCACCGGGCGGGAGCCGGGTGAGACGCTCGCGGGCGGCGACGGCGTAGCGGACTCCCTCGCCGACGCGCGGCAGGGCAAGCGCCTTGCGCTCCAGGTCGCGGATGACGGCGGCGGCGTCGACGCTGCGAGCCCACTTGGCCTCGCCGACCAGCACGGCCTCCTCGTGTCGGCCGGCGAGTGCGACGGCGTCGATCTCGACCGCCGGGTGCTCGGACCAGAAGGCGCCGATCCTGACGATGCCCGGGCCGAGCTCCCCGACCGCCGCGAGCCGGCGCAGGTGCGCACGGAAGGCCTCCTCGTAGCGGGCGCCCATGTGCTCGTCCAGCCGTTCGAGCAGCGGTGTCAGGATGTTGGCGCCCAGGCCGCGTTCGATCTCGGCGCGGTACGGCTCGACGAGCCCGAGCCAGAAGGCGAGATAGTTGTCGGCGATGCGATAGCTGCGTCGCCGGGTGCGCGAGCCGGCGTCGGTGACGGGGACGATCCGCTCGATGAGCCGCAACTCGATCAGGCGCTCCAGCGTCCGTGTCGGGTCGGCCCTGATGGCCTGCTCGATCTCGTGGTGCTTGCTGCGGCCGGCGGCGATGGCGCGCAGCACCCGCTGCCCGAGCTCGCCGGTGTCGCCTTCGGTGGCAAGCACGAGTCGCCCCTCCTCCAGCAGTTGTCCGCCGGGGCGGCAGACGAGCCGCTGCAGGTTGGCGCGCACCCCGTGCCGCTGGTCCCACCAGGCGAGGTAGAGCGGAACCCCGCCGACTATGCCCCAGACGAGCGCTCGCGCGGCGGGGGAAAGCTCGGGCAGCAGGGCGGCGCTCTCGTGCGGCTCGAAGGGGTGGACGGGGAGCGTGAGGTCGATCCGTCCGTAGAGCGGCTGGCGCTCCTCCTGGATGGCGCGCATCACGCGGACGGCGGAGCCACAGATGAGGATCCGCAAGCGCGTGCGCTCGCGCGCGCGGTCCCAGAAGGCGCGCATCACGCCGGGCAGCTCGGGCGATGCCCGCAACAGCTCGGGGAACTCGTCCAGCACGAGCAGCAGCGGCTGCTCCGAGGACGCCGCGGCCAGCGTTTCGAGCGCGTCTTCCCAGTCGGCGAAGGGACGGGCCAGCGGATCGCGCACGGCACCGGCGAGGGCGAAGGCCGAGGCGCCGCCGAGCAGACCCAGCTCGTCGGCGGCCGGACGGCCGGCGCCGGTGTGGAAGACCGTGGAGCGCCCGTCGGCGAAGGCGTTCAGCAGGGCGGTCTTGCCCACGCGGCGACGGCCCCAGACGAGCGCGATGCGACCTCCGGGACCGTCGTCCCCCCACCAATCCTCGAGAGCGTCAAGCTCCCGGGTTCTGTTTACGAACACACACCCACTATAACCGACAGCAGCTGTCGGTTACAGCAGCTGTCGGTTACAGCAGCTGTCGGTTACAGCTGGCGCTACTTCAGCTCGACGCTGGCGCCGGCCTCCTCGAGCTCCTGCTTGAGCTTGTCGGCCTCGTCCTTCTCGATGCCCTCCTTGACCGGCTTGGGGGCCTCGTCGACGAGCGCCTTGGCCTCCTTGAGCCCGAGGCCGGTGGCGGCGCGAACGACCTTGATGACCTGGATCTTCTTGTCGCCGGCGCCGGCGAGGATGACGTCGACGGTGCTCGGGCCTTCGTCTTCGGCGGCTGCCTCTCCCCCGCCTGCGCCGGCGGGCGCGGCGGCGGGCGCCGCGATGGCGGCGGCCGAGACGCCGAACTCCTCCTCGAGCGCCTTGATGCGCTCGGCGAGCTCGAGCACGGAAATGCCCTTGAGCTCCTCGATCCACTGCTCTGTGCTTGTGGCTGTAGCCATGTGTCAGTCCTCCTTGGGGGGATTCGCCTCGGCGTCCTCGGACTGAACCTCAGCCGAAGCGTCCGCCTGGTTGTCATGATCGGCCGGCTCGTCCTGCTCCGGCTCAGCTTGTGTGTCGGGGGTCTGCTCGGTGGCGACCTCCGCGGGCGGTGCCTCGGGCTC
>Ga0335072_10015135_pt1 | contig 10953 bp, 10 predicted proteins | sample Lox_Sample_21_FD_206725 | JGI IMG/M metagenome (GOLD analysis project Ga0335072, IMG submission 206725) | Soil microbial communities from Loxahatchee National Wildlife Refuge, Florida, United States - Lox_Sample_2.1 | ecosystem: Environmental > Terrestrial > Soil > Wetlands | place: USA... | reverse complement strand
CTCAAAACGACGTCAAATCATGGGAAGTTTACAATATCTCGTTGCATTCCTTTTGTCGCTTGCGGGGTTTGCAGTGGGAAATGTCATTTTGATTTCAATTGGACAACCTATTGTGGGATATTGTGGAATTGGAATGTTGGTGACTGTGCCGTTTTGGGTTGTGGGGATAGCTCAGTTGGATCGGACGGGATGGTTGGATGATCCTGCTGAGATGGAAATGGGAATTGGCGCTGATGGACAACCTGTTGAGATGGTGCGACCTCAGCGTCCCCTCGCTGAGAATCCCATTTATTACACTGCTGCAAACAAGCATATCTTGCCCTGAGTTCAATGGTAGACAAATCTATATGTGGATGTATTGTACTGCACTGTACCTGGCATTTAAATCGAGCAATTTCATTCTGATCAATCAATCGAATTTGTGATCGTCGTGGTGAGCAACCAAATTGCATAGCCCTCGACCCAACTCGACTGCATCTCGAGTCATGACACACATATATACATGCCAAGATTGTTTCCCAGAAGCCTATCGAAATTCGTTATCACACGAATATCTCATCGATCAGTAGTTTTCTTCGTGAAGCTGTGAAAGGGGGAAAATTGAGTTTTAACTTTTTCGGCGACTTTTCGTGGCGGTTTAATCAAAGATACCAGCCTCACACCGCCTTCATCCATCTAGTACAGCCGAATTCCATGTCAATGAATCATGCTTCTTGACGATGCCCAAAGACAAGAGCAAAACCTCTCACAAAGACGATACCCGCAGCGGCAAAAAGGAAAAGGACAAGGAGAAGTCAGACTCCAAATGGTGGTCGCGCAAATTCGCAAATGGACAAGCTGGAAGCAGTAGGGGAACGAGGATCCGTGAAGTTGCTTCAGCGCAGTCTATCGGTGAAAGCAAGGCTATCCAAACTCTCGTCTACAGCAGCAATTCCACCACCGGTGTCCCTGAAACACAGTCCATCACGTCAAATGCAGGGCTCGCAGAACAGACGGAAGCGCAAGCTTCGCAAAGCAAAAGCCGACAACGATTGGACGCAGAGGAAAGTTTCAAGACTGCAGTTGAGAAGCTTCAAAACCTGATGTTACAAATTGGGGAAAGAGGAAATCAAAAGTTTGTTATCGATGTTATCAAGATCGATAAGTTCAGTGACATCGGTACAAATGTCAAAGAAATCGGCTCTTCAATCGATGCTTTCATGGATAAACGAACCGAATTGCGCGCTCAAAAAAGTCAAATCACAGACTTTGCCGAGAAGTGGTTCAAAGCTTGCTTTCCATTCGTCAAAAGCGGTCTCAATGTAGCCAGCGTATTCTCCCGAACAACGAGTCAAACTTACTCTTTCTAGAACTTTGTACCGAGTCCTTTTGCAGTTGTTGTTAATTCTTTCTCTTTCCTTTTGCAGGCATCCAAACCGTCCTGAGATTCTGTTAACGTGTGATAGGTTTCATATAATGCAGTGGGATTCAAAGAGCAGGTCGACGAGATGATTACCTTCCTCTCTGAGACGATTCTCCATGTCCAGTTACTCACTATTACGGATCTCCGTGGCGCCGTGGATGAAGAGCGACTTGAAGGCTTCTATTTTGCTGGAATAAAACTTTCCACCGCTATAGTTGAATGCCTAACTATTGGCATCAAACTTATGACAAGCAACTTTGAAAGTACTCGAGTCCGTGCCTTCTCGTGTTGATTGATAGGAATTCAGAGTACCGTCTCAACAGCTGCTAAGAGCAGCGAGAAAGACCAAAGTCTTGTTGTCGCCCAAGCAAAAGTTGATAATGCCACTAAAGTTTACAACGCCTTCATCGGTGATCTCAATGCCCTTATGATGTCACAATTCCTCGCAAAAGAGAAAAAGAAGGAAATTCTGAATTGGCTGTCATCCAAGAATTCTTGGTCGAGACATAATGAGTTCTCTCAAAAGCGTGTATCTGGTTCGGGAACATGGTTTGTGGAATCTGAAGAGTTTATGGACTGGACGAAGGGCACATCGGAGCACGTCCTCATCGGATGGGGAAATGGTACTTTCCACTCAAGTGTGACATCGTGTTAATCTCTAGAGGGAGCGGGAAAGTCATTCATTGCGTTCGTTGCTCATTAGATTGAGTTAACATGGTAGTTCTCGGGTCATCGATCATCTCAAAACTGATTCTGCAAGTGGACTCGCTTTCATTTACTTCGACTACAAGGAGGACCTATCGGCGAGCGAATTGATAACCACTCTCCTCGCACAATTGACGGAGCAATGCCAAGCCCCACCGATGAGTATACAATCAGAATATGACTCCTGGCGCAAAGGAGGGTGCAAACCAAGGCCTTCAGATACACGTTTCCTTGAACTTCTCTCAGAGATTGTTTCAGAAGTCGGCAAGGTATTCGTCGTTCTCGACGCCTTCGATGAAACGAAGAAAGAGGAAAGGGGCAAGATCATTGAATATCTGAAAGTCGTATGTAATGCATCAAACTTGCGTCTCTTCATCACCACACGTTCGCCGCTAGTAGGTCTGCTCAAGGAAAACTTTCGTGAATCAAAAGAGTTGGAAATTACGGCCCAGGATAATGACATCGGCAACTATCTCACTGAGAAATTGAGCGCGGAACTTCTTCACGACAAACTTAAGGAGCAAATTTCCACTACTCTGAAAGCTGGAGCTCATGGAAAGTAACTCTTCCTCTTCTATCTCGCTGATTCTAGATTCCGGCTAGTGGAATTCCAATTGAAATATGTCCTCGCACAAGGCAGTCCCGCAAAAATAAAAGCAGCCCTCGGCCAAAACTCACTCCCAAAGAGTTTATCCGACGCATACCGCAAAGTCATGGATCAGATGGAAGAGGGTCAAAAGAAATTTGCGTTTCAAATAATGTCTTGGATTTTCTACGCTGCAAGACGGTTGACGATCTGCGAACTTTGCGAGGCTCTCAGTGTGGAGGAGGACAGCAAAGAACTTCAAGAAGAGCTTCTTCCTGAGCCTGATTCTGTTGTCAAAGCCTGCGAAAGTCTTGTGGAAATCGACCAGAACTCCCAAACGGTGCGATTTACACACCAAACAGTAGACGAATTTCTGCGCGACCACTGCACTTCACAAATGCTCGGTGCTAGTGGTTTAGCCAAGACCTGTTTAATCTATCTCACTTTCTCCGAGTTCAAGTGGCCCTGTCAGAACGACCAACAGCTGGCCGCGCGACTAGAGAAACATAAATTTGGCTACTATGCGGCCAAGTTCTGGGGACATCACACCAGAGGAGATCCGGAGAATGGTGACAACATCCAGCAGAGAGTTCTTTTACTTTTAACGTCGGAAAATTACAAGGACTCTATGCTTCAAATGGAACAGTCTCCTTTTCTCGGCCTGAGAAGGCCCAGATATCCTTTCATAACAGAAGAGACATTACTTCATATTTTCGCCTGGAACGGGTTGGCAACGCTTTGCAGACAAGTCTTATCTAGGACCATAAATGGAAATAATACGTATGTGCTTGAATTCAAGCTTTGAGGTTAACGAAAGTCACAGTACAGATTCGCCACAAAGTCCGGAGTGGTGGGTCAATCAAGGAGACCTATCGAAGCGAGACTGGGATGGGATGACGGCATTACATAGGGCGGCTTACTCAGGAAGTGCAGAAGTGGTGAAACTGTTGTTGATGGCTAATGCAGACGTCAACGCGCCAGATTATGACGGAGCGACAGCGTTGTTTAGGGCAGCTCAGGAAGGGCACAGGGAGGTGGTGAAGCTGCTATTGGAAGCTAAAGCGGACGTCAACGCGACAACGGAGAACGGAGTTACAGCTCTGCATTACGCGGCAAGCAACGGCCATATCGAAATCGTCAAGTTTTTGCTGGATGCTAAAGCCAATGTCGATGCAGAAAATGATTATGGCCAGACAGCCTTGATTTGGGCAGCAGAGAACCGTCAGAAGGAAAGCGTCAGGGTGTTGGTGGATGCAAAAGCCAATGTGAACATTCGGGACTGTTCTGGTGCTACAGCATTATTTTTAGCAGCAGAAAATAATGCGACGGAGATTGTCAAGATGTTGATGAATACCAAGGCCAATGTCGACGTTCAGCGTACCAATGGACATACAGCGTTGATTTGGGCAGTGTACTACGACAATGTGGAAATTATCAAGCTACTGCTTGATGCAAAAGCCAATGTCAATGTACAAGACAATCGTGGCAGTACGGCTTTGATTTTGGCAGCAAGCACAGGTAGCGTACGACTTGTCAAGATGTTGGTGAATGCAAACGCCAATGTCAGCTTGAAAGATGAATATGGCCAGACAGCTGTATCGTGGGCAAAACGGGAAGGCTACACTGAATTGGTTAAGATATTGGAAGAAGCTCAACAAGGGTGATGCAGCGGTAGGAGGTCAGGATACCCATCGAAATAATAAAAGAGTTTTCTCAACATCTGATTATTCTCTCCTTCCAACTTCAATTGAAGAAATCAAGCCATCTCGCAAAGAATAAACCACAAATACTTTCGCCGACAACTGCGCTCCCTTCTTGAACACTCCAAAATACTCATTCGTATCCTCCACGGAGGTAAAAGTAGAAGTAATCTTGGCACAGATCCCTCCATCATCACAAATCAATTGGTCAATTTGAAGACTCTCCTTCACCTTTGGAAACATTTTCTTATAGAATCCGACAATTGCATCTCGTCCTGTAAAAGTGCCATGATTGGGTAATTTCAAAACGACATCGTCAGTGTAGAAAGTAGGGAATGTCTCGAATTCACCGGCCGAGAAAGCGGAAGTGTATGCGAAGAATGCAGCTCGTTGACTATTACTTGCTCCCAATCGAGGATATTTCGAAATACCCACACCAGGAGCCCACGTCATTGCTTTCAACTGGATAATTTTCTCCCGTTCATTGAGAATATACTCAACAAAGAATTTCACCTAAGAATCAGAAAGTGTAATGGGAGAGATACGCTGACGGTGTCGCCTGGTCTCAATTTTGCAAAAGGCCAATCTGTTCGATAGACCGTGGAATGGAAATCCATGTCCACCTCAGCGAAGAGTTTATTTCCGGATCTGATTACAGTTTGAGGCCTCATACACTCACGAACACCATTGTGAGCCTACATCTGTCAGATTTGTCTCCGCAAGTTTCGAATTACCCATGCGAGGAACTTTCGAAGTTCGGCATGTCCCTTCATGGCTTGCGAACTGCCTTGAAAAATGACATCCTTGTCAAAATATTGATCCACCAAAGCTTCGTCATCTCCAGTGTTGAAAAGTGCCTCGTACTCAGCATAGTCCAAGGTCATGGTTGTCGGAGTCTACTTTGATCTTCCCCGCAAAAATTAGCGACGGATTCAATTGGCGCGCGGTGAGTCCGATGGAGATCGACAGGGTCGTAACTGCCGACGGAAAATTCCGTCGAGGCTCTTCGTATCAAGAGTAATCGACACTCATGGAATCTGCCATGTTAGTCAAGTTGCCTAGGTCTGTGAACCACCTTGCAATCATCTCTCGAGTTATCTTTGTCAACACTTCTTCTTCAATTCAAGAGACAATCAGTTATTTCGATCAGGCGGTGCTTCATCTTGGCGCCACGCCATTGGCTGTTCCCCCCGCACGTGATTTCTGCCAATTTATTTTCTCTTTCCACCCTTTGATCAATTACCAACAGATCTTTCATCTCGTCAGATGGATAACATCGCGTCTTTTATTACACTACTTTTGTACTGGTTGTTTCGACAGTGCTCAAAACTATGTTATGGTACGAGGTACCCAACTTCAAGACCCGAAAGCCCACTGTTCATCATCCATCTCACGCTCCGCTTCATCAATTACATCACGAAAGCCTCTCGTACTTGGGGTCTATGCAAATGCATTATTCCCATGCATTTTAGCACCCAGATAACAACTCGATCACATTGTCCAACTTGTGGTACTACTCTCTCACCTTGATTCGGCTTACCGTACAGATATCGAAAGTCATCAACAACTTAATTAATTCTGTGTACCTTCTAGCGCGTATGGGGACGAACGACATGCCCTCCTGACACATCCTGAAGTTATTGAACACTTCAACGAATAATTGAACGTAACAATCGGTACGAACGAAGAAGTTCAAGGTATAGACTGTCTACCTTCCCTCAGACAGACTACATTTGAGTCCTCCATCTCATATTTCTGTTAGGTCAATTCAAGCCGCTTAACCATCACCGGACTCCGGTTCTTCGTTGACACCGCAAGCTCTCTAATTTACAAAACGACAATTCGGAGCCTGTTTGCTGATTCCGTGCTTTCTCCATTCCCAGCAGATAAGCTATTTGGACAAAGATTGACAATTATTCCGGGTCTCGCAACCCAATGTATTACCGACTTTTTCACATCTATGAACAATCAGCAACGAAGTTAACGTTGGTAATCTATGAAGTCCTTTTTACAGACGACAAGATGAAGGATGTTGAGGTGGGGTCGGATGGTATCTGCGGTATCCACAATTCCAGTTGATTCGTCTAACGGTAGAATTAGTTGAGAATGTCACCGGTACGCAATAGTCCAATTTATCCTCAACGACAAAACAAAATATTTCGTGTGTACACATTCGGTATTTACCTGAGGGACCTGTCCAAGTTTCGGTTTCCCAACAGGGTTCTGTCAAAAATTGTTTCAGCAAATCACCTCGATTCATTCCCTATTCCAAGACAATTCAAAACGACAGAATTCAAAGCTCTCCAATTACCAACACCGGACAGCGGAAATTGGAAAATTGTCGAAGATGTCGCTGACCAGTATTGAATTGGAGTTAGAGAATGCAAAATCTCGATTCGCAAGTGTTCTTGTGGTATAAGTAGAGTAACTCGATCCCTTGACTGAGAAGTTTTGGACTATCTACAATTCAATTAATACATAAACATAAAATACTAATTACACTTCCTTAAACATACAGGTCTCCTCATCATATTTCCAACTCCCCACAACCTCCCCAACGCCTTTCAACACACCCCTTCCGCCCTCCCTGAACAAATGCTCCTTCCATTCTACGCTTTCCGTTTGCGTTACCGGTCGAAGGAGGAGGTGACGAACGTCCTGAGTGTCTTGTAATAAGACTACTTCACCAGATCCTATCTCCTCGGGACGGAAACGCTTACGATAAGCAAAACGGACAATAGGAGGTACCAATATGCATGCTGTGAGCGATTGTCTTTTGTTGGCTACAGCTGCTTGGAACAGTGCGTGAGGAATACTAGTCGAACATGAGATTCCGAAATTACATGCTTTGAAGACTGAAGCATGTCAGCATAAATTACCAGGAGATAATAGGGAAATTTTGCGAGCAGGGATATGATTGCCCACTGAGGAATCTGGGGTACTCACCACTACAAATCTCGGTTGAACCTTTGCCTAGTAGACCTGCTTTAAAATCTCTGTCAATACTTGCTTCCGAATAACTTTCTAATAAGTCGATACGAGAAGGAGCTTGAGGTGAGAGAATTATGAAACGATAGACGGGTGTTGACTTCATGCGATTATTGGTGAGAAGAGGAACCATGGCAGCTCGTTCCAAAGCAGATTTAGACTCGTTCCGTTGGTTCGCTTTATGGTCGGGGAAGGAATCGATTGTGTATTCATTGGCGTTATTAGAACTCATCCATGGGGGCAGATCGACCGGCCATGGTGCTTGTCCTGGTGGTATTGCCATATTGTTGAGTTGCAAGTAAGGTGAGGAGAAGGAGTTACGATGTGTGGACTTGCGATGGGTTTTTGTATTTGGGAAGCGACAGCCAAGACTGCTACTGAGAAGTATATTTGATTTACACAGTTTACAGGAGTGTTGCACGGATCCCTAGAACACAAGATTACATCAGAAACGAAGATTACATGGTGTTTTGGACAATATCTACTGGAGGACACCGAATATACTCATTCTGTATTCGAGGTCTCGGGAGCGTACACCGCCACCGGAATATGTTTTTGGCTCTCAACCATCGTGTCGGACTTGGGTAGAGAGAGCTCATTTCCTGGAATGCCGAACTCTTCTCAATTTTAAGGGAGTTTCTTAGCAATCGTAAAATCTCAAAAAGCAATGATGATGTCCTGCGACATGTTCAGCTATTAAATCAGCCCCTGTGGCGTTATTTTGCGAAAATTCCAGCCGCAGACTTAGTTCAATTTAAGGGAAAACGTCCAAAACGGGGAGACCGATCAGCAAGCGCGACCCGAGCGCAATCGCAGTATCTATATTTGGTTCCCGGGAATATATAAACGTGGCTGTTACATTCAATTTCGCAGCTGCAGGTCGGTCTAAACGATATCCCCCTCGCTCCCTCTCTACGCAATCGGACAAGTAGATATGTATGTATGTCGCTTAAAGATGAAATATCAAGGCAATGCTGACTCCCTCTCCTAGCCTAAATTCATGGTCTGAGAGTGAAAGTTCTCCCCGGTTCACTTACCTTTCGCAAAAACTTTTACCGCAATATTAAAAAGTATTTAATCTGCGCGCCAAGGCGCGACTCGGAAGTTCAAAGTTGGCCGATCAATTCTGAAAGAAGAGACCCAATAGGAATGAGCACATCTCAGATTTAAGGTTGGCATGAAACGTTCAGTTCTAAGCCACCTGAATCCACCTATTTTGCTACCTTACCCTTGAAATATTTTCGTAATCGTTTTCTTCCCAGGTTAACTCGAGGAACTTTTGTCACAAGGTAGTTTTGGGTTCTTAGTACAATACTTATGACAGTGACTGAAATTCGAGAGGTTTTCCTGGGGGAATTTGAGGGTTCGAACTGTCACCGGTCGAATAATTATTTAATTTGAATTTGAATTGCTTCAGCCGGACCAGCTGCAGCTGCATGTGCTCTGATCGACGGAGGGGCTGGTCAATCAATATATCCGAGGCGTTGCTTTTGCTTTTTGCGCTGATTTTAATTTCCGCTTGGGAAACGCTCATATTTTTCCCCTAATCCTACTTGCCCGCATATCTTTAGGGATGTGACACATTTCCTTCACGCACTCCCATTTCTAACACCCACATGGCTCCCTCTGGAGCTGCTCTACGAGAGGCCAAGATGCAACGCTTCATGAGCATCCTGTGTCGCTACTGGACCGACTTTCGTCTGGATGAAGATGAAGAGGATCCCACAAAGCTGAAAGAATTCCAAGAACGCCGTATGTTTCCTTGTGCTTGACTCCGCTAACGCTAGTTGCTTGGGAAAAGGCTGCGTTGAAGAGACAAGGAGGTTACGAGGTGGACGGAAATAATATTCAACTCGTTACAAGTCCTCCCATCAGCACAGAAGATGCACATGATGATAATAGAAGAGAAACACGTCGCTCATACAAGTAAGTACCTCCAATCTCGGATGGCAGGCTAATTCTACTTTAGTGGCTTTTGTCAGTTGCATTCCGTTGGCAAGAATCACCACTTTGTTGAAGCAGTTACTGGTTTTGCTCAAAAAACTCAAACGCTTGTACACCGTTACGCCAAGGAGTTTCCGTCCAAAGAATTATTCCTCATGGTGCAACAAGACCATCCTTCATATTGCGCCAGTTTGTTCGGCTTTCAACGGTCTTTTGTTGAACTAAAAGATTGTCTTTCGAGTGCATGTGTATCGGAATTGTTTGAAAAGACTTTGGATCCTCCTGTGTCCTGTCTCGGTATATCCCACTCTTCCTAATCCTAACTAATTTCTTTTAGCATGCCGGATGTCCCTTTGCGCATCCTCAATTGAGATTGTGTATGTCCTACTACATCTTTGTCAGAAGTATCCTGACGCTGGATTGGGTCAATACGTCTTTCCTATCCTCCGACAAATTCATGAAGACTCACCACATATCTCTGCACAAAGTGTCTCCGACAGCCAGCGTTTCCTCCTCCCGCTCGAAACGGCATTTCAAATAAACCGCATAGGAGCAATCACCGCAGCCGCAAAAGCTTCCAGGAGAGAGCAACTAGAAACCATCAGGCAATCTTCTATCAAAGGTCGTGCAAAAATTGCTAGTCCCTCGAAAGTCCTTCAATCTCCGCAATCTCCATCAACTACGGCGCTACAGGGTACTGCCAAGTCCAGTTCTGTCAAAAAGCCTTCAACCGTCGCCGATTACCCTGCTAAGACAACCGTTCAGTCATCTCACTCTTCCGACACTCCTGCTGCCGATACCGTGTCGAGCAACCCAACTTCGCGATAGGCTTGTGGAGATTCAAGAAAACGTCGCTATGAAGGAGATAACTCGGACAAACCGTTGGGACGGAAGGTCGGGAAATTAAGAAAGCTCGATAATCAGGTTAGGTAGTCAGGAAAGCGGTAGTCTTTGGGTAGCTACGTTCTCTTTTTGTAGAAGTTGTTTCAGCTGCAATGAAAGCTTCAGTGTTATCATGATACTACCTGTTCTGTATACCAACACTTGCAATTATATCCACTAAACATCTTGACAATTTCTACTTTTCCGTGTGGCCATTTCCAAACACAACACTTCATTCAAAAGAGCAAATATCTACCCACTATAATCCCTGAAATTTGCATTCTCCGGATCCCGATCAAGCATATACTCAAACCTCTCATGATTCTGCACTAAATACTCTGGCAAATCCTCACTCATATCAACTCTCGTAAGCGTATCATTCCATTCAAATATACCCAATCCCTTCCTTATCCGGTCCACAATAGCAGCAGGATACTTATTCTGCGGTATATTCGCCTCAGTATGTGAAACTGATTCCAATTTATGGATAACCTGGGCAATAGTCTCAAAACAATACGAACAATGCCATCCTGCCCACCCACCTAATAAATCCCATGCAGCACCATTGGTATTCATACGCAGATCTTCGGGAAGGATAGTTTCATTGAGACCTTGATAGTAAGTTGCTTGAGGATGCCACCATCCATCATTGCCGTTTCCTGTCCATAGCCATTGAAAGGAGTACTTGAACGACTTTGTGCGGAGAGTAGTGCGTTCCGGAAAATCGCAATTACGGAGGATGGAAA
>Ga0335072_10015134_pt1 | contig 10953 bp, 9 predicted proteins | sample Lox_Sample_21_FD_206725 | JGI IMG/M metagenome (GOLD analysis project Ga0335072, IMG submission 206725) | Soil microbial communities from Loxahatchee National Wildlife Refuge, Florida, United States - Lox_Sample_2.1 | ecosystem: Environmental > Terrestrial > Soil > Wetlands | place: USA: Florida... | reverse complement strand
AAGCCGAAATCGGCCACCAGCTCGGCATCTCCCAGATGCACGTCTCCCGCCTCCTCGCCCACGCCCTCACCCACCTGCGCCACCGCCTCCTGGCCGCCGACACCCCGCCAGGACGTCGCCTGGCAGCAGCCAGCTGAGTTCGATCGTGAGGGGAGACATGTCCGATCGTCATCCCGCGCTGGCCGAGCGATACCGCCCCGACCTGCTCGGCATCTATCTCAATGATCATCTCGCCGGGGCGACGGCGGGCACCGGGCTGGCCCGCCGCATGGCCTCATCCGGGCGGCACCGGCCCCGCGGTGCATCCATCGAGCGGCTCGCCGACGAGGTGGCACAGGATCGGGCGGCACTGATCGAGATGATGGATGTCCTCGGCGTGCCGGTACGCGGTTACAAGGCCGGCCTCGCCTGGCTCGGAGAGAAGGCGGCGCGGCTGAAGCTGAACGGGCGCATCCTCGCGCGCTCGCCGCTGAGCATCCTCGAGGAGATCGAAATGCTCCGCCTGGGCGTGGAGGGCAAGGCGGCCGGCTGGCGCACGCTGCGCGTGCTGGCCGACGCCGACACCCGCCTCGACCGCGGCAGACTCGACCAGCTCATGGCGCGTGCCCGGGCCCAGGCCGACCTGCTCGAGGACCTTCGCGTGCGGGCGGCGGACGACCTGGTCCGCCTGGAACGAAACGGGGCGGCGCGGTCGGCCGAATCCGAGTAAGCCTCGGCCGGCAACCGGATGAACCCGGGAAAGGTCGTCGCGCCCTCCCGGCTCGACGAGAACCCCCGGCTCGGGGCCCGCTGGGCGCCCCGGGACGACACCACGTTCTTCCGTTACCCCGATGACGACGGCCGGTTCGAGCGCGCGGTGATGCGGTGCCTCGGCGTCGGCAAGTGCCGGCACAGCCAGGGCGAGGTCATGTGCCCCCCTGCATGGTCACCCGCGAGGAGATGTCTGATGCCGCGTTCCCGCTCGAATTCGTCAGGGGCGTGCCGGTCGTGACGGCACCCGGGGAGATCGACATCAGCAACGCCGCGGCGCTGGCGGTGGCCCTGCTCGAAGCGGCCGCGGACGGTCATGCCACGTTCGTGGTGGACCTTACCCGTACCCGGTTCTGCGATACCGCCGGGCTCAACGTCCTGGTGCGCGGGCACAAGCGCGCCCTCGCCGAGGGCGGCGAACTCCGGCTCGTCATCCCGAGCGTGCCCGTTCTGCGGGCGTTCGCCGTCGCCGGCATTGACCGCGCGATCCCGCACTTCGCCACGATCGACGAGGCTCTGGCGCAGACGCCCGCCGTGGTGATCCGGGTACGACGCCGCAACCTGTCGCCCGAGCGGCGCATACTGGCCGACCTCCTGGTATCGCACCCCCTCGATGCGGATGCCTGCGACCCGGGCTCCTCCGAGCCAGGTCGTCAGGGCACGGCGGGTGCCGTCGGCGCCCAGATGGGGAGGAAGTCCGGGCGTTAAAAATCTCAGAAGTTGGGTTTTGGCCTGGTAATTTGGAAACGGTCATGGCCCGGGCCGCCGCGGATCGCTGTCTTCATGTCGTCTGCACACATCCTGCATACGGTCTGCACATGCCGGGTTTTTTATGCAGTAGACACGGTAGATGACCAGCTTTGCCTCATTCGATGCACGGCCGTGAGGCCTTTTTCGAATTGCTGGAACTACGACGTCCCCCGATGACGAACGCCGCGCGATTGGCGCCTGTCGGTTGGGTGTGAGACGCATGAGCACGCTTATCCGCACCGCGGACGTGCCCGCCGCCGACCGGATGGACTTTCTCCGCGAGATGGCGGCCGACACCTGGGTGCCGATGGAATTCCGCCACGAGTGCGGCGACTGCCTGGGCGAGTTCCGCGCCAGCGGCATGGGCGCGATGCAGATCGTCGTCATGGACGTCATGCCGATCACGGTGCGCCGCACCCCGCCGCTGATTTCCCAGGCCGATCCCGACCTGCTGAAGGTATTTCTGGTGTGCGACGGCAACCCGTGCGTGGTGGCCCAGGACGGCCGGCAGGCCAAGCTCTCGGCGGGTGAGTTCGCCATCTACGACACCCGGCGGCCCTATGAGGTCGCGTGCGGCGTGGACGGGAACCGGCCGATGCAGGTGATGACGTTCATGTTCCCGCCGTCGCTGTTGCCGTTGTGCCGGAGCCGGCTGGGAGACCTGGCCGCCGTGCGGTTCCAGGCCAGCGAGGGCCTCGGCGATCTGACCGCGCAGTTCCTGCTCCAGCTGGCCCGCAACGTCGATCACTACAGCCCGGCCGAGGCGGCGCGCCTGTCGGCCGCCGCGCTCGAGGTGCTGGCGACGCGGCTGGCGCACGAACTGGATATGCGTGGCTGGAGCGAGCCCGAGTCCCGCCGGCATGCCCTGCTCACCACGGTTCAGGCCTTCATCCAGCAGCACCTGGGCGATCCCGGTCTGTCGCCGGCCGTCGTCGCCGCCGCTCATCACATGTCGCTGCGCTCCTTGCACCAGCTCTTTCACGACGAGGGACTGACCGTGGCCGGCTGGATCCGGCGGCGCCGGCTGGAGTCCTGCCGCCGGGATCTCTCCGATCCCGCGCTGGCCGCCCGGCCGGTCGCGGCCATCGCGGCCAGGTGGGGATTTTCGAGCGCGGGCGACTTCAGCCGGGTGTTCCGCGCCGTGCACGGGTTGCCTCCGGCCGAGTACCGCATGTCTGCGCGCGTTGTGAAGGGGTCTGCGCGGTAGCCCAACGACAGCGCGTCCCCTGCCGTCGATGCTCTTGCCATACGGCGAACTGACGCCATCCGAGCAGACAGGGGTATCGACGTGAGCACCACCGAGACCGAGCGGCCGCCGGCGCCGTACGCGCTGGGGCACACTCCGGAGGAGTACGAGCGGCTGCGCATGCAGGCCCGCGGATGGAACGCCGCGACCGGCCGGCTGCTGGACGAAGTGGGCCTCGGACCGGGCGCGAGCTGCCTGGACGCCGGGTGCGGGCCCGGTGAGACGATGCGCGCGATGGCCGAGCGGGTCGGGCCGGCCGGCCGCGTGCTGGGGCTCGACGCCGACCCGGCGATCGGGGCCATGACGCAGGCCATGCTGCACGCGGCGGGCCATCGGCAGTGCAGCTTCCAGGTCCAGCACGTCACCGCCGAGGACCCGATCCCGGGCGGTCCGTTCGACCTCGTGTACGCGCGGCTGCTGCTGTTCCACATCCCCGAGCGCGCCGGGGTGCTCGCGCGGCTGTGGGACGCGGTCGCGCCGGGCGGGCATCTGCTGATCCAGGACTACGACATACGCGGCGTTAACACGGCTCCGGAGCTGGACTGGTTCGGCGAGGTGATGCGGGTCATCGCCGGCGCGTTCAGCGCGGCGGGCGCGGACTTCACGACCGGAGCCCGGCTCCCCCAGCTGTTCGCGGAGGCTGGCGTCGGCACCCCGGACGGCACCGACGTGGCCGGGCGCATCGAGCCGCTCGATACCGGCCGCCTCATGATCGAGAGCGTGTTCCGCAGCCTCCTGCCGACCGCTCTGGCGCACGGCATCACCACCGAGGCCGACGCGGCCGCGATGCTGTCCGTGATCGACCGGGACGCCACGCGGTTCCCCGACCGGCCGCTGCTGTGGCCGCTGATGATCGGCGCCTGGAAGCGCAAGGAGCGGGCATGACGTCGGTGATGTCGCTGCTGCGCCCGCGGGCCGGCGGCGAGCGGCGCGGGCCGGGCCCTGGCTCGGGTCCCGGCTCCGGTCCCGGATCGGGTGGATCGGGCCTTGGATCGGGCCTTGGATCGGGCCTTGGATCGGGCCTTGGATCGGGCCTTGGATCGGGCCTTGGATCGGGCCCTGGTCCGCTGGACGTGCGGGCGATCCGCGGCCACTTCACCTTCCCCGAGGCCGGCCGGATCGTCACCAACAACGCGGCGAGCACCCAGCCGCCCCGGGAACTGGTGGCGTTGTACCGGTCGCTCGCGCCCGGCTACGAGAACGTCCACCGCGGCCAGTCATCGGCCTCGCAACGCATGACCGAGCTGTTCGAGGAGTCGTACGACACGATCGCGCAGTTCATCGGCGCCCCGGGCCGGGCCAGCATCGCGCTGTACCGGAACACGACCGAGGCCATCAACGCGGTCATGTACTCGCTGCTCACGCAGTTCCGGGACGGCGACAACGTCGTCACGACGTTAATGGAGCACAACTCCAACTACGTCCCATGGCATGCGCTGTGCCGCGAGATCCTGCCCCGGCTGGGGCGGCGGGTGGAATGCCGGCTGGCCAGGTTCGTGCCGGGCACCGGCGAGCTGGACCTGGAGCACCTGTCGTCGCTGATCGACGCCCGCACCAAGCTCGTCTGCTGCACCGGCGCGTCGAACTTCTTCGGCACCCGCACACCGCTGGCCGCGGTGCGGGCGCTGGCCGACGCGAGCGGCTACCCGCAGCCCGGCGGTGAGCGGCGCTCCTACCTGCTGGTCGACGCCGCCCAGCTGGTCCCGGGATCGTTCGTGGACGTGCAGGCCCTCGGCGCCGACTACCTCGCGTTTTCGTTTCACAAGCTGCTCGCGCCGTTCGGCGTGGGCGTGCTGTACGCCAAGGAGCACCTGCTCCGGTCGTCGCTCCCGTTCCTGTACGGCGGCGACATGATCGCCGAAGGGCGCGTCTTCCCCGACCGGGTCGAATACAACGCGCTGCCCTGGAAGTACGCGGCCGGGACGCCCAACATTCTCGGCGCGATCATCTCCGCGCAGGCCGTGCGCGTTCTGCTCGACCTGGCGTTGAGCCCGGGCCGGCCGGCCTATTTCGGCACGGCCAGGCCGCTCGGGCGCGCGACGGTCAAGACCGCCATGGACCGCATTGCCGCGTGGAACAGGAGGCTGACCGGCCGGGCCCTGGACGGGCTGAGCCGCGTCCCGGCGCTGACCGTCTACGGTCCCCCGGATGCGGCGCGGCGCAGTTCGCTGGTCGCCTTCAACGTCGCCGGCCGCGATCCGTTCCGCCTGGCCGAGGGCCTGAACCGCGCCGGGGTGGAGTCGCGGGCCGGCTGTCATTGCGCCACGCTGGCCCATCGTGCGCTCCGGCTGGACCCGCCGGCGAGCTGCCGCCTGAGCTTCTACCTCTACAACACCCTCGACGAGGTCGACACGGCGGTGGCGGCGGTGGCCGCGGCCGCCGCCGGCCGCCGTTCTTCCGAGACGTCCTGGCACCAGTTCTGGCGCCGCGAGCACGCACCTGGAGCCCGAGCCAATGCAGACCTTCCCACCGTGCCCTGACTGCGGCGTCCCGGCCGAGATCACCGAGCGCTTCTGCCTGCCGAGCACGGACGGCCCGGTCGATCACGTCGCGTTGTTCTGCGTCGCGGGCCATCACTTCCGGATGGCGGCGGACCGGCTGCCGGCCGGGCCGCCTTACGCCGCGGACGGCCAGGTGCGCGAAGGCCTGCCATGCTGATCACGACCCGTGTGCCGCTGCACGGCCGGCAGCTCTGCATCCATTGCCGCCAGAGCGCGGCCGGGTTCTGGGTCAGCCGCAGGACGACATGGTCGTACGCCGGCCCTGGTGCCTGGCCTGCTGCCGGGAGCTGGACCGGGCCCGCTACCAGGTGAGGCCGTTCGGCCGGTGACGTTGGCGGTTCCGCTGGCTGTGACGCTGGCGGTGACGCTTCCCCGGGCCCGGCCGGCCACCCATGTGATCAAGCCGACGGTACGTTTGTGGTCGTGCCCTCTCACCGGCCCGCGGTGTTCGCCGAATGATCCCTGCCGAACTGGGCAACGTCCGGGTCCTTGACCCCGGTGCCACTGGTCAGCGGTCGGCCACCCTCGTGGACGGCCCTGCTGGCCTGACGCTGTCCCCCGGGCCCGGACCCGTGACCTTCGGTGACATCTGGGTATCGCCGGGCTGGGTCGACCTGCACGCCCACGTCTACGACGGCTTTACCGCGCTCGGCGTGCCGCCGGATGCGGCCGGGCTACCGCAGGGGATCCACCTGGTGGCCGACGCTGGCAGCGCGGGCGAGGCGACCATCGACGGGTTCGCCCGCTATCTGGTCCCCTCCGCCCGCACCGGGTTGCGGGCCTGGCTCAACATCGGGTCCCACGGGCTGGTGCACTTGCGCGAGGTCTCGGACCTGGCCTGGATCGATGTCGACCGCTCGCTGGCGGCCGTCGCCCGGCACCCCGAACTCATCTGCGGCGTGAAGGTCCGCTCGAGCGGCGCGATCGTGGGCGGTGCGGGCGTGCAGCCCCTGGAACTGGCCCGGCTCGTCGCCCGCGAGGCCGGACTGCCCTTGATGGTGCACATCGGCGAGGCGCCTCCGCTGATCGGCGACGTCCTGGACCGGCTCGAGGAGGGCGACGTCGTCACGCATTGCTTCCACGGCAAGGTCGGCGGACCCTGGCAGCCCGACGGAACGCCGTCGGCCCCGCTCAGCCGCGCGCTGGAGCGCGGGGTACGCCTCGACGTCGGCCACGGCCGCGCCAGCTTCAGCTTCGAGGTCGCCGGGCGGGCGATCGCATCGGGCTGGCTGCCCGGCTCGATCAGCACCGACCTGCACCGGCGCAACATCGGCGGGCCAGTACACGATCTGGCCACCACCATGACCAAGCTCCTGGGCTGCGGAATGAGCCTCGGCCAGGTCATCGCCGCGGTCACCGCGCACCCGCGGCGCGTCCTGGCGTGCGACCAGCCCTGGCTTGATGAGGGCGGGCTGATCCGTCACGCCACCGTTTTCCGGGTCGCCGAGGCCGCTCCCGATCGCGGGCCGTACACCGACGCGCACGGGACCGTGCGCGAATTCGGCCGGCACGTGATCCCGTTGGCCACGATCGTGAACGGCCGGCTCCAGCCGTGCGACCCTGGTTAGGTCAGGCGGAACAGGACTTCGACGTCAGCGCTCCGCCTCGATGATGACGAGCTGGTCACGCAAGAACTCGACCGTGGTATCGATGATGGCGACGACATCGCCGCCAAAGAAGCAATGGTCCGCTCCCTCCACGAGCTTCAGCTTGCTGGGGATTCCGGCCCGGTCCAGCGCTTCGTGGTAGGCGATGCTCTGCTGGTACGGGACCAGCTGATCCAGGGTGCCGTGGATGAGAAGCGTGGGTGCGGTCACCTCGCTGATATGCGCGATCGGGCTGGCCTTCCGGGCGAGGTCAGGGCGGTCGGCGACGGCGCGCCCGATCAGTCGGGACTCGGGAGAGTCGGGTGTGCTGTGACCGGTGAACGGGGTGCCGGGGATGCTTTCGGACTCCATCGTGTCCAGCCGGGTGGGCGGGTACCAGCCGACGCTTGCGGCGACCGCGGACGAGGGCCCAGTGAGGCCGACGGCGCCCTCAAGGTCGGGCGCGGCGACGTTGGTGCCGAGGAACACCGACAGGTGTCCGCCGGCGGACTCGCCCACGGTGCCGATCCGGTCGGGGTCGATGCCTAGGAACCGCGCGGCGCTTCGCAGCCACCGGACCGCGGCCTTGACGTCATGCAGTTGTGCAGGGAAGACCGCTTCTCCGGAGAGGCGGTACTGGATCGCGGCGACGGCGAAGCCTTCGCGCAGCAGTCGGGGCCACAGAGTCGCGTAGTCACCCAAATCACCCGGGCGGACGGTTTTGCTTCCTCCGAGCCAGGCGCCGCCGTGGATGAGCACTGCCAGCGGAACCGGTGCCTGCTGGTCGACCGGGACGCTCAGATCGAGCAGCAGCGGCCGGTAACCGGGGATGGCCGCGTACTCGAGGTCACGGAACCAGCGGATGCCGTTCTCCTCGGCGGGCGTGAGTGCCGCGGCGTCGGCGAAGGCGGGCGGCATTCCGTTGACGGGGAAGCGGGGCGGGGTCTTGATGGTCATCCGTTCTCCTCGACGGCGGTGGTGGCGAGCTGGGCCCGGATCTGGTCGGCTTCGGGAGTGCCGAGGCCGGTGTAGAGGCCTAGGGCGTGCTGCCAATGGCGGCGGGCCTCCTCTGGGTCGCCAGCGGCCTGATGGGCCCGGGCGAGCCCGTGATGGGCGCGGGCCTGCTGGTACTTGCCGCCGATCTCCGAAGCCAGTCCGAGCGCGGCGGCGTACCGGAAACGGGCATCTGCGGGCTGGCCGGTCGCGAGGAGGACCTCGCCGAGACCGTTGAGGGCGTCGGCCTCATCTTCCCGGTTGCCGGCCTTTCGGGACAGGGACAGGGCCTGCTGGAGATGGCCGAACGCCTGCTCATAGCGGCCCTGCTGCTGGCAGACCTCCCCGAGTGTGGTGAGCGCAGAGGCCTCATGATTCCGGTCGCCGGTCTCACGAGACAGGGACAGGGCCTGCTGGAGTTGCCCGGCGGCGTGCTGATGCGCGCCTTGCCGCAAGCTGACCTCGGCGAGATTGACAAGGGCGGTCGATTCGGTGGCCCGGTTGCCGGTCGTCCGGGCCAGGGCCAGGGAATTCAGGAGCCGCCCGCTTGCCTGCTGATAACGGCCTTGCCGCATGTCGAGGAGACCTAGGTTAACTAGGGCGGTGGCTTCGCCGGTTTGATCACCGTTCTCGCGATGAACGGCCAGAGACTGTTGCCACCACCCGGAGGCCTCCGCGTAGCGGCCCTGCAGGTAGCTGACCACGCCGAGGTTACTCAGGACCCGGGCCCGGCCGGTGCTGTCACCGGTTTGCCGGAACAGCGTCAGGGCCGACTCAAGGTCGCACGCAGACTGCTGGTAGCGGCCTTGATGGAAGGCGACAAGGCCGAGGGCGTTCAGAGCGGCAGCCTCCGCGGCGTCATCGCCGGCCTGCCGGGCGGCGATCCGGGCTCGGGAATGGATAGTGACAGCCTCCGGGTAGTGGCCGCCGTAGTCCAGGTAACGGAACAGGGTGTCGGACAGCTGGGTGGCATGGGCGGACCAGCCGTGCTCGGCGGCATGCACCGTGATGGCAACCAGGGTTGCCTGTTCGGCATCCAGCCACCCACGCGCCGCGGCGGCGCCGGTGACGGGCGGCACGGGTGTGGCGGGCGCAGGGATGCGGGGCCGCCAGTGACGGTCGGCGGGGTGCAGGGTGTCCATCGCCGCGGCCGCGGTGTGAAGGTAGTGGTCGAATAGGCGGGTCAGCGCCTGGTGCTCCTCGCCGCCACCGTCCTTCTCGGCTAGCTCGCGGGCGTAAGCGCGCAGCAGGTCATGCATGCCGTAGCGGCGCAGCGACGCGACGTGGATCAGGTGGGCGCGGGCCAGCACGTCAAGTACCTGCTGGGCCAGTTCTGCCGTCATGCCGGTGAGCGCGGCGGCGGCGTAGGGCTCGAAGCCAGGGCCGGGGTGCAGCCCCAGCAGCCTGAATGCTCGAGCAGCATCCGCGTCAAGGTGCTGGTAGGACCAGGACAACACGGCGCGCACCGCCGTGCGGTGGTCTCCGCCCGCCGCCAGCAGGTCCAGACGCTTGCGCAGGTCAGCCAGCTCGCCCGTCAGTTCGGCCAGCGGCACACCCGGTTGGCGGGTGGCGAGCTCGGCCGCCACCCGTAATGCCAGCGGCAACCGGCAGCACTGGCCAGCCAGTTCGGCGGCCGCCTCGGGCGCGGCATCGACGCGCGGCCCGATCAGTGCCCGCAACAGGCCGACCGCGTCGGCCATCGGGAGCAGGTCCAGATCCAGGCGAGTGGCTCCGTCGCGGGCCACCAGCCCGGCCAGCGCGTCGCGGCTGGTCACCACCGCGGTGGAGGCCTGGGTGCCGGGGAGCAGGGGCCGGACCTGATCGGCGCATCCTGCGTTGTCCAGCACCACCAGCATCCGCTTACCGGCCAGCAGGCTGCGGTACCGGGCGGCGCACTCGTCTTCCCCGGGCGGGATGTCCTGGCCCGGCACGCCGAGCGAACGCAGGAACCCAGCCAGTGCGTCGATGGCGGGCATCGGCTGGGCGGGGTCGTAGCCACGCAGGTCGACATACAGTTGCCCGTCCGGGAAACGGTCGGCAACCCGGTGCGCCCAGTGGATGGCCAGCGCCGTCTTGCCCACTCCTGCGGTCCCCGCGATCGCGGAGATCACGATCGTTCCGCCAGTGAGCTGATCGAGGAGGCCGTCCAGCGCGGCCAGCTCAGCGGCGCGGCCGGCGAAATGCGCTGCGGCGCGCGGCAGCTGCCCGGGGACCTCGCGGACGGCGGAGCGCGGAGGTGCGGCGTGGGCGCCAGCAGGCGCCGACGCTGGCCAGCGCGTGCTCGCGGCGGCGGGGATCTGCTGGCTTAGTACCCGGGCGCGGGCTTGGGTCAACTCGGCTCCCGGCCGAACTCCCAGCTGGTCCTCGAGGCGTTGCCGGACCAGGTCGTAGACACCTAGCGCGGCCGCCTGCTGCCCGCTGCCCGCCAATGCGATCATCAGCCGGGCGTGCGCCCGCTCGTTCAGCGGCTCGCGGGCGATGAGCTCGTGCAGGTGCGGCAGGGCGCGGTCTGGCAGGCCTTCCGCCGCCGTGACCTGCGCGTACCCGAGCACCGCGTCTGCCCGCTGTCGGCTCAGCCGGATCACTGCGGGATGATCCCGCAACACTTCGGCGTCCGCGAGTGGGTCGCCCCGCCACAGCTCTAGCGCCTCGGCATACATCTGGGATGATACGGCCAGCTCACCGGCCGTCTCGAAATCGCGCGCACGCCGAATCAGCGTCCCGAAGCTGAAGAGGTCTAGCTCGCAGGCCGCGACCTCAAGCCGATATCCGTTGCGCCCGGTCATCGGGCAGACCGGACCCAGCAGGGAACGAAGCCGGCTGATGTAGGACTGCACCATGGGCACCGCGGTGGCGGGCGGGTCATCAGGCCACAACGCATCGATGATCGCCGACCGGGACAGCCCGGTACCGGAGTGCAATGCGAGCAGCCCGAGCACGGCCCGTTGCATCGGCGGGCCAATCGTCAACGGGACGCCGCGTCGCCAGACCGCTAATGGCCCTAATACGAGACTGACCCAGCCTGGCGTGCGGCAGCACCCGGCGGAGCGTAGCGGAGCCGGGTTCTTCTTCAGGCGGCGGGTGCGAGGGTGACTTTGTGTCCGAGGGCTTCGAGCCGGGCGAGGAG
>Ga0335072_10015132_pt1 | contig 10954 bp, 12 predicted proteins | sample Lox_Sample_21_FD_206725 | JGI IMG/M metagenome (GOLD analysis project Ga0335072, IMG submission 206725) | Soil microbial communities from Loxahatchee National Wildlife Refuge, Florida, United States - Lox_Sample_2.1 | ecosystem: Environmental > Terrestrial > Soil > Wetlands | place: USA... | reverse complement strand
CACCTGTGGTACGGCCCTAAGACGATGACCGCCGCTGCCAAGGCGATGGCCGACGACCTGAGCGCGCTCCAGTCGGCCCACAAGGCCTACTTCCAGGCGAACCTGGCCAAGTTCGACTCCTCGCTGAAGCCATGGTTCGCCGCGATCGATCAGTTCAAGGCGAAGTACTCCGGCACCCAGGTCGCTGTGACCGAACCCGTCGCCGACTACATGTTGCAGGCCATGGGGATGAAGATCCTTACGCCCTTCGTGTTCCAGGCCGACATCATGAACGGCGTCGACCCGTCCCCGCAGGACATCTCGCTTGAGGAGGGCTACTTCACCAAGCACCAGGTCAAGGTGTTCTGCTACAACCAGCAGGTGGTTGACTCGCTCACCACCTCGATCCGGCTGCTCGCGCTCAAGTCGGGGGTGCCGGTCGTCGGTGTCTACGAGACCATGCCAGTGCCCGGCTATGACTACCAGACCTGGATGCTTGCCGAACTGCACGCGATCGAAAAGGCGATTACCACCAAGGTCTCGACCCAGAAGCTGTGATGATCGACAACACCTATAGCGCAGCCCCGGCGGCGGACGTCCTGACCGTCGCCGGGGTGAGCGTCTCCCTGTCGGGACGCCAGATCCTTGACGACGTCAGCTGTAACGTGCGCGCGGGCGAGTTCACCGGTCTCATCGGCCCGAACGGGGCAGGGAAGACGACGCTCATCCGGGTCATCCTGGGCCTGCAGCGGACCTCGGCCGGGACAGTCTCGGTGGCGGGCCAGCCGCATGCGAGGCGCAATCCCTCGGTCGGCTACGTGCCGCAGAAGGTTGCACTCGACCCCGACATGCCACTGCGCGCCCGCGACCTGGTTGCGCTGGGCACAGATGGGCACCGGTTCGGGCTCCCGTTTCCCTCCCGTGCGCGCCGGGACGCTGTTGCCGAAATGCTGCACGCGGTCGACGCTGAGCGGTTCGCCGACAGCCGCGTCGGCCTCCTGTCCGGCGGCGAGCAGCAGCGGGTCCTGATCGCCCAGGCGCTCATCAGCCGCCCGAAGCTGCTGCTGCTTGACGAGCCCCTTGCCAACCTTGACCTGCGCAGCAGCCAGGAGATTATCGGCCTGCTCGCCCGCATCGCCCGGCAGCAGCAGGTCGCCGTGCTGCTCTCCGCCCATGAGATGAACCCGCTGCTGCCGGTGCTGGACCGTGTCGTCTACATGGCCGCCGGGCGAGCCGCCAGCGGGTCAACCGCCGAGGTCATCCGGGATGATGTCCTCAGCACTCTGTACGGCTATCACGTGGACGTGCTGCGTGTACACGGCCGCGTCCTGGTCGTCGCTGGCCCCGGCCACCACGACGACGCGGACCAGGCGGCAATCGCGGCCGTTCCCGCACAAGAAGCGAGCTAACCCGGCCATGCACCAGATCTACGTCCGGGTGTTCGAGCCCGGGTTCTTCGCCAGCTCACCGGTGCACGTGGCCGTGGTGATCGGCGCCGTGGTCGCGGTCGTCTCCGCTATCACCGGCGTCTTCACCGTCATGCGCGGCCAGTCCTTCGGCGGCCACGCGCTCGGCGACGTCTCGGCGGCGGGCGGCTCCGGCGCCCTGCTGATCGGTCTCAGCCCCGTCGCAGGCTTCGTCGGCCTCGGCATCGTCGGTGCCGGAGTCATGGACCTGATCGGCGTTCAGCGGCTACGCGGCCGGGACCTGGCCACCGGGATCGTGCTCGGCGCGGCCATTGGCTTGTCGGCCCTGTTCTTGTACCTAGACACCAGCTCCAGCGCCACGACCGGCGCCACCCAGCAGATTCTGTTCGGGTCGATCTTTACCGCCACCAGCACCACGGTCATTGTGGTCGGCATTCTCGGTGCGCTAGCGGTCGGCACCGTCGCGATCATCTGCCGCCCGCTGCTGCTCGCCACCGTCAGCCCCGACATCGCCGCCGCGCGGGGCATCCATGTCCGGCTCGTCGGCATCGGCTACATGTTCGCCCTGGCCGTGTCGGTCGGGCTTTCCTCGGTAGCCACCGGCGCCATCTTGTCCACTGCCCTGCTGATCGGCCCGGCGGCGGCGGCGCTGCGGCTGACCCGGCGGATGAGCTCGGCACTGCTGGCCGCGTGCCTGATCGGCGTGGCCGCGACATGGCTCGGGATCCTGCTCACCTACGACAGCTACTACTGGGGCGCAGCTCGTCGGGGACTGCCGGTGAGCTTCTTCATTGTCGCGGTCATCTTCGTCACCTACCTGCTCTCCGGGCTCTACAACAGGCGGGGAGCAGGCCGCCGGGCGGCTGTTACGGCGAGACCGGTCGCCGCCGGCCGAGACAAGATCGCGGCCTGAGACAGGCGAAGGGAGGCAGCCGCGTGTTCGCGAGTTTCATGATCAATACCTGGCTGGTGGCGACGATCGTCGCGCCGGTCGCCGGCGTCGTTGGCTTCTTCGTCGTGCTGCGCGGCTCGGCGTTCCCGGCGCACGCCATCCCGAAGGGTGCATTCGCCGGAGCGGCTGGCGCCGCTCTGCTCGGTGTCAGCACGCTGCTTGGCCTGGCCGTTTTCTCGGTGCTCGGCGCTCTCGGCATAGGCGCTCTAAGCCGCAAGGGGCGGCACGACGTCGTCACCGCCCTCGCGCTTGTCATGATGCTCGCCCTGGGCGCGGCTTTCCTGTCGAGGACGACCGAGTACGAGCCCGAGATCTACTCCCTGCTGTTCGGCGAGGTGCTCGGCGTCAGCACCACCGAACTGCTGCCCGTCATCTGTCTGGGCATCGCCTGCATCGCCGGGGTCGTGGTCCTGTACCGGCCCCTGATGTTGTCCTCAGTGGTTCCGGAGATTGCAGAGGCCAAGGGCATCCGCAGCCACCGCATCGAGATCTGCTTCCTGCTCGTCGTTGCCCTCGCCACCGCCATGACGGTGCCCGTGGTCGGCGCGCTGCTGATCTTCAGCCTGATGATCGGCCCCCCAGCCGCCGCCCGATCGCTTACCAGCAGGCCCGGCCTCGCGATGGTTCTCTCGATCGCCATTGCCCTGGTCACGGTATGGATAGCGATAGCGGCGTCTTATCTGTACAACTGGCCGATCGGATTCTTCGTGGGTGCGCTTGGCGCGCTTGCCTACGGCGGCGGGCGTGCCTGGGCTGCCTGGCGGCGGACGCGGACTGTCCGCACGCCTGCGTCCGAACTTCCGCCAGTCGCTGTACGCGCCTGATCCCTCATAAATACCGCATACTCGGATATCTGGCCCAGGATTAGCAGATCGCGGCGTGCCACCGGACGGGTGGCCTGAGTCGTCGTAGCGTTGCTACTGCAAGCTCGCTATCCGGGCGGGGGGAGGCAGTCGATGACACACGGCGACGTCCGCGTGCGGCGGGTCTACGACGCGCCTGAGCCAGCCGATGGCACCAGGGTTCTGGTCGACCGGCTCTGGCCGCGGGGGCTCGCCAAGGCCAAGGCGGACATTGACGAGTGGTGCAAAGACATCGCACCGTCAACAGAGCTACGCAAGTGGTACGGTCATGACCCTGCTCGTTTCGACGAGTTCAGCCGCCGTTACCAGGCGGAACTGAAGGAACCCCAGCCGGCGGAAGCGCTGGCTCATCTCCGCACACTCGCAAAGGGCAAGCCGTTGACGCTGCTCACTGCCACGAGGGAACCCCAGATCAGCGAAGCAGCCGTTCTCGCGGAGATGGTCCGAGGCTAGCCAGCGCGGACCATTGGTCAGGAACCGGGACGGACCATCCGTAATTAGTCATCGCGTGCCAGGCCGAGCCGGTAACCGCTGCCTAGCACCGTCTGGACGATCTGCGGGTTGCCCGGATCCTCCTCGATCTTCCGGCGCAGGTTCTTCACGTGCGAGTCAATGGTGCGCTCGTAACCCTCGAACTCATACCCGCGAACTCGGTTGATTAGCTCGAACCGGGAATACACCCGCCCTGGCACCGTCGCCAGTGCCACCAGCACTCCCCATTCGGTCGGAGTCAGATCAGTTGCCGACCCGCGGACCGTGACCTGCCGCCGCGGCTCGTCGATGATCAAGGCACCACCGCCGTAACTCACCGCTCCCCGATCGCTGACAGTCGGCCCGCCGCGCCGCAAGATTGCCTGTACCCGCAACACCAGTTCTCGCGGACTGAACGGCTTCGTCACGTAGTCATCGGCCCCGAGCTCAAGCCCCCGGATACGGTCCTCTTCGCTGCTCCTTGCCGTCAGGAACAGCACCGGGACAGCCGCTCCGGCATGAACTTCGCGCGCCACGGTCTCCCCCGGCACGTCGGGCAGCCCGAGGTCCAGGACGACAAGGTCGGGCGACGCTGAATCCGCCAGCGTTATCGCCTCTGCGCCAGACCCGGTCGACAGCACGGTGTAGCCGGCGCGCTCCAGGTAGGAGCGCACTAGCTCCCGAAGCTTGCGCTCATCCTCGACCAGTAGCACCGTCGCCGCCATCCGCGTCCCTCCCCCGTCGGCCTGCCACGCGGGACTGCGTGCCGTCGTAGCCAAGGACGGCACGCGCACACACTACGCGGCCGACTGGGGAGCGCAGCCGATCGAGGGTCTCCACCTGGATCACACACGCCAGGTACCCCGGCTCCACCTCAGGCGGATGTCATGGGAGTACGGCGCAGATCGGCGCCGCATTGGCTAGCAAGCCCGAAGAGGAGCCTCGCGATGACGACCAGAGTCGCCGATGTGATGACCACCGAGATAGCCGCCGTTCCTGAAGCGGCCAGATACAAGGAGATCGTCGCCATCTTGCGGCGTCACGGTGTCAGCTCTGTGCCGGTGCTGGATGGGGACGGCCGGGTCGTGGGCGTCGTGTCCGAGGCGGACCTGCTCGACCGGCACACAACCCGCGAGCTACCTAGGGGAACAATCAGGCTGGCGTGGAAGCTCAGGCAATGGTCAAGGGCTGCCGCGGCGACAGCGGCGGACCTAATGACCACACCGGCAGTCACGATCAGCCCGGGCGATCCGATTGCCGAAGCTGCCCGGCTCATGGAGAGCCGCCGCCTGAGGCGGCTCCCGGTTACCGACGCGCGGGGCCGACTCGCTGGTGTCATCAGTCGGGCAGACGTTCTCAGCGTTGGCGAGCGGCCGGACAAGTACATCCGTCACGACGTGATGACCAAGGTCATCGCCGGGCGCTTCGGGCTCAACCCGCGCACATTCGACGTCACCGTGAACTCAGGGCTGGTGACAATCGCTGGCTGCGTGGCTGACCAGCCGACCGCGATTCGGCTGATCGGCGCGGTATGGCAGGTAGAAGGGGTCTGCGGGATATGCGACCGGCTGTTGTACCTCGCGCAGGAGCAGGTCGAGGCGTGTCGGGCATAGGGTCGAAACGTGACGGCCTATGCGGGTGCTGAGTTCTGGGACCAGTTCCACCAGCAGCGGAAGGAGTCTGGCCGCGATCTGGACTGGGGCGGCCTGTGGACCCGGCCGTTCCTGGCCCCCCTTCGGGAGGCGGGTGTTCGCACCATCCTCGAGATTGGGTGCGGAACGGGCAATGACGCGGCGCGCCTAGCCAGTGCGGGTTATGTGGTCACGGCGATCGACCTGTCCGCCGAAGCGATCGGACAGGCCGAGGCGAGGTTCGGCTCGGTGGCCACGTTCACGGCGGCCGACATGACGCAGCGGCTTCCCTTCCCTGATGGCGGGTTCGACGCGGTCATGTCCAACGTCGCTATGCACATGTTTCCTGACAGGGTAACCCGTGCGGTATTTGCAGAGGTAGGGCGGCTTGTCCGCGCTGGCGGGCTATTCGTGTTCCACGTCAACGCGCTGGAAGACAGGCCGCTACGGGCCCGCTGGCAGACCGCGCGCGAACTCGAGGCGGATTATGTAACCGAGGAGTCTGGCCAGACAATGCACTTCTTCTCCGAGAGCTATCTCCGCGAGCTCCTCGGCGAATGGCGGGAGCTGCAGCTAACCTCCGTCCCGATCCTGCACTCCGAGACCGGCGAGCCGTACAAGCACGTCTGGCGCGGCATAGCCCGCCGCTGAACCATTGCGTACTGGCAGCAAGCGGCTGCCAGGCTAGCTCCGGGCACCCGGTCGGCGCGTCAGCACGACTGCCAGGATAGTGACGTGGATGTGCTGAGCAGCCGGATCCTGCTGCGCCCCGCGGACCTTCACCGAAGCCTTCGCTTCTATCGCGATGTCCTGGGACTGGCCATTTACCGGGAGTTCGGCACGCCGGCTAGCCCTGGAGTCGTGTTCTTTCTCGGCGCGGGAATGCTCGAAGTCTCCGGTCGCGCTGACAGTGCGCCCGGACGCTCAGTGATGATCTGGCTCCAGGTGAGGGACGTTCAGGCGGAGCACGAGCGGCTCGCCGCTGCCGGTGTTCCTGTGCTCCGCCCGCCCGTGACGGAGACGTGGGGACTGATCGAGATGTGGATCGAGGACCCGGACGGCGTCCGCATTGTCCTCGTCGAGGTTCCCGCCGACCACCCGCTCAGGCGCGACGCCCGCTCGCTGCCCGCACGGTGATGCCGTGTCGACACCCGGCCTGACGTACCGGCTGCTCAACGGCCCGCAGGCTGCCGTGCACGCCAACGAGCTGCAGGCTTTGCACGCCGAGGTATACGCCGAGCCGCCATTCCACCGTGCCGACGATGCCGAGCGCTTCGCCGGCCGGTTTCTGGTGCAGCGCCGTCAGCCAGGTTTTGTCCTGGCTGAGGCCCGCCATGGCGGCTACCTGGTTGGCTACGCAACCGGGATGCCGCTCCGGTCTTCCACGTCCTGGTGGCGAGACCTGACCACGCCACTGCCGGATCAGGTGACAGCCGAGTATGCCGGGCGCACCTTCGCACTAACGGACCTGCTGGTGCGGGCGTCCTGGCGGCGGCAGGGCGTCGGCCGGACATTGCACGATCTGATCCTGCGGGATCGGCGCGAGGAGCGAGCGACGCTGACCGTGCTGCCCGCGGCTACCGCGGCGCAGCGCGCCCTCAGGAACTGGGGATGGCGCAAGGTCGCCAGGACACGCGATCCGCTCCCCGCCGCACCGCTATCTGACGTCCTGGTCACGGCGCTCCCGGCGAATCGCGAGCGCTGATCTCAACTCGTCCGACCGTGGCGACTTAGCCCCTGGAATGTCCATGCGCCCTCCACATCCGGCGCGCAGTGGTTACACGCCGGTCAGGTGAAGTGAGGTCAGCTGGCCGCCAGGCGTACGGACAGCCGGTGCGACCGGCCTGTGACGAAAGGACCGTCCGATGACCGCCGCTGTACCCGCTCCTCCCTTCGCTTCCGCACCCGCCCAGGGGGGCCACAGATGAACCGAAGTGATCTGATCGCGCTCGTTCCGTGGCTCCTGTTCGGCGCCAGCCTGAGCCTCGTCTGCCTCCGGCTGGTCAGACCTCGTCGTGGAGCCCGCCGGTGCGCAGCGTCGCGTCGATGCCGCCGATCATCGCGTTCCGATCGTGATCACCTTGACGCATCACCTGTGATAACCCAGGTACATGGCTGTCGAACAGCACATCCGGAATGGCCCGAGCGGCCGGGCACCTGAGCTGCTGGTCAGCGGGCTGACGCCGGACCCGGTGACTATCCAGACTCTCACCGAGGGTGGCTGCGCGCTTCTGTTGTTCGTGAACGAGGAGTGTCTGACCTCCGCGCTGGCAATGCGCGAGCTCGGGCCGCTGTGCCAGGACTGGGAGAAGGCTGGTCTCAGCTGCACCGCGGTGTTCGAGGATCCGCTCGAGGTGGCCATCCGGGTGGCGCGCCGACAGGGCTGGACCGGCCGGGTCGTCTCGCAGCCTCCGCCGTACCAGACCTCCCGAGCCTATGGCCTTGTCTCGGTGCCGGCCGCGTTCCTGATTGACGACGGAGGCCAGCTCACCAGCAGCGTCACCGGCTGGGACCAGCCGCGGATCACGCTGCTCATCGAGCAGGCTGCCGCGATTACCGGCGCGACGCTCGCCATCCCGGAAGCCAGAGAGCCGCTGCGCAAGCCAGGCTGTTCCTCCAAGGCCGCCCTCGACCCGGCCATCGCCGCGGCGATGGAAGCAAGCACGAACTCCGACGAGATAGAAGAGATGTTCGAGCGTGGCTGGACAGACGGCCTGCCGGTCGTGCCTCCGACGGCCGACCGGGTCGAGAAGATGCTCGGCCGCTACGCCGGATCGACGTCGCTGGGCGAGGTTCCGCCTGCTATGGGCGAGGCGACACTCGAGCGCCTGGCCGCATGCGCCGTCTTGGCTGGCTGCCGTCCGGAGTACTTCCCAGTGGTCGTCACCGCCGCCAGTGCGGCACTCGACCGCAGGTTCAACTTGCACGGCCAGGCAGTGACAACTCAGCCGGCCGGCCAGCTGATCGTGGTCAACGGCCCGGTGCGCCACGAACTCGGCATGAATAGCGGGATGGGGGCGCTCGGCCCCGGAAACCGGGCGAACCTCACCATCGGAAGGGCCCTCCGCCTCATGATCGAGCTCACCGGCGGTGGCATGCCGGGGACTCTCGACCGGTCGACGCTCGGCCACATGGGCAAGATCGGCTTCTGCATCGCTGAGGCCGAGGAGGCCAGCCCGTGGGAGCCGCTGCATGTCGAGCGCGGTTTCGCAGCGGAGCAGTCTGTCGTCACGCTGATCGGCAGTGACGCGCCGCTGTCGATCTCCGACCACCGCAGCCGCACCCCAGAGGACCTCGCCTACATCCTGGCCTGGGCTGCAGCCAGTACGTGGAGCACGAACTGGTGGCCGCTCACCGATCCGTCGGTGTTCGTCATCTGCCCCGAGCACGCTGAGATGTTCCGCGCGCACGACTGGACCAAGCGCCGGCTCCGCGACTTCATGTTCGATGCCGTACAAAAGCCGGCCCGCGACCTCAGACGTGGCGAGACTACCCCGCTCGTGCACCGCAGCGATCCGGGCGCCGAAGTCCACAAGTGGGCCTCCCCCGACGCGATCATATTGCTCGTAGCCGGCGGCGAAGCCGGACGTTACTCTGCTGTCCTTGGCCCGTGTACCGGCATGGGATCCGAGATAGTTTCCGCGGAGGTGGAGCCACGGTGACCGAGTACGTGAGCCCGTTCGACGAGCGAGTGCGACCGGAGCAGCCGCTGGCGCCGCGCTCGGCGCAGATCAGCGGCCTGCGCATCACGCTGCTCGACATCAGGAAGAACCGCGGCGCCGAGTTTCTCGACCGGATCGAGACGCTTCTGCAGGCCGAAGGCGCGATCACTACCCGCGAAACCAAAGAGATCTTCTCCAAGCCGGCGGCCCTGGACCTCGTCGATAACCTCACGAGGGTCTCTGACGCCGTCGTCGAGGCCCTCGCCGATTGAGGCTCGTGCACGTCGTGCAGTGTGTGCGACCTGGTTCACCTGGAACGCCGCGGCATCCCGGCGGTCGGCATCGCGACGTCTCCGTTCGCTGACGAGGCGGTCGAGCAGGCGCGGCTGCTTGCAATGCCGTCGAGCCGCATGCTCTATATCCCGCATCCGGTTCAGCTGCTGACCGAGGCGGAGCTAGCCGGACGAGCCGACACCGTCTTCCCTGCGGTGGTTCGAGCACTGACGGTTTAGAGGCCGTAGGCCTCCAGGAGCCTCAGCCAGAACTCGCTTGCGGTGGGAAATGCCGGAACGGCGTGCCAGAGGCTGTCCAGCGGAACCTGGGCGGTGACGGCGATCGTCGCGGCGTGGAGGTGGTCGACTACAGCAGGGCCGACCAAAGTAAAGCCGATCAGCGTCCGGCGGTCGGTGTCGACGACTGCCTTCGCCCGCCCGGTGTAGCCATCTGCCTGGAGCTGAGCGCCGATCACGTCGGCCAGGTCGTACTCGACGGTGCGGACCGGGAAGCCGTCCGCGCGAGCTTTCTCCTCGGTGCGCCCGACAGCGAGGACCTGGGGGTCGGTGAAGATTGCTTGCGGAGCGCCGATGTCGTCTGCGAGGTCGTGCAAGGCTGGCGCGTTATCAGGCAGGCCCTTAGCCCGGGCGACTATCACGTCCCCGCATACCCTGCCCTGATATTTGCCCATGTGGGTGAGCTGGTTGCGGCCGTTGACGTCCCCGATGGCGTACAGCCAGCCGTCCGGCACTCCGGTGGCGCGCATGGTTGGGTCCACCTCGATCGAGCCTTCTGCCTCGAGGTCGATTGTTTCCAGGCCGATGTCGTGCACGACCGGTTCCCGACCGGTGCCGACCAGAAGCTCGTCGGCTTCCAGCTGTGAGCCGTCGTCGACGTGAATGGTGACGGGCCCGCCGGGGACGCGGCGCTCAACGTTCGTGACGAAGCGTCCAAAGCGCACGTCGATGCCGGTGTCCCTGAAGGACTTCGCCACCAGATCTCCGGCGAATGGCTCGGTCCTGGGCAGCAGCCGCTCGCGTGCCACGAGCATGGTCGTCTCCTCAGCACCCAGGGAATGCAGTGCCTGAGCCATCTCGCAGGCTACTGGGCCGCCGCCGATGACGGCCAAGCGTTTCGGCGCCTGCTCGGCGCTAGTCGCCTCCCGGTTGGTCCAGGGCCGCGCCTCCCGCAGGCCCGGAATGTCAGGGATGTAGGGGTCGCTGCCGGTAGCCAGGACAATGGCATGCCGGGCGCGCAGGCTCCGCATGCTGCCGTTCTGAGCTACCTCGGCCCGCATCGGCCCTGCTAGGCGTCCCTGACCCCGCACGAACGTTGCCGGGAACTGGGTTATCTCGCCCACTATCGGGCTGTCGTCGTGGTGGAGCACGAAGTCATCGCGCCGCTTGAAGACAGCTGGCGCGTCGATCGGGCCACGAAGGTCGACTCCTGGCATGCGGCTGTCCTCGGCGGCGAGTTCCATCGGCAACAGCATTGCCTTGCTCGGGACGCAGCCGTAGTAGTGGCACTCTCCGCCGGCCAGGCGGCGCTCGATCACGGCCGTCGACAGCCCGCCCCGCACAGTCCGTGTAGCGGCTTCGACCCCTACCGGTCCCGCACCTATCACGATCACGTCAAAAGTGTCGCTTTCGTTCTTCATGGAGACCTCCGGGATTCAGGGCCAGGCAGACCGTGCCAG
>Ga0335072_10015131_pt1 | contig 10954 bp, 7 predicted proteins | sample Lox_Sample_21_FD_206725 | JGI IMG/M metagenome (GOLD analysis project Ga0335072, IMG submission 206725) | Soil microbial communities from Loxahatchee National Wildlife Refuge, Florida, United States - Lox_Sample_2.1 | ecosystem: Environmental > Terrestrial > Soil > Wetlands | place: USA: Florida... | reverse complement strand
GTGTGGCTGGTATGCACGGCAATTTCGCAAGCTGTCAAACAAGTTGCGTGACCCCATCATTCCGCGCCGCGACGAGGAACAACGCTCAGCGGCGCAGGAGATCGAGCGGCGCGCGGGAGAGCGGCTCAGGCGCGTCCGTGGTCACGATATAGGTCCGGCCGAGCGTCATCGCCGTTTCGCTGCGGCTCTCCATCAGGATCATGTGCAGAAACATCACCATGCCCGGCAGCAGGGACTCGCTGTTGCCGCGACAGAACATCGGCGGGTCCATCCAGCTCGGCGTGAACTTGGCGCCCAGGCTGTAGCCGCAGGCATTGAGCCGCGCTTCCGCCATCCCGTGCGCATCCATCACCCGGGCATGGGCAGCGAAGACCTCGCCCGCCTGGTGCCCCGGCCGCAGAACCGCCTCGCAGGCGGCGAGCGCCTCGGCGCAGGCTTCGTGCATCCGCTCGTGCTCGCTGCGCGCCCGGCCGATGACGATCGTGCGCATCAGCGCGGCATGGTAGTGGCGGAAGACACCGGCGAATTCGAGGGTGAGCTGGTCGTCCGCGGAAAGAAGCCGGCGGCCGGAATGATAGCGGCAGAGAAGCGCATCCCCGCCGGAGCCGATGATGAACTCGTTGGCCGGATAATCGCCGCCGCCGGCGAAGATCGCGCTTTGCATCGCCGCCAGGATTCGTCCCTCATCGGCACCCGGCCCGATCTCGGCCACTCCGGCGGCGAGGGCTTCGTCAGCAAGCGCCCCGGCACGTCGCACATAGGCGAGCTCCGCCTCGGATTTGACCGCGCGCAGCCGGTCGATGAGTCCGTCCGCCGCTGCCAGCGCGCAGAAGCCGGCGAGCGCCTCCTCGACCTTGCGCCCGTTCGCATGGGTGAGCCCATAGCTCGCCGTCTCGATGCCGAGCAGGTTTCCCGCGAGCCCGAGATCCGCGAGCATCGCGCGAAGCTGGAGGGCAGGATTCGCGCCCTCCTCGTCGGTCCAGATCCGGATATCGCGGATGATCGAGGTGTGCCCGGCCTGGCGGAGATCGGCCGAGCGGGTGATCAGGGCAAGCCTGCCATCGGCACCGAGATAGAGGCACTGAAAGAAGCAGAAGCCGAAACTGTCATAGCCGGTGAGGTAGTACATGCTTTCCTGCTGGAAGATCAGCAGGCCGTCGAGCCCCAGCGCCGCCAGCGCGGCGATCGCCCTTTGCCTTCGTTCGGCGAATTCCTCGGCGCCGAAATGCAGGGCCATCCGCGTCCTCCTCTCATGCCGCCGGGATGGCGCCCCGCCGCCTCAGGCCTCCCCGAAACGCAGCAACGTGCGGGTGAGGAACTCAATCCCCCAGGGGATGTCCGCCTCGTCGATATCGAAGCGCGGGGTATGATGGCCCGAGGCGAGGTCCGAGCCGATGACGGCGTAGGCGGCCATCCCTCCCCGCTCCTGCACGCGGCGCATGAAATAGGTCGCGTCCTCGCTGCCGCCCGCCTGATGCGGCCCGGTGCAGATCGCGATCCCGGGGATGGCGCCGGCGGAGGCGGCGATCAGGCGCGCGAGCGCGGGATCGGAGTTGGCGGTGGTGGTGCGGCCGACGGTCCGGATCTCGACCTCGACCTCCTGCATGGCGGCGGCTCCACGCAGGATCGCCTCGGCCCGGTGATGCATGTACCCGGCGATCTCCTCGCTCTCGCCACGCACCTCCATCTGCAGGAAGGCGTGGTCGGCGATCACGTTGCGCCCTGATCCGGCCCTCATCGTCCCGACATTGATGCGCGAGCGGCCGGCATGATGGCGCGAGATGCCGAAGAGCGCCTGCACCGCCTCGGCCGCCGCGAGCAGCGCATTGCGCCCGTGATCGGGCTGGCCGCCCGCATGCGCCGCCCGCCCGCGATAGGTGACGTCGAGCTTGATGCTGGCGAGGTGGCCGTCCACCGCGGCGCAGGCGCTGCGGCTCGCGACCCCGGTGCCGACATGGATCGCGACGAAACGGTCGACATCGTCCACCACGCCCGCCTTGACCATGGGCGCGGCCCCGCGGCCGCCTTCCTCGGCCGGCTGGAAGACGAATTTCACGGTGCCCTTGAGGCGTTCGCGGAGCCTGCTCAGCACCTCCGCCGCGCCAAGGCCGAGGGCGGTATGAACATCGTGCCCGCAGGCATGCATCACACCCGGGTGGGCGGAGAGGAAGCCTTCGCGGGCAGGCAGATGGGCCTGGGTCGTATCCTCACAGATCGGCAGCGCATCCATATCGACGCGCAGCGCGACGACGGGGCCCGGCTTGGCGCCTCTGAGCGTGCCCACCACGGCGGTATGCCCGCCGGCGAGCGCGGGAAGGAAAGTCTGCGGCGCCCCTTCGGCCTCGGCGCGGCGATAGCAGCGATCGAGCTCCTCCTCGTCGGGCAAACCGACACGGCTCTCCGAGTCCATGACCTCCCGCCCGAGCCTGACGGCGAGGCCGAGCTCGGTGAGGCGCGCCGCGACGAGGCTCGCGGTGCGGAATTCAGTGAGGCCAAGCTCGGGGTGCCGGTGCAGATCGCGCCGCAGCGCCACGGCGCGGCGCGCGGCTTCCGCAAGCAGATCCGCCGGAGGAGTCTGGCTGGAAGAGAGGGTCATGCTCTGCCGTCCTTCATCAGCAACGACCGTATTTCATTTCATCTTTGTCTCTTGGCCCCCCGAGTCTCTTGGCCCCCGAGATTCTCCCCCGAGATTTTTCGGGCAGGCCCCAAGCCTCGCCGTCCTCCGGCCGGTTCCGGCCCGACACATCCCCAGGGCGCATCCCCAGGGCGCATCCCCAGGGCGCATCCGGAGATCGATTGGTAGCCTCGAGTGATTGTCAGGCCAAGCAAGGCGGACATGGAGATTCGCCTGATACGATCGTCTTTCTGCCTCATATTCATTCTGATGCACAATAAATAGGCAAATATTTCGTCATTTCTCAGTTCACTTTTCCCGCGTCATCTCAAAATAAAAACAGGCGATATGCCTTTCCTGCTTGTCGTTGCCGCCATGAACCGAACCATGGCCCGAAGTCCATTTCTGGCACGTTCCTTGCAGTTTGCGCCTTCGGGGCAAGGGGATTTCTGCCCCCAGTCGTCGGAGGGAATCATGCTGCTACCCAGTCCAAAATGGCTCGATACAGGTGACAATGCCTGGCAGCTCGCCGCAGGCACGTTCGTTGCCCTGCAGAGCGTCCCGGGCCTCGTCATCCTCTATGGCGGTATCGTCAAGAAGAAATGGGCCATCAATTCCGCCTTCATGGCGATCTATGCGTTCGTCGCCGTGATGGTGGTCTGGGTGCTCTGGGCCTACAAGATGGCGTTCGGGCCCCAGCTCTTCCCCTTCCTCGGGATGCCGGGTCCGGCGATGGCGGCCCTGACCGAAACCGGCCAGGCGGTCATTCCCGCGGCGGCTTCGGGCATGCCGCCGATGGCCTTCCCGATGGCCACGCTGGTCTATTTCCAGTTCGTCTTCGCCGCGATCACCGTGATCATCCTTGCCGGGGCCGTCGTCGGGCGAATGCGGTTCTCCGCCTGGATGATCTTCGTGCCGCTCTGGATGACCTTCATGTACACCGTCGGCGCCTTCAGCCTGTGGGGCGGCGGCTGGCTCGCCAGCATGGGCGTGGTGGATTTCTCCGGCGGCTATGTCATCCATCTCGCGGCCGCGAGCTCCGGCTTCGTCGCCGCCTGGATGGTGGGGCCACGGCTCGCCACCGACCGGGAGAACTTCCAGCCCAACAGCCTGCTCATCACGCTGGCCGGGGCCGGCATCCTCTGGCTCGGCTGGAACGGCTTCAATGGCGGCGACCCGTATTTCGCCAATGCCGATGCCGGCGCGGCCGTGCTCAACACCAACATCGCCGCCTGCACCGCCGTGCTGGTCTGGACGATCATGGACGCCAGCAATTTCGGCAAGCCTTCGGTGCTCGGCGCCGTCAACGGCATGATCGCGGGCCTCGTCGGCATCACGCCGGCAGCGGGTTACGTGAACGGCTATGGCGCGCTGATCATCGGCATCTGCGCCGGTATCATTCCCTGGCTCAGCATGAACAAGCTCGGCAAGACCGCGTTCATGAGCAGGGTCGATGACGCGCTCGGCGTGATCCACACCCATGGCTGCGCCGCGATCGTGGGCGGGCTTCTGACGGGCATCCTCGCCGATCCGAAGATGATCGTTTACGTCGGCACGGAAAAGGATGCGCCGGGCGTCAACGTCACGGGCTGGCTCTACGGCAATTTCCACCAGCTCATCCTGCAGATCTACGGCGCACTCTTCATCATCGTGGTCAATGTCATCGGCACCTTCATCCTGCTCAAGATCGTGAGCATCTTCGTCCCGCTGCGCATGGACGACCGGATGCTCGCCATCGGCGACGATGCGGTGCATGGCGAAGAGGCTTACGCGATCTTTGCCGACCACGCCTTCGACGATCACGAATCGATGGCAAAGGCCGCCGGCGACTGACGGGCCCAGGCCAGACTTCTTTTCCCTCCCCCTGCCGCCGTGCGGAGGCTCCGCCCCCCGCATGGCGGTTCTTTTTCCGCGTGCTTTTGCCGCCAGCTTTCCCAGCCAGCTTTCCCAGCCAGCTTTCCCAACTGGCTTTTCCAACCAGCTTTTCCCCCGGGCAGGGTTGCGCCATATGAAGGGCGATGACCTCGCGCCCGCGGATATTTCCAGGGATGTGGCTCCGCCGCCTCGGCCTCGCAGCGGCGGGGATGCTCGCCCTCTTTCTCGCATCCGCGTCCGCACGCGCCGCGACAAGCGGATGGGTGGGGGACCGTCACGCTTCCGTGCGGTTGATCACCGCCGAGCGTGCCACCGGGTCGGCCGGGACGGTCGATGCGGGGCTCGAATTCCGCCTCGCGCCCGGCTGGCACATCTATTGGCGAGAGCCCGGCACGGCCGGGCTGCCGCCCGCGATCTCCTGGCACGGCTCGCAGAACCTGAAGCACGCGGATATCGCTTGGCCGGCGCCCCTTCGCATCGTGACCGACGGGTTGCAGACCTACGGCTATGTCGGAACCGTGGTCCTGCCGATCGCGGTGCGGCTCGAACATGCCGGCGCGCCGCTCCGCCTTCGTGGCGATGTTCATTACCTTGCCTGCCGCGATATCTGCGTTCCCTTTCACGCGGTGCTGGACCTCAGCCTTCCTGCCGGAATCGCGCTGCCCGGAGCAGAGGCCGGACTGATCGCGGCGGCGCGGGCGCGCGTGCCGGGCGATCTCGCAGAGCTGGGCCTGAAGCTCGTCCGCGCCGAGGTGGCGCCTTCCGGCGCGGCCCAATCGGTCCTGGTGCTCGCGCTGGAAGGCCGGACGGCGAGCCTTGGCCGGCCGGATCTCTTCGTTGAAGGGTTGCCGCGCGGCGCGCCGAGCCAGCCCCATCTCGTTCCGGGCAACGAGGGCAGCCGGGTGATGCTGGTGCTGCGGGGGATCGATGCGCCGGCCGCCGAGATTGTGGGCCGCCCGCTCACCTTCACACTGACCGAAGGGCCCGGCCGTGCCGCGACCTTTGCCGCCCGACCGATCCCGGCAAATCCTGCCGGCAGCCTTCCCCGTCCGCTGTCGGTCCCGCTCTCCTTGCTCGCCATCGCCTTTCTGGGCGGGCTTCTCCTCAATGTCATGCCCTGCGTGCTGCCGGTGCTCGCGCTCAAGCTCATGGGGCTGGCGGCGCTTGCGGGGGCCGAGCGGGGCGCTGCGCGACGAGAGTTGCTGGCCTCGGCCGGCGGCGTCCTTGCCAGCTTCGCCGTTCTTGCCGGGGCGCTGATCGGCCTCAAGGAAGCGGGGGCCTCTGTCGGGTGGGGAATTCAGTTCCAGGAACCCTGGTTCCTGGCCGCGATGACGATGGTGATGGTGCTCTTTGCCGCCGATCTCTGGGGGTGGATCACGATCACGGTTCCGCGCGGCCTTGCCGCCCTCGCCATCGCCGGCCATCGTCGCCGCCATCTGGGGGCTTTCCTCACCGGCGCCTTCGCCACCCTGCTTGCGACCTCCTGCTCGGCCCCCTTTGTCGGAACGGCGGTCGGGTTCGCGCTGGCACGGGGTCCGATACCGATTCTGGCAATCTTTCTCGCCATGGGTCTCGGCCTCTCCGTGCCCTATCTGCTCGGTGCCGCCGCGCCCGGGATCGTTGCCTTCCTGCCGCGGCCCGGACCGTGGATGGTGCGACTTGCCCGCGTGTTCGGCGTCTTCCTCCTGGGCACGGCGCTGTGGCTGGTCCTGGTGCTGTTGCAGGTCGGCGGTGGGACCGCCGCGCTTGCGGTGGGTCTGCTTGCCGCCCTGCTGCTCGGCACGCTCGGCTGGCGTCATCGCCTGGGCCACCGGCGGGGAGACCTTCGCCGGATCGCGACCGCGGCCGCGAGCGGGCTGGTCGCGGCCGCCATCCTGGCCGCGGAGCTGGGAATGGCCGGAGCCGGGACGGAGGCATCGCAGCGGCAGATGGCGGGTGCCTGGCATCCCTTCACGCAGGAAGCGCTCGCTCAGGGCCGCGCGGAGGGCAAGCGCGTGCTGGTCGATGTCACGGCTGCCTGGTGCCTGATCTGCCAGGTGAATGCAGCGACCGTGCTGGATCGGACCCCGGTTTCCGGCGCGCTCGCCGCCCCCGGCGTGCTTCTTCTGCGCGCCGACTGGACACGGCCGGATCCCGCGGTCACCCGCTATCTGCAAAGCTTTGGGCGCTATGGCGTGCCGCTCGACGTCGTCTATGGCCCGGCAAGCCCCGCCGGCATCGTGCTGCCCGACCTTCTGACATCGGGCGCGGTTCTCCATGCGCTCGGTCGCGCGGCGGGAATGCGCGAGGCGGCCGAACGATAATGTCGGCAAAGAGGGTGACGGAGACTTCCATGATGGCCAGTTCTCTCCTTCCCCGACGCATCCTTCTGGCAAGCCTCGGCGCGCTCGGCCTCCTGGCAACGACGCGGCGCTCGCGCGCCCTCTCGCTCGACAGCCTGGCCGATGCGCTGGAGAGGGTGAACCCGCCGGCCGCGCCGCCCGCCATTTCCTTCAAGACCGCAAGCGGTGTCCGGCAGACGCTCGCCGATTATCGCGGCAAGGGCCTCGTGCTCAACATTTGGGCAAGCTGGTGCGGCCCCTGCATCGCCGAGATGCCTTCTCTCGATGCGCTTGCGGCCAGCATCGCGCCGTTCGGGATCGCGGTTCTGCCGGTTTCCATCGACACCGAGGGGTTGCCAGCCGTGAAGTCATTCTACGAGTCGAACCGGCTCGACCATCTGCCGATGCTTCTCGATCCGGACGGCGATGTCGCCCACGCCTTCAAGCTCGACGGCATCCCGACAAGCTTCATCATCGATCGAGGCGGCCGCATCACCGGCCGCGTCGAAGGCGCCGTCCAGTGGGACACGAAAAAATCGATCGCGATGCTGCGAAACCTGGTTCAGCCCGTGCCGAGATCGGGCTGATACCCGCAGAAATTCCTCGGAAGAAAAAAGGGAACGCCATGAATTATCGTTCGCAATTCAAATCGGTGCGTGACGAGGTGAGCCCGGAGGAGTGGCAAGCGCGGCTCGATCTCGCCGCCTGCTATCGACTGGTGGATTGGTACGGCATGACCGACCTCGTCTACAACCATATCACGCTGGCCGTGCCCGGCGAGGAAGGACGCCTGCTCATCAATCTCTATGGCCTGCTCTACAGGGAGATCACCGCCTCAAGCCTGGTGAAGATCGATCTCGACGGCAATATCGTCTGGAAGCCGGACACCGACTATGGAATCAACCAGGCCGGCTATGTGATCCACGGCGCCATTCATCGCGCCCGCAAGGACGTGACGAGTGTCATTCATACGCATACGCGCGCCGGCATGGCGGTCTCCTCCATGAAGTGCGGCCTGCTGCCGCTCAACCAGACCGCCATGCGCTTTCACGACCATCTCGGCTATCACGACTATGAAGGCCCGGCGATCGACCTTGCGGAGCGCGAGCGGCTGGTCCGCGATCTCGGCCCGCATGATGCGATGATCCTGCGCTCGCACGGGCTGCTGAGCTGCGGCGCGACCATCCAGCAGGCCTTCAACACGATGTACCAGCTTGAGCTTTCATGCCGCACGCAGGTGGATGCAATGGCTTCGCGGACCGAGCTCGAAATCCCCTTGCAGGAAGTGCTCGAGCGGACCGCGCATCTCTATCAGCCCGGGACGCGCCGGCCTTACGGCGTGCTCGAGTGGCCGGCGATGCTGCGGCTTCTGGAATATGAAGGCAACCAGTCCGCCTGGCCGGCTTACTGGAACTGAAAATCGCGCCGTTTCGCGGCAGGAGACGGAAAACAAAGCCCCAGTGTCCCGATTCCGTCCGCCTTGCGATGCCGCGAACTTCGGAAGCAAGACACGAGCAGGAGAAAGGATCGAGAATGCGGAACGGCGCCGAGCTTCTCGTCGCTGCGCTCGAGAATGAGGGCGTGAAGCAGGTTTTCGGAGTGCCGGGCGAGGAGAATCTCGAGGTGATCGAGGCGCTCCGCCGCTCCTCCATCACGCTCGTCGTCACCCGCCACGAGCAGCCCGCGTCCTTCATGGCGGCGACGTACGGCCGGCTCACGGGCCGGCCCGGTGTCTGCCTCAGCACGCTCGGGCCGGGGGCGCTCAATCTCGCGACGGGCGTCGCCTATGCCTATCTCGGCGCGATGCCGATGATCGCGATCACCGGCCAGAAGGCGGTCCGGTCGAGCGGCCAGGCGGGATTCCAGATCGTCGACGTGGTCGCGGCGATGCGGCCGATCACCAAGTTCGCGCGGCAAATCGTGAGCCCCGCGATGATTCCGACGATCGTCCGCGATGCCTTCCGTGTCGCTGCCGAGGAGCGCCCAGGCCCGGTGCATCTCGAGCTGCCCGAGGATATCGCGGCCGAAAAGGAGGGGGCCTCGGTGCCGCTCGTCGCCCCCCATCCGGTGGATTGGCCGGTCGCGCGCGCCGAGGCGCTCGACCGCGCGGCGGCGATGATTCTTGCGGCGAAACGCCCGCTCGTCATGCTCGGCGCGGCGGCGAGCCGCCCGCACCTCGCCGATGCGCTCTCTTCCTTCGTGCGGCGGACGCAGATTCCCTTCTTCAACACGCAGATGGGCAAGGGCGCGGTCTCCGGCGGATCGAATCTCTATTTGGGAACCGCCGCCCTCTCCGAGCGCGACTATGTGCACATGGCGATCGATCACGCCGACGTCATTCTCGCGATCGGCCATGACACGGTGGAGAAGCCGCCTTTCCTGATGGGCCCGCGCGGACCGAAGGTGATCCACGTTGGGTTTCTGCCCGCCGATGTCGAGCAGATCTTCTTCCCCCACGCCGAGGTGGTGGGGGATGTCGGCCCAAGCCTTGCCCTTCTCGCCGACCGACTGGAGGGCCGCCTGGATCAGGCCCAGGCGCTGCTGCCGCTCCGGAAGGAGATTCTGGGCCATCTCGAGAAAGACGCCCATGCGGAGCGGTTTCCGCCGGCACCGCAGCGGATCGTGCACGATGTCCGTCAGGTGATGCCGGAGGATGGCATCGTCGCGCTCGATAACGGAATGTACAAGATCTGGTTCGCGCGGAACTACCGCACCCGCGTCGCCAATACGCTGCTGCTCGACAATGCGCTGGCGACGATGGGCGCGGGGCTGCCCTCGGCGATGATGGCGGCGATGCTTCATCCCCGCCGGCGGGTCCTTGCCATCTGCGGCGATGGCGGATTCATGATGAACAGCCAGGAGCTGGAAACCGCGGTCCGGCTCGGGCTCAATCTCGTCGTGCTGATCCTTGAGGATCGTGCGTACGGGATGATCCGCTGGAAGCAGGCGGTCGATAAACTCCCCGACTGGGGGCTCACTTTCGGCAACCCTGACTTCGTGCGCTATGCCGAATCCTATGGCGCGCGAGGAACGCGCATCAACGCCACCGACGCACTCGCCCCGACGCTCGATGCGGCGTTCCACGCGGGCGGCGTGCATCTCGTGGTGACGCCGATCGATTACAGTGAAAATATTCGTGTTTTCGTCGAAGAGCTGAACCAGCTTCAGGCTGCGAATCCGTCATAGATCAACTCTTGGCGGGAAACCCGCCGAGTGGTACAATTTGTTTTGATCCGATCGAAATTTGTGGGATCGAAATTTGTGGTCAGGGGGAAAAAATCCGTGACGGCCATAGGCGGATTCCATGAACCAAGCCAAAAGAACGGCGCTCTCGGCGTGCACTCGATCGGCGAGTTCGTGCTGGCGGTTCCCGCGCCCGAGAAAGCGGCCGATTTCTATGGCGCCTTCGGCCTGGAGGTCAGCGATTCCGCGAACCAGATCAGCCTTGCGACCGCGGAAGGCTATCGGTGGGGACGCGTGATCGGCGGACCGCGCAAGAGGATGCACCACCTCAGCTTCCATTGCTTCGAGGAGGACCTGCCGCGCTTCAAGGCCCATCTTGAGGGCCAGGGCATAGGGCTGCTCACGCCGGCGCCCGGATTCGACAGCAACGGCCTTTGGCTCATCGATCCTGACGGGCTGCTGATCGAAATCCGCGTCGGCCCGAAGACCTCGCCCGACAGCAAGGCTTTTCCCCAAGGTTTCGACGCCGAGGCGGCCGCGCGCTGTGCGCCCTATCGGCGCCTCGCCGGGCGCGTGCGCCCCCGCCGGCTGAGCCATGTTTTGCGCTTCACTCCGGATGTGGAACGCATGATCGGCTTCTATTCCCGCGCGCTCGGGCTGAGGCTCTCCGATCGCTCGGGAAGCACCATTGCCTTCATGCATGCGATCCACGGCAGCGACCATCATGTGCTTGCCTTCGCTCATTCCGAGGCGCCTGGCCTGCATCATCTGAGCTGGGACGTGCCGACGCTCGAGGCCGTGGGACTGGGAGCGATGGCGATGGCCGACAAGGGCTTCAGGATAGGCTGGGGGCTCGGAAGGCACGTTCTGGGGTCGAACTATTTTCATTATGTGCGCGACCCCTGGGGCAGTTTTTCAGAATATTCCTTCAATATCGACTATATCCCGGCGCGCACTGAAT
>Ga0335072_10015129_pt1 | contig 10956 bp, 10 predicted proteins | sample Lox_Sample_21_FD_206725 | JGI IMG/M metagenome (GOLD analysis project Ga0335072, IMG submission 206725) | Soil microbial communities from Loxahatchee National Wildlife Refuge, Florida, United States - Lox_Sample_2.1 | ecosystem: Environmental > Terrestrial > Soil > Wetlands | place: USA... | reverse complement strand
CCTGACTCCATGCCGCGTATCAGTGACTTGACCCGAGCGCCGCAGAGGTCATCGTCGATGTCAACCCGGGCGGCAATCCAAAGCCGACCCGGACCAAGGAAAGTGAAAAGGAGTTCGCGGATGGCGGTAACACCTGGATAACCAAGGAAGTAAGCTCTGCCCTCTTTTCTTCAGCTGGCCGAAGTGGCTGGGTGAAGCCGCCAACATCGCGGCCCTGCGACAATCGCTGCCGCCCCCGTCCAGATGCCGACATGAATACGCTCATCGCACGGTTTCAGGCGTCCAGCCCGGAAAGCTCAGTATTGGCCGGGTTGGCGGCGACGGACATCAGCGGGCGTCCCCGGCGGCTCATCAGCAGCACCCCGGCCACTCCGGCCAGCGCGTACCCAGCGAGGACGAGCAGCGGCGTTCGCAGGTCGTAGCCGCCGAAGAACAGGATGCTACGCATCGCGTCAAGCCCGGTGCCGTTCGGCAGCCACGGGCCGACCTGGCGCCAGGGAGTAGCGAGCAGGAGATCAGGCCATGCCCCGCCCGCCGACGGGTTGCCGAGCACGACGAACAGCATGATTACCAGCCAGGTGCCGATGATCCCGAGCGCCGCTATCAGCGCCATGGCGAAGGCGCCCACCGCGAAGGCGAGCAGCGCGGCGAGCGCCGCCACCCCGACCGCGTGGCCCGACTGGTAACCGAGCCCTGCGTCGACGATCGCCACGGCGAGGACGGCCGAGACGACCGCGAACGCGGCGAGGACCACGAGCCTGCGCAGCCCACGCCGCAGGCTCCCCGGGGTGGTCCCGCCGCCGAGCCCCAGCACCGCTGACAGCAGGTAGCCGCCGATGATTAGGCCGACCACGAGGTAGAACTGCACTAGGCCCTGCGGGTTGGCGGCGGGCAGCGGCACCTCGTCGGTGACCGTGAGCGGCAGGTCAGCACCGGCCGCCAGGCCGGAGAAGGCCGCCTCAAGGCGCGTCGCGACCAGCGCGCCCGATGCCGAGGCGACCAGCAGCCGCAGCCCCGCGGGCGTCACGATGACGACGCCGAGCACCCAGCCGACACGCAGCTGCCCGATGGCGTCGTCTGCCGAGGGTACCGGCTGCAGCCGCACCGGGGCACGGGCCGCCCGGAGCCCGGCGGCGAGGGCGCCGGCCTCCGGGGACGAAGCCCGGGCCGACACCACCGCGACTGGCACCGGGACGTTCGCCGGGGCGTGCAGCGCCCCTGCGAACGAGGTGATGAACCCAAGCTCAAGGATGAGGATGGCGGCGACGAACATCGCGGTTCTGGTCACCACTGGCCGGACAAGCCGGCTGCCGTCCCCGAACAGCCGTTCCCGCGCTCGGTGACCCGGAGTGCGCGCGGCCGCTCGCGTGTCCATGACCCCCAGCTACACTGCAGGAGGTCCCACGGGTTCTGGGGGTTTTGTATGATCGGCCCGCAGGCGCTGCAGCGCGATCAGCATCGAATCACGGTCGGCTGACAGCTCCTCAATGGAGCGACCTGCCGCCTCCGTGAGCACCCCGTCGACGATCGTCTGCTTGAGCTGTGGCGTGACCCCGGGATTGCCGAGCGCCTTCCACGAGGCGGCCAGCGGACCTATGAACTTGTCCATGAAGCCCTGGATGCCGCGTGGGCCGCTGGCGAGATGCCACAGCAGGTTGGGACCCATCAGGCCCCACCGCAGCCCTGGTCCCCAGGAGACCGCGTCGTCGGAGTCGGCGACGTCGAGGATCTCCTCGCCAATAAGGTAGACGACTTCGCGGTAGAGGGCTGCCTGGAGCCGGTTCACGACGTGCCCCGGAATCTCTTTCTTCAGGTGGATCGGGCGCTTGCCGATCGAAGCGTAGAACCATATCGCGTCCCGCACGCTGCCCTGAGAGGTCTTCGCGCCGCCGACGACCTCAACGAGAGGGATGAGGTGCGGGGGATTCACAGGGTGACCGATGACGGTCCGTTCCGGATGCCCGCACTCGGACTGGATCGCGCTCATCGCGATACCCGAGGAACTTGACGCGATGATCGCGTCCACGGGTGCGGCGGCGTCCAGCTCCCCGAACAGCGTGATCTTCTCTTCCAGTATCTCGGGCGCGTTCTCCTGCACGAAGTCCGCGTCCGCCACGGCCGCCCGCGTGTCGGACGTAAAGTCCAGCCGGTCACGGGAGGCGCCTGGCGCGAGTCCAAGCTCCGTGGCTGCATCCCAGGATGCGTCGACGTAGGCTCGCAGCCTGGCCTCCGCTCCTGGCCATGGGTCAGTGGCGATCACGTCAAGGCCGCTGGCGAGATACTGCACCGCCCAACTCGCCCCGATCGTTCCGGTGCCGACGACCGCCACCCGGCGCACGGGGCGGAGCGGCGTCCTTTGCACTGTCACTGTCCCGCGCCTGCCTGCTCGCCCGCTTCGAATTTCTCGCTGGCCTGGACAACGGCGGTTCCGTGAGCCGGTTCGATCTCGACTTGCAGCACGGTGGCTACCCGGCCGAACGACCAGTAGAACCCAATCACCTGAAGTGCCTCCACGATCTCCCGAGCGCTGAGGACGGCGTGGACGGCGGCGAAGATGTCGTCGGAGACGAAGGGGCTGCGCACCACCGCGGCGGCGAACTTCACGACCGAGCGGTCCTGCGCGGACAGGACGGGATCGTCGAAATCCTGCTTGTGGATCGCCTCCCGGATCCGCGGGTCGACCCCCATTGCCTCGGAGATCGGCACGTGCTGGACGAACTCGTACTCGGCCTCCGTGACGGCGGCCGTTGTGAGGATTACCAGTTCTCGGGTGCGCGGTGGCAGCTCAAGCCCGGTGTACTGGGCCTGGCCCTGACGGATGAACGACTCGATGGTGGAGACCGAGTAAGACATCATGTCGAAGTTCAGGTGCTCGGGCACCTGCGCGAGGAAGTCCTGCAGTTCCTTGGGGAAGGTCTTCCGGTCGGGGTAAGGCAGGCGGGCCATGGTTCTCCTCCTGGGAAATCAGCTTTGCTAAGGTGCTTGCGGCGCTCAGATGAGCCGGGCATTGTGCCTGGCGGTTTCGATCACGTCGTCGAGGCGGCCGGTGAAGACCTGCCTGGCGGCGGACAGTGTGAAGCCCTCAGCTGTTGCCGCGGGCACGTGCGCGGGCACCGCGAGGGCGTATGGGTCGACAAGGACGTCCACCACGACAGGCCCGCCGGTATGGGCCAGGGCGGTGCGAAGTCCGGAAGGTACATCGGCGGGGTCCTCGATGCGGACGCCCTTGGCGCCCATCGCCTCGGCGACGGCGGCGAAGTCCGGATTGCTAAAGCCGGTGCCGAACGGGACGAAGCCAGCTTCTTCCTGCTCGATCTTGACGAACTCTAGCCCGCCGTTGTTCAGCACGATGTTCAGCACGCGGGCACGGCGCTGGACCTGGGTCAGCAGGTCGCCGAGGGCCAGCATGGTGAACCCGCCGTCGCCGCACAGCGCGATCGTCTGCCGACCAGGAAAGGCAAGCTGGGCGCCGAACGCATTGGGCGACGCGTTTGCCATGGACGCCCAAGAGAACGACCCGAACAGCCGTCGGCGGGGCCCGTATCTGATGTGCCTGGCCGCCCAGATGACCGGCGTGCCGGTGTCGGCGAAGAACAAGGCGTCCTCGTCGGCGAGGTCGCTGAGGGTAGCCGCCAGGTACTCGGGCCTGATCGGCTTGACCTGCGGTCCCTTCTCCGCGTAGTGCCGCATCTTCCGGTGGAACTGCTCGGTCTTCTCCACGCAGCGGGAGAGGAAGTCGTCCTCCGGCTTCGGTTCGACCAGCGGCAGCAGCGCGGCAACCGTGGCTTGCACGTCGCCGGCCACGCCCAATTCCACCGGCGCCCTCCTGCCGAGGCGGCTCGGGTCATGATCGACCTGGATGACCCGCACCTTCTCGTGCGGCAGGAAGGTGCTGAACGGAAAATCGGTGCCCAGCATGAGTAGCACGTCGGCGCGGCTGATCGCGTCGTGGCAGCCGCCATAGCCGAGCAGCCCGGTCATCCCGACCGCGTTCGGGTTATCGTGCTCGAGGAACTGCTTACCCTTCAGCGAGTACCCGACCGGCGCGTTCAGCTTGGCTGCCAGCGCGCACACCTCGGCCTGCGCACGCTCGCATCCGTTGCCGCCGAAGATCGCCACCGTGTCAGCCTGGTTGATCATCGCCGCCATCGCGGCGAGGTCCTCCGTCCCGGCAGCAGCCCGCACCGGGCGGGGCAATCGCATCTCCATCTCCAGCCGGCCCTCCGCCGCGTCCGCCGCGGCGACGTCCCCGGGTAGCGCGATGACCGCCGGGCCGCCCTGCGTCACCGCCGCGGTGACGGCAGACGTCACCAGGGTGCGGAGTTGGCGCGGGTTGACCAGCCGCCCGATGTACACCGCCGCCGGTGCGAAGAACTGGTACGGGTTGAGCTCCTCCACAGTGTCACTGTCGAGCAAATCAGATTCCGTGTCGCCGCCAAGCACGATGACCGGCACTCGTTCCTTACGGGCATCGAGCAGCCCGTTGATCAGGTGCACGACGCCGGGCCCGGCGGTCCCGCACACCGCGACCGGGTTCCCGGTCAGCTTTGCCTCGGCGACCGCCGCGAACACGCCGTATTCCTCGTGCCGCACGTGAACGAAATCGACCGAGCCGTTGCGGCGCATCGCGTCAACTACCGGGTTGAGCGCGTCCCCGACGATCCCGTAACAGCGCCGGACACCCGCGCTGACCAGCATCTCCCACAGCCCGTCCGCGACCGTCTTCGGCATTCTGAGTTCCCTCCGCTCTCGTTGGCCACGACATTGACTGCAGGTCGTGAATGAGGACACCAGAAATTGTTGTCGGTAACTTGATGGCCATGTTATGAAGGCGGGATCGTTGACAGAAAATAGCCGGCGACTGTGCCGACATAGCCTGCTGCTATAGGACTATAAGCCGGATGAATAGGGTGTATCGGGCTACTGGTCGACGCGGCGTGCTGAGTCGGCGGACCCAGCGTGGCCGCATGTGTGAGCTTGCTACTCACCGTGCCGGCGGTCGTGACCTCCCGGCCGCTTAAGATCCACGCCGCCCCGGGTCCGAGGATCAAGCAGGTGCGGAAAGGCGTCCAAAGCGACATGTCCAGCCGGGACGGAATGGTGCTGCGCAGCGGCTGGACCTGCCTCTCCCTTGGTCCCTGCCCATCCCAGCTCAGCGGAAAATTCACAGATGGGAAAGACGCATCCGACCTTGTTCGCATAGTCCGCGACTATGCGAAGAGAGCCGTGACCGCCTTTACTGTTGCGGATGGATTCGGTTGACTGACGGGGTGGAAAGGAAGCGCGATGCCCTGCCGACTCGAAATCGGCTTGCAGTGAAAAGGGAGCAGAAAATGAGCAAAGGACTCCCGGCGTCTACGACGTTCGCGGCAACCTAGGCCTCGGTTGTCCGCTCATCCGTTCCCAGTGCTCAGTCGAGGCACGGTCACCTTTCCGATGGGAAGGAAACTGCATGAAGAGTTACTGGCGGTCAGCAGCCGCCTGCCAGTCGGCTGATCCGGAGTTGTTCTTTCCGGTTTCGAATGCCGGACAGGCACTGGAACAGGCGGCCAAGGCGAACGCGATCTGTGCCGGCTGCTCCGTACGCCGCGAATGCCTGGCGTTCGCGCTCCGCACACGGCAGTCTCACGGGATCTGGGGTGGCATGACCGGAGAGGAGCGTGCTAGCAGGCTGCGGCTACAGAGGAGCGCCGAGCCCGCAGTCGGCGAAACGTCACGCAGCCAGAGTGCGTAATGAGTCTGGAGACACGGGCGTTGCGGCAGGCTACACCCACGAGAATGCGGGGGACGGCCGCGTACAACCCGAGGCCTGGGACGTTGCGTAAGGCTACGCGTTCACGGGATTTGCCTCCAGCCCGACGCAGGGCATCGTGGTCCCTGAGCCGAGGCGTCCGATCCCGCTGCGGGTCGGTCACCGGCCATCGTGACGGCCGAATAGGCGTCAGGGAGCAAGGTGACGGAAATGGCGCAAGACACCGATCCGGGACGATTGCCCCGCCTGGGAGCTCCTGCCCATCAGGGTGTTGAACTCAGGCACTTGCGGTACCTGGTGGCAGTTGCCGATGCCGGAACGATCACGCGCGCGGCCGAGAAGATGTTTATCGCTCAGCCGACACTAAGCGCACAAATACGCCGGCTGGAGGAGCTAGTCGGCACGACGTTGATGAACCGGCGGCGGGACGGCGTTCAGTTCACCGAAGCAGGTAGCGTGCTACTAGAGGAATCGCGGACCGTGTTGTCCTTGCTTGAGCACGGAGTATCCCGGAGCCGACAGGCAGCAGGTCTCGGAAGGTCCAGGCTGCGGTTTGTGGTGGCACCGAACCTGCCGGAACGGCTCGCGGTCACGACAACGGCTCGGCTGCAGTCGACTGCGGATCTGGCCGACGCCGATGTTGTGTGGCTTGAGGCGCCGCTAGACGCCCAGTTCACGCCGATCCGCCAGCGATGCGCCGACGCCGGTCTGGGCTGGCTGACATGTCCCGGTGATGCCTTGCCGGATCCACTTGAGGTCATGACCCTCGGAGAGTTCGAGCCCGAGGTCTGGGTTCCAGCGACTACCGGAACTGGCGATCGCCAGCTCATCGGCCTTGAAGAACTGACCGACATGGACGTCATTCACGCGCCGCACCGCACGAGTCCTGGCATCTATGACGCCTGGTTGTCGATACTGCGCGCCACCCGGCCGCGCTTCGCGTTCGCCGACCCTCCATTCCGGCAGTCGCTGCCGATGACGCTAGCCTTCGCGGCTAGGGCCAGCCACCCGACCGCCGTGCTGACTAGCCCGCTCCACCGGACCGCTAACCAGCCAGTGCCCGGCACCCGGCAGCGGGCGGAGAACAGCTATGACATGATCCGGGTCGGCCTCGAACGGCACCCGCTCACCGCGACGGCCGCCGTGGTCTGGATCAACGACCTGCCGCGCCACCTCCAGCAGGTTCTCTTCGATACAACCGACGCGGAATTCCCTTAAGTGGAACCTCTGCCGAGAGGAAAGCGATCACATCTGGAGATCTTGGTTCCCGGCGTGCGACCCGGAGCCGCGCTACTCAGGCCACTCGGATCTGCCGACGAGGGCCGACTGCGCGTAGTCGTCCCGTACATCAAGACCGTCTCCGGCCCGCCGACCGAGACAGCCGGCCGTGAACGGCGATGGGTACTGGCGGATCGGCTAGCGGGCGCGGGTACGGCCCGGGTGGCGGCGGTGGAACGGACGAGACCCGAGGAGCCAGGCACGCCGACGAACCGGAACACCGACCGCCTCGTCATCGTGATCGAAGGCCTGCTGGATACCGAGATCGGGGTGCGGCCGACTGCCGTCCCGTGCCGGGGCCGTGGAATCGCACCTGGGACATCGGGGGCCTGCTGGATCTGGTCGTTTCGACGAATCATCCCCGGCCGGTGCGGTCACCGCCCCGGCCGGGGATGCGCTTTCTTAATAGTGCCGACTAGTTGTCACGCGGCCTTGACCTGGCCCTCAGACCCGGCGCGCGGCAGCGCTTCGGCGGCTGCCTTGGTCCGGCGGCCGGTCACGAAGGCGAACGCCGAGCCGATCGCCGCCAGGGCGCCGAGCCCGAAGCTGACCAGCGCGATGATGTAGGTGATCTGGGAGACCTTCCACCAGCCGTAGGCGTTCAGCAGCATGGACCGCAGCGTCTCGCCCTTGAACACGGTGTTGACGGTGCTGGCGAGCGCGGTGTTGTTCGGCTGGGCCTGCGACTCGGCCGACAGCTGGGAGTAAGTCTTGCCGCTGGCCATGTCGGTGATGTGCTGGGCGATGAAGTGGTCGGCGTATGCCTCGGCCTGCTGCCCGGTCAGCAGCTGCTGCCCGGCGTACTGGGACACCGACGGGATCATGTTCGGGGTGATCTCGGTGCCGGCCTTGGCGTGCGCGAACGCCGAGGCGGGCGGGAACGTGATCTGCTGGGCGGCGAGCTGGGACTGGACCGTGTTGTGCACGTAGGCCGACCCCCACAGCAGCAGGCCGCCGGCGATCAGCAGCACCGCCGCCAGGGCGGCGCTCGCCGCGCCGATCAGGGTACGGGATGAGTTGCGGCGCATCGTGAGCCTCCTTCATGACGCGGGCCCTGGTAGACGGTCCGCTTTGCTGTTCTGGTACTTGTGAGTCTTCCGCCGCGCCCCTGGGCGGCGTCATAGCCGGATGTCATGACCTCGCGGGCCTTTCGGCCCTGCTGGCCGCAGGACTGCCGGTGCACCCTGAACTGGGGAGGAAGCTTCCGCAGAGGGGGGGTGAGGTCGCATGATCGAGGTCTCGAGGCCAGCGCTCGCCGGTCACCCGTTTCTGCGCGGCATACCGTCCGGCTACCTGGACGCGCTCGCCGAGGTCAGCGCGGACGTGACGTTCCCGGCCGGGCACCGGATCATCGAGGACGGCGGGTTCGCCAGCAAGTTCTGGCTGATCCAGTCCGGCCATGCCGTTCTGGACATGCACGTGCCGGGGGAGGGGCCGGTCGTCATCGACACGGTCGGGATGGGCGAGCTGCTGGGCTGCTCCTGGCTGTTCCCGCCGTACCGGTGGGCGTTCGGCGCAGTCTGCGCCGGGCCGCTGGAAGCGTTCGAGTTCGACGCGGCCGCTGTCCGCGCGCGGTGTGCGGCCGACCCGGTCTTCGGCTACGAGCTGCACGAGCGGCTCATCCGGGTGCTCGCCAGGCGGCTGCAGAGCACCCGGACACGGCTAATCGCGAGATCCCTGGCGCGGTGAGATTATTCCGAACGGGCCCGTGGTGGCTGTCCCCGCCGTCACGATCCCCGTCTTACGACGCCTGGATGCGACGGCCGGTGATGTAGACGGGCACGATCTTGACCCACAGGTCGTGCTCGCCGGCCGGCCAGGGCCGAAGGTCGCAGGCTTCGCGCAGGTTCCGCAGCTCGCCCGGCTGCAGCACCCGGTGCGCCTGGCCCCGGACCAGCACGCTCCAGCCCCACCCGAGTGTCTCGTCGAGATGGTCGGTCTCGAACGAGACCGCGTCGTCGCCGTGCGCCGCGATCAGCGAGCCGGTGCCGGTCCGCAGCACGATCGTGCCGTCCACGAGGACGTAGTTCACCGGCAGGACCATCAGCCCGGAGGCGGCGGGGAAGGCGACCCGGCCGAGCCCGCCGGGCGCGAGCAGCCGGTGGCATTCCGCCAGGCTGAGCCGCTCAAGCCGGCCGACCGGGCCGGGGCGGCGGCCGGGCGGCAAGTCGCCGCCGGCACCGAGCAGCGCGGCGGGCGTGGTGCGCAGCGCCGCGGCCAGCCGGCGCAGCGTGCCCGCGTCCGGCTGGCCGGGGAAGTTCTCCAGGAACTCCAGGTACCGGCGGTTCACCGCCGCGCGCTCGGCCACCTGGTTGAGGCTGAGCCGCAGTTCGGCTCGCCGCGCCACCAGGCGCCTGCTGAGGTCGCCGGGATCGGGTGGCGCTGGCCAGCCCCACGCGTTCTGGGCCGCCCCAGCGCTCGCGTCGTCTGCCGTGTTCATGGTCACCGCACCCACCTCACTTCTCACAGTTCGGCTGCTACGAGCTTGCCGGCCGGGCCACCAAGGGAAGGAGAGCCCTTCCGCCTGCTGATCAGGGACCTTGGTAGCCCGGCCGGGGTACGGTCAGGCCTGTCCAGACGGTGCCGGGTGGTCTTGCCGTCGTGGGGCGGCGTCCCGTCCGGCGGCGCGGGCATGGCTGTCGGGGCCGCCGGAACACGCCAGATGAGGCGGTGCACCGGAATCCAGCGCGGGATGTCGCGAAGTCCCGGGATGAACGGGACCAGCAGCAGGAGCAGCGTGGCCAGACCGGTCATGTAGATGGTCAGGCTGGTACCGTCCAGGTTCGCCTTGGAGATCGTGAAGATCGACCAGGTCCGGTACTTACCGGGTGCGTTGAGATCGATGGCCGCTAGGCCCTGGCTGCGAGGGGGGCGTTCATCGTTGTCTCCGGGTAGCCGGAACCTCCAACCGACTGACCCGCCAACCGTGCTGCACGACGGAGACCGCGGACAGGGAGAACGGTCACCCGGCGCCCGGGACCTTGGTCCCCCGCCAGGAACCTATGCGTGCACGACCTCGCTGCGGGCTTCTTCTCCGAGCAGGGCGCCCCAGGACCGCGCCCGCGCGGTCTCGCCGTCGAGCAGCGTGTTCTGCTTGCTGACCAGGAAGCTTTCCGGCGCGGCGAGCAGCCGGTAGCCGCGGCGCTTCAGCAGCGCGGAGATCCCCCGGCTGGCGCGGCCGGTGAGCGCCGGGATGCCGGAGAGCCGGGTGTCAAAGGCCGCCGCGAACCCTTGCCCCTCGCCGATCCCGGCAAGCCAGCCGCGCACCCCCGGGCCATCGGCGTCCGGGTCCATGGTCAGCCCGCTGCCTTGTTTGCCGGCCGTCTGGGCCGCCGACCGCCGGGAGGCGGCGCTGGACATCCCGTGCAGATGGGTCGGGGCGCCGACGACAAGCAGGCCGGCCGCGGCGGCCAGCTCCGGGATAGCCCGGGTCACCGGGACCAGCGTCACCTCGTGGGTGGCGCTGAGGCCGGCGGCGATGTCAATCGCGACCGCATGCGTGTTCCCGTACATCGATTCGTAGACCACCAGTGCTCGCATGACAACCACACCCTTCCAGGCGCTTCATCCGCGGTCTTCGCCGCGCTGCTCCGGGACCCGCTCGCCGGCCTGCGCCCCGGTGTCCGGAGGCTGCTCCATGCCGAGGCGGTCGACGACGTCGACCACGCCGTCGACGTCCCACATCAGCTTGATCGCCACCGGGATCAGGTCGCCGTGCGGGCCCGCCTTCGGGTCGAGCGTCCCCGTCAGCGTCACGATCCCGTCCCGCACGCTCACGCTGGCCTCCCCGGGCTCGGCGAGCAGGACCTCATCGATCAGCGTGCGGACGTCCGCGGCGATGTCCTCGTCCGGGCGCAAGAACACGCTCAGCAGGTCGCGGCGGGAGACGATCCCGGCCAGCCTGCCCTTCTCGTCAACGACCGGCA
>Ga0335072_10015128_pt1 | contig 10957 bp, 10 predicted proteins | sample Lox_Sample_21_FD_206725 | JGI IMG/M metagenome (GOLD analysis project Ga0335072, IMG submission 206725) | Soil microbial communities from Loxahatchee National Wildlife Refuge, Florida, United States - Lox_Sample_2.1 | ecosystem: Environmental > Terrestrial > Soil > Wetlands | place: USA... | reverse complement strand
CCCGCAGCGGAGAGCTCGGCGCGAGCGATGGCATCAGCCGCGGACACGATCGCGAGCCGGTCGGCCGTCACCTCGCCGACGATCCTGATCGCCAGGCCAGGGCCCGGGAACGGCTGCCGCCAGACGATCTCCTCAGGCAGCCCGAGCTCGGTACCGACCTGCCGCACTTCATCCTTGAACAGGTCGCGGAGCGGCTCGACCAGTTCGAACTTCAGGTCATCCGGCAGGCCACCGACGTTATGGTGCGATTTGATGTTGGCGGCGCCGGTCCCGCCGCCAGATTCCACCACGTCCGGGTACAGCGTCCCCTGGACCAGGAACGTGGCAGCATCACTCTCGCCTGCGATGTCGCGCGCGGCCTGCTCGAACGCCCGGATGAACTCACGGCCGATGATCTTGCGCTTCTGCTCGGGATCAGCCACCCCGGTCAGCGCGGCCAGGAAGGCGTCCGCGGCGTCGACGACCTTGAGATCGACGCCGGTTGCGGCGACGAAGTCTTTCTCGACTTGCTCGGCCTCGCCAGCCCGCAGCAGCCCGTGGTCGACGAACACGCAGGTCAGCCGCGATCCGATGGCACGCTGCACGAGGGCGGCCGCGACCGCGGAGTCCACGCCGCCGGACAGCCCGCAGATCGCTCGGCCGTCGCCCACCTGGGCTGCGATCCGCTCGGTTTGCTCCTCGATGACACCACGCATGGTCCAGGTCGGCTGGCAGCCAGCTGCGAACAGAAAATTGCGCAGCATCGCCATGCCGTGCTCGGTGTGAATGACCTCCGGATGGAACTGCATCCCGTAGAGCTGGCGGCCTGGTGCCTCGGCCGCCGCTACCGGGGTGCCCGCCGTGCTGGCAGTGATCGTGAAGCCGGGCGGCGCGGCAGCGCAGGTATCGCCGTGAGACATCCAGACGCGCTGGTCGTCAGGCACGCCGCCCAGCAGTACCCCGGCGCCATTGGCGGTGCGGAGGTCGGTTGCCCCGTACTCCCCCGTTCCGGTGTGGACGACCGTTCCGCCGAGGTCGCGGACCATGAGCTGGAATCCGTAGCAGATACCCAGGATCGGGACGCCGGCGCTGAGCAGGCCAGCCGGGGCGGGCGGGGCGCCGGCCGCGTAGACCGAGGCCGGGCCGCCCGACAGGATGACCGCGGCCGGGCGGAGAGCCAGCATCTCCTCCGCGCTCATGGTGTTGGGCACAACCCGCGAGTAGACGTGGCATTCGCGGACCCGGCGCGCGATCAGCTGGGCGTACTGGGCGCCGAAGTCGACCACCAGGACAGGGCCAGATTCGAGCCCGGCAGACTCGACGACGGCTGCACCGCCCCGATCTTGACCAGTCATGCCGATGAGTTTAGTTGGCGCTGGCAGGAGTACCTGGCTCCGCGTTCTCGGCGGGCGCTGCCGGACTGACCAGGACCCTGGAGATCCGGCGGCCGTCGAGCTGGGTAACCGTCAGCTTCCGGCCATCCACCTCGGCCGATTCGCCGTTTTCCGGCAGATGCCCCAGTGCGGCGAGCAGGTAGCCGGCCACCGTCTCGTACGGCCCCTCGGGCAGCTCCAGGCCGGTCTGCTCGGCGAACTCGTCCAGGTTCAGCAATCCGTCGACCTCAAGCTCGCCGCCGCGAAGCTGGCGCGGATGGCTTACTTCCTCGTCGTATTCGTCCTGGATTTCACCGATCAGCTCTTCGACCAGGTCTTCCAGCGTCACGATCCCGGCAGTGCCGCCATACTCGTCCACGACGATCGCCAGGTGCGCACGGTCCCTGCGCATCTCCGACAGCGCGGACAGCACCGTCTTGCTGATCGGCAGGAACTTGACCGGCCGGCATACCTCGCCGACCTGCCGGGAACCAAGCTCAGCCCGGCTGTCCAGCAGGTCGCGGATGTGGACGAAGCCAATCACGTCGTCGTAGGACTCCTGGTAAACCGGGAACCTCGAGTAACGCGAGTGCTCGGTGGCTGCGATCGCCGCCGACAGCGGCATTGCCGCAGGCAGGAACTCCACCTCGGTACGCGGCACCAGCACCTCACGGATCTGGCGCTTGCCCGCGTCGAACACTTCACCGACGATGTGCCGTTCGTCCGGGCTGAGCGCCTGGTGGCCGGCCACCAGGTCACGGAGTTCTTCGTCGGTCATGACTCCGCGGGCCTCTGCCGGATTGCCGCCCAGCAGCCGCACGGCCAGGTTCGTCGACTTAGACAGCAGCCAGACCAGCGGCCTGGCCAGCATCGCCAGCCGGTCAACCACCGGGCCGGACACCAGCGCGACTCGCACGTTCCGCTGGAGGGCCAGCCGTTTCGGTGCGAGCTCACCGAAGACCAGAGTGAAGAACGAGATGATCAGCGTCACCGCGATCAGGGCCACGGGATTGGCTACATCCCGTGGCATGAGCTTGACCAGCTTGTCAGCAAGCCGGTCGGATAGCAGCGCCGCGCCGAATGCACCGGACAGCAGAGTCGCGACGGTGACACCGATCTGCACCGAGGACAGGAACCTGTTCGGGTCCTGGGCAAGCTTTGCCGTACGCTGACCTCGCTTGCCGTGCCTGCCCAGGGCGCGAACTTGCCCTTCCCGCAGCGACACCAGGGCCATCTCAGCAGCAGCGAAAAAGCCGCCGATCAAGATCACGGCGAGGACGAGGAGAATATCCCAGCCGACGCCATTCACGTCCGGATCCCCGACCCTCGTCGATGTGATGTGCGCGAAGCTGCCATCCCCCGCTTCTGGCAGCAGCCGGAACCCGGCCGCGCGGTAGTTTGCAACAGTCTATGCAGTCTGCCCGCCGCGACGGACCGTACTCGCCTAGCCTGTCCCGACGGCCCTGGTTATCGGGCGCGATCAAGATGACTTTTCGGTTATAGAAGTATGGTCGGTTATGACCGCTAACTGCGTGGAAGGACAGGTGGGCAGGTGGCAGGCGTACACGACGAGGCGACGGCAATCGCGACGGAGCTGACGGAACTCCGCAGGGCAATCCATGCCGAACCGGAGATCGGCCTCGACCTGCCGCGTACCCAGCGCAAGGTGCTCGACGCGCTGGCGGGGCTGCCACTGGAGATCAGCCTGGGCACGAGCCTGAGCTCGGTCACTGCCGTGCTTCGCGGCGCGAAGCCGGGCAAAACCGTGCTGCTGCGCGCCGACATGGACGCTCTTCCCGTCACCGAACGGTCCGGAGTGCCGTTCGCGTCGAGGCTCGAGGGCGCCATGCACGCCTGCGGACACGATCTCCACACGGCGATGCTGTGCGGCGCGGCCAGGTTGCTGTCAGCGCGCGCGGACGATCTGGCAGGGAACGTCATCTTCATGTTCCAGCCGGGCGAAGAGGGACCGGGCGGTGGCCGGATCATGGTCGGTGAAGGCGTGCTCGACGCTGCCGGAGACCGCCCGGTCGCGGCATATGCCCTGCACGTCGCCTCCGCCCTGCTGCCGTACGGGCTGCTGGCGAGCCGGCCCGGCACCATCATGGCGGCTGCGGACACCCTGCATGTCACCGTGCACGGCCGCGGTGGCCATGGCTCCCAGCCGCATCGCGCGGCCGACCCGGTACCGGCCGCGTGCGAGATCGTGCTGGCCCTGCAGACGATGGTGACCCGGCAGTTCGACGTGTTCGACCCGGTGGTGCTGACCGTGGGGACCTTCCATGCTGGCACCGCCGACAACGTGATCCCGGACGAGGCACACTTCATTGCCACTGTCCGCTCGTTCTCACCGCAGGCCCGTTCGGCCGTGCAGGACGCAGCGCCGAGGGTAGCCCAGCAGGTCGCCGCCGCCCACGGCCTCACCGCTACGGCCGAGTTCCGGGACGGCTATCCGGTCACCATCAACGACGCGGCTGAACTCGCATTCGCCGAGCAGACCGTGGCCGACCTGCTCGGCGACGGCCGCTATATCACGGCACCCGACCCGCTGACCGGTTCGGAGGACTTCTCCTACGTACTGGAGCAAGTGCCGGGCGCCTTCCTCATGCTCGGCGCGTGTCCGGCCGGCGCCGATCCGTTCGCTGCCCCGTTCAACCACTCGGCAGAAGCGGTGTTCGACGACGCGGTGCTGCCGGACGGCGCAGCGCTGTACGCGGAGCTAGCCCTGCAGCGCCTGGCCCAAGCCGCCGAGGCCTAGCCGGGCGCTCGGCGCTTGAGGTCAGGGCCGACCGCGAAGCTACCGGTAGGAGTCGGTTGAGAAGCGCAGGGTCTTGGCCTGGTTTCGGTCGTGGCCGTAGATCATCGAAGCGTTCTCGCGATCCGCGCGCTCGCGCAACGCCACAGCGCTGGTGCGTGCCGTCTCCGGGTCGGCCTGGCCGCCCCAGGCGTCGTGGTCGTAGTTCTCCTGGCAGTAGACAGCATCGCCGCAGATGATCATGCTGCCGCTTTCGGGCAGCCGGAGCAGGACCGACTGGTGACCTGGTGCGTGACCGGGCGTCGGGATCACTTCGATACCGGGGAAGAGCGTGGTTTCGCCGTCGAGCAGTTCGTAGCTCAGGGCCGGCAGGTTCCAGTACTGGTTGGGGAAGGAGGGATTGTCCTTGGCGTACTCGTAGTGCTCGCGCTGCACGAAGAACGTCGCGTCTTTCAGCAGGTCGTTGTTGCCCGCATGATCGAAATGCAGATGCGTGTTGATCACGTATTTAATGTCGGCAGGCGCGATGTCCAGCTCCGCGAGCCGCCACAGCAAGCTGTCCTCGCGCCGCATGTCCGGCATCAGGGCATCGGCTGTCGGCGTGCCTCGCCAGGTGAGCTCGGGATCAGCTATGTGCAGACGGCTCATCCCGGTGTCGACGAGCGCGAGCGAGTCGTCATCGAGGCGGATCAAGAACGACGGAACCGGTATGTGGATGCGCTTACCGTCCGCGATGCCCGGCGCGATGACCTCGTAGTTACAGCAGCAGCCGCCAAGCGGCAGCAGGTACAACTGCATCATGGATCTCCTGTCTTGGCGCCGCGGCGCCCTTCGCCAGCGGCAGGATTGCGCGCATGGCCAATGTGGTGCAAGAAAAACTTGAGGCCGCGGTGCGCGCGGCGTGGGCGCTCGATACCTGTGACCCTGTCGACGCTGATGACTGGTCCGCCGCCAACCCGTCTCGTGGCCAGTGCGGGTCTACCGCCCTGGTAATCCATGACCTGCTCGGTGGCGACCTGCTGATTGCCGAGGTCATTCGCAGCGACGGCAGCCGCCAGGGCGTGCACTACTGGAATCTCCTGCCCGACGGAACCGAACTCGACCTGACTCGCGAACAGTTCTGCGACGACGAAGTGATCCAGCAGCCGCGCATCCTGCAACGTCCGGCCGGGCTGCCCAGCCGCTGCGCCGAGCAGTACCTGACGATGAGACACCGCGTCTTCGACGCTCTCGGCATTGCCTGCGGCTGACCGAGACTTCTTCGGCCACGCCGCTCAGCAGACTGCCTGGCCACCATGCCGCGCGAGACGGACCTCAGGGTGCTGCCGCCCTGGCTAGGCCGCAGGCTGCGTGCGAGCCTGGTCAAGGGCAGCCAGCATTCCGTCCGGGTCGGCCACATCGTAGAAAGCGAACGGCAGGCCTCCGCCTCTGGCGAGCGGCTCCAACCCGGTGTTGGCGTAATGCCAGGTCATCGAGTTGCGGGAAGCGAAGCCGCGGACCGGGCCGGTACCTGGGCCGAAGAAGATGCTGGCGTGCCGCCCGTCGCGAGCCCTCTTCACCGTGACCTGCTGGTGATGCAAGGAGATGTCGGAGAAACAGCGGGGCTCTGCGATCAGCGCGCGGCGGCTAGTGATCCCGTATGCAGTCCGGCCTTTGTGGTACCGCTTGTAGGCGAATCGGCCGACAACAAAGTAGGCGCCGGCAGCGACGAACGGGACGCCCCACACCTCTGCGAATACGGGCCCCCGGTCAGCCACGACGGTGGATTCCCAGAAGACGGCGAATGCGCACCACATGATGCTGAACGGAATCAAGAACGTGTCCGCTGGCGCGAGCCACACGCGCTGATCCGGGACACCGTGCCACAGCAGCTGCTCGTCGGCTCGCAGATGTGTTTGCAACTCCACGAGCGGATCCATAACCGAAGTATGCCGGATGGCCGGCATGCCGAGAATGATCGAGTACTGCTGAGTTCCGGGATGGCTACGCTAGGTCGGCCGGCCTGCTGAGCACCGGCCGACCTAGCTCCTGCTAGAGGCTGGGCTCCTGCTAGAGGCTGGCGACGTCGGCCTGCTTGGCCCGCACCGCGTCGGCCGCCGCGTGCAGCGAGGCACGCTCGGACTCGGTCAGGTCACGCTCCACCACGCGCTTGACCCCGCCGGCGCCAAGCTCAGCCTCGACGCCCAGATAGACGCCGGAGATGCCGTACTGGCCGTCGACCCAGGCACAGACGGGCATCACAGTGCCAGAGTCCTCGGCCACTGCCCTGGCCATCCGGGCCGCCGCGGCCGACGGCGCGTAGTAGGCGGAGCCGGTCTTGAGCAGCGCCACGATCTCGGCGCCACCGTTGCGAGTGCGATCGACCAGCTGCTCGATATCGGCCGCGGGGAGGAGGTCGGCCAGCGGCCTGCCCTCGACGAAGCAGGCGGACGGCACCGGGACCATGGTGTCGCCGTGGGAGCCAAGCGTCAGCGTCTGCACCGAGCCGACCGGAACACCGAGCCGCTCCGCCACGAAGTAGCTGAAGCGGGCGGTGTCGAGCATTCCTGCCTGGCCAACGACGCGGTGCGCCGGGAAACCGGACACCTTCGCGGCCAGCGCGGTCATCTCGTCGAGCGGATTCGAGACGACGATCAACACAGCTTCTGGCGCGTGTTTCACCACCTGCTCGGCGACACTCCGGACGATCTTGGCGTTGACTCCGATCAGGTCCATCCGGCTCATGCCCGGCTTGCGTGGCAGGCCGGCCGTGATGACGACGATGCCCGAGCCGGCGATCGCCTCGTAGCCCTGGCCGTCCGCCCCGGTGGTCTGGCCGGTCACGGTTGTCTCGAAGCCCTCGATCGGCCGCGACTGGCTGATGTCCAGCGCGATGCCTTCCGGCTTGCCCTCGACAATGTCGGTGAGCACGACCTCGTCAAAGATGTCGTACTCGGCCAGTCGCTGAGCCGTGGTCGAGCCGTAGAATCCAGCTCCGACGACCGTTACCTTCCCTGTGCGGGCCATTGAAGTTATCTCCTTGTGCAACTGCGGTTCGCGGATAGTGCGTTGCGGAGCGCGTCCGGCGTCGGAGTCAGGACGCAGCCATCGCGACGCGGAGATTCTCGTCCAGGGCGGCGAGGAACTCCTCAGTCGTCAGGAACGGCGTGTCCCTGCCCACCAGCAGCGCCAGGTCCTTGGTCATCTTGCCGCTCTCGACAGTCTCCACGCACACCCGCTCCAGCGTTTCGGCGAAGGCGGTGACTTCAGGCGTGCCGTCCAGCTTCCCGCGGTGCGCCAGTCCTCTAGTCCAGGCGAAGATCGACGCGATCGGATTCGTGGAAGTCGGCTTGCCCTGCTGGTGCTGCCGGTAGTGCCGGGTCACGGTGCCGTGCGCGGCCTCCGCCTCGACGGTCCTGCCGTCCGGCGTCATCAGCACGCTGGTCATCAGGCCGAGCGAGCCGAAGCCCTGAGCGACGATGTCGGACTCCACGTCGCCGTCATAGTTCTTGCAGGCCCACACGATGCCACCGTTGCCCTTGATCACCTGGGCGACCATGTCGTCGATCAGCCGGTGCTCGTAGGTGATCCCGGCAGCCTCGAACTCGGCCTTGAACTCGGCTTCGAAGACTTCAGCGAACAGGTCCTTGAACCGGCCGTCGTAGGCCTTGAGGATGGTGTTCTTCGTGGACAGGTAGAGCGGGAAGCCGCGGTCGAGCGCGTATCGCATGGTCGCCCGCGCGAAGTCCTGGATCGAATCGTCGAAGTTGTACATGCCCATCGCCACGCCGCCGCCAGTGAACTCGGCGACGTCGAACTCAAGCGGGACGGTTTCGCCGTCGGCTGGCACGAACGAGATTCGGACTGAGCCTGGTCCCGGAACCACGAAGTCGGTCGCCCGGTACTGGTCGCCGTGGGCGTGCCTGCCGATCACGATCGGGTCGGTCCAGCCGGGCACGAACCGCGGGATGCTGGAGACCACGATCGGCTCGCGGAACACCACACCGCCCAGGATGTTCCTGATGGTGCCGTTCGGCGACCGCCACATCCGCTTGAGGCCGAACTCGGTTACCCGGGCTTCGTCGGGGGTAATCGTGGCGCACTTGACGCCAACACCGTGCCGCTTAATCGCATTGGCCGCGTCAATGGTCACCTGGTCATCAGTCGCGTCGCGATTCTGAATGGACAGGTCGTAATACTCAAGCTCAATATCCAGGTACGGCAGGATCAGCTGGTCCTTAATAAACTTCCAGATGATCCGGGTCATCTCGTCGCCGTCAAGCTCGACGACGGGGTTTAGCACTGTGATCTTCGACATGCAGCTGCGTTCCCTTCATCGCGCCGGCCTCATTACCGCCACGAAACCTAGCCGGGCCCTGGTTTTGCCCGGTATCCGTCCTGCCCGCCCGCGCCTGTCCGCCCCGGCATCAGCTGGTGACCCTGGCGAACAAGCCTGCGACCAGCAGACCAACGCCGAGTGCGGCCAGTGCTGCGACGTCAGCAAACCGCCGCCGCGAGGCAAGCATCCCGCCTCTTCCGTCCGGCAGCACCAGCCTGATCAACGACCCTGCCAGCAGGGCGCCGGCTATTACCAACGTACCGCCCTTTACCGCCTGCCCACCGCCGCGAGCCGTCGCCAGACCAGCCACTATGCCGGCCAGCACAACGCAGTACGGGAGCTGCGCCAGCCAGCGCGGGCCACTGGTCTGCCGTTCCTCGCGCGGAGCCGCGGCCTCGCCGGCTTGCGCCTGGCGGGCACCAGCCTTGGCCTGGCGGGCAATCGCCCTGGCGGAATGCTTCACGGCAGCATGCTTCACCGGGCATCGAGCGGCACCCAGTGCAGGCCGCGCTCCCCGATGTACTCGCTGTCCGGGCGGATCAGCCGGTTGTCGGCATGCTGCTCGATCACGTGCGCCGTCCAGCCGACCATCCGGCTGGCAGAGAAGACCGGCGTGAACAAGTCGGTCGGGATGCCGAGGTAGTGATAAACCGTTGCGGCGAAGAAGTCCACGTTCGGGAACAGGCCCTTCTCCGCCAGCACGACCTCTTCCATCCGGCGGGACATCCGGTAATAGGTGTCGTCGCCACTTGCAGTCGCGAGCTCAGCCGACATCTTGCGAAGATGAGTTGCCCGAGGGTCCTCGGTCTTGTACACCCGGTGCCCGAAGCCCATGATCTTCTCGCCCCGCGCCAGCCGGGCGCTCACCTGCGTGCTGACCGCCTCCAGCGGGTCGCCGCCGGACTGCCTTATTGCCTCAAGACCGCGCATGACCTGCTCGTTGGCCCCGCCATGCAGCGGCCCGGACAGGGTGCCGAGCGCTGCGACCACGGCGGAGTGCATGTCGGCCAGGGTCGCTGCACACACTCTGGCGGCGAATGTCGAGGCGTTCATGGTGTGGTCGGCGTGCAGCACAAGGCAGGTGTCGAGAATCTCGGCGGCTCTCGGCTCCGGCCGGTCGCCCGTCAGCTGCAGCAGGAAGTTTGCCGCAGTGCCGAGGCTCGGGTCTGCGGCCGGAAGGTCCCGGCCAAGGCGCGCCGCATGGCAGGCCGCGATCAGTACTGGCTGCTGGGCGGTCAGCCGCGCGGCCTTGCGAAGGTTTGCAGCGGGCTCGTTCGACTCGGCGTCCGGATCGTCGGCGCTACCGAGCGACACCAGGCTGCGGAGCGCTTCCATGGGCCGCTGATGGCGCGCGATGGCAGGCAGGTCGTCGGCAGCCAGGGCACCGGGCTGCCGCCCAGCGGCGAGCTCGGCCCGGTAGCCCTCCAGTTCGCCCCGGTCCGGGGCGTGGCCGCGCTGCAAGAGGAAGGCGATCTCCTCGAAGGAGGCGCTGCCGGCCAGCTCGTGAATGTCATAACCACGATAAAAGAGCAGGCCGGCCTTACCGTCGATGTCGCTGAGCGCAGTAGCTGCGGCAACAACATCTGCCAGGCCCCTGGCAGGCGCCTCCGCCATGTGTCCTCCTCGCCCACTGCTCGCTGGGCAGTGTACTTGCGTGCCCTGGCTTCTCCCGACTTGCCCCGAGGCGGGCGGGCTTTACACCCGGCCGGCATGGATTTGACTAGACCTGGGTAACCCTGAGGTGACACCTCACTAGCTGCCCGGACATGCCGGAGGAACGTCATGGAGACCCCCCACATCCGGATCGAGAGCACCGGCGTTGTCATCAGGCTGCGGCCGGACGTGACCACTATCGGCCGTGGCAGGTCGGTTGACGTTCACCTCGATCACCCCAGTGTCTCGAAGCTCCACGCCGAGATCGTCCGCCGGGGACCGTATGCCTACGTTAGCGACCTGGGTTTATCTCGGCACGGCACCAGGGTTAACGGCAAGGTCGTAGCCCAGCGGCTGCTGGAGAACGGTGACGTACTGTCATTCGGATCGCCGCGATGCCGGATCGGCGGGCTGACGGCCGAGGACGCCCTGCCAGAGACGGAGCCGCGCCGGTCCGCTACGCCAGAGCTGACCCGGCGCGAGATCGACGTCGTGGCCGCGCTGTGCAAGCCGGCGCTGTGCGACGACGCGTTCGTCACGCCCGCCACAGCCAGGGCTATCGCGGCCGACCTCGTCGTAACCGAAGCCGCCGTCAAACAGCATTTGCTGCGGCTTTACCAGAAGCTAAAGATCGCTGAGGGCCCGAACCGCCGGGTCAGGCTGGCTAACGAAGTGGTGGCTCGCGGCCTGGTCCGGCCGCTCCCGGCAGCCGGGGATACCTCCGCGCACCCCGCAGGGCCGGCCTGGCCGCGCGACTCGGCCGCGCCATCGGCGATCGCGAGCTGACCCGGTCCGGCGTCGCAGCGGGCGTCACGCCGTGCTGCCGGGCCACGCCGGAGTTCGGCGGTCCGCCGCCCGGGCCTCCAGCTCAGAGCTGTG
>Ga0335072_10015127_pt1 | contig 10957 bp, 8 predicted proteins | sample Lox_Sample_21_FD_206725 | JGI IMG/M metagenome (GOLD analysis project Ga0335072, IMG submission 206725) | Soil microbial communities from Loxahatchee National Wildlife Refuge, Florida, United States - Lox_Sample_2.1 | ecosystem: Environmental > Terrestrial > Soil > Wetlands | place: USA: Florida... | reverse complement strand
GGCGGGGCGGCGCCAGACGGCACCGGAGTAGTCTCCGCCGGCCTCGACTGTCTGATCGACCTCGGTGTAAGCGAAGGATTCATGCTGGCCTTCGTTCCAACCGAAGCGGCCAAAGACGCGCAGATTCTGCGTGAGTTCTTGCTCAGTGTTGTAGCCGAAGCCGTATTTGAGGGCGCTGAAGTGCTCGTGAAGCAGGATGTTGGGTGTAGTGTCCGTGCCCGCGAGGTAGGCTTGAACCGCTTCGCGGTAGGTGCCCATGTGGGCGCGATTGGCGTAGAAGAGCAGGCGAGTGACGCTCTTGTGATTGCGAACCAGGCTGCGGCGCAGTTCGAATTCGCCGTTCTGGGCATGCGCGCGACTGAAAGCCCAGTCCATGTCGATGCCGTTGGCGACGGTGGGCATGGCGAAGAGTCCGTAGCGGAGGCTCCAGCTCTGATCGTCGTACTCGGCCATGCCGCCGACGGTGTAACCGCGGGTGTCTGCTGCGTAGTCCCAGGCGCCGTTGTTGTCGACCGTCCAGTTCATGAACTGCAGATGGCTGTCAGAGCCAATGGAGTTGATGTCGAAGAAGTCGGGCAAGGTGAGCTTGCCAATACGGAACTCGATGCGACGCATGGGCACTTTGCCTGCGAGAGCGAATGGACCCGCGTCCTGATCGGCCGTCCGGCTGGTTAGTCCGAAGACCTGGTGGATCTCATAACGGGCGAGATACGGTGTCGAACCGAGGTTGGGATTGCGGACGACATCGAGATTGGTGAATCCGGCGAGGCCCAGGGCCTGGCTCAAACCACGTCCGCCAGCGCTTTCGAGATCGAGAATAAGGTCGGTGTTGTAGCGCACGGAGCGCGTGGCGCGTATCGCGGTGTAGAGCGTACCAACCATAGAAGTCTTATATTCGGCGGAGTTGTGGAAGCTGTTGGCTCCCTGGTACGGGGAGTGAAAGGGCAGTACGCCCTGATAGATGATGTTGGCCTGGCCCGAGACCCAATAGCGGGCGCCCTCAGGATGCGGGGCCATGGCGAGGCTGGGATCGGTGGCGGTTGCTGTGGAGGCAGCCGAAGCCGGCTTGATCGAGTCGCCGACGGGAGTTTGGGCCACGAGACCGGCCGCGACGAGGAACAGGCCGATAAGAGAGAGCCAGCGAGCCGAATTGGAGATCGAGCGCATGTCGAAATTGGATTGGAGGTTTTTCGCGCTGGCGCGGAGTCGGCTCAGCGGATAAGATGACCGATGTGGTCTATACCCCCATAGGGATTAATACCATACCCCTGGTGGGTATGGTCAAGGCGAGGAATCTAAGGATGACGATGCAGGATCGAGAAAAGGTGAAGCTGCAGCAACGCGTGCGGCGCCTTCGGGGGCAGCTGGATGCGGTGGAGCGGCTGATCGACAGCGATGAAGACTGCGGGGGACAGCTGATGCTGCTGGCGGCGGTGCGGGGCGGCATCAACGGGCTGATGGGTGAAGTGCTGGAGACGCATATCCGATTCCACCTGAGGGACGAGGCCAAGGAGAAAATTGCGCCTGCGCTGGCCGAGGATCTGATCGACCTGGTGCGGGCGTATCTGAAGTAAGCGCGGAGTCCGGGGTTTGTTCGCCACCGGGCTCGCGCCTATGGTAACGACTCGGAGGCGCCAGCAGTGTTAGGGGAGTTTGAATCGCCTTCGGCAACGGAGCAGCAAACTAGACCTGAGTACAGGTGCGCAAAGCGGAGCGTAGGCTATAGAATCCGATCATTGTGACGTCGCACAAGTTCATGCTGTATCTGCTGTATACGCTCGAAGGACTGTTCTTTGCAGGTCTGATCGGATGCGTCCTGGTTGTGCTGATCAGCTGGGTTTCGATTGCCAAGAGCAGTTTTTCCCGCGATAGCAGCAACGACAAATAGACTAGCGATCAGGCGCGACCGGCGAATTCGCGCGTTTCGGTGAAGATCTTCACCATTTCGCCTTCCTTGATAAAGAACGGGACCTTGATCTCGAGGCCGGTTTCGAGTTTTGCGGGCTTCGTGACGTCTCCACGGGCGGTGTCGCCGCGGACACCCGGCTCAGTATAGACGACAGCGAGTTCTACCTTTTCGGGCAGTTGGATGCCGATAGGGTTGCCGTTGAATTTATCGATTTTGAGCAGGGTCCCTTCGAGGAGGAAATCGAGGGCATCGCCGAGTTTGTCGCCCGAAAGGGAGATGGTCTCGAAGGATTCCTGATCCATGAAGTGCGAGTCTTCGCTATCTGAGTATAGGTAGGAAACTTCGACGGTTTCGAGATCGGGTTCCTTGAACTTCTCGCCTGCTTTGAAGGTTTTGTCGAAGACGGCCCGGGTGAGCAGGTTGCGCATCTTGAGGCGGACGAGTGTTTGGCCGCCGCGGGCAGTGGGCGTGGAAACTTCGACGTCCATGCAGTAGTAAGGAGCGTTCTCGAACTCGAAGTACATCTTGCGCTTGATGTCGATGGCGTCAATGAGGGCCGGCATGAAGCCATTTTATCGGTGCAGGGGCAGAGGCGCGAAGCTTTCCTGTTGCTTTCCCAAAGGACATATGGCAATCTTCTTTTGGAAACCAACAGGACTATTGCCATGAAGCAGAAGACAGATGTGATGCAGGGGACCCTGGCACTGATGGTGCTGAAGACGCTGGAGGTGCTGGGGGCGCAGCATGGGTACGGAATTGCGCGGCGGATCGAGCAGATCAGCGGCGACGTGCTGTTTGTGAACCAGGGTACGCTGTATCCGGTCCTGCTGAAGCTGGAGCAGGAGGGGTCGATTGAGTCGGACTGGGGCGCATCAGAGAACAATCGGCGGGCGCGGTATTACCGGCTGACGAAGGCGGGGAGACGGCAGCTGCAGAGTGAAGTGCAGGAGTGGGCGCTGACGGCGGAGATCATGGCACGATTTCTGGCGGCCAAGGCGGAGGAACTGGCGTGAAAGTTTTGCGGCGGATGTGGCGGCGGATCGTGAATTTCGTGACCGGCAGCAGCGGAGAGCGGCGCATGCGCGAGGAGTTTGAAGAGCACATTGCTCTGGCGACGGAAGAGCACATGCGCGCAGGCATGACGCGGGAAGAGGCGCGGCGCGCGGCGCTGGTAGAGTTTGGCAGCGTGGAGACGGCGCGCGAGAGCTATCACACAGAGAAAGGGCTGCCGCTGGTAGAGACGCTGATGCAGGACTGCAACTATGCGTTTCGGACGTTGCGCAAGTCGCCGGCGTTCACGCTGGTTGCGGTACTGACTCTGGCGCTGGGCATCGGCGCGAATGCATCGATCTTTACGCTGGTGAACGCGCTGATGTTGAGGAACCTGCCAGTCACCGATCCGAAGACGCTGGTACGGCTGGGGAATCACAACGACTGCTGCGTGGGGATGGGCTTCAGGGACAACGGAGAGTTCTCGCTGTTTTCGACGGCGAGTTATGAGTTTCTGCGCAAGAATGTGCCGGAGTTTGCAGACCTGGCAGCGATGCAGGCGGGGTGGTCCTATCGGCCGGTGGTGGTGCGGCGGGATGGTTCGCAGGATGCGCCGCGATCGGTGATGGGGGAGTTTGTTTCAGGAAACTACTTCAGAACCTTTGGCCTGAGCGCGAGCGCGGGGCGGCTGCTGGAAGATCGCGATGATGTGGCCGGCGCGCCGATGACTGCCGTGATGAGTTATGAGACGTGGGAGACACGCTTCAACGGCGATCCGGCAGTAGTGGGTAGCACGTTCAGAGTGAATACGCAGCCGGTGACGGTGGTGGGGATTGCGCCGAAGGGGTTCTATGGCGACCGGCTTATGCCGAGCCAGCCGGACTTTTATCTGCCGATTGAGACGATGCCGCCGATTGCGAATGTTCCGTATGTGCACGGATCGGACATGCAGTGGCTCTATATGATCGGGCGTTTGAAGCCGGGAGTTTCAGAAGATGAGGTGCAGCAGAAGGTAAGCGCGCTGCTGCGGCAACAATTGGGGACGACGGCGCGCTTCAGTTCGAAAGACGGACAGGTGGACCTGAAGAAGGTTCATATTGTGCTGACGCCGGGCGGGGGCGGTATCCAGTCGATGCAGGAAGGCTACAACTCGCAGTTGATGCTGCTGCTATGCGCGTCAGGGTTGGTGCTGCTGATTGCGTGCGCGAACATGGCGAACCTGCTGCTGGTGCGCGGGATGGCGAGGAAGGCGGAGATCAATGTGCGCGCAGCATTGGGTGCGCGTCGGGGAAGGATTGTGCGGCAACTACTGACGGAGAGTGTGCTGCTGGCGGGAGTGGGCGGACTGGCAGGGCTGGCGGTGGCATATGCGGGAACGCGGATGCTGCTGGCGCTGGCGTTTCCGGGCGCGGAGAACGATCCGATCCAGGCCGCTCCTTCAGTGGCGGTGCTGGGGTTTGCATGTGGGCTATCGCTGGTAACGGGAATTCTCTTTGGTGTGGCGCCGGCGTGGATTGCGTCGAGAGCCGAACCGGCGGATGCGCTGCGCAGCGGGACACGGGCAACGCACGGAGGAGCCACGCTGCTGCAGCGCGGGCTGGTGGTGGTGCAGGCGGGGTTGTCGCTGGTGCTGCTGGTGTGTGCGGGGCTGTTTGCGGAGAGCCTGAACAAGCTGGAGCACATCGACCTGAAGCTGGACGCGACGAACCGGTACATTGTGCACATCAATCCGCAGACGGCGGGGTATTCGCAGAGGCAGGTCGGCGATCTGTATCGCACGATCGAGGAGCGTTTTCATGCGCTGCCGAGCGTGGAGAAGGTGGGAATCAGCAGCTATACCCCGATGGAAGATAACAACAACGGCTGGAGCGTGCAGGTGCAGGGCAAGCCGGATCTCAACGTAGTTTCGTCGTACATCAAGGCGAACGCGGAGTATTTCGACTCAGTCGGAACGCGGGTGGTGGCGGGACGCGGCATTCTGCCGACGGATACGGCAACGTCACGGCCGGTTGCGGTGGTGAACGAAGCGTTTGTGAAGAAGCTCTTCAAGCCGGGTGAGAATCCGATCGGGCAGCATTTTGGAAACGACAATCCAAAGTCGGTAGGGGATTGGGAGATTGTGGGAATCGTCGAGGATACGGCCTACCAGAGCGCGACCTGGAGCGATCACATAATGTATTTTGTGCCGCTGCTGCAGCGGCCGCCGAGCTCGGACGAGCCGATAGAAAAAGACGAGAACATGTATGCAGGCGCGATCGTGCTGGAGACGGACAGGCCGGTTACGGACATGGAGAACCTGTCGCGGAGGACGCTGGCGGGGATCAATCCGAACCTGAGCGTGGTGAAGTTTCAGACCTTCGAGGTGCAGATCGCAGATCAGTTCAGCCAGGCGCGGATGTTGCAGCGGCTGACGATGCTGTTTGGCGGCCTGGCGCTGTTGCTGGCGGCGCTAGGGTTGTATGGTGTGACCGCGTATGGAGTGGCGCGGCGCAGGGCGGAGATTGGGATCCGCATGGCGCTGGGAGCGGAACGCAGCGGCGTGACGGCGATGGTAATGAGGGGCGCAATGCTGCAGGTGCTGTTGGGATTGGCGATTGGGATCCCCGTGGCGCTGGCATGCGTTCATTATGTCGCGTCGCAGCTCTACCAGATCAAGGCGGTCCATCCGCTGGTGCTGGGAGGGGCGGTGATGACGCTGATTGTAGCGGCGGGGCTGGCGGGATTCATTCCGGCGCGTCGGGCGGCATCGATTGAACCGGCACAGGCGCTGCGCACCGAATGACGGCAAGACGGCGAAATGCGCGTGAACGATGATGTGCCTTAGCTCGTCGACCGCTGGAGTTCGAGGTTGAGTGACTCGGAGCAGTTGCGGGATGGCGCGCCGGGCTCGCTGGCTGCGCGGACTTCGACGCGGTTGCGGCCGAGGAGCTTGGCGCGGTAGAGGGCTTCGTCGGCACAGGAGATCAGCGTTTCCATTGGCAGATCGCGGGCAGCGTGGAGTGAAGTGGCGCCGATGCTGAGGCTGGCGCGGGAATTTTCCCGGTCGAAGGCATGGGAGTTGATGGAGACGCGCAGTTTTTCTCCCAAGGTGAAAGCCTCGTGCAGAGAAGAATCTGGAAGAAGGAGAGCGAATTCGTCGCCGCCGAGCCGGGCGCAGTGGCTGCCCTCGACGTCGGAGGTGAGGCTTTCGAGTTTGCGCGCGAGGGCAACGAGGACCCGGTCGCCGTGGAGATGTCCGTGGCTGTCGTTGGCCTGTTTGAAGTGGTCGATGTCGATGAGGAGGAGTGCGAGACGTTCACCGCCGGCTTCGGACTGCAGGCGAGAGTAGGCGGCGGAGAGCGAGCGGCGATTACCGATTCCGGTAAGCGGGTCGAGGACGGCGAGACCTTCGAGATGCTGGTTGCGGGTCTCGAGGAGCGCATTCTCCCGGGCTGCCTGGGCCTGCAGCAGCGTGGTGCGGACAACGTAGCAGACAAGCGAGACAGTGATGGCGACGGCCGCAAGTTCCGTGGAACTGGAGAGCAGGAACAGGCCGAGTATCAGGTTGACGAAGGCGAGGAACGACGGCATGAGGCTGCGCACAAGCAGGCCAGGGGAACGCAATGGCAACGCTGTTTGCGGGATGATTTGCCTGTCGTGGGTGTAAAGCAGACAAAGCGCGAAGCCGGTAAGGAGGAAGGTGCCGGGAACGTCCCAGAGTCCGCAGTGGATCTGATGGAGCCATGCATAGCAGACTTGGTCGGAGAGGAAGTAGGCGATGAGGCGCAGTCCGAAGAACCAGGTGAGGACGCGCAAGAACCGAAACTCCTCGTGAGATGCGGCGCCTATGCAGGCGACCAGGGAAACGATGAAGAGAAAGAGGGCGACAAGCTGGCCGACGACGAGGTGGTTGACAGTGAAGTGATCACGGGTGGTGGATGAGTAGATGAGGTGGAAGCGCAGTACGACGAAGAGCAGAGCCTGCAGGGTGTCGACGATGACGATCGGACGGGAGACGCTGGCAGAAAAAAGCACGATGGCCAGCATGTAGAGGGCTTCGCTGATGTTGAAGAAGCCTGTTTGGAGCGCGCGTGCCGGACCGGCGTTCAAAACGATTTCAGCAAATGAGGGCGCATAGCCAATGGCGGCAGAGAGCGATGCGGCCGCGATGAGCATCCAGCGGATGCGAAGGGTGCCCCGGGCGGACCGTGAACGTCCGAAGAGGGCTGCGGCACAGAGAAACGATGTGAGAGAGAAACAAAGGTAGCCCCATGCAGCAGCGCGGGGTGTGTTGGCGCCCGCGACCATGGTGTGTCCAACGCAGATCAGGAGGGCGCCGAGAGTTGCCAGGGCGAGGAGAACCGTGCGAGGCACACGGAGCGCCGGTGGGCCTGCCGAGAAGTTGTGGGCCGCAGCAGGCCGGGACGCTTTCGATGAGAAGAGATCGTTCATAAGGCAGCTAGGAAAAAGAGCAGTTGAACGGCGTGGTAGAGCTTTTTAGATATGGGGAATGAAGATTGCTTGAAAGAAACTCTACAAGAGATAAGCCGTTTGGAAAGTAGCACAAAAGGCGCAGAGGGAGCGGGGGCGACGTTACTTCAGAGGGATGAAGCTGAAGGGAGTTCTGGTGCAGTGCGGCGAGACGGATGGAGTGGATCGCAACGGATGCGTGAGTTTTAGAAGAAGAGGCTGGTCTGCGCGGTGAAGGTGAGGGCCGCGGGAGTTTTGGGTGTGACGGCGGGACCGTTGACGTAGCTGAGGCCGAGGCCCAGGTAGGCGCCACGCGCGAGGTGCAAAGTGTAGCTGCCGGTCACGGAGTCGGAGGCACGCGAGTAAGTTTTTCCGGCAGCGGCAAGTGCGTGAAGTGTGTCCTGACTGAATGCGGTGTAAGAACCAACGACAGAGGCGAAGTCGTAAGGACGTGAGTGGAAGGGAGCAGCGTAGTAGGCGCGCGTTTCGTAATAGAGGCGGTAGGCATTGAGATCGGCGGGAACCACCATGGCCGATCCGCCGGCGTAGATGCCGCGCGCAGGATTGGAGGGCTCCGGCTGCCAGAGCTGGTGGTCGGCGAGGAGATAGGCGCAGTAGTTGCCGCTTTTCTTGAGACCAGTGCGGAGGCTGGTATACGGCGTGTTATTGGCGATATAGCCGATGCGATACCAGGCCTGGAGCTGCGAGGCGGATGCGGGTCGCTTTAGCCCAGCTTCGCCAACGAGGACAAGTTTGTCGCCGCTGGGAAGAAAGCGGAGGCCGACGGCGTCGCGCCTTAGGGCGTCTTCAGTCGAGCCGGGTTGCGCTGCTCGCTGGGCCGCGCCCTTGAGGTATAGGCCGCTATCCCAGCGGTATTTCAGGGTCATGACGGGCGCAGGCACAGGGGAGTAGGAGATGCCGACTTCGTAGGGCAGAACGGCGTAAACGCCCTGCGCACCGGAGGCGACCTGTCCGCCTACCTGGAGGCCGATGAATTGGAAGTCAGTGGTGAGGTAGCCGAGCTTCATCTCGACGCGATCTTCGCCGAACTCCTTGTAGAGATAAAGACTGCTGATGGCCCAGGCCTCGGGCTGAGCGGGATTCCAACTGGCCTGCTGCAACTGGCCGTTGATGTTGAGCTGTGCGCCACGAAGGCCGAGCTGACGGAGATCGGCGCTGAGCACCGGGTTGAAGGAATACTGAGCGAACTGGCGCTGGCCGGTGTAGGTCTGCGCGTCAGCGGGAACGGGAGCGGCGAGAGTGTTCTGAATGTAGGCGGCGTTGGCGCCCATGCGGAAGAGCAGTCCGTGTCGGAAGAGGGCCCGGCGAAAGGCGGAGTCTGATCCGAGGACGGAGTCAGCGAAAGGCGGATTGCCGGCTGCGGCGCCTTTGAGATTGAGGTCCTCGATCGAGCGCCAAGGCACGGGGCGGTTTGACTCAGAGGCAGCGGCATTCGGATCCGCGGCACGAGCAGGCAGCGTGGCGCCGAGGAAGAGCAAGAAGAAACACAACGATGTGCCGAACTTCGATCGGTCGATCAATTGGTTCTGAGGATCCTTGCGAAAGCCGACAGGCATCAGAAGGCGAGCTGCCGGAGATTGAAGAATGGCGTTCGGAAGAAGGATATCAAAGATTGGTGGACGAGTTGGGATGGGCAGCAGACCGGGCTTTGAGGAAAAACTGCACGGCTTTGATCCATCGTTCAAGTTCTGCAGCGTGATTCCGATGAGCGATATGGAGGTGACTGCGCGATGACTGAATCGGCGACGCGTACGGAGCTGGAGCCGCGGGTAGCGGAGGAGGATCAAGAACTGCGGTATGTGGCGCGGCAGCCGATTCTTGATCGTCATGGGAGGGTATATGGGTACGAGCTTCTGTTCCGGTCGGGAAGAGTGGCGGAGTATTGCGGTGAAGGGGATTTGGCGACCCGCACGATGTTGGACAACTCGATGATGTTCGGCATGACGAAACTGACAGGCGGACCACCGGCATTTGTCAACTGCACGTTGGAGTCGCTGACCGAAAGCCTGGTGGAGGTGTTGCCTCCGGCGATGACAGTGCTGGAGGTGCTGGAGACGCTTGAGCCGACGGCGGAGCTGGTTGGGGCGTGCCGGAAGTTGAAGACGCAGGGATTTCGTATCGCTCTGGACGACTTTGTTTGGAAGCCCGGAATCGAGCGATTGCTTGAGGTGGCGGACTTTGTGAAGGTGGATTTACTGCTGACCGGGCGGGAGGCCCGTCATGCTTTATTGCAGAGGTTACAGCCCTATACAGTGACGCTGGTAGCGGAGAAGGTGGAGACGCTGGAGGAGTACGAAGAGGCGCGCTCGGAGGGCTTTTCGCTGTTTCAAGGTTACTATTTTTGCCGGCCGGCATTGCTGGAGAAGAAAGAGTTTCCAGCAAACAAGCTTGCACAGGTGGAGATTCTGCGCGATCTGCACGAAGAGCCGATGGATTTGCGCAAAGTGAGCGGGCTGGTAGAACGCGATCCCGCGATTGCCTATCGGCTGCTGCGGCTCGTGAACTCGGCGGCCTACACAATGCAGCAGGAGGTGCGTTCGATTGAGTCGGCGCTGATTGCGGTTGGCGAGAAGACGTTCAGGCGGATCGCGACACTAGCGATTGCAACAGCGCTGAGCAGCGGGAAGACGACGGAGATTCTGCGTATGGCGTTTCTGCGAGCGCGGTTTTGCGAGCTGGGAGCGCGGCTGACCTGGTGTGATGCCACTGAGCAATATCTGCTGGGACTCTTCAGCCTGCTGCCGGCGCTGTTGGGGGTTCCGATGGCCGAGGCGATCGAGGCGCTGCCGTTGCGGCGGGAGATTTGCGAAGCGCTGCTGGGAGCCAAGAACGGCCAACGCTATCTGCTGTGCTGGATCGAGGCGAGCGAACGGGGGGACTGGCCGCAATGTGACATGCTTGCAGAGGCACGACAGCTGCCGCGGGAGCAATTGATTCGATGCGCGAATGAGGCGGCAGCGTGGGCAGATGCGACATTGCGGACGGCACTTTAACCCGGGTATACGGCGGGTGAGGACACTATATTGGCGAGCCGTGCCCAGTCTCAGTGCTCGCCTTTGCCGGGGCGGAGCATGAGGTCCTTGATGGCTTCGCGGGGATCTTTACCTTCGTCGAGGATGAGTTCCATCTGCTCGGTGATGGGCATTTCGATGTCGTAGCGGCGGGCAAGTCCAAGAGCGGCGCGGGTAGTGCGCACGCCTTCTGCGACTTTGCCGCCAAGACTCTCCAGGATCTCAGGGAGCTTGCGTCCCTGGCCGAGAGCCTGGCCGACGGTGCGGTTACGCGAGAGCGAACCCGTGCAGGTGAGGACGAGGTCGCCGACACCGCTGAGGCCCGCGAGGGTTTCGCGACGGCCGCCGCAGGCGACGGCGAGGCGTGTGATCTCGGCAATGCCACGGGTGATGAGCGCGGCGGCGGAGTTGTAACCGAGGCCCATGCCGGCGGCAACGCCGGCGGCGATGGCGATGACGTTCTTGAGTGCGCCACCGAGTTCGACGCCGATGACGTCAGTGGACGTGTAGAGGCGCACGGATTCGGAAGAGAATTCCTGCTGGATAATGGTGGCGATTTCGGGATCGCTGAAAGCGA
>Ga0335072_10015125_pt1 | contig 10958 bp, 10 predicted proteins | sample Lox_Sample_21_FD_206725 | JGI IMG/M metagenome (GOLD analysis project Ga0335072, IMG submission 206725) | Soil microbial communities from Loxahatchee National Wildlife Refuge, Florida, United States - Lox_Sample_2.1 | ecosystem: Environmental > Terrestrial > Soil > Wetlands | place: USA... | reverse complement strand
TGTCTTTGGGATCCGGGCTATACGTACATGGGTCCCATGACGGCATATCAGGCGCTCGCCGAAGGTAAACTTGTGCCAGCAGTGGAAGCCGCCTTTTCAATCGTCGGCACTCCCACTAGTAATACCGCAGACATGTCTAGCACAGCGACAAATGTCAACAAAATACTTTCACTTACTAACGCAACCGGCAGCGACGCTTCGTGCTATCAGCCCGGCTCTGTCATTACAAAAGAAACTCAATCAGATAAGACTCAGTGCTATGGAGGTGCCACAATTGGCCAAGGGCTATATGCAACCCCACAGCATACCTTGCAAGCGTACGCAACGCTAGCAGACAGTGGTAAAAAGATACCGCAGACCGTTCTTTTAAAGGTTGCCCTCGACGGCATCACAAAATACACCTGGACGCAGCCGAAAACGGAACAGGTTATTGGTAGCGCTGTCGCGCAAGGTATAGTCGGTGCCTTGTCTGATTCGAATGCTACGTGGCTTCAAGCGGACAAGTCGATGTTTACGGCTTCTACTGGCACACACACGGCTATCTCCTATGGCATGAATACCGGTTTTGGTTCAGCGAGCAACATACAGTTCACTTCAAAGTACGTCGCCGGCTTTTGGGTATACGGACAGATGCCAGCATCAAGCTCGCAGACTGGGCAAATGGATACACTGCTCATACCAGTGACCTATAGCTGGCTTAACGCTTTTTAAGCCTACATTGATACTAGAGCCTAGCGCAACTCCCCTGATGCCCGGTCTGTGCTCGCTACCGGCTCCACCAGCTTCGGTTGAGCGGTGACGTATCGGATAATAATCCGTGCGGTAATACCTACAATCAAGCACACTGCAGCGATAACACCAAATCGATACGCAAGATCATGTGAGATGTTGTGTACGAGATCACTGACAACCGAGATGAACATGTTGGGCGCAGTAAGCGTATGTATGTAGTGACTAAGCAGGCTTGAGCCAAGATAGAATACTAGTGCGGTAAGCCCAATAAACACACCGACGCTTATCAAGACATTCGGTAAGATACGGTATCGGTGATATATGAGTGAGATGGCCAGTAGAGCCAGGATCAATACGAGGCTAGTAACAACGGTCGTGGTGCGGACGCCTGCGAAGGTCTTCGTAGGATACGCAATCGTCTTGTTCGTGCCAGAATCAGGGACAATCTTAATGGGATTGAGTAATGTACTGTTGGGTGACAATTGTAAACCAGCTGACTGTGCTTGTGAAACCAGTCCGCTTAGATCAAGCGAAGGTGCCGGTGCTTTACCTTGATAGTACAGTTGAAGCTGATTAAGTACACCGTTCACCTTCTGTGTTAAGGTACTTACGAGCAGCATTTTACAAAGTGGTGAGGCGATCTGTGATTCACTCACAAGGTTACTTTGCTGGATAGCCTCGTCGCAAACCGCCTCAGTTAGTCGATTATAGCCGTCAACCTTAGTGAGCTGGCCTTCTATGTAGTGCGCGTTGAAAACCGTCTGATTGAAGACCGTCGTTATAATAACACCACATACTGAAGCCACTAATAGACTCGCTAAGAATTTGGAGAATAGGGAAACAAACATATCCGCATTGTACGGCTAAAGATACGTTTCGCCAATACAATCAGTTAGCGTCACGTCTCAGGAACAATACCCAGGCCACAATAGCGCTGCCTACAATCCATGCCAGTGCGACAAGTGCAGCGTGGGTAAAGCTCAGGCTCTGGTCAGGCGTCGAGCCAGTCACGGCGTTTATCGAGCTGAATGGTAGATACAGAGCCTTTTTACGTAACCATAGCCTCAGTAGATTTTCGACCGTTGAGGGCAGTAAGAATACTACCGCAAACGACCCTACTTGGTTACGCACAATGAACGCAATAATAGTCGCCAACATTACGGTACCCCAGCTACCGAACAGTAACCGCCATACAATACTGGAATACACAATACTTTGTGGTACTAGATGCAGATGGTGGGCGGCAATCCCCCATCGCACCAAGAGTGGAGCAAGTGTAGCAACCACGGCGCCGAACACAATTGCAAGTACGCTGAGCACGCACAGCTTGGCGAAGAATACCCGTGTGCGACTCTTACTAGCCGTAAGTGTGTACATAATGGTGTTATAGCGATACTCGTGAGTTACGAGCAGCACAGCAATGATGGCGTAGAGTAAGTTGAGCGCATCAACGGCCGTGAGGGCTGCATCAGAAAGAGTTGTGGCGCTATGTAATGCCGCAGGGTTATTAGTTGCGACACTGTACCCCTTCGCCCACCACGAAATAAGAAAGTCAAAACCCAGTACAATGAGCGCGATAAGATATGTTGATCGTACTGTTAGTAACTTCCGGAGTTCTGCCTTGGCTGTGCTTAGCATTACTTTTTAGTCCCCTTGCCAGTAAACTCTTCACTGCCGGCAGTAAGTTCCAGGAATGCTTCTTCGAGAGAAGCGCTTTGTTGCGACAATTCGTATAGGGGTACTCCACTCTCAAACGCAATCTTACCAATGTCATCAGTGCTCAATCCTTGCACGCGCAGACCACCCGATACTTTATGCACCTCAGCCTTACTACCGTGAAGTGCACGTTCAAGTTGACCGAGCTTAGGCGTGCGGACTAGCACACCGGAGTGTCCACTGTTTTTGATAAGCCCCGCCATAGTACTGGCGACAATGAGCTTTCCCTTACCTATTACCACCACATTGTCAGCCATTTGGGACATTTCGCTGAGCAGGTGACTGCTAACGAATACGCCATTGCCGCGATCAGCATACGATTTGAGAAATTCACGCAACCAGGCAATACCTTCAGGATCGAGACCGTTGGCCGGCTCGTCAAGCATCAGGTATTTTGGCTTGCCGAGTAGCGCGGCAGCAATACCCAAGCGCTGACTCATACCTAGACTAAATTTGCCTGGCCCCTTTTTGGCAACATCCTTCAGACCGACTTCATCCAGAACTTCATCTACTCGCTTCGCAGCTATACCGCCAGCATCAGCAAGAACACGTAGATGTTGCCGCGCGCTACGAGTAGGATGGAACGCCTTCGCTTCGAGCAATATACCAACCACTGAGGATGGCTGCCGATATCGGTTCAAGGGCTTGTCATCGAATAATGTTTGACCGGTACCGTTATCGAGTCCTAGCATCAAACGCATAGTAGTGCTTTTGCCAGCACCATTCGGTCCTAGAAAACCTGTAACTTTGCCTGTCTCTACCTCAAAGCTCAAACTGTCTACCGCAACCTTTTTACGGTAGTGTTTGGTGAGAGAATTAGTAACGATCATACGTCCATAATACCTCGCAGAGCGGGTCACTACAATGAGCCCTGGCCTAATCAGTAGCGAAGTACATAAGGTGACTGAGGCTATCCAGACCGTTTGCCAGAAAATCAGCACCCGCGGTTAATAGCTCATGCGATGTACCAAAACCGTGCAGAACCCCCACCTTGAGCCCCACATGGGCTCGCGTTGCAGCGATCATGTCGTAGGCGTGGTCGCCCACCACGACAGCGTGGCGTGGATCTACCGCGACTTGACGTAAGAGTTCGAGAATAGCATCCGGTTCTGGTTTATGGGCCATGCGGTCATCGGCCGTGGCTACAACGTCAAATAATTCATACGGGCTTGGCATATGTGCAGCAGCAAAGTCCCGTTCTATCATCATGCGGTTACCCGACGTGGAGAGACAGAGTTTTATCCCAGCCTGCTTCCAGCGGTGCAACATCTCCTCAGTACGGGGATATGCTTTGATGAGACCTGTTAGACCATTTTGAACTTCATCATGCTCTTTTGCGAGCTCAGCGACAGTCAACGATGACTGATGTCCGGCAATAATCTGTTCATAGGTTTCGGGTACCGGTTTCCCAAGACGTTGCCGTATATAATGATCGTTAGCAAGATGCTCTAGGCCATGACGTTTGAGTACCGTCTTGTAACCCTCTAGAACCAGCTCCCGAGTATCGAGTAGTGTCCCGTCAACATCGAGCACAACCGCTTTAATCGTCTCGCTCATTGGCCCATCATAGCCTTCGGTCTGAGATGCTACAAGTGGTAGTGCATGCTCGTGGTTCTGTAGTAATGCAAGCATCTCATCGGTGTCGCCTGCAAACATCAACGCTGTACGTAACTCTTTGGCCCCGTCAAAGCCGCTGATATACGTCTTACAGAACTTATTGAGCGTCTTTATACTACGTTCGCCGTGGCGCCACGTTTTGGCAAAAAGCTCCACCTGTCGGCGATATAATTCGATTCTTTCGGACATGCTGAAACTTTCCCACGTTAGAAAACCGTTCTCCAAAAACACGAACGGATTATGAAAGACACCCCGGCCAATCATGATGCCATCAAGATTGTGCTGCCGTGCCAAGGCCGTACCTTGCTCGCGGGATTGTATGTCACCATTACCTACGACTAGTGTGTGAGGCGCTATCTTGTCACGCATTCTAGCCACTTCGCCAATCAGTTCCCAGCGTGCGGGAACTTTGCTCATCTCTTTTCGAGTACGCCCGTGCACAGTCAGCATATCGAGATTCTTGTCGAGCAGGAACTCGAACCAGCTCATATCAACCTCACTGAAACCAAGTCGCGTTTTAACACTTAGTGGTAGACAGCCCTCTAAACCTTCGCGTGTCGCGTCAACGATCTGTCCAGCCAATTCGCGACTCTCAAGCCGGATAAGTGCTGCACATGCACCGTTTCGTACTTCGCTTTTGGCCGGGCAGCCCATATTTAAGTCAACACCGACAAAATTACAGCCTTCAGGTAGGCCCAACTCACGGGCCATCGAGCCATCAGCAATCTGCCGGGCTATTGTCCTGAAGTTTTCCGGCTCTAGCCCCCATAGTTGTGCCACTAAGTTTTTTTCTTCTGGCGCAAAGCGTAACTTCTTGAGCAACTTAGAGCGTCCCGAACTCATCAGCCCATCGACATTCACGAATTCCGTAAAAAACAAATCGGGCGCGGCAGTGCTGGCGACAATCTGTCGAAAGGTTGCATCAGTCACGTCGTCCATTGGCGCCAGCACGAAAAATGGCTTGGACAAGTCTTCTCTGTAATTCATAGCGTTACTGTTATTATATAATGTTTATACTTCTAAAACAAACTGGTTTGGGCCCGCTGCGCCCTACGTTTTTGCTGACGCCTTTCTAGAACAGAAAAGTCTGGATCAACAATGCGCGGCAATACTGCGTCAGGAAGCCCGGTAATAAAGCGGGATGGTGTCATGGACTCCACCCCACGACTTTTGGTATGTAGGATGGTCAGACTTTCTTTAGCGCGAGTAGCGGCGACATAGAATAGACGCCGCTCCTCTTCGACGTTGCCTGCATCTTTTGAGGTTACTTTTGGTAAAATACCTTCCTCGGCGGCAATCAAAAAAACGTGTGCGAATTCTAGGCCCTTGCTAGCATGAATAGTCATAAGGGTAACGGCGTCAACTGACGGATCATAGAACTCTTGTTCGGCAATATCGTCAATATGCTGGAGACAGGCTTCGATATTATTACCGAACTGTACTAGGGTCCCCAGAAACTGGACAACCTTTTCAGAGGGTAGTTGTAAGCGCTCAATGGTTTGTTGAGCGAAATCGTATACGGACCGACTTTTGAGGTCTCTTACCGCCCGTAGTTCAGTAATGATAGCCTGTACTTCAGGACGTTCATACGGCGAATCTTCGCCTGCTATTTGGTAGGGTACGCTACCTTCTGCAAATACCTTCTGTATAATCCTGCCGGCTTGATGAGTACGATAGAGCACGGCATAATTGCGTGGTTGACGCACATCCTGATGGCCACTAGCGTTCAGCATTGTACTACCGCCAATACCCTGCTCGATTTCGCGTAGGACGTACGCTGCTTCGCTATAACCATTGAGCGTTTTCATAGCCTGCACATGCCCAAGCTCATCCGTTTGTGGAATGAGCTGCGGAGAGCCCGGAAAAATAGCATTTGCAAGCTGGACAATCTCAGGTCGCGAACGGTAATTCTCAGTAAGCGCAACTTCTTTAACGTCGGAAAAGTCGAGACGAAAGCGCGTAAACATTTCTGCTCCCGCGCCCCGAAAGGAATAGATCGACTGATTCGGATCACCAATAGCGAAGACTCTACCACCCGAACTTAGTAACTTGAGCAGCTCGTATTGTAGTTCGCTAGTATCTTGGAATTCGTCCACTAGAACATACATATAAGACAGCCGCTTGTCGATACTGCTGCGTAAGCGCTCAACAGCCTTGATAAGCAGGTCGTCAAAATCGTAGCAACCATGACTAGCGAGCGCTTCTTCGTACTGTTCGAGTAGCCCTGCAATGGCCTCATTCACCGGGCCATTACGTGAAGCTTTAGCACATGATATCAACAGTGTAAGTTCACGCAAGGTTATATTCTTGAACTCTTGTGGGCGGCTCAGTCCACGGATAAGCTCCTGCTGCTCTGCCGGTTTTATGAGTGGTCTTGTGTCGCCACTACGCTGCAGTAAATCCGCCCCAAGTGCGTGAAATGTACAGATCTTTGGCAACCTTGTATCGTCCCGTAGTAGGTCTGCGAGGCGTTCTCGCATCTCTCGTGCCGCCTTGTTCGTAAACGTGAGCGCCACGATATCATTAGGCTTTGCTCCATTTTCCAGTACATAGGCAATGCGCGCCGTCAGCGTCTTAGTCTTCCCCGTCCCGGGTCCAGCTATAATCAAAACCTCCCTATCACTAGCCTCAACTGCGAGTCGCTGTAAAGCATTCAACTCACTAAGAAATCGCATACCCCTATTTTAGAGCAGGCTAAGCTGGTTGAGAGCCTCGACACGTTCTTGGGCGTCTTTAAACACTTTTATGGTGCCATACACTCCATCGTAACCAGGGTCTCGATACACCTGACCCTTGCGAATACGTTCGACAGCAAGTGCAATCTTCGGCGCATGCGCGTGGATCTTTTCGAGTGGAATTTTCCGTAGAATACTAAACTCGTCACCTAAAGCCGCAGTCAATGTCTCATACTCCGCCGTAACTGCCTTACTAGCTGTAGATTTCGTACCGCATAACTCAGCCACGACTTCTATGAGCGGCACTATGTACTCAACAATTTTGTTCGGCTTCTCGTCCATTAGCGCTCGGTCCGCTAACTCTTCCACACGGTAGTCTACGCCAACTACCAGCGGCCTGCCACAAACCGGACAGATACCGCCATGAAGCTTAGTTTCCGCAGGCGAAAATTTGATGCTACAAGCTCGGTGGCCATCATAATGATACTTACCCTCCTCCGGGAAAAATTCAATAGTGCCCTTCAAACGTTGATCATTGGTTTTCATAGCACCGATGATATCGGTGTAGCTTGGCTCAGCACGTATGACTGTCGCCTCACGACCTAGTTTTTGTGGTGAATGCGCATCTGAATTACTTGTAATAGCAACGCCGTCTAGCTGCTTCAGCCGCCAGTTCATTGCCGGATCGCTCGACAAACCTGTTTCAATCGCACGGATTTCCGGTGCTAACTCTTCGTAGGCTTCTTTGATGCTGTCGAAACCAGACTTGCTACCAAAAAGTCCGAACCATGGTGTCCATATGTGTGCTGGAATATATAACGTCGCCTTGTCTGCGTCGAGCGCTAAGCGCAACAATTCTTTGCTATCAAGCCCCAAGATTGGTCGGCCGTCAGCTTTCAAGTTACCAATGCGCTCTAGCTGTGTATTCAGTCGACTGACCGCCTCAAACGTCGGCATAATGATAAGCTGATGTAGCTTACGTACGCGTTCGCCTTTCTTATAGATTGTGGCGATTTCTACGCTCGGTACGAAGCGAAGTAAGTTATTACGTACACTGGCCGGTAACGTCCTATCTATCTCGTCAGCGATTTCCTTTTTAAGCTCAAATAATCCACCCTCTACCAATACCAGTTTCTCGCGAAACTCTGCGAACCACTGCGGATGAGTAAAATCGCCAGTACCGATTACATTAATACCCTTCAGCTTGCCCCAAAAGTACAGTCCTTCAATCGTGCAGCTCTGACTTGTCGCTCGACTGTAGTGTGAGTGAACGTGTAGGTCGACTATCAACTCCATATCTAACTTAGTGTAACGTAATTATGAGATTACTGTCTTGTAGTAACTACCCTATTGTTTGCCGTCCACCTTGGGGTCCAACACTTAAATGAGGGCATGAGTTACCCGGCTCCACTATTGCCATACAATCAGCACAAAATGCACCAACCACTAGTGCGACATTAGCACGCCTGAGCGCGGCAGCAGCGACTCTTGCGGCTTCCACATGATCCTCAAAAGCTTCTTCACCAATTGGAACGCCAATCTCCGCACCAGCCTCTGGATCACCATCGAAGGTCTGTAGGCCATGAAGATATGCCCGTTCGAGATCGTGTCTAGTGGGTTTTAGAAGACTCATCGAGAATTACTCATCCTTACCGACCTACCGCAAAATAGTGTTACTCCCACCGGAATACGCGAAAAGCAATGAAGTAGACAACAACAAGCCAAATCGCCATAACCCCCAACTGGGAGCCAAGCTGCGTCAGATGCTCACCTTCGGTGGCGATAAGCCGCGCGCCGTCGATTACCGGTGTCAGTGGCAAGTAGGTTGTAACGTTCTGCAACCAATGTGGCATGATGTAACGCGGGAAAAACGTACCACTTAGGAATATCATCGGAAAAACGATAATGTTGGCAAGCGGTGCCGCTTGTCGTTCATTATTTGCCCAACCCCCAACAGCCAATCCTATACCTAGTATGAGAACAATACTAAACACTAGGAAGAGCGCTAGTTCAAAGAAATTACCCACAACCTTCAGGTGGAAGAGTAAAATAGCCACAATAAACATTACCGCTATTGATAGTAATCCGGAAACAGCATTACCAAGCATGACACTTAAGAAATACTGCCACACCCGTAAAGGCGTAGTATGAAGACGACGTAAGATACCCATCTTTTTGAGTTCCGGGAAGACGTTGACAGGACCAAAAATGCCAGCACCAAGAATGGAGAAACCGAGTAAGCCAGTGAATGTGTAGTCAAATGCACTGAGACTACGTTCGTTGTTTTGCTCGCTCACGACGGACAAGGGTTGTTCGCTATGCGTGAGCTTCACATTAGTGGCCTGCAACTCAGCCTGTAAGACAGTAGTTAACGTCTGTGCTGCGCTCTGATTATTATTCGTATAGTGTACGATCGCCTGTCCGCTAGGATAGGTTGTTCCTGGTTTGACCGCACCAAAGGTAGCCGGAAGCTCAATAGTAGCGTCTAGCTCGCTGCGGCTCATCTTTGCATTCGCCGCTGCAAATGTAGAGATAGTCTTATCTACTTTAAGTGCCTTTTGTTGCTCAAGTTGCTGTGCGAACTGCTTAGCGAATGACGTTTTCGATTCATTGATAACCGCGATGTTGAAAGTTACCGATTTATTACCACTATTCAAGCCACCGAACACAAACAAGAAGATGAGCGGAAACAGAAAAGTAAAAAATAATGCCAAGCGGTCACGAAATAGTCGCCGGATATTCACGACAAAGAATACCCAAACGGTATAGAGTTTCTTTTGAGTCGGCGTCAACGGCTTCAGCGGTTTCACAGGCTTATCAGTACTTGGCTGCTTGCGCTGATAGAAGCGCCAACCAATACGACCGATGACAATGGCAGCGATAATAATCCAGATGATATTACTCATATCAGTTCCTCAGCGCCTTTCCGGTCATATCTATAAACACATCCTCAAGATTCGCTTGTTCAACACGTTGCTCCTTTTTGAAGCCCTTAGCTAGTAACTGTTTAATGAGTGCCTTGGGTGTGTCGAGTGCGATAATCTTACCGTGATCCATAATAGCAACACGATCGCAGAGTATCTCCGCCTCGTTCATATAGTGCGTAGTCAGTATTACGCTAATTCCACGACTGCGGACCTCTTCTATAAGGTCCCATAGATTACGACGGGCCTGAGGGTCCAAACCTGTAGTTGGCTCATCCAGAAAGAACACTTTAGGATTATGCACAAGCGCCGCCACAATGCTAAAGCGCTGCTTTTGACCACCGCTGAGACTTTCGACGTAGCTATCAGCTTTTTCGCCTAGGTTAACTTCGTCTAGGAACTTCTTCGGATTGACACGTTCACCGTATGCAGCGGCAAACATTTGGATGAGTTCGGTCAGCTTCGTCTTGTCTTGAAAGCCCGGTGTTTGAGGTTGTACGCCAATCATACCGCGGATGTCATATGGGTGTTTGGCTACATCCACACCATCGATAGTAGCCGTGCCACCATCTATTTCACGTAGTGTCTCAATCATCTCAAGCGTGGTAGTTTTTCCTGCACCGTTAGGACCTAAGATGCCAAATATCTCACCTTTTTTGACTTCGAAGCTGATACCATCTACGGCTTTTTTATCACCGTAGGATTTCTGCAAATCCGTCACTTTAAGAATCACCTGATCACTTTTCACCATACTTTTCACCCTAGCACACCCCAGAAGATAAAAAAAGCGTCCTTTTACAGGACGCTTCCGTTTGCCAGAGACGGCGATTTCTTAACTATGTACGAAGGTAGTAACTGGCAGCCAGAATCCAAGAAGCTCGTTAAGTATAGCTTCTCCAGACGTAGTTCGCTTTAACCTCGCTTGACTGTTAGGAAGCCGTTACGTGGGTTTTCGTTAACAGTGAAGCCTGCTGGTAGGTCGGTCGCTTCAGGACGCTCGTCCTTACTAAAATAATAGATGGTCTGCTTCTTACCACCGCGCAGAGTGACTTCTTTGGAATTCAGGTAGTAGGTGACGCCTTTCGAGTTCGTGTGCTTGTATGCCATAGATGCATGTCTCCCTTGTAACAGTTGTTAGTAACCCTAACATACTCTGGAGCGTTTTTGTTTGTCAACAGGTAGCACACAATATACAACGCTTTTGCTTCTAAGGGGGTTGCCCGGACAACATCACATGTATTACACTTGTGCTTGTTAGTAATGAAAAGGTGGTTTAAGTAATGGACTTTCGAAC
>Ga0335072_10015124_pt1 | contig 10958 bp, 10 predicted proteins | sample Lox_Sample_21_FD_206725 | JGI IMG/M metagenome (GOLD analysis project Ga0335072, IMG submission 206725) | Soil microbial communities from Loxahatchee National Wildlife Refuge, Florida, United States - Lox_Sample_2.1 | ecosystem: Environmental > Terrestrial > Soil > Wetlands | place: USA... | reverse complement strand
GCGGTCAACGAGCCTTTCCAGCACACGGGACTGGTCAACGGGTACGGCGCACGTCAGGTCATCGACTGGCTCGTCTCGGGGCAGCTGTTGGACCACGGCCGGCTGCCGGTCGTCACCGTGATCGCCGCGCTCGGGTTCGGGTTGGCCTGGCTCGCGTGGTCCTCGGACGCCGACGCCCGCGCGCTACTGGTCGCGCTCGCGGTGTGCCTCCTGTTCGCGTTCGGTCGCACGACGTTGGGGTCGCTTGCGAATCTGATCCCGGGAAGCGCCGACCTCTTCTTCCGCCGCTTCATGATGGGCGTTCAGCTCGCCGCGTTGCTACTCGCCGGTCGCGGAGCGGCGTGGCTGGCGGCCCATGGTGCGCGGCTGCTCAAAGCCCGGGTCCCGCGCTGGCCGCCCGGCCTGTCCGCAGCCGTCGCAATCGTCGCGGCGATCGCGGTGCTCGCGCCCGCCTGGCTCCAGCTCGGCGCATTCGACCGCCACGACGGCGCCGCGATCGCGGCCCAGCGCCGCGCCGACGACACCCAGGGTGCCGATCTCGATCGCCTCATCGCGGTGATTCAGCGGGCCGGCGGCGGGAGGACGTACGCCGGGATGCCCTCGAACTGGGGTCAGGACTTCACCGTCGGGGCGGTGCCCGTGTTCAAGTATCTCGAGAGCCGCGACGTCGACGAGGTCGGCTACACGCTGCGCACCGCCTCGCTGATGACCGGCCCCGAGAACCACTTCGACGAGCTCAACCCGTCCGACTACGAGCTGTTCGGGATCCACTATCTGATCCTCCCCAGTGGCTGGCCGGCCCCTGTCGCCGCTGACCTGGTCGCGGTCTCCGGTCAGTACGCGCTATGGACGACCAAGAGCGCCGGCTACCTCCGCGCCGGCACGATCGTCGGCTCGCTCGCGGCCAACCGGACCGACCTCGGCGCCCGAAGCATCCGTGTCCTCGATTCGGGCCTGGCGAGCCGTGGGGATTTTTTTGAGATTTATTTCGGTGCTCGCAAGCCCCTGGGATCGCCATCGAGCGGACTGTCCCGGCAAGCGGCGGCCGGCACGGTGGCCTCCGAGGACGACAACCTCGACCAGGGCGTCGTCACCGGCACCGTGACCATGCGCCGGCCGGGAGTGGTGGTCCTGAGCGCCTCGTTTGACGATGGCTGGAGGGCGACCGTCGACGGTCGCCCCACCGCCACGAAGATGGTCGCGCCGGCGCTGGTCGCGACCGCCGTCCCCGCGGGCACGCACACGGTCGCGTTTCGCTACCGGGGCTATTCCGGTTATCCCGAGCTGTTCGCCCTGTGCGCGCTCACGCTCGCGGCCTTTGCCGGCGCCGACGCGGTGCGCCGGCGCGGGGTCACATCAGACGTCTAGGAGCCGCCGATCGTGTTGTCGAGGCGCCACGTCTTGCCGCCGTTCTTGGAGACGTACTGCAGGCTCGAGGTGCCGTTCGCCTCCCCGTCGACAAACGCGACCAGATGACCCTGCGGGTTCCTGACGACCGCCACCGGCAGCCCGAAGAACGTGGCTCGATACCAGTGTTGGCCGCCGTCGCTAGTGGTGTCGATCACCTGCCCCGTGCCCCAGGCGAAGATCGTCTTCGGGCCGGCGGCGCCGATGTCGACCACCGAGAGCGGAGCCTGAGCGGCGTTGAGGTGGAGCGCCGGGCCGTCGGTCTTCCAGGTCTTACCGCCGTTGACCGTCGTCGCGGGGTACTGCGCCTCGCCCGTGTTGACGAGCGCGAAGCCGCGCTGGGCTCCGGTGAACACGCGGTTTCCGAAGATCTTGCTCGCGCTCACGGTTGTGCCGGGCGCCAGTGTTTGCGAGGGCCGGCTGATGAGCGTCGCGGTGACCGTCTGTTGCGGACCGGCAGCGGCGGCGGACCCGACCCCGACGGCCAGCGCGGCAGCGGTCACGACGAGCGCTGCGATGACGATGCGCGGAGATTTGATCGGTTGCATGAAACTCCCTTCGTCGACGGCCCTTCGAATCGCGGCAGCCTAGTGGAGCACGAGGCGCAGCGCGATTATCAGCAGGCCGAGCACCGCGCCGAACAGCGTCTGCAGCACGAGCTCGCGTCCCGACTGCTTGGCGCGTACCCCGGCCAGGACCTCGAGCAGCATGACCACCACCGCCGCGGTGATCAATGCCGTGATGACGGCGGTGTCGAGCGACGCGCCGACCGCCCAGTCGATCAGCAGCGCGACGAGCGGTATGCCCGCGCCGAACAGGATCGGCGCCTGCTCCCTGATGATCCGCCAGAGGTCGGCGGCCCGCGCCGGCGTACGGTCCTTCAGGCGGTGCGAAGTGAACTCGGCATACGAATGCGCGAGCAGGTAGACCAGCATCGTGATCACCACCGCACTGACCGTCTCGGCGTACGTTTCGCTGCCGGCCGACTCGGCCGCCAGCAGCGCCCCGACGGTCATGAGACCGTAGATCGCCGCGCTCAGGTCGGAAAGCATGGCCCCCGTCCGCCCCGCTAGCGGCCCGGCGCTAGGGCGTCGATTCGGTGTCCTTCGGTCCCCTGCTCGGGATCGCGGCCTCGAGCCAGCGGCTCAGCGCGCGCCGGCCGACCAGGGTGATCTCGCCGTCGGCTCCGAGCCAGTCGCGCACCCGCAGCTCGCGGACGATCCCGAGCGCGTCGCTCGGGCCCGGGCCGCCGCCTCGCGCGGTCAGCGCGTCGGTGCCGGGCTCGACCATCCAGCGCCTGGATTCAAGCGCTGCCAGCGCGATGCCCTGCTCGTCGGTCGGAAGATCCAGCGGGTGCGGTGCGGCGCTTCGCAGCGGGTCGTCGCTCCGCAACGGGCGGTCGCTTGCCACCGAGTCGTCGCTGCGAGCGCGGTTCTCCTCCGCGGGTTCGCGGCGCTGGGATGGCATGCGGAACGGCAGATCCTCGTCCACCCGTTCGGCCTGGGATCGGAGCCAGCTCCCCGCGCTCTCCACCCACTCCCTCGCGGCGCTCGCGTCGACGCCGAACATCTGCGCGAACTCGTCTACATCGATGTTGTCCACTGCGCGTTCGACGGACCGTCCCAACTCCCGCGCGATCTCGCGCAGCGTGTCCTCGAAGCTCCCGCCATTTGATTCGTCATCAGCCATGAGCACATGATGGCACGCTCCAGATCGATTCAATGGACGGATCGTGAGCTGCGACTGGTTGCTGGTCGACGGATCGAGCATGATCTTCCGCGCCTTCTACGGCGTCCCGGCGGGTGAGCCCGGCCCGGATGGGTTCCACGTGAACGCGATCCGGGGTTTCCTCGAGCGGCTCGCCCGCCTCGTCGTTCAGCGCCGCCCACGCCACCTCGCCGTCGCCGACGACGAGGCCTGGCGCCCGGATTGGCGCGTCGAGCTGATTCCGACCTACAAGTCCCACCGGGTGGCGGAGCCGGTCCCGCCGGCGCTCGAGCCGCAGCTGCCGGTGATCCGCGATCTGATGGCGGCGATCGGGGTCGATATGGTCGGCGTCGCCGAGCACGAGGCCGAGGACGTGATCGCCACCTGGTCGCGCCTGGCCCCCGGCACGATTGAGATCGCCAGCGGCGACCGCGATCTGTTCGCGCTGGTCGAGACCCCGCGGGTGTGCGTCCTGTATCCGGAGAAGGGCGGCACGGCCGTGATCGACGAGGAAGAGGTGACGCGTCGATACGACATTCCGGGCCGGCGCTACGGCGATTTCGCGATCCTGCGCGGCGATCCCTCGGACGGTCTGCCCGGGCTGAAGGGAGTCGGCGCGGTCACGGCGGCGGGCATGATCCGCCGTCATGGCGACATCGCCGGCGTCCTGCGCGAGCGCGACCTTCGCGAATCCGATCGTGAGTACCTTCTGAGCGCGCTCAGGATCGTGCCCCCGGTCGATGATCTGCCGATCGATCTGCCCGCCGGCCGGCGGGACTCCTACCCGATCGACGGCGCGGCGATGGACGCGCTCGCTGCGCGCTACGGCGTTCGAGACGCGTGCGGGCGGCTGTTGAGCGCCTTACGGAAGCTCGCTCGGACCTGACGACGCGGGCTCACGGCGCCGGGACCACGGTCAGCACCAGCCGCGACGGGCGCTCCGCGTCGTGATGCAGCACGTTGTGCGCGATCACGCCCTCGGTCGCCAGCGTCTGGTCGCCTTCGGTGCCGAGGTTGACCGCGAACTTGGGGTGGGCGGCAGACGCGATCTCGACCCGGATCCGGTGCCCGGCCTCGAACCGCTGCGCGGTGTCCCACATCTCGACCACGACCTCGTAGATCTGGCCGGGATCGACCGGCAGTTGCCGCTCGTGGCCGCCGCGATAGCGGAGCCTGACCAGCCCGTCACATAGCCGCTGCGCGAAGCCGTTCGGGTGTACGTCGAGCAACTTCGCCGCGACGTCGGTGTCAGCGGCCGAGGTCGACACGTGCGCGACGAGCCTGACGGGCCCGATCACGTCGAGCGGTTCGCTCAGGGCCTCGCTCGTGAACACGAGCACGTCGCCGCGCGTCTCCACGCCGGCGAAATCGTCGGGACCGCCGATCTGCGCCGAGGACGCGTCGGTGATGAACGGGACCGGGCGGTCGGGATCGTGCAGCCACTCGTCGGCGGGTGCGCCCGTGGTCGGGGGAACGTCTGCGAGCCGGCCGTCGCCGAACCGGGAGGTGGCACCGCCGTCGCTGTCGAGGTACCAGATCCGCTCGGCGCTCCCCGGAGGCGGCCACGCCGGCAGGTCCAGCCATTCGTTCGCTCCCATCAGGAACATGCGCACTGGCGCCACCGGCTCTGCGGGCGCCCGGCCGTGGACCATCTCGTCGAGGAAGCCGGTCATGATCGCGTACAGGTCGACGACCGCATCGTGGCCGAAGTCGATCTCGCCGAGCTTGCGGTCCGAGTTCACCTGGTGGCCCCACGGGCCCATCAGCAGGCGCTGTCCGGACCGGCCGGCCTTCGTCATCGCGGCGAAGTTCGTGGGGGTCCCGATCTCCTCGTCGTCGTACCAGCCGGAGATGTGCAGCACGGGCACGTCGACCTCCGCGATCCGGTGCTGGTAGCGGAGCGGCTCCCAGTATTCGTCGAGCGTCTGGTGGCGGCATTCCTCGCGCCACAGGGCGGAATCAAAGCCCGCCGCGTCGTCGAGGTCGACAAGCGGCCGGTGCCGGTAGACCTCCATCCAGTCGACGGCGCCCGTGTACTGCGGGACGCGGCCGTCGGTCATCCGGTACCAGTGCACGTGCATCGGCCCGGGGACGCCGGTCGGGTTCTCGACGAACGGGTCGGCCGGCGTGACGAGCACGATCATCGCTCGGAGCGCCGGCGGGTGATGGAGCGCCGTGAGCCACTGGATCCGGCCCGGATAGCTTCCGCCGTAGGTCGCGACCGTGCCGTCGCACCAGTCCTGGCCGGCCGCCCAGGCGATCACGTCGACCCCGTCGGGGCCGTCGTTCCGGTAGGGCTCGAACAGCCCGTCGGAGTCGCCGCGCCCGCGCACGTCGACCCACACCGCCGCGTACCCGGCCCGCGCGAACGCGTCGGCGCGCTCGGTGGAGCGGTCTCCCCCGCGCCCATACGGCGTGCGCATCACCACGGCCGGCGCCGGCCGCTCCGCCGGCAGCACCAGGTCGGCGGCGAGCGTGACCCCGTCCCGCAGCGGGATCCGGACGTTGAAGCGCCGGACGAGGCTCATAGCTAGAACGCGTGATTCATCGCGGCCACAAGGCTGATGTCGTCGGCTTCGCCGAGGTAGGCGGCGTGGGTGCAAGCGCTGCTCAGCGCCGATTCGACGCTCCCGGTACTGCGTGAGCTGCGGTACTCGGTCACGTAAAGCCGGGCGTAGGCGGCCTGCTGTGACTGTCCGGCGGAGGCCCACTCCGAGCACGTGGACGCGTCGCTGAGCGCGCTTGCCCTCGAGCTCGAAAGCGCGGAAGCGGCCGTAAATGCGACCAGCAACACCACGACCACGATCACCGCGGCCGTCTCGCGCTTGTGCTGAGACATGAACTTCCTGAGGCTCGGGCCATCCGGACCCATAGCCGATCAGGATGTCACGGCGCGACCGACCGCGACCTGGTCAGGCGCACCCGGTGATGCCGCCGTCGAGCGGGATCACCGCGCCGGTCAGGTAAGAGCCGGCGCGCGAGGCAAGGAACAGGGTCAGACCGGCGGCGTCGTCGGGCCGGCCGATACGGCCGAGCGGAACGACCCGCGCGACCTCGGCGCGTTTCTCGGGTGTGTCGAGCGCGAACGCCATCATCTTGGTCTCGAACGGCCCCGGGGCGATCGCGTTGACCGTGATCTGCTCGGAGGCAAGGCGCCGCGCGAGATGGCGGGTGAGCATGTGCACGGCGGCCTTGCTTGCGCTGTAGCTGTAGTTCTCGACGGCCGGAACGCGGATGCCGTCGATCGAGCCGATGTTGATCACCCGCGCCGGATCCTCCGCGCTGGCCGCCGCCCTCAACGCGGGCAGCAGCCCGACCGTCAAGTGGAACGTTCCCTCGAGGTTGGTGTGGATGACCCGATCCCATCCGGACGCGGGGAACTCCTCGAGCGGCGCTCCCCATGTCGCCCCGGAGTTGTTGACGAGGATGTGCAGCGCGTCGAAACGCGCCCTCACGGCCTGCGCAAGCGCGCCTGCGCCCTCGGGCGTCGAGAGGTCCGCCGCGATCGCCTCGCACTCGCCGACCGCGCGCAGCTCGGCCGCCGCCGTCTCGAGGTCCTCGGCCTTGCGTGATGCGATCACCACGCGCACGCCGGCCTGGACGAGGCCCCGGGCGATCATCAGACCGATTCCCCGCCCGCCGCCGGTCACGAGCGCGTTCTTGCCAGACACGTCGAACAGGTCCACGCGCGCATCCTAGGCGGCAGCGATTAGTGACACGCCGCTCAAGAACTGTGGCCGGTATGTCGATCAACGGATTGTTCGGGGAAACCGGACGGTTGTCCCCTTCGCCCAACGGAATCGTTCGGCCTTGCGACGACTCAAGCACAATCAGCGAGTAGACATTCACCTCGACACCGACGATCACGCTGTCGGTTGTCGCGTTGCCGCGGTGGAGGGGAGCGTCGCGACGCTCAAGCTGGTCACCGAGGTTCCTGCCGAGGTGCTCGAGAAGTTCACTCCTGGAGCGCTCGGGTACCTGCTGTTCCAGCATCGTGGCGCGATGACCGCGCTCAAGGGCATCGCCACCGCGAGCCCGACCGAGCCGACCGAGCTCGCGTTCGTCGTGATCGACGGCGTCCAACTGCCGGAGCGTCGCGCTGCCGAGCGCTATCAGGTCGGCGCTCTGGCCCGAGTCTCGCTCTCGACCAGCGCCGGCGACACCGAGGGCATCGAGGCCACGGCCGCCAACGTGAGCGCGGGAGGCGTCCTGATCGAGCGACCCGCCGGGCTTGCCGACGGACCCGGTTACCGGCTCGAGCTCACGCTCGAAGAGGGTGCGGCGCCGATCCGCTGCGCCGCGACCGTGGTCCGCGCGACTCCCACGCACATCGCGCTGAAGTTCACCGATATCGCCGACGTGGAGCGCATTCGCCTGGCGGGCATGATCCGCCACCGCGCGCTCGCCGCCTAGCCCCGGCGCGGATCACCTCACGGCTCGTACGAGCCCGGCGTCCAGGCGCGGGTGCTCACACCAATCGCGTTCCAGGCGTTGATCGTCACGATCAGGCTGATCAGCGCACCGATCTCGGCTTCGCTGAACTGCTCGGCGACCGCCTCGTAAGCCTCGGCCGGCACATGGTCGTTGGCCAGCAGCGTGACCGCCTCGGTGAAGGCGAGCGCCGCGCGCTCGCGCTCGGTGAAGAACGGCGTCTCACGCCACGCGCTGAGCGAGTACAGACGCTGCTCGGTCTCGCCAATCGCGCGCGCGTCCTTCGTGTGCATGTCGATGCAGTAGGCGCAGCCGTTGATCTGCGAGGCTCGGATTCGCACCAGCTCCCGCAAGGGCGGGTCGAACTCGACCTTGTCGAGTTGCTTGGTCGCGGCGTGATCAACGTGGGCCATCGCCTTGGCGAAATCGGCCGCATGGGTGTCGAAGTCGAGTCGGACAGGGATCTCGTATGGGGTCTGTGTGGTCGTCATGGCCACAACTTATCGGCTATGCGGCCCGTAGTTAAGATCCATTTGAGTGGCAAAAACATGGGCCATTTCCGGCGTCGACCTGCACCTCGACCTCGAGGGGCCGCGCGTGCGCGCGGGGCTCGAAACGGCGCTCCGCGACGCGGTTTCGGCCGGTCGGCTGGCACCGGGGAGCCGTCTGCCGTCCTCTCGGGCGCTCGCCGCCGACCTCGGCATCGCCCGGAACACGGTTGCCGAGGCGTACGGCCAACTCGTCGCGGAGGGGTGGCTGACCGCTGTGCAAGGCTCGGGGACGCGGGTGGCGGAGCGTCCCGAAGTGCCGGAGCCGGCAGTGCCGGCGCGGTCGTCACCAGGGCGCCGGATCCGCTACGACCTCAGTCCGGGATCGCCCGACGTGTCCGCCTTCCCACGCTCTGCGTGGCTCAGCGCGACCCGGCACGCGCTCGCCGGAGCTTCATTCGGGGCGCTCGGCTACGGCGACCCGCGCGGGCAGCCGGAGTTGCGAGCCGCGCTCGCCGAGTACCTCGCGCGCGCCCGGGGGGTGCGGGCGACCCCCGACCGCGTGGTCGTGTGCTCGGGCTTCACGCAAGGGTTCCGGCTGCTGTGCGAGGCGCTCCGCGCGCGCGGCGCGAGGACGCTCGCGATCGAGCGCTACATCCAGCCCGCCACCGCCGAGGCTGCGAGCGCGTGCGGCCTCAGGCTCGCGCCGGTCGACGTCGATGACGACGGGGCCGCGGTCGAGCGACTCGCCTGCGCCGACGCGGCGTTGCTCACCCCGGCCCACCAGTTCCCGATCGGCGCGCCACTGGCGCCGCGGCGCCGGGTGGTCGCGGTCGAGTGGGCGCAGGCGTCGGGCGGGCTGCTCATCGAGGACGACTACGACGGCGAATTCCGGTACGACCGGCACCCGCTCGGGTCCCTCCAGGCGCTGGCGCCGCAGCGCGTGGTGTACGCCGGCACCGCGAGCAAGACACTCGCGCCCGGGGTCCGGCTCGGCTGGCTCGTCCTCCCCGCCGATCTCGTCGACGATGTCGTCGCCGCCAAGTCGCTCGCCGACCGCAACAGCAGCGCAATCGACCAGCTCACGCTGGCACGGCTGATCACCTCGGGCGCCTACGACCGCCACGTCCGGCGCTCCCGTCTGATCTACCGGCGCCGGCGGGACCGGCTGGTGGCGGCGCTCCGTCGCCACGCGCCACGGGTCCGGACCTCGGGGATCGCCGCCGGCCTGCACGCGCTCGTCGAACTGCCCGACGATGTGGACGAGAAGGCTGTCGTCGCCCGCGCCGCCGAGCGGGGACTGTCGCTCCAGGGGCTCGGCGAGTACGCGCATGGTGGCCACACGCACCCTCCAGCGCTCGTCGTCGGTTACGCCAAGCCCCCAGAGCATGCGTTCACCGGGGCGGTCGCGCGCCTCGCGGCCGTGCTCCGCGACGCTACCGGCTGACCGCCGAGCCCGGTTGCAGCACCGCCGGCGCCGCGCCGTGGTCGGTGCGGCGGCGCGTCCGCAGCAGCACGACCACGGTGATCGCCGCGACGAGCGCGGCGCCAACGGCCGTGATCAGCGCGATGTTCATCGCGGTGACGAACGCCGCGCGCGCGCGGTCCGGGATCGGCGCCGGCAGGTGAGCCGCGATCGCAAACGATCCCTTGACCTTGGCCGCGACCCGGCTCGACAGTCCACTCACGTCGACGTGGCTGCTGTAGGTCGAGGTGAGAATGCTTCCGATGACCGCGATTCCGATCGCGCCTCCGACCTCGCGCGAGACGTCGTTGAGCGCCGATCCGACTCCCTGGCGCGCCGGCGGAAGCGCTTCGGTGATGGCCGTGGTGGCCGGGGTCATCGCGGCCCCCATGCCGATTCCGAGCACCACGAGGCCGGCGGCGAGCTGCCAGTAGCTGGTGGCCACGCCGAGCTGGGCGACGATCGCCAGCCCGCCGGCGACCAGGACGAGCCCTGTGGCGCACACCCAGCGTGCGCCGAAGCGGGCGGCCAGCCGCGGCGCGAGCCGGGAGGTCGGCATCATCGCGGCCGCCAGCGGCAGCACCTCGAGCGCGGCCAGCAGCGGCGTCGCCCCGCGCACGAGCTGGAGGTACTGGAGGATGATGAACGTGTAGCCGTAGAACGCGAAGAACTGGATCAGGATCGATGTGGTTCCCGCGGTCAGCGTCCGTTCCCCGAACACGCGCGGATCGAGCAGCGGATGCTCCTGGCGCAGCTCCCAGAGCACGAACGCGATCACGAGCACGAGCGATGTCGCGAGGCCGGCCACAGTCCGCGGCGCGAGCCAGCCGTAGGTAGGAGCCTCGATCACCGAGAACACGAGCGCCACCAGCGCCAACACGGCGATGGCTGCGCCACCGATGTCGAGCCGGGGAGCGTCGGGATCGGCGGACTCGGGCACGAACCGCAGCGTGCCGGCGAGCGCAAGCGCCGACAGGACCACATTCAGGCCGAAGATCGACCGCCACGAGAAGCCCGCCAGCAGCAGCCCGGACGCGAGCAGGCCGAGGACCGCGGCACCGCCCGCGACGCCGGCCCAGATGCCGACCGCACGCCCACGCTCCGCCGGCGGGAACGTGCCGGTGATCGTCGACAGCGTCGCCGGCATCACCAGCGCCGCACCGAGGCCGAGAATCGCCCGGAGCGCGATCAGCTCGGTCGCTGACGACGCGGTCATCGCCACCGCCGACCCGGCGCCGAAGATCACGAGGCCGGCGATCAGCGCGACGCGGCGGCCGTAACGATCGCCGAGCGCCCCGCCCGGAAGGAGCAGCGCCGCGAACGCGAGCGAGTACGCGTCGATCACCCACAGGAGCTGGGTCTGGGTCGCGTGCGTGTCTCGCGCGATGTCGGGGAGCGCAACGTTCAGTGAGGCCATCGCCGCCACCACCGCGGCGAGCGCCAGGCAGACCACCGCGGTG
>Ga0335072_10015123_pt1 | contig 10958 bp, 11 predicted proteins | sample Lox_Sample_21_FD_206725 | JGI IMG/M metagenome (GOLD analysis project Ga0335072, IMG submission 206725) | Soil microbial communities from Loxahatchee National Wildlife Refuge, Florida, United States - Lox_Sample_2.1 | ecosystem: Environmental > Terrestrial > Soil > Wetlands | place: USA... | reverse complement strand
CCGCCTACATCGTCTTCCAGGATTGGCCGCATCTGCTCCAGTCCATTGCCGTCGCCGACCTCCGCCCACCCTGATGTGGCCCGGCTACCAAGTCCCACCCAATAACCCACTCACGCTCGGAGCAATGCCAGAAAAATCAGTCGATCAACCATTTAGAATTGCTGGTGTGCGAGCGCCCATATGCGCACTTATATGAGTGCTCTGATCGGGGCGCTCGCTTGTGTCTGGCATGTCCGTTTCCGTCATTATGACGGGGCATGCCAGCAAAATTGGCCGGACTACCGCAAGGTGGTCGCCGCGCGACGCTTACCTTGGGAATGGAGACGATCTCGTTGGACTTCTCCGCCCCTTTCAACTGGCCGAGCACCAACCACAGGCGAGCCGCGCGGGCGGAGACCATATGGGTCGGCGCCAGGGCCTTGCGCTTGCCACCGGACCGCCGGGCCGTCTTGCCATCGATCCGATGACGCGCTCGGGCATCCCGGTCAGTGACGCCACCCAGGCGACCAAGCAGCGGCGGAATTGCTAGTGCTCCAGCATGGCCAGGATATCGCCGAGGGGCGGCGCACCACCTCGCTGTCCTTCGCGCCGTGGGCAATCCCACGCAACGCCCGCTGGCGAATGGTCCTGCCGGCGCACCTCGACTAATCTGGCCATGGCTGGACGCTCCCATCCGAATCGCGCCAATCCGAACAGATTTGCAACCCCGACGGTTCGGGAGTCCCGCGAGGCAATAGTACCTCGACACAGAGATTATGACTCTTTGGCTGTATCGGGATAGGCGCGGGCCGGCCTGCTCCATGCGCGCTCGGTGGTGAACATCCATTTGATGTCGAGCGCCCGATGCATCGCGCAGGCGCTGCCAAGCCGCCGCCTCGGAGACCAGGCGTTGACGGTCGCCGATGCGCTGGTCGAGGCACTGGCCGCGCAGGACGCCAATCTCGATCTCGACCATGTTTCACCAATTGGCGTGCTTGGGCGTGTAGTGAAAATCCAGCCGTTGCAGAATGCGATGCGCCTCCGGTGCCGGGAAAGGCTTCGTACAAGGCGCCACTGCGTAAACGAAGACATCCAGATTTCAACCTCCAACCCCGCAGGATGCGCCGCGTTACCCCCGCCGCGCCAGAATGAACAGCCGCTGGAACGGCAACAGCGTGGCGCCATCCGGGCGGCGCGGATAATGCGGTCGCAGCGCCGCGGCGTAAGCGGCACGATACCCCGCCCGCGGTTCCGTCGGCAGCTTGTCCAGGAACGGACGCAGACTGCTCCCGGCTGCCCACTCCACCACCGCGTCCTCGCCGTGCAGCACGTGCAGGTAGGTGGTTTCCCACAGATCCAGCGCCGCCACATGCGGGCGCAGCAGGTCGTAGTACGCCGGGGCGGACAGGATCGCGCGGGCGAAGCCGGCATCGCGCAACTGCTCCGCCCACGGACCGAACGCCGCCACCTCGTTCTGCAGCCGCCGCAGCGGCGCGTCGTGCATCGCCGGCATCTGTACCGCCAGCACGCCGCCCGGCGCCAGCAGGCCGGCCAGCCGCGGAAACAGCGATTCGTGGCCGCCTACCCAGTGCAGGGCGGCGTTGGAGTAGATCAGGTCCGGCGCGGCCTCGCCCGCCGCCGGCGCCCAGGTCGCGAAATCGCCCTGCTCGAACCGACAGCCAGGGGCGGCCTCGCGCGCCTTGGCCAGCATCGCGGCGGAGCCGTCGACGCCCAGCACGTCCGCCTCCGGAAACCGCCGGTGCAGGATCGCCGAGACATTCCCGGCCCCGCAGCCCAGATCCACCACGCGGCGCGGCGCCTCCAGCGGCACCTGGGCCAGCAGGTCCAGCGCCGGGCGCAGCCGCTCGTCGGAAAATCGCAGATACTGAGCCGGATCCCAGCTCGCCGCGGCGATCGCCATGTCAGTGGTGGCTCGCGTCAACCCGGTCGAAGTACTGCTTGACCCGGTAGAAGATGGCGGCCACCGCGGCGAGCGCGACCAGCAGGCCAATCGTCGCCTGCGTGCCGCCCGCCCCGAGCGAGGCGAACACCAGCGCGAAGATCGCGACCAGGGTCAGCACGAACAGGACAAACCACTCGTTCAGTTCCATCGATAACTCCCCGCATCATCTTTCGCCGCCTTCTACGTCGGCTTTCACCGGGCGCGCAATGTCAGGCGCGACCGTGCCGCAGGGCGCGGGTGCTCCGACCTGGAAATCCACGCCGGTCCCGTGGCAAGCGACACGGAGGGTCAGGCGGAATACCGTGCCGTCCGGCCCGGTCGAGGCCAGCGCGATCTCGCCGCCATGCGCCAGGGTGAGATCGCGCGCAATGGCGAGGCCCAGGCCAACGCCGTCGTGCCGCGTGCTGCGGGTGAGCGGCAGGAACAGCGTCCCGCGCACGGACTCCGGCAGGCCGGGACCGTCGTCGGCCACGTCGATGGTCGCCAGGCCATGCTCCGCCCGAGCCGACACGCAGGCCGACCTGGCGCCGGCATCGGCCGCATTGCGCAGCAGGTTGGCGAGCACCCGGAAGAACTGGTTGCGGTCCGCGTTCACCAGCAACTCGGGCGGCACCTCGTTCCTGACGACGAACGCGCGTCCCGGCGTACGGGGCGCCGCGCTTGCCTCATCCACCAGCACCGCCAGCGCGACCGGCTCCAGATTCAGCGGCGGCGGTCCCTCGCGGGCGAAATCGAGTGTCCGGCGCACCAGGTCGATCGCCCGGTCCACGGTGCGCATCACCAGTTCGCCGTGGCGCTGCACCGCCCCGTCGGCGTGCGCCTGCAGCCGCTCGGCGGTCAGCAGCGCCGGTGCCAGGATGCCGCGCAGGTCGTGGCTGATGCGCGCGACCGCGTTGCCCAAAGCGGCCAGGCGCGCATTGCGCCACAGGGCGTTGCGCAGTTCGCTCTGCATGGCCGACAGTTCCCGGGCCGCCACCGCCATTTCGTCGTTGGCGTGCCGGCTGCCGCGCGGCGGGTCCAGCGGCCGGCTATGCTCCGGTGCCGCCCGGAAGGCGGCAATGCTGGCAATCAGCCGCCGCATCGGCCGCACCATCAGCAGCCAGACCGCGGCGTAGACGGTCAATCCGGTCAGGCACGCGGTCACTACCGAGACCCAGACGAAGTCGCGCGCGAACCGCCGCAGGGCGTCGGTCTCCTCGTGGGTGCGGAAGACGAACGCGATCCAGGTGCCGGGCGGGCTGTCGATGGCGGCATCGACGCGCGTGGCCATGTGCCGATCGTCCATCAGGGCGCGCAGGGCGTGCACCGTGCGCATCACGAAGTCTTCCTGGCGCATCACGATGGTCTGGTCGGGCGCGACGGTCCGTGGCCCCGCCAGCGTCACCGGCGGCAGGCCCGGCCGCTGCATGCTGATCCAGACGGTGCCCGACAGGCGCAGCAGCTCGCCGGCGGTCTCGGCCGCGGGCGGGTGGTCCGGGGTGCCGCTCGCGGCCAGCACCGCGATGCGGGCGTCGTCCATCCGCTCCTGCAGCCAGCCCAGGCGCTCGTGGGCGAGTTCGGGGACGAAAACCAGTACCTCGACCGCCAGCACGATGCCGATGGTGAGCCGGAACAGCCGGGCGGAGAGGCTGTGGTGCAGTGGCGCGGGGGTCTCGGCCATCGGGGTCAGTCCGCCGCCGCGGCCAGGCCGCCGCTTCGGGTTGGCACCGCGGCGCGGCCGGCCTCGAACAATTCCGACAGGAACTCCGCCTCGCCGTTGAATTTCGAGGAGATGGGCAGGTCCAGCAGCGCCGCGTCGGCGTCGTAGACGGTGAGCCGCACGCCAGCCGGCAGCGCCGCGAGTTCCGCGGACAGGACGTTGTGGCAGGCGATCTCGTTCAGGCGGTTGGTGATCTCGATCGGAGTCGCGGGCACGCCGGGGCGGCGCGCCGGCTGGGCGCGGATCAGCACCAGTTCGTTGGGCAGCACCGGCGTCAGCAGCGGACCCAGCGGCGGATTGCCGGCATACCCGCCGTCCCAATAGGCACGGTCGCCGATACGGACCGCGGGAAAGACGAACGGGAGACAGGCGGAGGCGACCAGCACCTCCACCCCGATCGTATCGTTGTGGAACAACGCCGCCTCGCCGGTCTCGACATCGGTGCAGGCGACGGTGAGGCAGGGGGCGGCGGGATGGGTGAGCAGCGCCGGCTCGAGCAGGCCGGTGAGCAATGGCCGCAGCGGGTTGTGGCCGAACGGGTTGAGCTGGGCGGGGGAGAACAGGCGCATGGCCATCTCCCAGCCGCACCAGATCAGGGAGTTGGACAGGTCCCAGCCGAACAGCCAGCGGTCCAGCGGGCTGGTTTGCAGCGGGCTAAGGTTGTGGGCCTGGGCGACCAGGCGCCAGAGCTGGCGCATTTCCTGCCGTGCCCCGGCATTGCCGCCGCGCACCAGGCCCTGGACCAGCAGCGTGCCGAGGATGGCGCCGGACGACACGCCGCATACGGCGCCGACCGTGATGCCGTCCTCGAGCAGGCGGTCGAGCACGCCCCAGGTGAAAGCGCCGTGCGCACTGCCGCCTTGCAAGGCAAGCGCGACGCCGGAGCGGCGGGGGCTTCTCGGCGAACACGTTTCCGTCATGTCAGGCAGGTGGGGAACCGGAGCGCTCAGGGCAACGGTGGTGATCGCTAACAGGTGCAGCGTGGAGCGACGGTAATCAAGTTTGATCTCTTCCTGCCACCATTCGCGTCCAGCTGGGCAATTTGTCATGCGAAGCGCCGGGGCGGGGACCGGTTGACCTTGCCCGCTCTCCAGCCGCTCTGTTTCCGGTATCAGGCATCCGCTGCGCCTCCCTGGTTCTCGGTGCGTCGCTGCCCGAATTCATCTGCCGCGCGGCCCATTATCCGCACCGGGCGCGTGAGCAGCCAAAAACTCCTGCAACCCCATCCGCAGCCCCCGGTCCCTGACCTTGTCGCGCCGCAGCACCACCGCCACGGAACGCGACGCCGGGGGACGCAGCGGGCGCACCGCCATCCCCGGCGCCACCACCGGCAGCGCGCCGCCGGGCAGTACCGTCGCACCCAGGCCGCTTTCCGCCAGGACCTTGATCGCCTCGACGCTGCCCAGCTCCATGATCGGGCGCGGCGCGAGGCCGCCACGGCGGAACCAGGCATCCACCAGGCCGCGAGTCGTGCCGCCGCCTTCATACAGAATGAGCGGCAACGCCCCGGCCTGTGCCGGGCTGAGCGCCTCACCGTCCGGCAGCATCGCCGCCGGCGCGTAGGCGACCAGCGGCTCCTGCAACAACGGCTTCGCTTCCAGGGCACGGTCCAGCCGCCCGGCCAGGGTCACCAGCGCCAGGTCGATCTCGCCGGCAAGCAGGCGTTGCAGCACCTCCGACGTGTTGCCGGTGGCGATGACGATCTCCAGCCCCGGCATGCGCTGCTTCATCCGCGCCAGCACCGGTGGCAGCAGGTGGATGCAGGCCGTGGCGCCGGTGCCCAGGCGCAGGCGCCCGACCTCGCCACTCTGGAACGCGGCGGCAGCGCCAAGCAGGTCATCCATCGCCGCCTGCACCCGCCGTGCCTGCGCCAGCACCACCTCGCCGGCAGCAGTGGGACGCACGCGGCTGCCGCCACGTTGCAGCAGCCGCGCCGACAGCGACCGCTCCAGCTCCTTCACCTGCTGGCTGGCGGCCGGCTGGGTGATGTGCAGCGAGCGTGCCGCGCCGGACAGGCTGCCGGTCTCCACCGCGGCGACGAAACTGCTCAACTGGCGAAGCGTCGGGTGGCGAAGAGTGGGGGCGCGCATAGGCCAAACTTATGCTGATGCCGCCCATCGCAAAAATACTCTTTGGGGCTGCATGGCGCCGTGCCAGCTTCCGCGGTGTCATGAACCAGCAACAAAACACCTGCCCGCGGGTCGCGATCCGCCCCGCCGGCGACGCCGACATGGACGCCGTGACCGCCATCTACGCCCACCATGTGCGCCACGGCCGCGCCTCGTTCGAAACCGAGCCTCCCACCGCCGTCGACATGCGGCGCCGCCGCGAGGACGTAATGAGCAAGGGCCTGCCATGGTTCGTCGCCGACGGCGGCGGGGAGGTGCTGGGCTACGCCTATGCCGGGCCGTATCGGCCCCGCGCCGCCTATGCGAACACGGTCGAGAACTCCGTCTATCTCCGGCCCGACGCGATGGGGTGGGGCATCGGACGCAGCCTGCTCGCCGCCCTGATTGCCGCCCGCGAGCAAGCTGGACTGCGTCAGATGGTGGCGGTGGTGGGCGATTACGCGAACCACGCCTCGATCCGGCTGCACGAGGCGCTTGATTTCCGCCACGCCGGCGTGTTGCGCGATGTCGGCTATAAGCATGGCGCCTGGCTGGACAGCGTGCTGCTGCAACGCCGCCTGGGCGACGGCAGCGACACGCCGCCGGCCCGCATCGATGCGTGATCCGGCAACGGTGGCTGATCCCGCTGCCGCACGCTCCCGCGGCACCGTCATTGCCGTGCTGGGAATCGGCCAGGTGCTGGTGTGGGGCTCGTCCTATTACCTGCCCGCGGTCCTAGCGAAGCCGATCGCCACCCAGACCGGCTGGCCGCTCTCCTGGGTGATCGGCGCGCTGTCGCTCGGACTGCTGGTGTCGGGGCTGGTGTCGCCCAAGGTCGGCGACCTGATCGAGCGCCATGGCGGCCGTCCCGTGCTGAAGGCCAGCACCGTTCTGATGGGCGCCGGCCTCGCCATCATCGCCGCCGCGCCCGACCTGGCGGTGTTCACACTGGGCTGGCTGTTCCTGGGCGGTGCCATGGGGGCCGGGCTGTACGATCCGGCCTTCGCCGCGCTCGGCCGGCTGTACGGCAAGGGCGCCCGCGCGGTGATCACCTCGCTGACGCTGATCGGCGGCTTCGCCAGCACGGTTTGCTGGCCGCTCAGCGCGCTGCTGCTGGAGCGCTTCGGCTGGCGCGGCACCTGTCTCGCCTACGTGGCGATGAACCTGCTGGTGGTGCTGCCGCTGTACCATTTCGGCCTGCCAGCCGAAGCGCCCCGCCGCGCCGCCCCGAAACGGAAGGCCGCCGCGACCGCGCCGCCGCCGCGCGATACCAGCTATCGTCTGCTGTTCTGGCTGGTGGCCTTGACCATGACGCTGTCCTCGATCATCGCCGCGACGATGTCGGTGCACCTGCTGACCATCCTCCAGCAGCGCGGCGTGTCGCTGGCGGCGGCGGTGGGGTTCGGCGCGGTGGTGGGGCCATGCCAGGTCGGTGCCCGATTGATCGACCTGCTCGCGGGGCAGCGCACGCACCCGGTCTGGGAGGGGCTGCTGTCGGCGATCTTCGTCTCGCTTGGCCTGGGGCTGCTGCTGCTGCCCCGCGACGCGGTCCTGGCCGCGCTGGTGATCTATGGCGGCGGCATCGGCCTGCGCTCCATCGTGCGCGGCACGTTGCCGCTGGCATTGTTCGGGCCGGAGGGATACCCCAGCCTGGTGGGCCGCCTGGCGTTCCCGATGCTGCTGGGCCAGGCCGCCGCGCCCTCGGCCGGCGCGGTATTGCTCCAGCATGCCGGCGCACGCAGCGTGGTGCTGGCCCTGCTGGCAATGGCGCTCGCCACGCTGGCGCTGAGCGCCGCGCTGATCCCGTTCGCCCGCAAGGGCGCGGCCGCGGCCGCCCGGTCGGTGCCGGCAGTGACGGAATCGTGAGGCCGCCATCTGGCGGCGATCGCCCGCCCCCCTTCTCCGGCGCCTGATATCGGACCAAGGTGCGGGCCGGGCACTGCGACGGCAAGCCTGGCGAGCAATCGCCGATGGCAGGCGGGGCAGCCGGCCCATACTTGAGGGAAGGAGGCGCGACATGCCGATCGTTCGCAACATCGACGTCACCATGCAGTCGCAGATCAGCTTCGACGACGCATGCCGCCAGGCCGTCACGGAAGCGGCCAAGACCTTGCGCGGGATCATGTCGTTCCGGATCAAGGAAGCCGAATGCGTGGTCGAGCATGACAAGATCATCGCGTACCGCGTCACGGGAAAGATCGTCTTCCTGGTCGAGCGGTAACGACGCCGTCCCTGGCCTCGTCTGCACGCGGCCGGCGCGGGGCATAACGGGGCCGGGCCAGAGGGCCGGCCTTGCCGCGGGCGCTCAGCCGGCTCCTCCGGTCACTTCCACGATCCGGCTCACCAGCGAGTTCGCCAGGGTCGGCTGGCCGGTATTCGGTCCGCTGATGCATTTGGCGCTGGTTTTTTCCCCCGCCGGCACCGGCGTCGTTGCCTGCATCGTCGCCGGCAGTCCAGCATCGCCAGATAGCAGATGATGTGATGGTTGCAGCCGAGTCCGACGGCAATTTCCGCCTGGGCGGTCTGCGGCTGGATCGCGCGCACGTTGGGCAGCGCGCAATAGCCCATGTCGGTCAGCGGCATACGCGGCACGACGTCGAGCACGTAGTAATAGACCACGTAATCGCTGGCGCTTCGAGCGAACAAGCTGGCGAATGCCTGATTGCCGGGATGCGGCGATGCGAAGAAGCATCCGCTGGTCCGCGGCCCGAGCGTGCCGCGGGCGAGATCGAGGGTGAGATAGGTCGCCAGCGCGGCACCCAGACTGTGCCCGGCGACAACGACGCGGTCGGTTGGATCGACCATGGCCGGCAGTTGCCTGGCGACCGGGCCTTTCACGGTGCCCGCGGCGTCGGTCAGAAGCAGGCTGTGGTATATGCCCCAGAAGCCTTGCTCGACGGAAACGCCGGCCGCGCCGGCGGGCACCGGGTGGGCGGGAGCGTAGGGCATCATGAGGAACTCGCCATCCTCGACCCACTCGGCAAATCCGTCGGTGGCGCGCAGGGCGACGACCTCCTCGGTATCGCCGCGGCGGACCACGGTGCCGTAGCAGACCTTCGCGTCCAGCCCCTGCAACGGGCCGCTGTTCACCTGCGGATGACCGAGCAGGATCGTGTCTGTTCCGAAGATGTAGCCGATCAGGGAGCCGCCGCCGGTCGGCGGTGCGGGTGGTGCCTTGGGCGCGGGGGGACAGGTTTGCTGCCGGTATATGTCCATCGCATGCATGACGAGCAGGCCGTAGGGGATGACTAACCGGCCACTCCTCGGGTTGTGGCGGAACCCGCGACGCCGGCCTCGGGACGGGCGGTTCGCGGGCGTCTCGCTGACGCGGCTGCGTAGCACGTCGCGGGCGGATCGGGCGGGAGAAAGCGTTGCCGGCGCCAACCAAACCCCGGCGATCCCGGCACCCGCCCCTTGCCCTTAACCGCCGCATGCCGCCTGATACCCGGCGAACCAGCCTGAGGGGAGAAAGCAACGATGCCCGACGAAGCCAGCCACCTGCACGAACCCGGCGGCGACTTTCAATGCCTGCACGAGTTCATCCCTGCCGCGCGGGCAAAACTCTCCGATCACATCTGGGGCTACCTGGTCGGTGCCGCCGAGAGCGAAACCACGATGCGGCGCAACCGCATGGCGCTCGATTCGATCGCGCTGCGGCCGCGGGTGTGCCGCGACGTCTCCCGCATCGATACCTCGACCACCTTGTTCGGCCGCAAGTGGCGCATGCCGGTGGCGCTGGCGCCGGTCGGGTCGCTGGAATCGTTCCATCCCGGCGGCGCGGCGACGGCCGGCCGCGCGGCGTCGGAATTCGGCATCCCTATCATCGTCAGCTCGGTGACCAAGCCCGACCTGGAGGAAACGGCCGCCGCCGCCACCGGGCCGAAGATCTTCCAGCTCTATGTGCGCGGCGACAACGCCTGGATGGATGACGTGGCGCGCCGCGCCGTGGCTGCCGGCTATGACGCGTTCGCCATCACGGTGGACACCGCCGCCTATTCCCGCCGTGAGCGCGACATTGCCGGCCGCTTCGTCAAGCCGTGGCGCACCGCGGCGACGGGGCACTCGTTCCAGGCGGGCTTCACCTGGGACAACGTGAAGCACTTCAAGGACCATCACAGCGTTCCGCTGATCCTGAAGGGCATCGCCACCGCCGAGGATGCCGCGCTGGCCTGCGAGCATGGCGTCGACTGCGTCTATGTCTCGAACCACGGCGGGCGGCAGCTCGATCACGGCCGCGGGTCTATGGACGTGCTGCCCGAGGTGGTCGCGGCGGTGCGCGGGCGGGCGCGGGTGATGATCGACGGCAGTTTCTGCCGCGGCACCGATATCGTGAAGGCAATTGCGCTTGGCGCCGACGCGGTGGCGATGGGGCGGATGTATTGCTACGCCCTCGCCGCCGGCGCCGAGACCGGCGTGATGACGATGCTGACCTTGCTGGAGCATGAGCTGGGGGTGGCGCTGGCCTTGTCCGGCGCGCGCAGCCTGGCCGAGCTGAACCCGCAATTCCTGCACAAGGGCGCCCCCCCAGTCTTCCCGCCCCACGTCCACAGCGCGTTCCCGCTGCTGTTCCCCGCGCCTGAACACGGCGGCTGAGAGGCGCATGGCGGGTCGGAAGTGCGCGGTGGGTAAGGGGGGCATGGCGGGTCAGACGAGCACAGTGGGTGAGGGGAACACGGCGGGTCAGATGAGCGCGGTCGGGCCGGGGGAACACGGTGGGCAAGATCTGCCGCCCGGCACAAACCGTACCGAACCGGCGCCCAAGGAAACCTCTCCCGCTGCGCGGGAGAGGTCGAGCCGCAAAGCGGCGAGGGTGAGCGCGGTCGGGCCGGAACGCAGCACAAGCGACCCGGTGCCCCAAAGCCACCCCACGGCCAGCGGTTCTCTATGCGACTGAATCGCGTTCTGAGGTAGCCAGATAGGCCCCCTGGCCGACGGACGGCCAGGCAGGGCCAGCAGCCGGCAACTTTAATATTTCCGCTCGCGCAAGATCAGTTGCCCGCAGTGCTGTGCTCGACACGCCGCCGCGCCGATGGCGGGGTAGAACATTTCCACGCTTTTCTGGGCGCCACCATCGTCGCCCCGTGCCATCACCAGGTGCTGCCCCTGGCGCCGGAGTTCATCGCCCCGCAAGACGGCGCCGAGAAGCAGGACTGCGAGCGCAATGCCGCCAAGCGCTGGTTGGCCCGGCACGGCTGTTCGGTCGCACATC
>Ga0335072_10015122_pt1 | contig 10958 bp, 10 predicted proteins | sample Lox_Sample_21_FD_206725 | JGI IMG/M metagenome (GOLD analysis project Ga0335072, IMG submission 206725) | Soil microbial communities from Loxahatchee National Wildlife Refuge, Florida, United States - Lox_Sample_2.1 | ecosystem: Environmental > Terrestrial > Soil > Wetlands | place: USA... | reverse complement strand
GGCCGCGGCGGCGATTCTCACCGGCCGCGGCAACCCGGTCGCGGCCGGGGTCCGGCTGGGGCTGTTCGCCGCCGCGCAGTTGTTCACCGGGGAGGAGATGCTTACCGACGTCGCCATCGGCAGCCTCACGCTGCTGCTGGTGCTGGCGGTGAGCCGTCCCGCGGCCGTCCGGGCACGGCTGGCCGGGACGGCCGCCGGCCTGTGCACCGCCGCCGCGGTCGCGCTGCTGCTCTGCGGGTACGCCCTGTGGATACAGTTCCACGGCCCGCTCGCCGTGCAGGGCACACCCTGGATCATCCAGCGGCACGGAAATCCCTTGGGCGCTTTTGTGAACCCGCAGGGACAGCTGCTCTTCCATACCGCGTCCAGCGCCGCCTACGCCGTGAGCCACCGGGCCGGCTCAGCGGAGTACGTCGCATACCTCGGCCCGCCGTTGATCATCGTTGTCGTGCTCGCCGCCATCCGGTACTGGCGCGACCTGCGGGTCCGGTCCGCGGCCGTCGTCTGGCTGGTGCTGGAGGCGCTGTCCCTCGGTGTCAACGGGCCGCTGCTGCCGTTCCACTGGCTGCAAGGCCTCCCGCTGCTCGGCGATACGTTCCCCAGCCGGATATCCATCCTCGCGGACGGCGCCGCCGCGGCAGTGCTGGCGTTCGGGCTCGACCTTGCCCGGTCCCCGGCACCGCGCACGGCCGGGCCGCTGCGCCGCGCCGTACCGGTCGTGGTGGCACTGCTCGCGATCCTGCCGCTGGTGCCGCGTCCGGTGGCGGTCATACCCGGCGCTCCGCTGCCGGCCGGCTGGGACACCGTGTTCAGCCGCCTGGACCTGCCGCCGGACGCCAGCGTGCTCGTGGTGCCCGTCCCGTACTCGCAGCAAGGCGAGGCGATGCTCTGGCAGGCCGACACCGGCCAGCCAGCCGAACTGGTCGCCGGCTGGTTCCTCGGCCCCGACGCGACAGGTCACGGCGCCCCCGCCTACTGGGGACCGCCGTTCACCGCCCGCACCGTGACGTGCCTCGACGCGCTATGGCTGGGCCCTGCCTCGATCAACGGCTGCGCCGCGGCCTTCCAGCAAGCGCTCGCCTACTGGCACCCGGCCGCCGTCGTCGCGGACACCAGCCAGGGAACGCCGCTCGCGCAGTTCATCACCGAGGCCCTCGGCCAGCCCGCCGTCCAGGACGGGCAACTGCTCGCCTGGCGGAGTTCGTTAGACCCCGTCGGCGACCGTAAACAGGGCGAGCCTGGGGGCGGCGGCCAGGATCGAGCCGAGTGCTGAGGCACCCTCGGCGCTGGCCCGCCAGGCACGGTAGGCGCGGTCGTGCTCGATCGATTCCCACGTCTCGTAGAGGACCACGTGGGCCGGGTCGTCGCTGTCGACCAGAACCGTGACGTCGAGGCAGCCGGGGAACGCGCGGGTGGCGGTAAGCGTCGCGTGCAGTATCTCGTTCGCGGTTTCCAGCGAGCCGGCCTTGAGCTGCAGATCGAGAATTGCGGTTACCGCCACGACTGCTCCTTATGAACGCGGTGATCGACAGCCACCACCATCTCGCAGCGGCCGGACTCAGGTTAACGTGCCCGGTCTCAGCGAATCGCCGCCGCGGTAGTCGCCAGACGACAGCCCGCGGGCCCGGCGCGGCACCAGTGCCGACCGACCAGCGGACTACTCCTCGGGGAGCTGGATCTCCGCGTAGACAGCCCGGTGATCGCTGCCGGGGACGAGGTGCACCGAGCTGGCGAGCACCGCGCAGCTCCGGTCCACGAGCACGTGGTCGAGCGGGAGCACCGCGCCCCGGCCCGGCGGTCCCCAGGTCGGTGTCAGTCCGTTTCCTGCCTGCAGCGCGGTGTCGGCGTAGCCGAGGCGCAGCACGTCGCGGAACGCGGCGTGGTCAAGGGTCGCGTTGAAATCCCCGGCAAGCACCCGCGGCAGTTCACCCGGCGGCGGCAGGACCGCCAGTTCCTCACGCCACCGGGCAGCCCCGCCCTTGCGCCCGGGAGCCGGCGGGGCCGGGTGCACGCAGATCAGCTCCACCGCCTGCCCGTTTGGCAGCTCAGCGGTCGCGGTCGGCTGTGCCATGTGTACCGACATCACCACCGGGCCCTCGCCCAGCGGAAACCGGGAGTAGATGCCCGAGCCGCGCGAGCCGCCCCAGAGCTCAAGCTGCTCATGCGGCATCAGGTCTTCAAGCCCGGCCTGCTTGAGGCGGGTCACCGCGTCCGCGGTCAGCTCCTGCAGGAAGAGCACGTCCGCGTTGAGCTCGCGGACCCGGGCGACGATAACGTCCGCGTCGCCGCGGCCGAAGAACAAGTTGGCGGTGAGCACGCGCAGCATCGGCCCGCTGGCCCCCGGCTGCACCCTCGGGATCCGGCGCGACCGCACTACCAGGCCAAGTGCCCCCGCGGCGACCGCGGCCGTCGCGGCCGGCCAGCGCCGCCCCGTTAGCCGCAGACCCAGCGCGGCCCACGGCGCGGCCGCGGCCACCTGCGGGGTGAACGAGAGCAACGGCACCGCCGTGGTCTCGGTGCGGCGCACCCGGTCGGCCGCGGCAATCCTGGCCACCGCCCACGCGGCAAACCCGCCCGCCACCACCCACGAAATATTTACAATCTTCGATCCGCCACCTGCCACGCTCACACCTTACGGCCTCACCGGGTGTGCGGCTGTCCGCCGTGTGCTCGTCTCGCTCCGCTAAGCCGGGCCGGCCACGGCCTGCATCGCGGTCACCGCCGCGTCGATCGCGACCCGGGCGGTCACCGCGCTGGTGTGCGCACGGTCGATGTCACCGAGACCGATGCAGTCGAACGCCACCCGGGCGTCGTGCATGGCCGCCTCAAGCTCACGCACGGCTTCTTCGAGCACCGGTCCGCGGTCCGCGCCGTCTGGCGTCATCGCCCTGGCTCCCTTCTGTGCTGCCACGTCAACAGGCCGGCACCCTACCCGCGGGGCCCGTGGTCATGCCCCGCCGCCTGACCGCCTCCCCGGGCACATTGCGGAACACGGGCACATTGCGGAACACGGGCACATTGCGGAATATGTCAGGCGATACCGGGTAGCTGGCGCCCGTGGCTAGCAGAACAGTGGCCGGGTACGCCATTCCCGGAATTGTCGTGTTCTTCTTCTGGCTGGTGGTCGTCATTCTGGCCATCATCCTTCTGGCGTTCATCGTGCACTGGGCCGGCGGCGGCATGCTCGACGTCCGGCTCGGACACTTCGTACTGAACGTCGGCTTCACCTGATCGGCGACTAGGAAGGTGGCGCGGGTCACACTCGCGACCTGCGCCACCTTCAACCCGTAGCGACGGAATTTCCGCACCTTTCTCCGGCGGCATCATGAAATATGCGCGCCGATGAGGTGGCCGACACCGAAGGTGACCGCCGCGGCCAGCGCCCCGACGGCCATCTGGCGCAGCCCCATCTTGACGGCGGACCGGCCGTTCAGCGCGCCGATGGTGGCGCCCACGCCGAACATGGCGGCAAGCGCCAGCACGATCGCGGCCCCCAGCGCGGCCGTCCCGCTTCCGATGAGGTACGGCAGCACCACCACGAAGGCGCCCATCGCGAACGAGAACAGGCTGGACAGCGCCGCGGTCCAGGGCGAGCCGAGCTGGCCCGGGTCCAGCCCGAGTTCCTCCCTGGCCAGCGTGTCCAGGGCAACGGAGCGATCGGCCATGATCTTGTCGGCCAGCCGTTCCGCCTCCGGCTTGGCCAGGCCCTTGGCGCGGTAGATCAGCACCAGTTCGCCGCGCTCTTCCTCGGGCTTCTCGTCGAGTTCGGCCTGTTCGAGCGAGATCTCCCGCTCGAACATCTCCCGCTGGCTGGACATGGAGATGTACTCACCCGCCGCCATCGAGAACGAGCCGGCCAGCAGTCCGGCGACCCCGGCAAGCAGGGTGGCCGCGTGCGACACCCCCGAGCCGGCGAAGCCCATCACCAGGGCGGTGTTGGAGACCAGCCCGTCGCTGACGCCGAACACGCCGGCCCGCAGCGCGCCGGAGCGGTCGCCCCGGTGCCAGCGCTCACGCCGTGCGATCCACGTCACCGGGTCCCGCTCCAAGCCGTCGTCGGCCGAGCCGCCGACCAGGCGGGCCAGGGTGCGCGCGTGCGCGCGCTCGTCCGCCGCCATCCCCGGCAGCGCGTCGGGCTCGTCGTCGTACATGCCGGCGTCGGCGCGCTCCGCCCGCTCGATGAGCGGCAGCACCGTCTGCACCGACAGCCGTCCGGCGGCCGCGCTAAGCATCCTGGTCCGCAGGCTCGGCTTGCCGGGACCGGGCACCTCGGCGCCTGCCGACCGCAGCTTCCCGGTCCAGTGCGCGGCGTGCCTGAGCTCAGTCTCCGCGAGCTCGCGGAAGATCTCCTGCCGCTCGCCGGTCTCCGCCTCTGCCAGCCTCGAATAAAGCGCCGCCGCGTCCCGCTCGCTTTCCAGCAGCTCCCGCCAGCGCTTGACCGAATCCTGGCCGGCGCTTCCTGTCGCGGTGTTTCCTGATTCCAGTACGCGCTCCATGCCCGGTGTAACCGGGCAGGCCCGCTTCCCATTTCGAAACTCACAGTCTCCTATATCACATCACCGACGGTGACGATGCCGGGTCGCACGTCCGGGCGGTTGTCTCGTGACACCGGCGACCCGGGGCGCCGGCAGGCACCATACGGTCCCGGCCGCCCGGGAAGCGGCTGGGGTAGCAGGAGAAATTCAGATCCGTTCGGGCTGATGTCCTTGATTCTCCCGAACGGATCGCGATGACCGCCGCAGCACCCCCTTGAACCCTCGGGCGGCGGGCGCCTTGGCCGTCGCGATACCAGCGGCCGCATCCCGCTCGGGACCCGCACGGACGGCAGGCCCGCCGGGTTGCGCCCCGCCTGCGCCGCGAGACCGGGCGAACGGGGAATTCCCGGCACGGCGCGGGATCGCGGACATAAAGGTGATTCCGCCTGTGCGTCAGGTGGCCGGCTGTATATATTGATCTGCCTGGTCTCACCCCCATTAGGCGGTCAGCTCTGCCGGGGCACCGGCAGCCCGGGCCGGTCCCGACCGGGCGCTGCGCGGCGATGCGAGCCCGGCTCGGGATGCTGCCCGCAGCGCTCAGGGTCTGCCCGCTTCGCAGTATGCGCGGCGACCGAGCCGTACCACGCCGACGTTTCACCTTGAGCCGAGGAGCAACAGATCATGGGACAGCCCGAGACGCGGGACGCCAAGGAGACAGCTGGCCAGAAGGACACCAGCCTGGGTGACCGGAGCACGATGGCGCTGCTCGGGATGATCCACGGTTACTGGATCAGCCAGGTGGTGCGGGCGGCGGCCGACCTGCGGCTGGCCGATCACCTCGCCGCCGGTGCGCGGACGGCCCGGGATGTGGCCGGCCTTGAGTCAAGTGATCCGGACGCCACCTACCGGCTGATGCGCGCCTGCGCGGGACTCGGGCTGCTCTCCTATGACGGTGACGGGCGTTTCTCGGTGACGCCCACGGGCGCCCTGCTCCAGTCCGGTGTCCCGGGGTCGCTGCGCGACCATGCCCTGGTCTTCGGGGCTCCGGGTCACTGGCTGCCGTGGGGGCAGCTGCCCGAGGCCGTCCGCAAGGGCGGAACGCGGGCGGCCGACGTGCTCGGCGCCGACCTGTTCGGGTACCTCGCCGGGCAACCGGAGGAGGCGGCGCAGTTCGCCGCCTCGATGGAGGCCCTCACCGGAGGGCTCGCGGCCAGTGCGGCCCGGGTCATCGACGTCAGCGGGGTGTCGCTGGCGGTCGACGTCGGAGGTGGAACCGGCGAGCTGGTGCGCGAGCTGATGCGGGCCAACGGGGAACTTCACGGGCTGGTACTCGACTTCCCGAACGCCGCCGACGCCGCCCGGCAGGCGGCGGAGGCGGAAGGCCTTGGTGCCCGGTTCTCCGCCGTGGCCGGGGATTTCTTCGCCGAAGTCCCCGGTGCCGACCTGTACCTGCTCAAGGCCGTCCTGCACGACTGGGACGACGCCTCGTGCGTGCGCATCCTGCGCAACTGCCGGGACGCCGCCCGGCCCGGCGCGCGCATGGTCGTGATCGAGAACGTCATCCGCGACCTCGCCAGGGACCGGTTCGCCGCGCTGCTCGACATGAACATGCTGGCGGTCACCAGCGGCCAGGAACGCGACCTGGCCGGCTACGACGAGCTCTTCGCCGCATCCGGGTGGAAGCGGACCGCCGTGCACGGCCTTCCCGGCGCCCGTTCGCTGATGGAACTGCAAGCGATCGGCTAGCGGGGAGCCCGGCACAGGTCAGCGGGCCGGCGGTCCGGAGATCTGGCTCCGTGCGGGTCTGCCGGGTGACCGCCGTCCGCCGCCCGGCGACATCGCGGGTCAGGCCGCCGTCGTGTTCCTGGCCTTCAGCACCGGGATCACCTCGCGGGCGAAAAGCCGTGCTTCCTCGCGGAAGAAGGTCTCGACGAGCAGCAGGCGCGCGCCGGTCTCGTCGATGGCCTGCTGCAGCGTGCCGGCGATCTGGCCGGGGGTGCCGGAGACCGCAATGGCGGCCGGTTGCGGTGGGCGGCAGCCAGGCGGCCATGCGCGCGGTCCGCCCCGCGCCCGGCTGGGTTACCATCGTGACCTTCAGGGTCGTTCATCGAGTGAAGCAAGCGCTCCCCAGGAAAATCGCTGTGCCCGGCGATCGCAGCCCCCCGCGGCGGGCGGCCGGCGGGCCTGGCAGCCGGCGCGGTCCTGCCGACGGGCTGCCCGCGATTCCGGGAACGCCGTAAGGAGACACGCAACGCGATGGTGGCTTCGTCTGGCGCCGGCACCCCCCGTATCGCCATCGTGGGCGGCGGCATCGGCGGCGTCGCCGCGGCCGCCTTCCTGCACAGGGCCGGCCTGCCGGCCGTCGTCTTCGAGCAGGCCGCGGCGCTCGGCGAGGTTGGTGCCGGGATCATTCTCGCCCCCAACGCGATACGCCTGCTGCGCCGGATCGGCGTCATGGACCACCTGGCTGGCCGGGCCGTCCCGCTCGACGTGGGATGGGAGTTCCGCCGCTGGGCAGACGGCCGGGTGCTGTCCTGGGAGGACCTCGCGCGCTCGTGCGAGCCGCGGTACGGCGAGCGCACGTACACCGTCCACCGGGCCGACCTGCACGGCGCGATCGCATCCGCCGTCCCGGCGGAAGCGGTGCGGCTCGGCACGCGCTGCACCGGCGTCTCGGTCGGCGGCGATCGCGCGGTGCTCTCGTTCGCCGACGGGACCAGCGCCGGGGCCGACATCGTCATCGGGGCCGACGGGGTGCACTCCACCGTTCGCGGCGCGGTGACCGAGCCCTCGCCGGCCACGTACTCGGGGCTCTGCGCGTTCCGGGCCATCGTGCCCGCCGACCGGGCCCCGGACTTCGCCCGGCGCCGTGCCCACACGCTGTGGCTCGGCCCTGATCATCACCTGGTGCACTACCCGATCTCCGGCGGGACCGCGGTCAACCTCGTCGCCATCGCGCCGGCCGGCGACTACACGGTGGAGTCGTGGAGCGCCACCGCGACCGTCGAGGAGTTCCGCGCCGAGTTCGCCGGGTGGGACACGCGGCTCCAAGAGCTCATCTGGCAGGCCGGGACACCCGGGCGGTGGGCGCTGCTCGATCGCGAACCGCTCGGCCGGTGGAGCCGCGGCCCCGTCACGCTCCTCGGCGACGCCGCTCACCCGATGTTTCCCTTCTTCGCCCAGGGCGCCGCACAGTCGATCGAGGACGCCGCCGTCCTGGCCCGCTGCCTCGCGGAGGACACCCAGGACCCCGCGGGCGCGCTGCGGCGTTACGAGGCTCTCAGGATCGGGCGCACCACGCGGCTGCAGGAGACGAGTCACGCGCGCGCTCACGTCAATCACCTGCCGGACGGACCGGAGCAGGAGGCCAGGGACCAGGCACTGGCCGCCGCCGACCCGCTCGCCGCGAGCGAGTGGATCTACGCCTACGACCCGGACACGGCCTGCGCGGAGACTGCTGTCTGACATGGCGGGACCCGGGCCGCCGCAGAGCTCAACGCTGACAAGCTGGCCACGTTCCCCTACGGGTACCGTTTCCTCGGCCATGTCCAGGAGGAGCAGGGGCAGACGGTGCTGCGCGGCCTGCCGGGCCTGCACGGTCCCGAGGCCGAGTGTGGCCGGCGCGGTGATCTGACCGGGAAACACCCTGGCTGGCACGGCTACGGGAAGCCTCGCAGTCGTTCTCGTCGCGGTAGACAGGGAGACTGCATAAGCTCGCCGCCGGCTGGGTACACGGCGCAGATATGAGCGGGCTCGCGGCATGTCACCAGCGGACGGAGCCATGGCCGGCGTCGCCGCGATGAGCGTGCAGGCCGGGGAGGTCGCACTGCCTGGCGAGCTGACCCTCCCGGACGAGCCGGCCGGCGTGGTGGTATTCGCGCACGGCAGCGGCAGTTCCCGGCACTCGCCGCGCAACCGGGCCGTGGCCCGGGGCCTGACCGGGGCCGGCTTCGGCACTGTCCTGTTCGACCTGCTCACGCCCGAGGAAGAGCAGGCCGGCGCGCTTCGCTTCGACATACCGACCCTGAGCCGCCGCCTGGTCGCCGCGGTCGACTGGCTGGACAGCCAGACGGCAGTACGCGACCTGCCGTGCGGCCTGTTCGGCGCGAGCACCGGCGCCGCCGCCGCCTTGGTCACCGCCGCCCAGCGGCCCGGTCGCATCCGGGCGGTCGTCTCCCGCGGCGGCCGGCCCGACCTGGCAGGCCCGTCGCTCGCGGCGGTGGAAGCCCCCGTGCTGCTGATCGTCGGCGGCCAGGACATCTTGGTGCGGCAAATGAACGACGCGGCCAGGCAGCAACTGCCGGGGCGCTGCGAGCTGACGATCGTGCCCCGGGCTGGCCACCTGTTCGAAGAACCCGGCGCGCTGGAACAGGTAACGGCGCTGGCCGTGAGCTGGTTCACCCGCTACCTGCATCCCGCCCCGCTGCCGCCCGTCTGACCGCGTGGCCGGCGGACAGACCAGGAACCGGCAGGACAGGCGACTCCTCATGAGTGCAGTTACGATAGCCGGACTTATGAGACCGGGCAGGCGGGCGTGGTTGCGGCGGATCGGTACACAGGCGCCGTGCTGCCGCTGGTCGCGATCCCAGGGTGGCGCCGGATTGGTTTGATGGCGCACAGCCGGGCAAGAGGTGCCCGGTGAACAAGCGCAGGCGGCCCGATGCCACCCGGCGGACGGCCATCATCGCCGGAGCGGCGAACATCCTGGCCGGCTTGGCCAAGCTGGCCGCGGGAATCATAACCGGGTCAAGCGCGATGCTCGCGGAATCCGCCCATTCCGCCGCGGACACCCTCGACCAGCTGCTGCTGCTGATGTCGCTGCACCGGGCGGACCGGCAGGCCACTCGTCAGCACCCGTTCGGCCATGGCCAGGAGCGGTACTTCTGGTCGCTGCTCGCGGCGTTCGGCATCTTCATCGCCGGCGGAGGGTTCTCCGTCTTCGAGGGAGTGCTGGCCCTGCACCGTGGCCACAGCGAGAACCCGCTGATCGCCTAAGGGGCCCTTGCCGTTGCGTTCGTGGCCGAAGGCAGCTCGTTTATCCGCGCCCTTGGCAGGTACGCGGCGAAGCCCGGCAACGCCATCAGGAGATTCTCCAGCACGTGGAATCCAGCCCCGCATGGACGCAAAAAAGTCCTATCCGAACGCCCGCACGATGCCGGCACTTACGCGCACGCTTTCTGGCGGACATTAACGGACGGACATAACGGGACGGGAAGGAAGACGGGAATTGCCGGCACTAGAAACCGGCGTCCTGCTACGCTCACCCCGTTTTCACCGTATGCCTGCGGGCCTGAGCAGGGGGTAATGTCATGAGCCAAGCGCGCAAGGGACGCCCGATGAGCGGCGGCGGAACCGTCAACGGCGGGCTCGCGATGGCGGCCGTGGCGGCCACCGCGATCGGGATACTGGCCGGCTGCGGCGGCTCAAGCGCGCCGACGGCCACGGCCGGCGGCACGACGGCGACCGCCAGCGCGCCTGGCAGCGCCTCGGCGACGGCGGCGGCGTCCGCCGCCGCATCGACGGCGCCGTCGACCGCGGTCGCGTTCGTGCCGGTCACCGAGCCATTCGACCCGGGCCACCCGGCCCGCGCCATCTCGGCTCCGGCCAACTGCGGCGCTCAGGACAGCACGCTGGCCATCGAGCAGTGCTATGACGACCAGACGGAGACTGCGGACGCTGCCATCGACACGGTGCAGCAGGCCAGCTTCGCCCGCGCGTCCGCCGCGCAGCAGGCCGCCATCAACGCCGGTGACAGCGCCTGGCTGGCCGCCCGCGCGACGATCTGCGAGAAGGCTTACCAGACGGGCGGCACGATCGACGGCATCAACATCGCGGCCTGCCTGCTCGCCGAGAGCACCGCCCGTCTTGACTCGCTGAAGGGCACCGCTGTTCCCGAGGCGGTACTCAAATCCACCGACAGCACAAGCCTCAGCGACCTGTCCTGGTACACGACACCCGAGGGCTCCCGCATCGCGATGATCGACACCCAGGGCGACGCCACCGGCGGCGTCATCATCGCCTGGGTCATCATCGCCGGGGCCGACGGCTTCGTGGTCAACCCCGCCCAGTTCTTTTACAGCGACGGGGCCTTCACCGATGCCGGGACCGTCCAGGGATCCGTCCCCAGCGGGTACCGGGTGGCGCCAGGAACCCAGTACCAGTTCGACATCGACTACAGCCACATGTCGGCCGACCCGAACGCGGCCAAGGGCGGCGGAGGCTGGGTCTACGCACCGGGCACACCAGTCGCTGTCTGGCGCTAGCCGGGACGGCGGCCACACCTCCACAGGTCCCGGAGCGCCGGCCACGCCGACCGGACGGTCGCCTGGTCACGCAAAGATCTTGGAAACTTTGTGCTAGATGTCACTTCCGCGTGCGCTAAGCACGCTTTTGTTCCATCTTGCGCGAAGTTTCCACGTAACAAGGAGCTTCCACGATCACGGCCGCGGCAGACCCGCGCCCGGGCCGCCCAGCGCGTCAGCC
>Ga0335072_10015121_pt1 | contig 10958 bp, 14 predicted proteins | sample Lox_Sample_21_FD_206725 | JGI IMG/M metagenome (GOLD analysis project Ga0335072, IMG submission 206725) | Soil microbial communities from Loxahatchee National Wildlife Refuge, Florida, United States - Lox_Sample_2.1 | ecosystem: Environmental > Terrestrial > Soil > Wetlands | place: USA... | reverse complement strand
GGGACTTACGAGCCATCGCCAGTCCCCATGCTACGTGTTCATCCTTCTGCTAGAATCAGCAATGTTCAATGGAGTGATGGGACCGGTAATTCACTATTCTCGGATGTCATGTCCGACTAGAAACCGTTCAACGGTTAGTTCCTTGGAAAGGACGAAAGCGATGTCCGATGTCGTCGAGGCTTGGGATCTGCACCTGAGATTCGATTCGATTCGCATTCGAGGGTGGACAATCCATTTTATTACATCAGCAAAGTGGGAGACGGAACACAAAAAAAGGTTCACCAATCGCCTCGGCCGATTTTCGCACACACCACCTTCTTCATTTTTCCACAACCTCCAAATTTCTGTTTGTCCAGCACCAAATCCATGTTGAACCCTATTCGAAAATGACTAAAGGTAAGAAATACCCTGTTTCGAGTGTGTAATTGCATACATACAATCCATTAGAAACAAAAAGTTAACATGTTTAACTTAGTTACCCGCCGTGAAAATTCTCTCAATCATCCCGTTGCAGCTGCACCTGTAACACCTCAACCCTCGGCGGGAAACAGCTCCTCAGCAGAAACTAAGCGCAACCTGCGCTCTGCTCGTACTCATACTCCTATTGCGTCACCACAGATCGAAGCTGGACCTTCACGTAAGTCTTCCGTTTAATTTTTTGCATATATATTGTTTGTGCAGCCTGTGACTAACTTTCTATACACAGGTCTCAGACGCATCAGTCTACGAAATATTTCTTCCACAAAATCTGACGATGCTCTACCTGACTCTTCGCCTTTGCCGAGCTCTTTTTATTCAACTCCCGATCTTTCCGACGCTTCTAAACATTCTCGAACGAATGTCGCTGAGCATACACCCCGGATCATCATCAAATCGAGCAGTTCAAATTTGCCGTCTCCCGGCACCAAGAACGGGACCAAAAAACCGATTATATATGACACTATCGAGGTTATGTTCGGGCCTCCACCCGAATTTCTTGTTAAGAAAGCTGCACCTGCTCTGAAAAGGAGTAATTCCAAGATTCATTCGCGTCGGTCAAAACGGAGAAAGATCAAAGATGAAAACGAGAAAGACGCTTCTACAAATGGAGATATATTCATAAACCAGGAGCCTATAGCTGACGTTGAAGTCTCAGAAAATGAAAATTTGGGGACCTCAGTTGATACGCATGAGGATGGAATTACCCCAGTTGCTGAGCCACAGACTGAATCGTATCTCAAGCATGTCGACGATATTATATTGGAAGACAGTCACGACAATAACGACTCTATTCACACAGATATGGAGCCAAACTCTTTTCACGAAGCTATTGAGGCCGAGGAACTCAATCGGGAACCCACCCCAGTGAACCTGGTTGGCCAAGACGCGGCGGTTCCGTATTTACCCGCTAGTCCCATCATCGAAACCACGCCTGAGCCTATGCCTGTTCCTGTGCCAACTTCTGTCGCTAGCTCTGCTCACAAATCGCACCACAGTGTGGATATCAATGAGTGGCTGATGACTGATGTAGAACAGTCAGCAGAGCCGGAGCGCATTCCCTACGAAGATGGCCCACAAAGCCCAGTAGCATCGCCTCATAAAGGGCTTGGCACTGATGTCGCGGATTCACTGGATGGGGAGCATCCACCAGAACTGAGCCACATCGATAGGGAGGAAGTCACGGAGATCGAGCACACTGAAGAGGAAGTCGCTAGCCCAGCAGCGGAATTGCCTGCACTTTCATATGATGAGAAAGTTGCCGACGACAAATTGGTGAACGAAATGCTGGCGGTTGAAACTATTGTTGACCAAAGTATGGAGAATCAAGAAGCAGAAGCAGAGGCGGTGGAGTTGGAAACATTATCTCATTCTCCAGATCTGCTGAATGAATCAGCTCCGGCCAACTTGACAGATAGCCCAACCGATACGCGGTATGTCAGCGCGACGAGCTCTGTGTATCAATCTCCATCGCCAGAACCTGATATATCGGTTTCATTGCAGCCACCAGAGCGACCAGAGTCCCCAAAGCCTGTCTTCCGCACTCCACTCGATAGCTCTGCTTTGAGGACATCCCCTCCAAGGAGAGAAAGTTCGCATCCTCCAGGATTTGGAAGAAGAGATATCCCAGAGACAGTTGAAGGTTTATTCCCTCGATTCAGAGGTGGTTCGGCTCCGCCGAAACACCCCTATGCATCGCCGAATTCAACAAGAGGCGCGACACCGAATATGCCATCGAGATTACCAACGAGGCAATCAACTAGACTCCGCTTGGAGACACGGCAATTCAGCACTAGTTACGGCGAAATGTCTTCTTCTGGAAATCCAAGCCACATATCTACAGTTTCCTCGACTGCATCTCCTGTTCCCCAGATGACCCAATCTCCATCTCCTACCACACGTGCAGTCTCACCATCCTTCGGTCTACACACAACGCCTCGTCCCATAAGTCGACCGCCATCTCGACCCGCTCGCGGTCTTCGCCATGTCAATCACGATGTAGATGCAAGATCGAAATTGCTGATGGCACGACCAAGGATCTCCATCCCTTCTCATATCCCGCCTAGTCAGTATGCCCGTGAATGCATCGAAGCTGCAACCTTCTGTCGATTACCTCCCTACAACCTAGATCCAGCTGAACACAAACTTCTTAGGACGCATATCAATCATGTGCAAGTTACAACATATCTCAACGTTCGAAATGGGATTCTACGATTATGGATGCTTAACCCCACAATTGCAGTTTGCCTTGAAGAAGCTCTTGGAGTAGCGAAAGAAGAGAGACATCTTGAGATGGCGGCAAAATGTCACGAATTTCTCGTCAGAAATGGATATATCAACTTCGGATGTATTCCACCTCCAAAACCATTACTTGAACCAACGGCGGGAAAGAAAGCAAATACAGGAAAAAGAAGAAAGCGAATTATTGTCATCGGCGCTGGCGCAGCTGGTCTCGGATGTGCGAGACAACTTGAGAATTTATTTGTACACTTTGCAGATCGATTTCCGAGAGACGAGGAATTACCTGAGGTTGTTGTACTGGAGGGAAGGGATAGAATCGGAGGACGGATATACTCCTGTCCCCTTACTCCTCAGCATTCATCTAGAAGACAGGAAACGCCTTTCCGATCTGGCAGCAGAAAGGCTTCCTCGAGCTATACATCTACTCGTGAGACACCTCAAACCAACCCTGATCAGGCAGTTGATATGGGTGCACAAATTGTTACGGGCTTTGATAACGGCAATCCACTAGCTCCAATTGTCAAAAGACAGCTCCAGCTAAGATGGCATCACCTCCACGACGATTCTCTTCTCTTTAATGATGAAGACGGATCCCGAGTCGACGATATGGAAGATGTTCGGGCGGAAAAACTCTTCAATGACATCTTGGATCGCGCTTCATCATTTAAAGAGAAAATCCAAGAACCAACATTAATCGAAGGTGACCGAGAACTTATAGATCAGGGAAAAGAACCTCATGGGGACTCCGGCAGGACAATTGCAAAAGTCGAAGAGAACGAGGCCATTATCCCGCCGATGCCACCATCACCCCCTCCATCTTCCATGCATGATAGCCCCGTCTCACGCAGCCCCACACGACCCTGGTCTAGGCAAAATCAGCCAAAGCACAGAGTACCACCGCGAAAAACGCTGATTAAGATGGGATTCGAAATCAAGAGCGACAATCCAAGGCCTAGATCGAGAGATCTCCAGCAAATGGTCAACTACACCACGTTGGGTCAGACCATGAAGAGTATATTAGTCGATATACAGGGACTAGTTGACTTGACACCTATGGATCTCAAGCTTATCAATTGGCATTGGGCGAACCTCGAATACGGGAATGCTACCAATCTCAAAAATATTTCCTTAAAGCATTGGGATCAAGATGATGGAAATGAGTATCTCCCGTTTTCTAAGTATTCTAATATGTAGATTCCTTGGAGCCCATGCCATGATTATTGGCGGATATGGTCAATTCGCGACAGGCCTAGCTTTCAACCCGACCCCTCTAGCTATTCGTTTCCAAAAAGCCGTCCGCGAGATAAGGTACAGCAACCGCAAAGAAGGGCCCACTACGGACTCTCCTGTTCTTATCAAATGTCGCGATGGCGAAGCTCTTACAGCAGACGCCGTAGTTGTGACAGTATCTTTAGGAGTGCTGAAATCAAAAAGCATGATGTTTGAACCCGAGCTGCCGGAGAGAAAGTTGGGTGCCATCTCGAGACTGGGTTTTGGGCTTCTCAATAAGGTTTGCTGTGTGTTGAATCTCTACTGACTAAAGGTCGTCCTGGTTTACGATTACCCGTTTTGGGATGTTAATGCAGATTTCATTGGCTGCCTACGTAGTCCATCACGCGGTAATCCGTTAGATCAAGATTCCTACGAGCGTGAGCGGGGAAGATTCTATCTCATTTGGAACTGCACCCCTTCCTGTGGCAGACCTACACTAGGTACTTGAATCTTGATATTTTCCTAATCTTAGTTGCATTGATGGCTGGTGATGCTGCTCACGACGCTGAAATAGAATCTGACAACAATCTGGTGAAAGAGATGACCACGATCCTGTCTCGAATACACGGCAATCAGCGTCTACCTCTTCCTGTTGAAACACTTGTTAGCCGCTGGGGGAGAGACCCTTTTATCCGAGGTAGCTATTCTTTTGTCGGACCAGATGCCACTGGAGACGACTATGACATCTTGGGTGAACCTGTGGATAAACTATTATTCTTCGCTGGCGAGGCTACGTGTCGCACCCATCCTGCAACTGTCCACGGAGCATATATGTCTGGGCTTCGCGCCGCATCTCAAGTGCTTGAATCTCTCATTGGGAAGATCGAAATGCCTGCCGACGATGTACTAATCCCTAAAAAGAATCAGCCGGTTCGGAATCCGTTACTTGAGAGATCCGGTATCCCTGAAGTCAAACGGCGAACAGATCCTGAATCTCACCGATACAAAGCAAGAAATCTCAAGCGAGCCAAATTTTCGAAGATCGTGGATGAATGTGCTGAGCGAATCCTAAGCGAATTGGGCCCTAAACCTGCTCCTCCGAAGAAATACTATCCAAATGCTTTTCTGCTATTCCAAAAGGATAAGTGGGATATTGCGCGGGAGAAAGCTAATAAGGCGAGGCATGGAGATAATACTGAAAGTGTTGATTCAGCGTCGAGGGATGAAGTCCGGGCATGGATGGGACGAATGTGGAGAGATCTTCCTGAAGATGAAAAACGTTGGTACAACGATGAGGTAGAAAAAGAGAAGGTTCAATACAAAGAGGAGATGGCTAATTTTGGTAAACGCATTCAAGCATGGGAACAAGGTGTTGTAAAAATCAAAGAGGAAGTCAAAGGGAAGATGGAGGAGGTATATATGACTGAAGAGGAGCGAGAGATGATTGCAGCTGCCAAGGAAGAAGAACGACTGGAACAAGCTGCTAGAGAGGAAAGGGAAAACCTGAGGAAGTTCTACGAAGATATCGGGATGGATGATCTTTTGTCGGACTTTGACGACGAATCTTCGTCGGAGGTATTACTCACCGTTTTGGTCACTAATTGAATAACAGGATCCCTATCTCCAGAACGACGATGCGGTGCTGGATCAAATGTTAAAAAAATTGTACTTGTAATTGTTGCATTTGCGGCTTTGGTAATTGGCATGGTCTTTGAGTCTTTTTCAGCGAACTTGTTTCATACAGATGTATAATGGAAAAGATAGTACATAAAGACAGAGTAAAGAGTTCTAATATTCCAAACCCCCTTGAGATGAAGGGGACCCCGAGGTGAGACATTGCGTGGTGGGTTAGGGCTGCATTGCTCTGTGATGCCAAGTTAAGTTTCACATCTCACAGATCGCGTGCACACGTTATCGAAATCAATCACCCTTTTATCCTTCGCCCTTCAAACGGCTTACAACTCCAGGGAGGGACAACCCTTGTCAGCTTCAGTGTTCAAACAGTCATAGTTGTCGACGTCTCTGTGACTTTTGATTGATCATTATGAGCGATACCAGCCGTTATATCCCTGAACATCGTCGTGCGCAGCACAAGGGAAGGAATCAATTCCGAGGCGATGAACTTCGTCGTCGCCGGGAAGACCAACAAGTAGAAATCCGAAAGCAAAAGAAAGAAGAAAGTCTAGCGAAAAGAAGGAACCTAGATACCAAATTTCTGGAATGGGAAGGGGAAGAGGCCAGTGAGTCCGAAGATGACGAAAATGGTGCTTTGAGGAATGAGAAGGTAAAATCCCACGTGTCGTATTCTGCCTCTTCATGCTACCGGGGTTTTCTGGAGTTACGTTCATGGGAACTGATTGTAGATTATGCTGGATTTTCCGCAGATGGTTGCCGGAGTATTCTCTAATGATATTGAAGAACAATTCAAAGCGACCTCAAGGTTCAGAAAAGTCTTGTCGAAAGAGAAGAATCCTCCAATTGAGAGAGTCATCGAATGTGGGGTTATACCGCGGTTTGTTGAGTTTCTAGCCTCTCCTCAAGCCCAGCTACAGGTAATTGCGTCTCCTCTACTAACTGACGAAATTAGTTTGAGGCAGCTTGGGCCTTGACAAACATAGCTTCTGGCTCGTCCAGTCAGACAGCCAAGGTCATAGAAGCTGGTGCAGTACCTCATTTCGTTCGACTTCTCAGCAGCCCAGAAGCAGATGTTCGAGAACAAGCAGTTTGGGCATTAGGCAACATTGCCGGAGACAGTCCAGAGATGCGAAATTACGTTTTACAATGCAACGCGTTGCCTCCGCTACTCAACTTGTTGAACGACACGAGGAAAGTGTCGATGGTTCGCAATGCTACTTGGACTCTCTCAAACTTTTGTCGTGGCAAGAATCCTCAACCAGATTGGGAATTGATCAGTCCGGCCTTGCCGATGTTGGCTAAACTGATCTACTCTTTGGATGATGAAGTTCTTATTGATTCATGCTGGGCTATTTCCTACCTTTCCGATGGAACGAATGAGAAGATTCAAGCTGTCATTGAGACCGGCGTGCCTCGAAGACTGGTCGAACTTCTCATGCACCCTCACACAGCGGTACAAGCCCTTCGCTAATTTTGCTCATGGAAGGTCCAAACTCCTGCATTAAGATCGGTCGGCAATATCGTCACCGGAAATGATGTTCAAACTCAAGTTATAATCAACTGCGGTGCTCTTCCTGCTCTCTTGAGTCTTCTCTCTAGCTCCAAAGAAGCCATTCGGAAAGAAGCATGCTGGACGATTTCTAATATCACCGCTGGCAACTGTAATCAAATCCAGTCTGTCATTGATGCGAACCTCATTCCTCCCCTTATTCACGTGCTGCAACATGGTGATTTCAAAACGAAGAAAGAAGCATGCTGGGCAATTAGCAATGCAACCAGCGGAGGACTGGCCAAACCCGAACAAATTCGTTACCTCGTCAGTCAAGTATGTCCTCTACTAACTGCGCTAACGTAAGGGATGTATCAAACCGCTTTGCGATCTGCTAAGCTCTACGGATAACAAGATCATCCAAGTCGCATTGGACGGATTGGAGAATATTCTTCGAGTAGGAGAGGCTGACAGAGGAGACCCTCCCCGACCGGGATCCATAAACAAATACGCAGTCTTTATTGAAGAAGCGAACGGAGTGGAGAAGATCCATGAATGTCAACAGAATGCGAATCACGACATTTACAAGAAAGCTTACCATATCATTGAGACGTATTTCATGTTTGAACGAACCGTCTAATTGGAACAGTTACTATGGCGATGAGGAAGAAATAATAGATCATTCTTTGGCGCCTGGACAAGAGGCTGGCCAGTTCGCGTTTGGGAGTAACGTCGATGCCTCAACGCAGGAAGGCTTTAACTTTGCTGACGACGTCAACATGTCTTGAGGCTTTGGAAGGAGAGAATTCCTATCTCCGAGGCCTTCCCTACCTCGGACAACCCTTTTGTGTTACCATTATACCCATTTCCGACAGATTTGATGTTTGGCACCTGTAAGTTGAGCGAAGATGGAAAGAAATGAATCATTGCTTATTATGCCAGGAGGGAATTGTTCAGCAAAGCTGACTGTAACGAAAGCAAGAATAGCAAACATAGTTATATAGGACAATATGTCATTCCACTTTAGTCCCTCCGTCCAAGAATGCTATTCATTCATACAATACATGATGTCCATACGAGACTAAAATCGACGGTCACTTTCATATGGTTGTTGAGGCTGGAGATCCAAATCTTCTCCATCTTGCAATTCTCCCTTTTTGTGATGTGCCGAAGAATTCCCAGCTAAATTCTTACCATGTTTTCCCTCTTTGCCACCATACGATGCTCCCAGATTCTTGGTTTCAATCTCTGCTGGGAGAAGATTGCCCGTTCCAGAGAGGACTTGTCCCGTGGCTCCAGAGTCCGCGATCTCAGAGGTACCCACAGGGTTATTTGCCAGTTCTGAGAGATCATTGACTTGACGCGGTGCCGTGGACGTAGGGTCGCCGAGACTTGTTCTGTCTGTCGTCACGTTTTGCGTGCCAGTTTTCTTGTCTGACGCTTTGGTAGGCTCTGAGCGAGCGGCCATATCGGATAACGAGGCTCCAATTGGATTGACAGACATAGTGAGAATAATGAGTTTCTTGTTGATTGAGACTTGTATTTGTTCGTAGAAGAAGGACTGTGGACGGTATTTATACGGTGCGATTCATTAGGCATCGGTGTGGATGATTCTGCCTTGACGTCATATCAGCGCAATGAGCAAATTGCGATCGTCGTTGCGAAATTTTGCGTCAAACAAGGGGTCAATCGGCCATAAGTTGATTGCTCTTTCATTACACTCCCTGCTGGGCTGATTGGGATTAGGAAGAGGGAGACTCTTTTGTGTCTAAAACAGTCGTTACTATCTGAACGTCCCGGAAATTAATCGCAGTTGGTTGGCTGCCATCTCTCGGTAGTTGGAGCGGTGGAGAGGACATTATTTCTTGACTTTCTGGGTATAAGCCAGTATCCGAGGATGGGGATGAAAGGAGAAAGAGTATAGAGTATTGAACACCGGCATTCAGCATTCAGATATGAGCTCTGCGAGATAGATGGAAGCGGAGTGAATCCATTTACTTGTCACAATGGACAGTACCATTGCAAGTCATAGAATTCGTATAGATAATAGTTATCGTGTAATTCCACCAAAGGTCACCGTCTTGACAAACTAGGCATTCTACGCAACTCCTTTGCCTCCTTCTTTCTCCTCTTCTTCTCCAAAACCTTCTCCAACCTCTTCTTCCCCAACTTACTATACTTATCCTCCAAAGCCAATTTCTTCTCATCCCGCTTCTTCAAATAAAACGGTTTCTTGCCCATCTTCACCTTCTCCTTTTCTTCCTTCTTCCTCTTCTGTAGTAGCTCCTGAACTCGATCTTTAGAAAGTCTACTCTGCCGACGACTTTCCATGCTCTGCAACGTTTTCGACAGCTTTTCCCGTTCTCTTTCGTCCTTGGATTGTCGTATTTGTTGTTTGAGTAGGGATATTTCGTCACGTTGGTAGTCTTCGATGAAAGAATATGCTTTACGGAATGTTTGTGAAGTATTTTCTGGGTCTAAAGTTTCGAAACGGGGGTCTCGAGAGACAGGAGTGTGAGTTTGAATGGACGTCAGGAAATGTCTTCTAGAGACTGGTTTCTTGGAAGATATTTCCTGGGGAGCATTTTTTGACTTTGATTTTACAGGTTTGGAGGCAGTTGTAGAGGTAGGGCGTGTTGGGTCTTTTAGTCTAGCGCGATTCTTGGATTCCTTTGATATGTTGGTTGAAGCTATCGTTCCTCTGGTTAATGCATTCTGAGCCTTGGCCAAAGTTGCGAAATCGATTTGAGCGAGCTCTATGGATCAGTGATTTCTAGAGAGGTATAGGCAATCAAACCTTGCTGTATGGCATCATTTTCGTCGTCGCTCTCCTCGTCTGTCGACCCTTCGTTCTCATCTACCTCATCGTTTCCATTCTCAGAGAACTCTACCCCATCATCGCTTTCTTCTTCAAAGCTTTCGTCATTCAACGGTTCATATTCTTCTTCTTCTGACTCGGAAGCATCCTTTGGGCCGATCCGTCTTCTTTTTATGCGACTGTTCATGTTGTTGTCCTGATGGACTGATCGATCAACGCAAAAGTTATTCTAACTTTTTCTGGAGATTTTTTTGCGTAAATCTTGGTCGGCTTTTGATTCCTAATTTTCGAATTTGCTTATCCGTGACACGTCCACACCACAACCAGTTCATGAAATAATCATCTTCAAATTGCACGCGTACAACCAGTATTACTGCTTAGAGATCAAGTTCATAGGCGAATGTTCTAGTTGCTGTTGATGGCGACGACTCCTCTACAAAAAGACAATGATGACAGCGAGGAGACTTCTCCTTCAACTGCACGTCGAGCTCTAGCTCAGGTACTACTTCTTCCGCGTCTTCCTGAAGTTTGGCTAACCACAATTCTTGCAGGCTACACTTCCACAATGGATAGGAATAATGTCACTCATCTTCGGAGGCTGTTGTTCAAATGTCTTTTCACTCGAAGAAATAATACAGTACCTCTCCCCTTCGTTCTCAATTTGCAAACGAGGCTAACTTGTGTTCTAGTGACGAACCAAATATGGGTAATCTGCGGATTGTTCGGAATGGTTCTAATCTACAGGTCTCACAATAACTTTTTTCCAATTCGTCGGCGTAGCATTAGAAGGTCTTCCTTGGCACTTTACCTTGTCCTCCAGAGAATTCTTCCTCAAGAAGCGAACAATTCCATTATTTCGATGGATTATAATAGTTACATTATTCTTTGTCACGAGCACTTTGAATAATGCTGCACTTGGGTACTCTGTTAGTATTCCCGTTTACATCATTTTTCGAAGTGGGGGAACACTTGTCACGATGACAATGGGATGGTTGTTAGTAGGGAAACGATATTCGCCCAGACAAGTTTTGGCTGTGGGGGTATTGACTGCTGGTGTTATTCTGGCTACGTGGAGTAATGCACACA
>Ga0335072_10015120_pt1 | contig 10959 bp, 13 predicted proteins | sample Lox_Sample_21_FD_206725 | JGI IMG/M metagenome (GOLD analysis project Ga0335072, IMG submission 206725) | Soil microbial communities from Loxahatchee National Wildlife Refuge, Florida, United States - Lox_Sample_2.1 | ecosystem: Environmental > Terrestrial > Soil > Wetlands | place: USA... | reverse complement strand
CGTCAACGCCATCTTCCCGCCGGCCGACTTCGAGCAGGAGGTCATGACGCGGGCCCGGCGGCTGGCCGAGGGCCCGTCGGTCGCTTACCGCTACATGAAGGAGAACCTGAACCGGGCCGTGGCCGGTGACCTGGCCGACTGCATGGACCTCGAAGTGACCCACCACGTGCACACCGGGCTCACCGAGGACCACCGCGAGGCCGCCCAGGCGTTCGTGGACAAGCGCGAACCGCGTTTCCGCGGCCGGTAAATTCATGGTCCGTCCTGGGCGTTGCTCAGTTCCCTGTTGCCTCAGCGCCCGCCCCGGCCGTAATCAAGGGCGGCCGCGAGCACCGGGTCCTGGCCGGCCAGGACCTGGCGCAGCGTCGGGGCGATCACGATGCCTGGCGCGCCCTCGGCTACTGCCTTGGCGTTCACGACGCCGCTGGTGTACACGATGGTGATGTCCGAATCGGGCAGCTGAAGTTCCTGGTCGTCGCCGTACTCGTCGATCGGGTCTTCCGGCGGCACGCCCATCAGCAGCACGTGCGCCTGCTGCAGGATGACCACGTCGTCCCGGGCCGCGGAGTCGGTGAACTGGTTGACCAGCCCGATGATCCGGCCCGGGCGATCGAGCTGCGGGTCGGTCTGGATGTCCTTGACGAGCGACCCGATCGGCCCAGTGTCGCCGCCGATGTTGTCCCGCAGGTCGACGATCAGCCGGTAGCTGGGATTGCGGTTCAGAATCGCCACCGCCTGCGCGACAAGCTGCTGGAAGCCGGTGGTGCCCAGGCACTGGTTGTATTTCAGGTACACCGCGTGCTGGCCGGCCAGGACGTCGATCCAGTACGGCGCGGCCGCGTCGTGCAGGTACAGCGGCAGCGGAACATGGGCCAGCCCCGGCGCGAAACTGAACAGCAGGTCCGGTTGCCCGATGTTGCCAGCGCCCGGACCCGTCCGGAACAGGACCGTCTGCCGACGGCCTGTCGTGGCGCGCACGGTGAACTCCGCCGACGTGGCCGACCGTGTGATCCCCAGCCAGTACAGGACGGAGGCGTCGTCAAGCTCGCCGGTTTCCGTAGCGTCGAGGTATCCGGGGTCCTGGTAGTCGGTGACCGACCTGATGCGCTCCATGACCTGGGCGATCGGCTGCCCGTCCACGGCCAGCACCTGGGCGCCGAGCAGCGCCCGGTCGGCCGCCGGGACGGTCAGCAGGTACAGGTCATGGCCGAACCACTGGGCATCGAGCGGGTAGAACGGCTCGGCGGGGAACTGGAGGTACGTCTCGTCATCGTGCAGCATCGCGACCATGTGGGCCAGCCCGATCAGCAGCTGGCCGTTGGTCAGCTGCGGCGCCGCCGCCTCCAGCTGCGAGGCGGCCGAGTCCCAGGCGGACCGGCTGACCGGTCCGAGCCCGCCCGCCCGAACCTGCGGAAGTTCGCTGGCCAGGTACGCGATGTCCTCCCGCCATCGCAGCACCTTGGCCGACGGTGGCGCCGAGCCTCCCGTCGCCAGCACGGCCACGGGAACCGCCACAGCTACCACCACGGCAACGGCCAGCAGAGCTAACCAGGTCCCCCGCCGCGACGGCCAACGCACGACAAACTATTTACCCTGGCCCGCCAGGGCGTGCAAGTCAGGACATGAGCGACTTCACGGACCAGGTAATATCGCCTGATCACGGCCAAACTGTCGGTGCCGCGTGTCAGGGTGGCGGAGTGGACAAGCTCAGCACACAGGAGATCATCGATGCCGGGCTAGCGGACTGGCGCAAGCTCGCCCAGGCCCTGCACGCGCGCTACCGGATCGCAGACTTCAACGCGGGCGCGGCGTTTGTCGCCGCTGTCGCCGAGATCGCTGAGGCGGCGAGCCACCACCCCGACCTCAAGATGACCAAGGGGGTAGTCGACGTCTCGCTGTGCACCCACGAGGACGGCTTGTGGGTGACCCAGAAGGACATCGACATGGCCCGGCGGATCAGTGAGATCGCGCGGCAGCAAGGGCTCACGCCCGAGCCCGGCGCCGTGACCCAGCTCGAGCTCGCTCTCGACACCGCGAACGAGGCCGGCGTGGCCCCGTTCTGGTCGGCCCTGCTCACCGGCAGCCCGGACAACCGGATTTACGACTCGGTCTTCGACCCCACCGGCCGGGTCCCCGGTCTGTGGTTCCAGGGCACCGACCCGCACGAGCCGCCCCGTCAGCGCTGGCATTTCGACCTGTGGCTGGCCCCCGAGGTAGCGGACCAGCGGATCGCGGCGGCCGTCGCGTCGGGCGGGTCCGTCGTTGATGATTCGGAGGCACCGTCATTCACCGTCCTGGCTGACCCGGACGGCAACAAGGTCTGCGTCTGCACCAGCCTCGAGCGAAAGTGATGCCGTTCGGCCTGGCGTGCCATGACTGAACGCTCCATGATTGAACACCGTGCCTCGTTCGACGCGGTCATCAGCTTCAGCAATGGCGGCGGCCTGACCGCTCACGGGTTCCGGGTGGACGTTCCCTCAGCCGACGTCAGCGAAGCCGAAATCGCCGCGTTGTTCGTGGCCTCGCTTGGCCTGCTGATGACCGACACGGTCGAGCTCAGCAACGTCGAGGTCTTCGCCGAACCACACAAGGGCACGCGGGGAGGGCCGTCGGATCGCAGCCGCGACACCCCGGCCGCTGACGGGCGGCTGGTCGAGCTCAACCACGTGATCCGGGCTGGCATGATCACTTACCCTGGGCTTCCCGGACCGGTCATCGCCCCGTACCTGACCAGGGAAGCCTCGCGTGATCATTACGCCCCGGGCACCGAGTTCGAGATCGATGAGCTCACCCTGGTCGGCAACACCGCGACCTACCTCGACGCGCCATATCACCGCTACCCCGACGGCACGGACCTCAGCTCGATACCGCTGACCCAGACGGTCGACCTGCCAGCGATCGTCGTCAGGGTGACCGGTGCCGGGCAGCGCGGCATCGATGTCGGCGCACTGGCCGCGCTGGACGTGCGCGGCACGGCCGTGCTCCTGCACACCGGCGACGACGCCCGGTTCGGCTCACCGGCCTACACCGAACGGCGGCACTTTCTCACCCGGGGCGGCGCGGAATGGCTCGCCGCCCACGGCGCGGCGCTGGTCGGCATCGACGCGCTCAACATCGACGACATCGACGACGGAAGGCGGCCGGCCCACACGCTGCTGCTCGCCGCCGGCATTCCCGTCGTCGAGCATCTGACCGGCCTCGGGCAGCTGCCACCGAGCGGGGCCCGGTTCACCGCCGTGCCGCTGCGCATCGAAGGATTCGGCACCATCCCCGTGCGCGCCTTCGCCCGGCTGCCCGGGTAAACCGTGCCATGCACCCAGACAGCCGGGGGTCGCCGGGGCCGACGATGTATCCCGCCTGGCTGGCCCGGGTTCGCATCTCCGCCAGGATTGGCGGACCATGAGGTACGGGGAGTCCGTGCTTGAGCGGGAGGCAGGATGAATCGGATCGGGCGTCGTGTCCGGGCAGCTGTCAATCCGGTGTCGACCGCAGCGACCGGGTGGTGGTGCCACTCGGCCTTGCGTCACACGCTGACCGGGCATGGGCCGACGGCCCGGCAGCGGCGGCTCGTCCGCCGCGGGATGGTCCGGGGCGTCGGCTCCGCGCCGTCGGGCGAGCAGATGAAGGCGCGCGCGGCAGCCATCGACGAGCTGCTGGGCCGGGACTAGGCCCGCCCATTTCGTCAACTCGGCGGCGGGTAGAACCTCTGGACAGGGCCCGCCGCGAGGCTGGGCCACCGTCGCGGGGGAGCTGATCACGGGATGCTCGTGACGTTCGGCCACGGCACCGCCTCGGCGGAACAGATAACGCAGCTCCTGCGGGCAGCGGACGTGGCCGGGGTCATCGACATCAGGACCGCGCCAGGCAGCCGGCGAAACCCGCACGTCGCCAGGGCCGCACTGGAACGCTGGCTGCCGGAAGGCGGCATCTCCTACCGCTGGGATAAACGCCTGGGCGGATTCCGCAGGCCCAGCCCGGACTCGCCCGACGTTGTGTGGCGGGAGGACATGTTCCGGGGGTACGCGGAGCACATGCGGACGCCCGATTTTCTGGCCGCCGCCGGCGAGGTGGTCGCCGAGGCCCGGACCCGGCGCGTCGCGGTGATGTGCTCGGAGAGCGTCTGGTGGCGGTGCCATCGCCGGCTGGTGGCCGACTACGTCTTGGTCGCGTGCGGCATGCCGGTGCGGCACCTCATGCACGACGGGCGGCTCGATGAACACCGCCCGACGCCCGGCCTCCGGCTGCGCGAGGACGGCCTGCTCATCTACGACGGCGGCCAGTCTCCGCTGCTGTGAGCACACCGCCGTGGCCCGGGCCGGGCATCAGGGCATCAGGGCATCAGCGGACTTCGGCCAGTGCCGGGGCCAGCTGTTCCAGGTGATCCACGCCCGCGCTGAAGTCGGCGCCGATCGGCAGGGCCGCGATCACGTGGTCCGCGCCGGCGGCGAGGTGCTCGCGCACGTTGGCCGTGATCGCCGATGCGTCGCCCTGCTCGCTGCTGGCGTGCATAAAGACGACCACGAGCTTGTCCGGGCCGAGCACCTGCCTGGCCTGGGCGGTGAACTCCGGCGGCTGACTGGCGGGCAGCGCGCCGTCGGTGATCTCGCCGGCCAGCGCGAGCATCTTCGGGCCGTTCGCGCCGATGATCCGGGGGTAGGCCACATCGGGTGCGGGCAGGTTGGTCGGGGCGCCCATCCGGTCCAGGTACTCGCGCATCGTGGCCACCGGGCTGCCGAATTCCCGGCCAACGCTGGCCGCCTGCTGGGGGTAGCCGACGCCCAGGCCGAGCACGAACCGGCCCGGGTAGGCCTGAGCCAGCAAAGCCGCCGCGCCATGCGTGGTCTGCGCCGACCTAGCCCAGATGTTGGCGATACCGGTACCGAACACCATCCGCTCCGTGGCCGCCATGAGCACGGCCAGTTGCACGAGGGCGTCCTTGCCGCCGACGGTCTCGTTGGTCCACGCGGCGCGGTAACCGGCCCGTTCCAGCCGGCGGACCGCGTCGCGCTGCAGGTCGATGGGTGGCGCGCTCGCGGTTGGGACCGGCAGGAACGCACCGACCGGGCCCAGCGCGCGACGGGCTGCCTCCACCGTGGTGCTGCTCCCCATCGAAAGCCCTCCATCTAACGCCGACGGTCACCGTGCGTGCGGCTCGCCCATGTTGCGGCTCGCCGATGCCGCGGCTCAGTGCCGGAAAGCGTGCAGAACGGCGGCCATGTCCTCACCGCCGTGCCCCTCGTCAGCGGCCTTACGGAACTGCTGCGCGATCGCCTCCATCAGCGCCGCGTCGGTGCCGGTCTCCCGCATCGCGGCGGCGATGAGCCCGGTGTCCTTGACCGCACCGTCGAGCGTGAACGCGGGCGGGAACTGGCCAGCGATCATCGCTCGGCCCTTGATGTGGAGAAACGGGGTGTCCACCACGTTGCCCCTGACCGTGTCCAGGAACACCTGCGGATCCAGGCCCAGACTCATGGCCAGCGCGATCGCCTGGGCGGTGCCGGCCACGACCGTGCCAACCCAGGAATTGGCGACCAGCTTGAGGCGGGTGCCGTCACCCGGCCGTTCGCTGACCCAGACGGTGCGGGCCGCGATGGCGTCGAACAGCGGCCGGACCGGATCCCGCAGCTGCTCGGGGGCGGCCGCCAGGACCAGGAGCTTCCCTTCCTCGGCGGGCTGGCGGGTGCCCAGCACCGGGGCATCGATGAACAGGGCGCCGAGCCGGCCGGCCAGGGCAGGCAGTCGCTGGCTGGCGTCGTCCAGGCTCACCGTGCTGGTCTGGGCCCACAGCACCCCTTCCGGCGCGGCCGGCAGCACGTCGGTCATCACCTCGACCACCGAGCTGCCGTCCCACAGCATCGTGACCACCGCGTCCACGCCAGCGACCGCCTCGGCAGCGGTACCGGCAACGTGCGCGCCGTCGGCGGCCAGGGGTGCCGCCCGGCCCGGGGACCGGTTCCACACGCTGACGTCCAGGCCGGACCGCAGCAGGCTGCGGGCCATCCCCGCGCCCATGATGCCGGTCCCCAGCACAGCCACGTGGCGCATCAGCAGCCTCCTTCGTGCCCAACATAGCGTGGCCCGGTGGTCACACCGTCCAGCCGGTGGTCCCGGCCCAGGCTTCTGCCTGGTCGAGAAGGCTGAGGACCACGTCGGACTTGGCCTCGGTGTACGCGGCGCCCTGATCGGCCCAGAGCCGGGCCGCCTCGCGTTTGGCCGCCTCATAAGCGTCACGCCCGGCGGCGCTGGTCCGCAGATAGTCGCGGAACAGCAGATGCAGCCGCTCCCAGTCGCCTCCCTGCTGGCACACGTGCACGTGTACGTCCCGGGGCCGCTGGGGTGGCGGCCGGAAGAACCGGTGCTCATGGTCGAGGAAGCCCAACTGCAGCCCAGCCGCCTCGCACCGCGGCACGTAACCGTCCTCGTCGGCCAGGTTCGCCACACTGACCTGGATATCCACGATCGGCTTGGCCGCCAGGCCGGGTACCGAGGTTGAGCCGACGTGCTCGATCCGGCAGGCAGCCGGCCCGAGGAGACCTGCCAGCCGGCCGCGCCACGCCTCGAACCTCTCCGGCCAGCCTGGGTCGTAAGCAACAACCTGGACCGGCATGGGCTCTCGCGGCTGCGAACGCGGGTTCTGCTGGAAACCGGGCCACAGCAGCGGCGTCGCCCGCCCGGCCAGTTCCCTGCGCTCCTCCAGTGGCAGCTCGTGCGGCTTGAGTCCCCTCGGCCCGGCTACCAGGGCGTACAGCCGGATCAGGCTGACCCTCGGCCCCTCGCGTTCCCGCATTTCCCGCCAGGCCATGAAGGGGTCATCTGCCGCCACGCACACCATCCTCCCGCGCCGAAGGCGGGTCTGTGTGACCAGGGGCAACCGTGTTACCAGGGAAGCGGGCCGCGGGCGCCGACGTAGCTTCCGGTCGGCCCGTCGCGGCCGATTTGCGCCATGCGGACGATGATCTCGGCGCCCTGCTCGACCGTCTGGGTGCCCGCGTGCTGGTTCAGGTCCGTCGCGGTGAAGCCGGGCTCCACCGCGTTGATCCGCATCTCCGGGAACGCCTTCGCGTACTGCACGGTGATCATGTTGACCGCGACCTTGGACGCCGGATAGGCAACCCCTGGGTAGTCGTACCCCCGGGCGCCGGGAGTGGTGGCGCGGGTCATCGAGGCCAGGCCGCTGCTGACGTTGACCACGACCGGGGCGGCGGATCGCCGCAGCAGCGGCAGGAACGCGTGAGTGACCCGCACCACGCCGAAGACGTTGGTCTCGAACAGCGACCGCATCACGTCGGCAGTGATCTCCGCGGCGCCGGGCACCGCGTTCTGCTCGGTGCGCATTTCGATTCCGGCGTTGTTGACCAGCACGTCCAGTCCACCGTCGGCCTCGATGGTCTTCGCGGCGGCGGCAACGGACGCGTCGTCGGTGACGTCGATAGGGACCGTCCGCGCGCCCAGTCGCCCGGCGGCCCGGCGCCCGCGCTCGGCGTCCCGGCTGCCGACGTAGACGGTGTGACCCGCGGCGATGAGCCGGCGGGCGGTCTCGAAGCCGAGTCCCTTGTTCGCTCCGGTGATCAGGGTTGTCGTCATGTCGCGACCCTAGTTTTTAGAGCGCGCTCGAAGTCAACCCCCATCCGGGGCTGGCTGCCCGGCCTGGCTCCCTGCGCCCTGGTGGCTCAGCAGGTCGCCGGGCTGGCAGCCGAGCGCCTGGCAGAGCCGGGTCAGGGTGCTGAACCGGATCGCCCGGGCGTGCCCGTTCTTCAGGATGGACAAGTTCACCACGCTGACCCCGACCTGCTCGGACAGCTCGGTCAGGGTCATGCCCCGGTCGGCCAGGAGCTTGTCGAGGTGGACGGTGATGGCGTGGTCATCCGGGGCGGCGGGTGGCACTACACCGTCCCCTCGAGATCGGCGCGCATGCCGGCGCTGACCCGCATGATGCGGGCGAAGATGATCAGGCCCAGGCCGAACCAGAAGACCGGCCACGACACCCCCCAGGACGCGGGCCAGTGGACCCAGTCGACGTTCCAGGTGACCAGCAGGCCGAGCAGGTTCAGCCGGGCGAACCCTTCGGCCAGGCAAGCCACCCAGGCGCCGGCCAGCAGCCACCAGCCGAGGATCAGCACCAGCCGGGCGGCCTGGGCGGTGTAGACGCCGTCACGCGCGGCGGTGCGGGCCAGCCGCATCGCCAGGTAGAGCGCGCCGATGCGGAGCAGGCCAGGTGGCAGCAGGGTGAGCGTGAAGGCCAGGGCCTGCCCGGCGGTGGGATGGGCGACGCCCAGCAGGGCGCTGTTCCAGTTGGCTTGCACGCCAGGGGCCAGGCCCGAGTGAACGACCACGCTGCCGTGCTGGAGCAATGGTGGCGCGGTGGTCAGCCAGACGCGCAGCGGCTGGCCGGGCTGGGAGGTCAGGACGGGGGCGAACAGGGTTCCGGTGCGGGTCAGGGCAACTATCGCCTGGAGCGCGGTGGCGACGGTGAACAGCCAGAACACCCAGGAGACCGCGGTGGCGAGCCGGTCCAGGGTGGCGAGCCGCTGCAGCCGGCTGCGCGGCCTGACGGCAGATACGGACATCGGAGGCCCCCGCTCATCTAACGAATATCGTTATTATCGAGGATCGTAATTAACGAAAATCGTTATGGCAAGAGCGCGGCCCGGCAGAGCCGTCCAGGCCTACCCTGTGAGCTGAGCGACGACCGGTTGTGAATCATCCGATGGCCGTCATCCGATGACAGGAGTGCAGCGATGGCCGAAGTTGTGCTGTTCCACCACGTGCAGGGACTCACCGACGGGATGCGCGCGTTCGCCGAGCGGCTGAGCGCGGGCGGGCACACCGTGCACACGCCGGACCTGTTCGACGGCGAGCGACCAGCGACCATCGATGATGGCATCGCGTACGTTCAGAGCGTCGGGGAGGAGGTGCTCGGCGATCGCGCCGACCGGGTGGTGGCCGACTTGCCCGAGGGCCTGGTGTACGCCGGTTTCTCCTGGGGTGCCGCCACGGCGCAGCGCTTCGCCCAGACCCGGCCCGGCGCGCGCGGTGCGCTGCTCTACGACGCGTGCATCCCGATCACCGGCGATTGGGCCTTCGGGCCGTGGCCGGACACGGTACGGGTGCAGATCCACGGCATGGACGCCGACCCGTTCTTCGCGCTGGAGGGGGACCTCGACGCCGCCCGCGAGCTGGTCGAGACGGTCGGGCCGGAGCTGGCCGAGCTGTTCGTCTACCCGGGCGACCGGCACCTGTTCGCCGACAGCTCGCTGCCGTCGTACGACGCCGACTCGGCGGCGCTGGTGCTCCAGCGCTCGCGGGAGTTTCTCGGCCAGGTGGGCTAGCGGTACCAGTAGAGCCAGGCTGGCGGTGGTTCGGCATGAACTGCCTCGTTGATCCACAATAGGACGATCTGGAGCCCGTCCGGGTCGCGCACGCCGATGCTGTCCGCGCTGGTGTCGTGGTAGCGCTGGTAGCGAACCTCCTGGCGGGTGAACCACTCTTCGGCCCGGTCCAGCTCGGCCGTGCCGGCGACCCGCAGGAAGACGCGCGTCACCCCGGTCTGGTAGAGGGGGTGAGGGCCTTCCTGGCCGATCTCCCGGAGAACCAGCGTGTCGGCGGACTCGACCGGGCCGTGCAGTATCGCGAGCGTGCCGTCGTTCCAGTCAACCTTCAGCGCCAGCACGTCACGGTAGAACGACAGTGACCGGTCAAGGTCGGCAACCTGCAGGTAAGCGCCGTAGAACCGGGGCATCTGGCGTGGGTCGGCGGTCACCGTCTGCTCATTCCCAGCCGGGAGCCGAAGCAGTCCGGGGTCCATGCCGGTCGCTGACAGTACAGTGATGGACAAACCGGAAGGCCAGGTGGCATGGGACCGCTGCATGGATACCGCGTGATCGAGCTGGGCATCTGGGTGGCCGGGCCGGCAGCGGCCTCGATGCTGGCCGACTGGGGCGCCGACGTCATCAAGGTGGAGTCGCCGGCCGGTGACCCGAACCGGCGCTTGCTCCGGCACATCGGCGTGGACATTGCCAGCTCGCCAGCGTTCGCCCTGGACAACCGGGGCAAGCGCGGCGTGGTCCTGGACCTGAAGACGCCGGATGGCCTGCGGGCGCTCGGAAAGCTGCTGGACGGGGCGGACGTCTTCGTCACCAATCTGCGGCCGGCTGCGCTGGAGCGGATGGGCCTGGACCCGGCCACGCTCACCCAGCGGTATCCCCGGCTGGTGGTGGCCACGCTGACCAGCTTCGGCTGGCAGGGCGCGGAGCGCGACCGGGCCGGCTACGACGTCAGCGCGTTCTGGGCCCGCAGCGGCATGGCGGCGCGAATGCTGCCGCCCGGCTCGCCGCCGCCGCCGTCCCGGCCCGCGGCCGGCGACCGGATGGCGGCCACGGCTCTGGTCGCCGGGATCACGGCGGCGCTGCTGAACCGGGTCAGGACCGGCCACGGCGATGTGGTTGACGTCTCGCTGCTGCGGACCGGCCTGTACTGCAATGGCAGCGATCTGAGCATCCAGCAGGCATTCGGCAAGCGGTCCAGGACCCGGCCGCGCGAGGACCATGAATCACCGCTCTACAACAGCTACCGGACGGCGGACGGCCGCTGGCTGTGGCTGGTGGCGCTGGAGGGCGACCGGCACTGGCCGGAGCTGGCCGCCGCCCTGGGCCGGCCGGACCTGGCCGGCGACCCGCGCTTCGCCAGCCGGGAATCCCGGCGGGCCAACGGCCGGGCGCTGATCGCGGAGCTGGACGCGATCTTCGCACGGCGGACGCTGGAGCAATGGTCGCGAGCGCTGGACGAGGCGGACGTGTGGTGGGGGCCGGTCCTCGACCTGGATGAGGTGGTGGCCGACCCGCAAGCGGCGGCTGCCGGCGGCTGGCTGGAGGTCGACGGCGTGCGGTCGGTCGCGGCGCCGGTCAGGTTCTGGCAGGCCAGCGCTGCCCCGGAGCGGACCGCCCCCGACCTCGGGGAGCA
>Ga0335072_10015118_pt1 | contig 10959 bp, 7 predicted proteins | sample Lox_Sample_21_FD_206725 | JGI IMG/M metagenome (GOLD analysis project Ga0335072, IMG submission 206725) | Soil microbial communities from Loxahatchee National Wildlife Refuge, Florida, United States - Lox_Sample_2.1 | ecosystem: Environmental > Terrestrial > Soil > Wetlands | place: USA: Florida... | reverse complement strand
ATGGCGATGCCGCCAGCGAGGCGCGGAACGTACGAGAGAACGTCGGCATCATCGACGTCACGCCGATCGGCAAGCTCGATCTGCGTGGGCCCGACGTGCCCAGGCTGCTCAACCTGCTGTATGTGAATAAGTGGTCCAAGCTCGAGATCGGCCGGGTCCGTTACGGCGTGATGTGTGCTGAGGACGGGGTCGTGCTTGACGACGGCGTCACCGGGCGCCTCGGCGCCGAGCACTACCTGATGAGTACGACGTCCTCAGGCGCTGCGACCGTCTGGGAGTGGCTCGAGAACTGGCTGCAGACCGAGCGTCCGGACTGGCGAGTACACGTCACGCCGGTGACCACGGCTTACGCGAGCATCAACGTGGCCGGGCCAAAGTCGCGGCAGCTCATCGAGCGGGTCACCGACGGCGTGGACCTTTCCAATGACGCATTCCCCTATATGAACGTCCGGACCGGCACGGTCGCGGGGGTGGCCGACAGCGTGCTGTGGCGGATCGGCTTTACCGGCGAGCTCAGCTACGAGCTGCACGTCCCGGCCGCTTACGGGCTGCACGTCTGGGAATCGCTGCTGGCGCACGGTTCGGACCTAGGTGTGGCGGCGTTCGGCGTGGAGGCGCAGCGCATCTTGCGGCTGGAGAAGGGCCACTTCATCGTCGGTCAGGACACCGACGGCCTGACCAGGGGTTTCAGCGCTGGCCTTGACTGGGCGATCAAGCTAGACAAGGACGACTTTGCCGGCAAGCCCGAGCTCGGCTGGCAGCTCGCCGACGGGATAGGCCAGCGACTCGTCGGTCTGCAGCCGGTGGACGGATCGGTGGTGCCTGACGAGGCCAGTCTGATCATGGCTGGCAGCCATATCGCGGGGCGTATTACCTCCAGCCGGATGTCGCCAACACTAGGCAGATCCATCTGCCTCGCCCAGGTAGATCCGCAGCTGGCCGAGCCCGGCACCCTCGTCACAGTGCGGCTGCCCAGCGGCCGGCTGATTGAGGCGCGCGTTATGCCGCAGCACGCACACGTCGATCCAGAGGGAGGGCGGATGCGTGTCTGATGCACCGCTAGCTCGCAGCCCCATCGCGGCCGCGCCGCCCGTAACGGTGCTGGCGGGGTGGGAGGTTAGCGGACGCCGGGCCAGTGCGATCACCGGGGCCGCAGGCGCGGCGGGCGGACCGGAGCTGACGATCACCGACTGCACTCCGCTGGCCAAGGTGCAGCTGCGGGCTCCCGTCAGCGGCCAGGCGGCCGCGGAGGTCGGCGTGCCGTTCGGCCGGGCGGCACGGGATCAGGCAGGCACGCTCGTGGTGGGCTCAGGGCCGGGAGAATGGCTGCTGCTAGCCGCACCAGGCCAGGCACCGGAGCTGCAGTCCCGGCTGGCGAGTATCGCGGCGCAAGCCCCCGGTGAGCACGTGACCTGGGTGGATCTCACCCATGGCCGGGCACTGATCAGGCTGACCGGGTCCGGTGCGGCAAACGTTCTGGCCAGGGTCTGCGGCATCGACCTGTCGGATACGATCACGCCCGATGGTGCGGCGTTCCGCTCCTCAGTGGCGTCCGTTGCCACCGACATCGTCCGTGACGACCGGAACGGCACGCGGTCATATCTGCTGCACTGCGAACGGTCCTCTGGCGACTACCTGTTCAGCTCGCTGCTTCGCGCAGGCGCTGACTACGGCATCGAGATAGACGGGTTCCGGCTGCCGCCTGCCCACGCCCCCTTGTAGATCTGAGGAGCCCCTGCCATGCCATTCCCGAGTGACCTGGAGATCGCCCGCAACGCGTCGCTCAAGCCGCTCGACGATATTGCCGCCGAGATGGGCCTGAGCCCCGACATGCTCGAGCCCTACGGCGACTACGTCAAGAAAATCAAGCTGGCCGCCATCGAGGAGCTGGCGGACCGCCCGAAGGCGAAGTACGTCGTGGTCACCGCGATCACCCCGACCCCGCTGGGCGAAGGCAAGACAACCACGACCGTTGGCCTAGGCCAGGGTCTCAAGCACATCGGCAAACGGGCGACGGTGGCGATCAGGCAGCCGTCCATGGGACCGACGTTCGGCATCAAGGGCGGCGCCGCCGGCGGCGGCTACAGCCAGGTCGTCCCGATGGAGGTACTCAACCTTCACCTGACCGGGGACATGCACGCAGTGACTGCGGCGCATAACCTGCTGGCCGCGATGATCGACAATCACCTCTTCCAGGGGAACGGCCTCGGCCTTGACGTGGACAACATCACCTGGCGTCGGGTGCTTGATGTCAATGACCGGGCACTGCGCAACATCGTCATCGGGCTCGGCCCGCGCGCCGACGGCGTCACCCGCCAGACCGGTTTCGACATCACCGCCGCATCCGAGGTTATGGCGACGCTCGCGCTGACGACCTCGCTGCTCGACCTGCGGGAGCGGCTCGGCCGGATCGTAGTCGGCTACAACAAGGCGGGCGTCCCGGTCACGGCCGAGGAACTGGACGCGGCCGGATCAATGGCCGTAATCCTGCGCGACGCGATCAAGCCCAACCTGCTGCAGACGCTGGAGAACACCCCGGTGCTGGTGCACACGGGGCCGTTCGGCAACATCGCGACCGGGAATTCCTCGGTGGTAGCCGACCTGATCGGCATCCACGCAGGTGATCTGCTGGTCACCGAGGCCGGGTTCGGTGCTGACATGGGCGCAGAGCGGTTCTTCAACATCAAGTGCCGTAACTCCGGGCTGCGGCCGGACGCAGCGGTTGTGGTCGCGACCGTGCGCGCGCTGAAGGCGCACTCAGGAAAATACAAGATCATCGCGGGGCGGCCGCTGCCTGAGGAACTGCTCGCGGAGAACCCGGACGACGTGCTGGCGGGAGCGGCTAACCTGCGCAAGCAGATCGAGAACGTCCGGCTGCACGGTGTGCCGGCCGTCGTCGCCATCAACTCGTTCCCGACCGATCATCCGTCTGAGCATGAAGCGATCCAGAAGGTGGCCGACGAGATGGGCGCCCGTTCTGCCGTCTGCACGCATTTCGCCGACGGGGGCCGCGGCGCGGCCGAGCTTGCTGAAGCGGTCGTCGAGGCAACCAGCGAGCCCAACGATTTCGCCTTCCTCTACCCCGACAGCGCTAGCCTGATGGAAAAGATCGAGACCGTCGCGACCAAGGTATATGGCGCGTCAGGCGTGGACTTTTACCTGCCGGCCAAGGCGCAGCTCGACATCTATGAGAAGGCCGGCTTCGGCCGGCTTCCGGTCTGCATCGCCAAGACACACCTGTCGATCTCCTCGGATCCGACTCTCAAGGGCGCCCCGACGGGATGGCAGCTCCCGGTGCGCGAGGTGCGCGCGTCTGTGGGCGCTGGCTTCATCTACCCCATCTGCGGCGACATGCGGACCATGCCGGGCCTGTCGAAGAACCCAGCGGCGGCACACATCGACCTCGATGAGGACGGGGAGATCGTGGGACTGTCGTGACTGTTCTGCAAACCTTGCCCTCGGCCTGGCCTAGCGCGGCCTCGCCTGCCGGGCGGATGATGATTTCGGCCAACGAGTGATGTAAGGGGTCCATCTTGAGCCAGGAGAAGATGTGGGGTTCCGAACCGTTCTGGGGACTTGGCTATGACTGGGACCCGGACTGGGTGCTGACCGACCGGCACAAGGAACTGCGCGCGAAGCTGATCGACCTGTGCCAGCAGGAGATGCGGGACAACGCCAAGCGATCCGACGACGAGCTGAAGTTCCCGCGGAGGAACCTCGAGCTGCTCGGCGAGCACGGCTTCCTCGCCCTGACCGTGCCTGAGGAATACGGCGGCCTGGGCGAGAATCATGTCGCCTTCTCGATGGTGTGCGAGACGATCGCGCGCTATGGCTGCGCGTCCACGGCGATGTGCTATGTCATGCATATGGGCGCGGTCAACGCGATCATGCTGCGTGCCACGCCCGCCCTGATCGACAAGTACATCCGCCCGCTCAACTCGGGCAAGATCGGAACCTTGTCCTACTCCGACCCCGAGACCGGCAGCCACTTCTGGTACCCGATCTCGTCGGGCGCCGAGCGGGTGAACGGCGGCTTCAAGGTCCGGAAGAAGGCGTCCTGGACCACTTCCGCTGGGTTCGCGGACTTCTACGTGGTGCAGACGACCAGCCCGGACTTCAAGGGCTACGACGACCTGTCGGTCTTCGTGGTCGACGCCGAGGACGCGCATGCCCAGCCCGCCCTGTGGGATGCGCTTGGCCTCCGCGGCAACCAGTCCGGCGGCCTCGATGTCCAAGGCGAGATCCCCGGCGACCAGATCGTCGGGCCCGTGGGCGACGGAGCAGAGTCCAATGATGAGTCCGTGGACCCGTGGTTCCTGCTTGGTTCCTCGTCGGTCTGGAACGGCATCTCCATGGGCGCGATCGATGTCGCCAAGCGGCACACCACCCGCAAGCGTCACGTCGATGTGGGACTGCGGGTCTGTGACTACCCGACGATCCAGGACTACGTCGGCGAGGCGATCATCGACACCAACAACTGCCGGACGTTCGTGCTGTCGGTTGCCGAGGCGATGGACCGGGCCACCGATTCCAACCGCCGGGTGTTGCAGCCCGGCACCACTGCACGGGCCGCGTACCTGCACTGGGCCTGGCAGATGAAGTTCGCCGCCGCGAAGAATGTGGCGCATGTGGTGGACAAGATGCTGCATTCCTGTGGCGGCTCAGGCTACAAGCGGGACATGGAGCTTGAGCGCTACCTGCGGGACGGCAAGGCCGGCTGGGTGATGGGCCCGACCAACGAGGTGCTGCGCCAGTTCGTCGGGAAGTCCGCGCTGCTCGGTTTCGAGGTGCTCGACTACTGGAACCAGTCAGTCAATGAGCGGGCGATCGCCAACGAGACCAAGAAGCTGGACGCCAAGGGGAAGCGCGAGCTGGCCGAGAAGCTGCTCGCCCAGGCCGCCGAGGACGAGGCCAAGGAGCCGATCGGAAGGTGATCAGGCGGTGACGGTATCCGCGGAGCGCCAGCGGGGGGCTGGATCCGGGTCCGCACCTGCGGGCCGTCCCCGCCTCATCTTGCCGGGCCTGATTCCCGCCGACCCACGGCTGGAGCGCTACCGGGTCCACCCTGGTGCCATCACTGCGCTTGAGCTGGACGCTGGCGACGAGCTGACCGTTATCGACGCTGCCGGACGACAGCGCGGTGAGCTGACCGTCCTGGGCCGCGGCGGCGAGGATTTCGCGGCACTGGCGACGTCGGCTGACAGCGCGGCGACCGTGCTGCGTGCCCTAGCCGTTGGCGATGCCGCCGCCGACGGCGGGCTCGAGGCAGGCAGTATCGGCACCGGCAGTGTCGTTACCGGCAGCGTCGTCTCCAGCAGGGCTGATGTGGTGCGAGCGCTGTCGGAGCGCGGCCTCGATCTGGCGACCGCGCGGGCGGTGGGCTTGTTCGGTGAGTGGTCGCCCGCTGGCGCGGCCGCGGCATTCACCGCAGAGCGGCCTGTTACCTGCATTCTGGCTGCTCCCGATGGCCTGATGGCGGTGGACGCCGACAACCCGCCATCGGACCTGGCGGTTGAGGTACGGCGCGTCCAGCCCCGGAAGCCGCGCGAGCCGCAGCTGCCGCCGCCGCTTGCCGATCCGCTGCTCGACGTGCGCGTCGACAAGGCGACGGCAATCGCCTACCAGGTCGAGGCGGGCCAGTACATCCAGGTCATCGACGTCGAGGGCCGCCAGTGCTCTGACTTCCTGGCCTTCGACTCCCGGCAGCTATCCGATGGAGTCGAGCGCGGCCTTGATGCGACCACCACGCGCAACCTGACGGGCAACGCCTATCCGCAGCCTGGCCTGTTCGGCAAGTTCTTCGATCAGGACATGCAGCCACTGGTCGAGGTGGTCCGGGACACGGTGGGCAGGCACGACACCTTCGCGCTGGCCTGCAACGCCAAGTACTACGAAGACATGGGCTACCCAGGGCACGTGAACTGCACCGACAACTTCAACGGGCAGCTGCGGTCGTACGGCATCGCGCCGAGGCGGGGCTGGCCTGCGCTGAACTTCTTCTATAACACGTCGTTCAGCGAGTCCAACCAGATGCTCTTCGATGAGCCGTGGTCACGGCCCGGCGATTACGTGCTGCTGCGAGCGATGACCGATCTGGTCTGCGCCTCCTCGGCGTGCCCCGACGACATCGATCCGGCCAATGCCTGGAATCCGACCGACATCCACGTCCGCGTTTACCCGGCCGAGCGGAGGTTCTCGATGGCGATCGCCCACCGTGTTACTGCGGACGCTGAGCCAAAGCTCACTGAACAGACGGCCTTCCAACCGCGATGGTCGACGCTGACCAGGCGGACTACCGAGTACCGCGGTTACTGGCTGCCCACCAGCTTCGACAACTACGGTGCGATCGACGAGTACTGGGCCTGCCGCGAGGCTGCAGTGGTGATGGACCTGTCCCCGCTGCGCAAGTTCGAGGTCGTGGGCCCCGACGCGGAGGCGCTGCTGCAGGCGGCGGTCACCCGCAACATCCGCAAGCTGGCCGAGGGACAGGTGGTGTATACCGCCGTCTGCAACGAGACCGGCGGCATGCTTGACGACGCGACCGTGTTCCGGCTGGGCGCGGACAGATTCAGGTTTGTCGGTGGTGATGAGCACGACGGGATCTGGCTGCGCCAGCTGGCCGAGCGCCTTGGGCTGGATCAGGTATGGGTGAAGCACTCCACCGATCATCTGCATAACATCGCAGTGCAGGGGCCAAACTCGCGTGAGTTGCTGCGCGAGCTGATTTGGACCCCGCCGACCCAGCCGGCCTTCTCGGACCTCGGCTGGTTCCGGCTGGCGATCGGCCGGATCGGCGGTCCGGCCGGCCTGCCGATCATCGTCTCGCGGACTGGCTACAGCGGAGAGCTCGGTTATGAACTGTGGTGTCACCCACGCGATGCCGTTGCGCTGTGGGACGCGGTATGGGAGGCCGGTGCCGGGCACGGCCTGACCCCGCTCGGACTGGATGCGCTGGACATGCTTCGGATCGAGTCCGGCCTTATCTTCGCGGGGTACGAGTTCGACGACCAGGTCGACCCGTTCGAGGCCGGCATCGGATTCACTGTCCCGCTGAAGACGAAGGAGGATGACTTCGTCGGGCGCGCCGCACTGGAGCGCCGCAAGGCCGCACCCCAGCGCGTGCTGGTAGGTCTTGAGCTCGACGGCAATGAGGTCGCTTCGCATGGGGATTGCGTGCACGCGGGGCGCTCTCAGGTCGGGGTCATCACCAGCGGGACCAGGTCACCGATCCTGCGGAAGAACATCGCCCTGTGCCGCATGGCCGTCGAATACGCGGGAATCGGGACGACCGTCGACGTCGCCAAGCTGGACGGGTACCGCAAGCGCATTCCGGCGCAGGTGGTCCGGTTCCCGTTCTACGACCCGGACAAGACACGCCCGCGCTCCTGACATCTGGCGTCTGCCAGGCGATCATGGCGCTCACGCTTGCCTCGCCCCGAGGAGGACGCGGGTGAGCTGGCTGCGGCCGTCAAGCAGCTCATCGAGCGCGGCAGTAAGGTGCTCGTCCGTCACCCGGATCCGAGCGTCGTCAGCGCCGAGAAGGGTGTCATGGCTGTCGTCCAACTCGACCGCAAGCAGCGCTGCCCGTCGCAGCAGCTCTTTCAGGAACGGCGCGGTCACGCCGTCGGTCCGCTTAATGACAATGTCCAGGGAGGAGATATCCAGCACGAGGTTCCCCTGGTACAGCCCGATCAGCTGGCGCCGCGCTGCGGCGTCGGGCAGCGGCAGCTCGGCCGCGAGGTCGACTCGGCCGGGGCGGGCGGCGAGAGCGGGCTCGAGCAACTCGGCCCGGTTGCTGGTCAGCAGGAACGTGACATCGTCCGCGGAGTTGAGCCCTTCCATCTCGTTGAGCAGCTGGAACAGGAGCGGATGCTCACCTGGTCGGCCCATGGTCCGTTCCTCGGCGATCAGGTCGACATCCTCGACGACGATGACAGCGGGCTGCAGCGTGCGGGCCACCGAACAGGCCTGGGTGATCAACGTGAGCGCCCTGCCCGAGATCGCGATGACTGTCACGTCCGGCAGCTGGCTGAGCAGGTAACTGACCGTGTGCGTCTTGCCCGTCCCGGGCGCCCCGTGCAGCAGGATGCCGCGCCTGAGGTGCTGGCCGCTGGCGAGGAGGCGGCGGGAGTGGCGCCCGATCCCGACTACCTGCCGCTCGATCTGCTCCAGCAGACCGTCGGGCAGTACGATCCGGGACCGGTCAACGGCCGGGCGCTGGAGAAAGCTGATCACCCTGGCCTGCCGCGCCGGGCCGAACACCTCCGGCTCGAGGCTGATCACCTGGCCGCGGAACACGCTGCGCTCCGTGGTGAGCCGCCGGATCTCGTCCAGCACGCCCTCTATCCGGCGGCTGTCCGCGCCGACGACGTGGAGCACCACTTCGGCGTGCATGGGACCGCGGTCGGAGGGCTGCAGCATGATCGCCAGCGGGACGTCTCCGTCGTGCACCAGGTAGATCCCGTTGGTCACGCACGCCCGGGTCTGGCCGCCCGGCCCACACGGCACGGCCGTAGTGATCACCCCGCCAGCTCCCGCGCTGCCCAGCACCTCGCGGGTGGACATGATGAAATCAGCAATGGACACGTCCATGTGCCGGATCATGCCGACGCCGGTGACACCGACGATGTCATGCTGTCGGACAGGCGAGGCGGCCAGCCAGGCGTCCACGGCGATCTGCACGTTGACATGGTCATACGGCTGCCAGGACGCGGACACCGTGGGCAGCGAGGCGGCGTCCTTGCCGAGGTGGTCCAGCAGCACCTGGCGCAGTGGCCGTTCTGGCATCCGGGCAGCTACGACCGCCCGGTTAACGAAGCGCCGCGCGAGCCGCGCGACGTCGGCCAGTTCCGGCTCCGGATTCTCCACAAAAAGAGAATAGACATTATTCCGAACGCCCCACCGCTTGTTATTCGCCGGCCGAGCAGTGAGCCAAGGTTCAGGTGGACCTGGGCCGGACGAACGGCAAAGGTGCTAGGCGGCCACAGCGACGCTCTGCGGGACCTGCCCAGCCTCGGAGGCTAGGCGGCTTGTCGGGGACGCCACGCCGGACGTTGCTGTCGGCGCCGGACGCAGCGGAGCGTTGTCCTGGGCTTTATAGACCGCGGACGCCGGGCCCCTGTCGGGGTGCCTGATCACCATCCACAGGGGGATGCCCGTGATAGCCAGGAAGATCGGGGCACAGATCCCGATGTTTAGCCAGAGCCAGACCATGTGTGTCTCACCTCCACGAGACCGCGCGGGTGAACCGTTCACCCGCGCTGCGCATCAGTCTCCTGACCTGCACAGGGGGAAGCGCCGGGGGCGCCGGGGGGAACGCGGGGGGCACTGACGCATGCGTGGACCTGCTCGGCTCGCTCTTCATCTGCGTGACGTTCGCGCACCCCGTCAATGCTTCCCGCGGGTACGACCTGGGATGATGTCACGCAGTTGATGGTGGCACCGTAGGAGGCTGGGCACTTAAGGCTGTGAGAGGCGGTCATGCAATGCGTCCTGACATCGTCCCGGGCGGCGTCTTCCCTGATTACGCTTTGCCGGATCACGTCGGCACGATGCGCAGGCTCAGCGAGCTCCAGGGCCGCGATCCGCTGATCCTGACCCTAGCGCGCGGCAACTACTGCCCCAAAGAGCACCAGCAGCACCTCGAGCTGGCGGCTAATTATTCGAAGATCGCGGTGGCCTACACCCAGATCGCCACTATCGCCACTGACGACCATCACACCCTGCAGGAGTTCCGCGCGTCAGTAGGCGCCCAGTGGACCTTCCTGTCCGATCCCGGCCGGACCGTCCAGCAGGACCTCGACATCCAGGAGTACACCGACCCCGAGCACAACCCCATGATTCCCCACACACTGGTGCTCAAGCCGGGGCTGGTCATCCATAGTCTCTACAACGGCTACTGGTTCTGGGGCCGCCCGTCGTTCCTCGACCTGTGGCATGACCTGCGTGCCGCCACTAGCGAGATCCGCCCCGACTGGGATCTGAGCACCCCGGGCCTCCGCGAAGCCTGGGACGCAGGCGACTACTCGCGCTTTCACGGCTGGGACCGGCGTTCCCCCGAGTCGAAGCCGACATCGTATGAAGGACCTGGGCAGGCCGGGTAACGCACGCTCACCGGGCTTGCCTTGCTGCGCTTGGCTGAGCCGCGGCGAGACAGGCAAGGGCGGTCACCTGCAGGCCGGCAAAGATCACGGAAGGGGCGATGGCAGTGGGCACACCGGTATGCGAGATGCTCGGGATCGAACAGCCGATCGTCTTGGCACCCATGGTCGCCATTCCCCGGCTGGCTGCGGCGGTCTCGAACGCCGGCGCGCTCGGCATGGTGACGCTGACCTGGTCCAATGACATCGGAACTGTCGTTCGGGAGACGGCGGCGCTGACCATGCGGCCGTTCGGCGGCAACTTCGTTCTCACCTCGGATCATCACCGTCACCTTGACCAGGCACTTGAGGCCGGCTTGCGGATCGTCTCGTTTATGTTGGGGGATCCCAGCGGCTACGTCGAGCCAGTGCACGACGCCGGGGGAATCGTTATGCACACCGTCGGCAGTGCCGAGGAAGCACTGCGGGCAGTCGCGTCCGGCGTGGACGTGATCGTCGCCCAGGGCTGGGAGGCCGGCGGGCACGTGCGGGGTACCGTTGCGACGCTGCCACTGGTGCCCGCCGTGGTCGACGCCGTGGCGCCGGTGCCCGTGATCGCGGCTGGCGGGATCGGTGACGCTCGCGGAGTCGCCGCGGTGCTCGCCCTGGGCGCTCAGGCCGCATGGCTGGGCACGCGGTTCCTTCTGGCCGAGGAGATGCCGATACACGAGGACTACCGGCGGCGGCTGATAGCCGCGGCCGAGACCGACGCGCAGTGGTACGCCAACCTGTACGACGTCGGGTGGCCCGACTCCCCCCACCGCGCGCTCCGCAACTCAACGGCCAAGGCGTGGGAAGCCGCGGGCAGCCCTCCAGATGA